>Ga0114129_10015119_pt1 | contig 10985 bp, 6 predicted proteins | sample RhiMetdeltSRZDD1_FD_80071 | JGI IMG/M metagenome (GOLD analysis project Ga0114129, IMG submission 80071) | Populus rhizosphere microbial communities from Tennessee, USA - Rhizosphere MetaG P. deltoides SRZDD1 (version 2) (version 2) | ecosystem: Host-associated > Plants > Roots > Rhizosphere >... | reverse complement strand
TGATCGTCGGCATCCGCAACTCGTCGAGCGCGGCAAGCGTTTCATTGATCTGCCGCTCGCCCTGTCCGTACTCCGTCGTCACCGGATGCTGGCTGACGAGCAGAAACGGCTCGTCGAGCGTGATGTGGGCGCCGGCGCCCTCGCGATCCAGCCAGTCCGCCGAATCGATATGCCCGTTGCTGCGCACGATCTGCGCGACCAGATCGACACGCGGACATCCGACGACGTGCACGGTGCTGGGATCCTCGCCCATGCGGATGATGCGTTCGGCGGCCTGTGCGTTCGCGGGGAAATGCACGTGCGCCAGCTTGGTCACCGCATGGCGGATGCTCTCGTCGATCGTGCCGCTGATCTCGCCCCCCATCGTGTGCGCCACCGGAATGTTCATGTACGACGCGGCGACCGCGGTCGCCATCGTCTCGAACCGATCGCCCACGCTGATCACCACATCGGGCTTCAGGTGATCGAAGACCGTCGGCAACTCCAGCAGACCTAATCCCGTGGATTTGGCCATCGTCGAAGGCGTCTCACCCTCGACAATCATCGTGACCTTCGCATCGGGCCTGAACCCGTCGGCTTCGATCACGTCGACAACCGATCCGAAGCGATCGAGCAGCGCCGAGGCGCCCACCACGAGCTGCAGTTGTAATTCCGGATGCGATGCAATCGCGCGCATCGCGGACTTGATGCTGCCGTAATTGGCGCGGGACCCAATGAGGACGCAGACTTTTCTCACCGTACTCGCTCCCGTGCGCGTGCGTCCTGCCGCTGCTGGCGGTACGCTTCGAATCGTGCTTCGCGTTCCTGCAGCTTGCGCTGCCGAGTGGCATCGTTCGCCGCCCGGCTGAGCGCTCGTCGAATCGCTTTCTGCTCGCGCGTCGTGCGCCGGCGCTCTGCCGTCACCTGCTCGCGCGGCGACAAGGTCCACCGCTCGAACCGCTCGTTGTCCTTCAACGCGGCGAAGCGTCGAAGCGCCCAGCGCCAGACAGGCGCAAACGAATCAGCACGAAGCGGTTCAACGCGGAGACCCTGCATGGCCTCGATGGCGTTCACGAAAATGGGCGTGGCGGGGCGATCAAGGCCAAGCGGTCTGACGAAGTCGCGAACGAACGGCTTGCGCTCGCCAGCCGGTATCGCAAGGGCGCTCGCGAGCTGCGCGAAATGTTCGTCGAACCCGTTGCCCACCGTGACCAAACCACCACCCGCCGTCACAAGGTAGTCGAAGTGAACGGTGCCATGCTGGTTCTCGACAAATTCCGGAACGACTATCGTCAGCACCGGGCGTCCGACGATGCCGGCCTCGATGAACGCGCTCGTGTTCAATCCAACAACGGCGGCGCTGTGGAAAATTGAATCGAAGTAATCGGCGCGTGCATCTTCGTCGACTGGATTGCTGCCCCACACAACCGCATTGAGCTGGGTGATGTCGATCGACTCCCACTCGGCGACGCGGGAGGGATGCGGCCGCACGAGTACGCCAATGTTGCGAAGCGCCGGGTCGCTGCGCGCACGCAGGTGCCGAATCCATTCGACGACAAATGGAGCTTCCGGCGCGCTTCCGTGTATCAGCGCCGAGCACACCCACAGAACGAACGTCCGCGTCGCATCGAGGCCGACCCGATTGCAGAACTCCTCCCGTGTGCGGGACGGCGCACGATCGAACCAGTGATCGAAGCACTGGGCCCCCGTGACGACCACACGATCCGGCCGAACGCGGTGCAGTTCAGTCGCCTCTCGCTTCTGTGTCTCGTTCCAGACGAATACGCGGTCAGGGCATTCACGGATCAACGCCTTGCTGGACAGATGATCCCAACTCCAGACGCAGAGCGCCGTTGGAATGCCGAGCGCCCGTGCGGCACGCAGGTAATCGATCTGCGACGAGCCGAGATCGATGAGCGGCGTGAGAAGCATGACGTCGGGCCGTTGTACGTCGACGAACGCGCGAATCGACGATGTCTCGGGAATGGCCCGCTCGAGTCGACGGAGCATCGTTTCGGCGGTCCGCCTCGCCCATTCGCCGGCGGCATGCACCGCGTCGCCAAGCGTGACGAACGCACCAGGCGTGCGACCGCGCGACCGCTCGCGCAGTTTGTATGCACGATCGAAGACGGGATGCTGATAGCGGAGGTAATCGAGGCCAAGTCGAAGGCGGATCGCCGTCCATGTCCAGTCGTCCTCGGGGCGCTCAGGGAGAGCACCGGCTGTGACATGCGGAAATGCATCGACCAGCGAGTCCACCAGCTTCGTGCCGCCGAGCGATTCGTCCTGTTCAACGGCGAGATGAAGTTGGTGGCCGCGTGACGCCAGCTCGCGCAGCACTGATTCGAAGTTGCGGAAGTAGGTGAAGTGTCGCGCGAGAAACAGAATCTTCATCAGCTTCCCGACGACGAGTGGATCAAGCGGCGGTAGTACTTCGCCACAGTCGCCTTCCACGCATGCCGCTGTTTCTCGCGGCGCTGGCGCGCAACCCGCTCCTCCCGTTCGCGCAGCTTCTCTGTCTTGCGAAGCTGCTTCGCTTCGTGATGGCGCGCCACGCGTTGCGCCCGTTCGCGTGCTTGCACCTCGACGCGCATGTGGCGCTCCTCGAGCCGCCGCGCTTTTTCCGCAGCGCGCTGAACCTGCAGCGCCGCGTTCCGCGCCGTACTTTCCGCCGCTTTGTCGCGGTACCGTCGTTGACGACCGACCGATTCGACGAACGTGCCGCTGGTGTGCCGTGCGACCGGGCGAAGCACTGCGCGCGCGAGCAGGGTCCACATCGGATCGCGCAGCGGCGCCGGAGACTCCGAGGCGAGGCGCTCAACGGCGTGCACAAACGTATCCGTTGCGCTGACGCCGAGACCCTGCGGACGAACGAACGCTTCGACAAACGCACGATTCGAATGCTGCGATGGATCGGCGATGGCCAGCGTCGCCGCGAGCTGCAATACGTGCTCTGTCAGATCACGCCCGGCCTTGAGCAGACCCGCGTCCAGCAGGTAGTGGAAGTGCAACGTGCCTTCCTGACAGGTCTGAAACTGCGGCAGCAGGAAGGTATGGACCGCACGGCCGACGATGCCCCCTTCGATCAATGCGCTGGTGTTGATGCCGACAACAGCGCTGCTGTGAAACAGCGAATCGAAGTAATCGGCCTTGCTCGCGGCATCGCTTGGCGCGGTCCCACGACGTGGCCAGAGCGAAACATCGTCAAACGGGGAGAGATCGACGCCGTCCCATTCGACGCTGCGCTTGGGATGGGGGCGGATCAGAATCCCGACCCTTCGCAGGTCCTCATGAGCGCTGTTGCGGAGCGCAGCAATCCACTCGAGCACGAACTGCGCTTCGTTCGGACTCCCCTCGAACAGCGCTGAACAGACATAGAGCAGAAAACGCCGCGCTGGATCCAGACCGACCTTTTTCGCAAACTCGCCGTAGGTGAGCGCCGGCTGCCGATCGAACCAGTGGTCGAAGCACTGTGCACCCGTCACGACGACGCGCTCCGGCTCTACGCCGTGCATGGTCACCGCCTCGCGCTTCTGCGTTTCGTTCCAGACGAACACTGCATCCGGCTGATCGCGAATGAGCGCCTTGCTGGACAGGTGATCCCAGCTGCCGATGCAGACGCCTGTAGGGATGCCGAGCGAGCGACTCACGCGAACGACGTCGTGCTGATACGAGCCGAGATCGATGAGCGGCGTCACGAGCGTGACGTCGGGGCGATACGAGACCACGGCATCTTTCACTTCAGGAGCCGGCGGAACCGCGCGTTCGGCAGCGCGCAGCGCTGTCTTGAGAAGGGGCCGCAGCAGGCTGTGGCCGACTCCGTCGTAGTCGGCGAGCTTTCGAATCGACTCGGGGACGCGATCGCGAGCGCGGTCCCGGAGAATCGGGGCGCTGGCGTACTCGGGCTGGACGAAGCGGACATAATCGGAACCGAGCCGCTGCATCAACCGCAAATCAAGCCACTCATCGTCGATGGACCGATGGGCGAACGCCATCGTGATGTTCGGCGACGATGCGACGAGCGCGTCCGCGGACGGAGTCCACTGTCCGGTCGGATCCGGATCGTGTCCAATGAGCAGGTGAAGCTGGTGGCCACGCGCGGCAAGTGCGCGGACGACCGACTCGAAGATGCGCACGTACCAGAAGTTGCGCATCGACAGCAGAATGCGAAGCGGTTCAGGCCTGTCCATCACCGCGAAGCCGCACGGCGAGGTGGTATCGCACGTGGCGAAAAAGTCTGAGGGCTCGCCGCGGAGTAATGAGAAGCCAGTACACACCACGGCGCACGCCGCGACGGAATAGTGCTGTGGCGCGCCGCATGACCCACATGACGCCTCGAGCCGGACGGATCACAAGGAGCCGAATGACGCTCCGCGCATTCCGACCAAGCCGACCCCAGGCTTCGGAAATTCCTTTTCGAGAGAGCAGGCCGCTTCCGCCGCCGAATTCGGTTACGCGCAGCAAGATCGCAAACGGGAGGACGACGCAACGCAACAATCTGACGCCAATCGAGTCCCGAAGCGGAGCACACGGCAGATTTGCTGACCGCTCGAGTGCGTCCGCCAGCAGCGGCGTGCAGGGAACATCGAGGCCTCGCGGACGCAGGAATGAACGGACAAACGACTGCGTCTGGGCGCGCGAGATGTCGGGGTTGCGAAGCGTATCGGCCAACTGCGCCACGTGCTCGTCAAGAGAACGCGCCACCCGCAGGAATCCACCGTTCTCAGGCAGCAGATAGTGAAAGTGCAGCGTGCCCTGCTGGGTCGCCGCGAAATCGTCGGTCATCAACGACAACACGGACTTGCCGAGGATCGCCGCTTCGACCATCGCGCTCGTATTCACGCCGACGACCACGGAGGCGTAATAGAGCGAGTCGAAGAAATGCGCACGCGCGGAGTCCGCGGATGGAGTGAAGCGTGCGTTCGGAAAGATCGCGACCGGACCGAGATCGCTGAAATCGGTTGCCTGCCACCCTTCGACATTGAAAGGATGCGGCCTGATCAGGACGGCGGCGTTTGCGACAACGGGATCGTTCGAGGCACGAAGCGCCGCAATCCATCGCCGCGCGAATGGCGCTTCGACGGCTGATGGAGCGATAAACACTGACGAGCCGGTGTACAGAACGATTTCGCGATCGGTGGGCAAGCCGATCATCGCGCAGAACTGCTCCCGCGACTGACTTGGCCTGCGCTCGAACCAGCGATCGAACAACTGCGCGCCAGTGACCTCGACGCGGCCCGGGTCGATGCCGTGCAGCGTCACCGCCTCGCGCTTCTGTTCCTCGTTCCAGACGGTCACCATGTCCGGCTGGACGCGGAGCTGCCCTTTGTTGGTGAGGTTGTCCCACGACGCGATCGCCGCCACTGCCGGAATGCCAAGCGATTGTGCCGCGCGGACGGCGTCCACTTGATCCGATGCAGCGTCGACGAGCGGCGACACGATCACGGCATCCGGTCGATGCATGTTGAAGAAATGCGTAAGACGACGGCTGACTGGAATCGCGGATTCGAGCCGTGTCAACCAGCGGTACGCGCGGGCGAGCTGCCGATCGCTAAGTGTCTGAGTTCGATCCAGCCACCCCATCCACGACGGCAGCACCTTCCGCTTCATGCGCGCGCGCAGTGCCGGCGCGTCCGCGAAACGCGGCTGGAGATAGCGAATGAAATCAAACGTTCCGCGAGACGCGCGCGCCAGCGGCGTCCAGACGTCCAGGCGCTTCGGGATGACGCCGAGAATGCGAACGCGCGCGTCCTCCAGGCCCTCGAGACGTGCCTGCTTCCGTTCGCGGAGTCGATTGACGCCGATGCTGACCTCGTGGCCGCGATCCAGCAGCAGCGACATGGTCGAATCGAAATAGCGGATGTACTCCGCAGAACCGACGATGAACAGCAGCTTCAGCGGGCGGCCGACGCTCTCGCCTTCCGAGCGCCGCTTGAAACGACGGCGGCGCTGTGCGACGCGAGCGGCTACCGCCATTGGCGCAAGAATCGGCAGCAACAGGCCGGCGCCAAGCGGCCGCGTGCGACGCGGCGCCGGCCGCCTGGTCGCTTCCAGTTCGACGGCCGCGACGAAACGATCGGCTGCGGGCTCCGCGAGACCGTGCGGCCGCACAAACGCTTCGATGAACGCACGGCTCCGGGGATCCGCGCCGCTTTCCCGGCGTACGCCATCCGATAGTTGAACGCAGTGTTCCTCCAGCGAAGCGGCGACCGTGAGCAGACCTCCGTTGACGTTTTTCAGATGCTGGAAGTGCAGCGTCCCTTCCTGCTGGCCCGCGAATTCGTCGGCGAGGACGGTGTACACGGGCCTCCCGACAATTCCGGATTCGATGAGCGCGCTCGTGTTGACGCCGACCACGGCGGCGCTGTGATACATCGAGTCGTAGTAGTCGGACCTTGCTTCACGATCGACAGGGTTCGCGCCCGCGCGCGGCCAGAGACCAACCGCCTCGTACACAGAAGGATCGAAGTCCTCCCATTGCTGCGCATTCTGCGGATGCGGACGAATCAGCAGCGCCGCGCGGCGCAGTTGCGGATCGTTGGATGAACGAATCGCACTGATCCACCGACGAACGAACCCGACCTCGTACGGCGTGATGAACGGCGACGAGCAGAGGTACAGCAGCAGCGGCCGATCGGCGGGGACGCCGACCTTCGCGCAAAATTCGGCCCGGGTCAGCGTCGGTTTCTGGGTGAACCAATGGTCGTACGCCTGCGCTCCCGTGACCGTGACGTTGCCAGGCTGGATGCCGTGAAGCTCGGCCGCTTCGCCACGCTGCGCCTCGTTCCAGACAATCACGCGATCGGGTTGTTCGTGGACCAACCCCTTGGTCGTCAGGTGATCCCAGCTGCCGACACCGAGCACAGTGGGAATGCCGAGCGTACGTGCCGCGCGCACGTAGTCGACCTGCTGCGATCCGAAATACAGGAGCGGCGTGACGAGCAGAAGGTCCGGCTGTTCCTTGTGCAGAAAGGCAACGGCGGCACCATTGGCCGGAACCGCGCGCTCGAGCAGGCGCGCACAATTGCGCATCGCGGCAAGGCCTGCGCGCGAACCGAGCATCGGCGCGCGCGCAAGCGTGGATGCGATGGCCGGTGCCTGCGACGCGCCGCGCGCGCGAAGGCTTGGGGAATCGTCGTAGCGGGGATCCAGGTACCGCCAGTAGTCGAGCGCCAGGCGGAGCTGGGTCCCGAGCGGCTGCCAGAACGCGTCCTTCGGAACCCGTGCGTAGCTGTGGTGAATCCGCTCCGGATAGTCGCGTTCCAGCAACTCCAGTGTCTTAATTCCACCAACGTGGTCTTTGCGGTCGGCGACGAGGTGAATGTCGTGACCGTGCTGCGCGAGCAGGCGGACGGCGGGCTCGAAGTTTCGGAGGAACCCGAAGCTACCGAGGGAGAACAGGATTCTCATGACGGGCGGACGCGACGGTACACACTACCGTCCTCTCACCTACAGAACGGCGCGCAGAGAGTCTCTAAAACCAGCCGCTTCGCATACACGATTCGCAGGGCACCGCCAGATCCAGCAGAGACTGGCGCGCGCTCGCTATGCCATGGGAAGTGGGCCGGTGTATTGGATTGGGCCTGCCGCTAAAACCGAACAGCAATTAGTCGGCCAGATTGGCGACAACCCGAGCATGGTAAGCCATTTCGGGGCGGGAGACAACGCGCAAACCGCTGAATTTGAAGCCGAACGGCCCAGCTACGCGCCAAGCACGAGACGCTGCAACGGCGAGAGCGACGGGCTCGCCAGCCGTCGGAACGGCGCTGCGGTCTCGGCGGCGGCGGGAAGCATGAACGAGTAGGGGGTCTGGTATTGAATCATCGCCGCCAGACGCGCCGGGGCACCCGGCTCGACGCGGGATCCGAAGTGAAAACAGCGGCTCGTATCGACGAAGACGGTCGTACCGGTCGGCCCGAGGATCACGTGCTCCCGCGGCGTCCCTACTGCCGCTCGCACTTGCTCATCTGTCAGCCGATGTCGATACCAGTAGCCGGTGCGCCGCTGCACGTCGCATGTTGTCGCCGCATCAAGCAGCGTCAACGGACCGGAGGGCACGTCAACGTCGGTGCAATAGACAAAGATCTTGACCTGCGTCACGTCGTCGCCGTCGCAGTGATAGAGCTGGCTGCTTGTGGGATTACCGCCGACCGTATCGGAGTGAAACACCGAGATGGTCGTCAACAGCGGCACGACCCCGAGGTACCGCGACACCGCCGACAGCACGTCTTCTCGAAGCGCCAACCGCAGAATCGCCGAATCAAGTGTCAGCGAGGATGGATCGAGCACGTTCTGGAGGAACCGCTTGCGGTTCTTGCCGGCCGGTGGGGCGGTCGCATCATAGCGGGCCAGCGCCGCACGCGCCTCGCCAACGATGGCGTCAGTTTCGGGGAAACGGCCCGGCGGCACGCGGACGAAGCCGGCCTGCTCCGCGATATCGACGTCGGTTCGTGGCAACGTCGCGAGGACCGAGCGGCGAGGCGCGTCCCGAAGAAAACGGCTCGCGCGCCGCCATGTGTGATAGACCTGCCGCACGCGTCGTCCACGCGCCCGGACGGCTTTCGTCAGTTTCGTCCCGAGCTCCGAGCCCATCGCTCAACGGAGTTTACAACGGTGGCTCGAGTCGACCCTTTACGAGGCGTCGGACGGCATCGCCCGTCCATGCCTCTGCTCGTTGACCGCGCGATAGCCCTCTTCATGCATCATCTTGAAGGGTTTGGTGGGCGCTGATCTCGGCAGATTTGGTCGTTCAGCGCGTTGTCGTTCGCGTGCGCGCGCGACCTCGACTTCTTCGGGCATCAGCTGCTGCACGTAAGCGGGCAGATGCAACACGCTGCCGTCATGCCATGCTTCGTACATAGCGAGGCGATCGGCGAGATCGGACGGCGAAATGGGAGCGGCTTTCACACCGGGGTCCACTTGGGCCAGGCACGTCATCTCGCTGTCTCCGCGTTTGGGATGGCGCATGAACAGCACGCGGAAGCCCTGCCAGTTCAGAGATCGAACAAGCGTCGGCAGATCGAAATTTTGAAAGTGGAAGCACTTCTGCTCGCCAAACAGATTCTTCGCCTTCAAGTACTTGAGTGAATCATCTGTCTCGGCATACAGGTACAGAAATCCTCCGGGCGCAAGCCGCTCTCGGAGCGTGTGGAACATCGCCTCGGGGTGAATCGCGTGGGTGAAGAGGTGCTTCGTGATGATGAGATCGAATTGCCCCTCGTACGGTATCTCGAAGTGTTCGAAATCGACGCGGCGTTCGCACGGGATGCCATAGAGCTGTTCGATGACGAACTGCTGCGATTCGAACATGGGCATCGCGAAGACCTGCGCACCGTGATAACGACGCAGCATGTCGAGCAGAAATCCGGTCTTCGACCGCACCTCCAGGACGCGACGGCCCGCGAGCGGGACCGACGCGCTCAGCCAGTCGAAGTGATACCCCTGCGACATGCGGTCCGCAAGCAACCAGGGCATCCATGCGGATGCCGCTGGTTGAAGATGCTCGGATGGCAACCACCCGCCCGCAAACGACTGCTCGAGCGCGCATCGATCGGCGTCGGTCAGTGGTCGTGCGTTATCCAGAGGGTTCGCGTCGCCGGTTGACGGTCGTCCAAGAAACTCGTTGAAATTGCGGCTCAGGTACTCGAATTCCTCGCCAACGGGCCGACGCGTCGCGAAAACCAGGCCGCAGCGATGGCAACACGCATAATCGTACCGGGCGAGTTCCGATGCCTGGACGTCCGCGATAAGGATCAGGCCGTTATAGGCGCAGACGGGCATCGCGTCGCGGCCGCCACACGCCGGGCACGCGGTTACGGCAATCATGATCGCGATGGCGTGCCGGCGCCGACGAGCAGCCGATCGAGCACCGGGCGAAGCAGACGCGAACTCAAGCCGTCCCGGACGGGCGCCGATCGGGCGCGCGCCAGTTGCTCAATCACCGCTGCGACACGCGGCGTCGCTGGTGAGTCCAACTCGCAGGGGCGCACAAACTCCCTGATGAACGGCGTCAGCGTCACGGGGTCTGCGGGATGACGCAGTTCCTCGTCAAGCTGCGCGTGGTGCTCGTCGAAGGTGCCCGCTGTGCGCAGGAATCCAGGCGACGTGAGATACGAGAAGTGCACCGTTCCACCTTGCGTCGCGGCGAATTCTGACGCGAGCAGCGTAAAGCTTCTGCGGCCCACGATGCCAGCCTCGATCATCCCAGTCGTGTTGATACCCACAACCGCTGCGGAATGGAACAGCGAATCAAAATAGTTCGTCTTCGACGCCTCGAACAACGGCATGTCGCCGCCACGCGGCCAAATCGCAACGTTTCCGAACTGAGAGAGATCCACATCCGCCCACGGCCACGCATGCCCCGGATGCGGACGAACGAGCACACCGCACTCGCGCAACGACGAATGCTCGGACCGTCGCAATTGCTCGAGCCACGCGCGCACGAATGTCACTTCGTCAGGGGCGATGAACAGCGACGAACACATATACAACAGGAACGGCCGATCCGGGCTGAGCCCCACCCGTGCGCAGAACGCCGCGCGGCTGTCACCAGGCGACCGTTCAAACCATTCGTCAAACAGCTGCGCGCCGGTTACACACACGCGCTCGGCGGGAACGCCGTGCAGATGCACGGCTTCTCGCCTCTGGATTTCGTTCCAGACGATGACCTGATCGGGTTGAACGGCGATGATTCCCTTGTTCGTGAGGTTGTCCCAACTGGCCACCGCCATGGATACCGGAATGCCGAGCCGCTTTGCCGTCTTGACGTAGTCCACTTGATAGGAGATGAAGTCAACCAGCGGCGTGACCACGATGACGTCGGGCGCAATCGCCGACACGGTCGCGTCGATGCGTGGGTCCGTCGGAATAGCGGCTTCGATCACGCCTGCCAGCCGCGATAACGCGGAGGCGACCGGCCACGTACGGGGCAGTCCACGCGCGGCAAGTCGCGGCGCCTGACGAGCCAGGTGCGCTTCCGCTCGATCGGTGAGCGCGCGCGCGCGCCG
>Ga0114129_10015117_pt1 | contig 10985 bp, 14 predicted proteins | sample RhiMetdeltSRZDD1_FD_80071 | JGI IMG/M metagenome (GOLD analysis project Ga0114129, IMG submission 80071) | Populus rhizosphere microbial communities from Tennessee, USA - Rhizosphere MetaG P. deltoides SRZDD1 (version 2) (version 2) | ecosystem: Host-associated > Plants > Roots > Rhizosphere >... | reverse complement strand
TGAGAAACCTGGTTGCCTCCGCGATCTCGGCCTTGGCGCGGAGGTGGTCCGTGTCGAGCGCACTACCGAAGGCTTCCGCATCCGTGACAGTGTCTGCGACCTTACCGTGATATAGGTCCGGGGCGAAGGCCACGAAGCCGGAAGCGGCCAGCCGCGTGCAAAAGGCCTTGATCGTATCGTTCAAGCCCCACCAGGCATGCAGGACTAATACACCGGGCCCCGTGCCGGATGGCGGAGTGGCGAGAAACCCCTCAGGTTGAGATTGCGTCATGTGGACTCCTTCCTCTAAAAGAAAAAGATGTCCGCCTGCTAAGGCAGGCGGACACTGAGACCGGAATTCGGACCGGATGGAACGCCGAGGGCTGGCAGTTCATCGCCAGGATGGGCTCGGAGGTCCTCCAGCAGTTCTATTGGCGAGAGTGCCATTTCCACGCGCGCCTCTGACTCAGGTCGAGGGTTGCGAGCCGGTTTGGCACGATATACAACTAGTTCCGGAACATCATCTTCGATGACGCGGCGAGCCAAGCCTCGGATGTAGTAACGATTGAACTCACTCTCTGCCAAGACCTCCGCGGCGTTCTCCACGGTGGCGACGAGGGTATAGCCTCCTCTTGGGTTTCGTCGCGGCAGGGTTCTGATAATGCGCCGGCGAGCCTGTAAATCTCGAACCAGGGTTTCGTCGTTGCCCCTTTGGATAGCCTTGCGTAGTAAATCGGGGTAATCCCACTGGCCCTGCCCGCTCAGGAATGGACTGATGTGCAATTGATTGTGAGCGATATCGTATTCCACTTCGTCTAACATCAGTTGTCGTGTACGTTCATCCAGATTCTCAAGAAATAGAGACATGGTTTCCTGCTACTTTCATTTGTTCGTGATCGGTATGTCTAATGTGCCTTTTTATAAGGTGTACGTGTAACGGTTCGTTTCTATTTTTTGCCTCAACCTCCTTAGTTTCATCGAGGACAGAAGATCCTTCCACCTGCCATGCACAGGTGGTTTACTTGGTGCGATGGATTTACAAATCAGCGAAAGGGGTGATAGAACAATTGTACTAAAAAAGACCGATTTTGACAAGGGTGTTGAAATCCGCCCGCATGGCTTGTGCAAAGTCAGGAATAAAACCTGTTGGTACACGGATTTCGCGGATCCAACGGAATTTTTTCGAAAAAATACGGAACGCTCCGCAGCCGCGCGGTCCGTGTCGTCCGTATACAAAAAAGCTGATTTTGGCAAGCGACTTTGCTACGGCCATAAATCTGCCTGATCAAGAGATTGGAAGAGACCCGACTCTGCGGCGCAGCTGCGGCTCGCGGACTGAGTTCACATCCACCTTGCTGGCGCCCAGGAACTGAACGAATCGGGCGAACCCGCGAGCGAATGCCTCCACAAAGGTTTCATCCTTGCCGAGGGTTTTGTCCTCCAGCCACAAGCCCAGGATGACAAATGTGTTCGTGGCCCGGTTCAACTTGCTGTCAAAACGGCCGACAAGCCGGTCACCCCACAGGATCGGCAGCGCATAATACCCAAATTTGCGTTGAGGCTCGGGTTTGTACACCTCCCAGATATAGTCAAAACCGAACAGCAATCTGGCGCGCCCGCGCGCGCTGACAGGGTCGAGCGGGGCCAGAAAAACGACTTCCTCCGTGGTGGTGGTCGCCAATGGCTTCCAGGCCCTGGGCATGCGTCCGGCACTCAAGTCGCGCATCAACTTTGCATCGCTCCCGAGCGCGTAGTAGGTGCCTTTCCAGCCTTCCACCTGCACCTCGATCAGCTCGCCATCTGCCAGCATCTCCGCCAGCACGGCCGGCACCTGCTCAAATGGCACACCGCGATGGAACGAATCCTGCACCCGTTTCACCTGCGATAAGCCGGAAAAGCTAACATCCTTTTTGATCAGGAAGCGGTCTGCCTCCCTTTCGTCGCTTTCATGCATCAGGTCGCCGTTTGCTACCGCTTCTGTGAGCGCGTAGACGCGCTCGAAATTCTCGCGATGGTGGGTCATCACTTCACCGATGCGCCACAAATAATACAAAGCCAGGGCGCTGTCCTTGCGGCCCCGGTAATGTTGCGTCCGGGTGCGGGTCGCCATCTCAAAGTCGCGGTTGCTTACGATCCCACGCTCGCGCAGGATCAGGCGCATCTCAGCGATCGCCTCGGCGTGCTCGCGGCCCAGGGCCTGAATACGACCTTCCTGGTCTCGCTCACGGCGCATGACGACGCGCCAGTATGGAAGCTCATCCATGGGTCGCGCAGCCAGCCAGCCGCCCCAGTCGAAGAACTTGCGCTGCCGGTATGTCACGTCTTCCCACATTCCGGGCTTGTAATCGATCACACGGCTGTGCAGCGTGATATCCTGGCTGCGTGCAATGATCTGGAGCGGGTCCAGCTGCAGGTACTCCATTGCGCGCATGGCCCGCTCCGTGCCCTTGATGCCGCGCCAGCGCCTGCCGGGCCACAAGCCCTGCTTGCCCAGAATGAACCGGCGAGCTGTTTCGAGATCAATGGTCAGCATGCTGACCTGGAGGGCTGTTTGCGACGGATATGGTTCGTATTCATGTTGAGTTCCAATCTCACAATGTTGACACAGACGATGAATCTTGTATACTTACATTATTAGAACGATTGTACTATAAAACAACGTCCGCCGTATACAGAGGAGTCAGCTACGATATGAATGCGAATGCCTTTCGTCAATTCTATGACTATCACTTCACACAAAACCGCAAGATATGGGAAAACTATATTACTCAACTGTCGCCTGAACAATTCACGCAAGCGGTGAATTACTCTCATGGGTCTGTTCGAGATCAAATCGTTCATCTCCTGGATGTCGATGATGTATGGTTTAGCGAGCTGCGCGGCAGCGAGCCCTCAGAACCGCTGCCTGGCACCAGCTCCGATGACCGGAATATCATTCGCGCGCACTGGGACAAGGTCGAGCAGAAGATGCTCGATTATCTTTCAGAATTGCGGGATGATATGTTGTTCGATAAGCCGATCAAGGAACCCGACGAGGATAAAGACCTCATCGTATGGCAGGTGCTGCTCCACGTTGTGAATCATGGAACGGATCATCGCGCACAGCTTCTGCGAGTCTTAAATGATCTCGGGGTCGAGACAACGTCTCAGGATTACATCTTCTACGTGTATGAGCACCCGTAAAGGTTTTTTCAAATGGACGCCTGGCAGCTTGGGTTTCCGTCGGCCGAACCGATGAGCTCAACTCACATCATAATCAAAGCGGTCAGGATGAGCCGATAAATAACCCCAGCCATCGACTGCCGGCGCGGTATGCTGACCCGCGCTAAGAATCGTCGTGATGTTTGTGCGATGCTCGACACCGTGGTTGATAATCTGGATAAATATCGCGCGGGCCTGATAGCGGAACTTGTTGCCCTGATCCTCCTCCTCAACCCGGTCTGTTGGACGAACGCGTTGAATCGCGTCCACAAGCAAGTTTCCAATCTGAGTGGCATACTCCCTCATTTCGGCAAAGCCCGGCTTCGCCTTCCATTGAAAACGGGGCTTCGGACGGCTGCCGGTCAAGAGCCCGATATAGAATGCTTCGCCTTCAATGATGTGCTCCAGCGTGGCGCGAATCGTGCCATATGCACCGGGCATTGTTGCCGCCAGCTGGGCCTCGTCCAGTTTCTGACAGGCCTCCAATACCTGTTGGTTGGCCCAGTTGTTGTACCGAATGAATTCGGCTAACATTGTTTCAGGAACGGCTTCCATGTTGATAGACCTCCGGTGACAGACGTTTAGAACGTTAATTCTAATATACTGTTACAATCCTGACCATGTATAAGCATGTTACACGCGCGCTCCATATTTTCCTGCTTGTCGTCTTATTGGGAACTTGCAGCAGCGCCTTCTATTTCATCAACGCTGAATCTGAGGCAACGTCTGCAACGACTGATGCAGGTAAACCGCTGCCCAACATCGCTGCGACCGTTGATACGGCACCGGAGGCGGGTTGGTCTCTGATACAGCCTGGGCTGGAGAAGCGCGTGATCAGCGTCTATAATGAACAGAGCCAGCAGGTCGAGTCCGTGCATATATGGCGCCTCGATCAAAATTACTTCCGACTGGATGTGGCATATGGCTCAACGCCGAAGTCCCTCGACACCTGGCAGAGGGAAACGAACGCGCTGATGGTCGTCAATGGCGGTTACTATAGCATCGAAAACGAGCGTTATTTTCCCAATGGCCTCACTATCGTCAATGGAAAAGCATCCGGGCGCAGTTTTGACGGTTTTGGAGGCATGCTGGCGATCAACGAGTCCGAGGCGGAATTAAGGTGGCTGGTCCAGAAACCCTATCAAGCCTATGAACGTCTGCAGGCGGCTCTGCAGTCCTTTCCCATTCTCGTCCGACCGGGCGGCGAACTCGGGTTCGGCGCAGAGCGGGAAAATGGTGTCAGCGCCAGACGAACTGCGATCGGGCAGGATCAACGGGGCCGTATCCTGTTCATCGTTGCGCCGCAGGGCTATTTCACATTGCATCAGCTTAGCGTCTATTTGACGGAATCGGATCTGAACCTGGATATCGCCATCAATCTAGACGGAGGTGGATCCACCGGTGTCCTGCTATCGAGTCCACGCGAAATCATACCTCCGACCCGGCCGCTGCCGTTCGTGATCCTCGTCTATGCGAGATAGAAATACTCAGAGTTTCGCCTCGCGCGCCGCCCAGCCGCACAACTGGTTCGCGGTCGTCATGAAAGCGATCCGGGAATTCAGCGGCGGGAACGCAGAACTCCTTGAGAAGCATATACTAGGCTGCCTGATACGTGGCGACCACCACTCCAGTGGCAGTCGCTTTCACATCGCGCAGCTTGAGGTTTGTACGAATTCCATCCTCTGCGAAAAGACGGCGACCCGTTCCAAGAGTCAGCGGATGGATGAGAAGAATGAATTCATCCACCAGGTTCCAGCGCATGAGCGATTGAACCAGAACGCCGCTCCCGAAGACTACAAAATTCTTCTCTTCCTTCGCCTTCAACGCTTCTAACGCCCCAGCAATATCGCCCTGGATCAGCACAGAATTGCTCCAGGGCAGTGGCTCTTGTAATGTGGTCGACACAACGTATTTGGGAGTGTTCGTAAGAACCTCAGTGAAAGGGTTGTTCGGTTGATTGGGCCAGAAGGCAGCGAAGCGAGCGTATGTGACTCGACCAAACAGGAACGCCCCCAAATCCACGAAAGCCGACGCTGCCTCAGGCTGCTGCATTGCGGCAAAGGGTGCTGCCCAACCGCCATACTGGAAGTCCCCGCGGGGATCCTCATCTGCATGCCCGGGCGCCTGCATGACGCCATCGAGTGTCAGGTTTGTGACGACAATGACTTTGCCCATTGAAGTCTCTCCTTCCTGCTGCTGCCTATTCTGCATTGTCATAGAGGGCAGTTTGCAACAGCGCTACGCCTTTGAACGATGGTGAGTTCAAGCTATCTAAGGTTCTTCTGGATATTTGTTGATCACGCCGTTTCTTATCGACTCGCTAACAAAAAGCACATCCGCATATCGAATTTGCCCGTTTGTAGCGCGATGTATCTTGTAGATCCCAAACAGCGAGTACCCAAACTCTGTAAGGAATGACCATAGCTCGTGGAAGAGCGGAGCCCCCTCATAGTGCGGAATAAAAAAGGCCTCCGTGTAGATGAGCGAAACGTGTCCTGATTGAAGAAGACCTTTCGCTCCGCGCATCGCCATCAATTCACCACCTTGAATGTCAAACTTCAATATATCTATCGCTGGTACCTGGTGGGCGGCCACGAAGTGATCAAGCGTCGTGGTTCGTACTTCGATATTCCCTTTTGGTTCGGCGCTTTTGGGATAATACCGTCTTCCCGAGACCGAGCGTGGCAATAGAGAATGTGTTGCATCGGTATCGTTCAGATAAAAATTGTTGTTACCATTCTCATTGGTCACCGCCATGGGCATAATATGGATTTGGGCATCGTGGGAGAATTTTTTCTCGAGCAGATTTACCGAATCGGGAAAGGGTTCAAAGCAGTATATCTCGGCACCCGGAAATTTCGCGCGATACTTCTCTGCGGTTTGACCTTTGTTTGCGCCGATATCCAAAATCGTTATCTGGGACTTCTCACGGCCGGCCATGAGCTGACGTTGCGCCTCGAATGGTTCATTGGGGAAAGCAGTGCGAATCTTTCCCGCTTCATAGCTGAGCCGACGCGAAATTGCCTTGATCGATTGTTTGAGGGGTGATTTCATTTCCCTTTCTCCTTGGTTTCTTACAGTATGCAGAGGATTGGTGTCTCTCGACACGGCCCTGCGGCCGCTGATGCAAGAAAATGCTGCCTTGCCGGACCCGGCTCAAGATTAGAGTGCCCCCATTTTACCTCGGCGAGTCGCACCATCCGGGCGCACATGGCCAAGGCATCGGCTGGAAGGCAGGAAGACCCAGGGTTGATTTGACGGAAGCAGCTGTGGGCTCAGATCAATGCCGACATGTAATTTGGTATTGAAATGTGAGACGTCCTCGCCACGGGTGCCCTTCCCCACTAGGATAAACCCGCACCCCATGAGTCCTCGTTCCTGAGCTTGCGCTGGACCAAGGGAACTGAGCATCCACTCACAGGTCTTTCGGCCATGGCGCGCCTGTTTGCAGTGCGGTTGCATATTCCTGAAGCCTCTCGTCAGCATGCCCACGGATTTGTCTCAAGAAAGGGAAATCCGCCGGCTCAACCGCGAGTTTCGCCAACGGCTGAACAGGATCGGGGCTTGCGAGCTGTGCGATATGGACTTCGTTGGGGCCAAACGGGACGGATGGCTGGGCAGTGAATGAACCCCGCGGCAGGAGGTACACGACGCCTGTTCGCCAGGGCTCACTGGCGAGGGCCGATTGGCTGACCGAGAATACATAGTACGGTCCGTGATGCGTACCCGTTTCGTCCTGGACACGCACACAGGCATTAGTGACCGACTTCACACGATCGCGATCAACGATCGCAAAGAACATCGCCCACAGACCATCCGAAGCAGCATAGACCGCTTTCTGATTGCCGAATTCGTTGAGGTCATTGGACTGGCGCGGCTCAAAAACGGAGATGTCCGGGTTGCCGGAGCCGTGCAAGGCGATGTCATGACGATCGGCGACATGGCATAGAAACTGCCACTTCGGCCAGGGGAGCGTAAACTCAATGGTCCGGCACTCGCTGCTGCTCATGTTTGCATGCAGCAACTCATCAAACGTACGCTGCGTTCTTTCGTCGAGTGTCTCGCCGGGGCGGGTCAGCCAGTAGTCCGGTAGCATCATGTCGGTGACTCCTCGAACTCAGCCAGGATCGCGTCTTCGGTTGCATAATCAAATTCATTAGGATCGTATTTCTCGGGGAGATTGGCGCGCTGCCATTCGACCGTCCGGCGCAGCGCTTCTTCCTGCGGAACAATTTCCATATATCCGAGTTCCGCACGGATGCGCGTGGTATCTACAACCCAATGATGCTCGTACTGGCCACCGCCAGAGTCGAGGCGACCGTGCGGCAGGACGATAATGCGGCCGGTCCAGCCTGCGGCGCGGGTCACGCGCTGTGCCCATTCCAAATAAGACAGACCTTCCGGTTCGGCCACGTTGTAGATCCGGTTCGTGGCTTGCTCATTCGTTACCGCGAGCACGGTCGCCCAGGCCACATTCTCGGCATATCCGCGAGACCAGCGCCAGCGCGCGACCTTTTCGTCCAATGGGATGACGGTACGCTTATCCAGCACCCGTTTGACCAGATCAAAGGTCCGTCCGCCGTCGTTCGGACCGTAGATCATTGGGTAACGCAAAATGGTGCCGGGAAGGTCGGGGTCGCCCATTACGACCTCTTCCACCCAGCGTTTCTCGTATTCTTCCTTATGGATGGAAAGCTTCTCACGGAGTGGCGCGTCCTCAGCAAAAGGGATGGGCTCCACCGGCCCGGGCTCCGTGCCATGTAGACGCCCGTAGGCTCGATATACATCACTACTGCCCGGCACTACGATTCGCTTCGCTATGCCTTTAAACGCACGCATGAGCATTTCTGCATCCTGGCGGGTGAATGCCAGCATATCCAATACCACATCGGGAGCCAGTTGTTTGAATTCGCTGGTGAATGCGTCCAATTTCCGGCGCTCGCCCATAATGCGATTCACGGCCGGGGGTAGATCAGCCTGGTGTTTGCCTCTATGAAACAATGTCACCTGATGTCCCTGCTCCACAAGGTAACGTGTGGTGAACGGGCCGGTGAGATTCGTGCCACCGAGGATTAAGATTTTCATGTTTTGTCCTTACCTGGATTCTTTCTTTGGTGTGAGCCGGCGCCGCCCCTCACAGGATGGGACAGCGGCCTGTAAAGAGTAACAGCTTTTAGACAGAATTTCCAGCGCCTCAGGGTCTGTGTTTGCGGAGCACCCGAAGGGTGTTCCTCTCAATCGCGTGTGCCATTTCGAACTTCCTTCTTCGCGAAACTTGTACTGTTGGGAGACTTGAATTATGTCTTACGCCCAATCACTTCGGTTTATCTCTTGCAACGAACCTTCCATCACCCAACAAAAACTGAATTGCTTTGGTCACATTTCTGTCCACAGCAGACTCAGATTTTAGATAGCTGAAATATCGGTTGATTTCCAATTGTAAGGAGGGGCGCAAATTCTCAAACACTCTTTTCGCTTCTTTATTTTCTCGCAGTGCCTTTTCGAATTTCGGGTGCACGGGAACAGTTCTTGCGATGGGGTCATACGCAATTTCAAAATTTGCGATATCTCCGACGTCCTTTTTGGCTGCTTTCCGCATGGGTGTGTTGAGATACAACCGCCAGGAACCGCTCCATTTTATGAGGGTTTGCGTAAATGCATGTCCGTCCATCTTGATTTTTACAGGAATTTTCCCTTTGCTTTTTCCGGACTGCACGAATATTTGCTGCAGCACTCGATCCGGAAGAAAAACAAAGGGATTGACACCGATGATTTCAATTTTTGCTTTGAATTTAATCATGTCCAGGCCGTCTTCAGTCTAGCACATCGCGGAAGAAGTCCGCCGTTGGCTGATAGTTCGTCGTACGTGTTGCCAGAAAGCCGATGCGACGCACATTCATGGGATGCTCCATGCCTTGTCGCGCAAATCAAAAATCCGTGAAAGGGCTAAGAGCGTAAGTGAATTGCGCATATGGCCTGCCTCAATTTCTCCACGAACTTCCTCTAAAGACAGTTCGGTGACGGAAATCTCTTCTCCTTCATCCAACTGGGGAGCCTGTATTTTGACCACATCCAGCGCTACCCAGGAATGGCAAACATTATTCAAGAACGCCGGATTTGCCTCAAACCAGCCAAGGTATCGCCAGTTGTCTGTGACATACCCTGTTTCCTCCTTCAACTCGCGGACCGCCGCTTGCTGAGGTGTTTCTCCATTGTCCATGATGCCGGCCGGGATCTCGACGGTTGTTCTCGCCACGCCAAATCGAAACTGCTTCACGACGAGCACTTTCTTTTCAGGCGTGATCGCGACGATATTGACCCAGTCAGGCGCTTCAAGTATCACGGCCTTCATGGATTTTGCATTGCGCGGATTCCTGACCCAATCATATCTTGCCTGGAATAAAATCAGATCCGGTCCCGGTTCAGACCGAAGTATTTCCCACGGATTTCCATGATCTCCAGCCATAGTTTTAGATCATCCTCCTGCGAACTGTCTTTCAATAAAGCGGGCTGAGGGGTCGTGCGAACTGACATAACATGGGTTACACATCCCGAAATGCATGTGCGCAAAGGTGTGTGTTACCCACTTAGAATGGATGTCATTCTGAACTGTTCTCACGCTTTATGAGCGCCTGGTAATACCACCAATTACCTACACCAAAAGTCGCAACGGACAGCCCGCCTATGGGTTCCCAGCCCTGTTCGATGTATTGTTGTACTTTCGCTTGAAGGTCACGCGCACTATTTGCTTCGGCAATTAGATATTTCATAACAGCACCATTCGTTTTATTACCTTTCTCATGTGTTCCAGCGCCCAACGGCACTCGGCCCCGCAGAAGCGTGGATCCTACGACGATGCTTTAGACTCGCTGGATCCAACGGCACTGTGATCAGGGGCAGGTGCTATGACATTTGCATGACGCGCAATCATGCGCCACTCAGCGTCTTGCTTCCTCCAGATATTCGTGAACCGCCGCTCCACCGCCCCTCCTGCACGCGGCGCATCCCCGACCGGCTCGACGGTCTCAGCGCCCATTACGATGGCAACATCGGCATTGAACCGGATCGACTCAATTCTTCGGTCAAACGCCGCGTAACGGATCAAACCGCGCTTGACCAGCGCCAGGACATCGCCCCGGCTCTTCGATATCTGATTCTGAGGATTATTGACGATAAATTCTTCCGACCACAAGCGCTCGAGCGCTGTCAAATCCTGTTTGAGAACCGCCTGACGCTCTTGTTCTTCAAGCTGGCGGATCACGTCTTCCTCACTGTTGAAGTTTTCATCTCTCATCATGCAATCCTTCCTGGCTGCCTGTTGCCTACAAGGGAGATTATATATGGATGTAGCCAATCAAACTCTTTGCGCCCCTCACACCGTCACACGACACTTTATTTCAACCATTCGGCAAAATGTCCATTTGCATGTAGCATCCGCAACGCGCCGACCGTGACCCACCCTCGCCATTCCATTTCACAACCTGCGCTGATAGGAATCCAGGTAATCCCCCATCCACCATCTGCATGCTGTCTGGCAGCAACTTCTTCGAGATTTGCACGGATTTCCTGCTCACTAAAATGGGCACGGAGCGGGTCATCGGGGAAAGGAGCCCAATCCAGCACTTTCCGCACATATCCAGTTGTTCCAACTTTTGCGACTAACCCGGAAGCAAGGAGCTGCTCGTTCAGACGCTTCAATTCCTTCTCGGCGAGTTCGCGTTGCGGCACGTACCGCAGAAATGTCAACACGCAGCCTATCTCGTGCTGTTCATTTGGCGAAATACCGGGAATCTTCTCCCAGCAAT
>Ga0114129_10015116_pt1 | contig 10985 bp, 2 predicted proteins | sample RhiMetdeltSRZDD1_FD_80071 | JGI IMG/M metagenome (GOLD analysis project Ga0114129, IMG submission 80071) | Populus rhizosphere microbial communities from Tennessee, USA - Rhizosphere MetaG P. deltoides SRZDD1 (version 2) (version 2) | ecosystem: Host-associated > Plants > Roots > Rhizosphere >... | reverse complement strand
TGATGAAACAGGAATTTTATATGGTTGTCTTGAATTGGCAGAAAGGATCAAATCAACAAAATCATTTCCTTTAAGTATACAGATCACGGATGCTCCTGAAATGGTGCTTCGTGGCCAATGTATTGGTTTACAAAAATCGACCTACTTGCCTGGCAGAGCTGTTTATGAATATCCTTATACTCCTGCAACCTTTCCCTGGTTCTATGATAAAAAATTATGGTTACAGGTGTTGGATTCAATGCTTGGGAACAGAATGAATTCTTTGTATTTATGGAATGGACATCCTTTTGCTTCTTTGGTTAAACTAAAAGATTATCCATATGCAGTTGAAGTTGATGATGCAACTTTCAAAAAGAATGAAGAAATATATCGCTTTATTACCACTGAAGCAGATAAACGGGGAATTTGGGTGATACAAATGTTTTATAACATTATCGTTTCAAAACCGTTTGCAGAACATCATAAAATAAAAACACAGGAAAGGGAACGACATATCATTCCAGTGATCGCAGATTATACAAGGAAATCGATCGCAGCATTTGTTGAGAAGTATCCAAATGTCGGTTTGATGGTTTGTTTGGGCGAAGCGATGGAAGGTGTAGGTAATGATGATATTGAATGGTTCACAAAAACAATTATCCCCGGCGTAGAGGATGGATTAAAAGCATTAGGTGAAACGGACGAACCGCCAATTGTCTTACGGGCACATGATACAGATGCACCTTCTGTAATGAAGGCAGCATTGCCCTTGTATAAAAATCTATTTACGGAGGCAAAATTTAATGGCGAGGCACTAACCTATGCCAGGCCAAGAGGCAGCTGGGCCAATTTGCATCAAACCCTCAGCAAGCTCGGTAGCGTACAAATTGAAAACGTTCACATACTTGCTAATCTTGAACCATTTCGTTATGGTTCACCTGATTTTATTCAACAATCTGTTATCGGCATGCATGAAGTGATGGGTGGAAATGGTTTGCATTTGTATCCGCAGGCTTCTTATTGGGATTGGCCTTATTCCGCTGATAGCATAAAAGGGAAAAGGTTATTGCAAATAGAAAGAGATTGGATTTGGTATAAGGCATGGGCTCGCTATGCATGGAAAGCAAAAAGAAACAGAGAAGAGGAAATTATTTATTGGAGTAAATTATTGGCAAATAAGTTTGGTTGCAACATTGATGATGGAAAGAAAATCCTGGAAGCCTATGAACAAAGCGGTGAGATAGCTCCTAAACTATTACGTCGTTTTGGCATTACAGATGGCAATCGGCAAACGTTGACCTTAGGTATGCTAATGACTCAACTGATCAACCCTTATCGCTATGGTTTGTTTACACTATTGTATGACAGCGAAAGTCCCGAAGGAGAGATGCTGATTGATTATGTTGATAAAGAATGGAAAGGTAAATCTCACGTGGGAGAAACGCCTTCTGATATTATCTCTGAAATTCGTAATCATGCTGCTATCGCTGATATGAATATTAATCAGGTGAAGGCAAAAAAAGATACTGCTGAGTTCAATAGGTTAAAAAATGACGTGTTGTGCTATAAATTTCTGGCTGAGCATTATGCAGAAAAAGCGGAGGCAGCAATTTATACTTTAAGATATAAATACAGCAATAGTATTGGAGATCTTATAACTGCAGCTGGTCATCTGGAAGAGAGTTTATTCTGGTATAAAGATCTGGTAAATCTTACGAATTCAGCTTACCTCTATGCCAACAGCATGCAAACTCAGCAGCGCAAAATACCCATGCGTGGTGTTGATGCAACTTATAAACATTGGACAGAGATGTTGCCGGTCTTTGAAAATGAATTAAAGATCTTTCGGCATAAGATCGATTCGTTGAAGAATAATTCAGGCGCCATTGCAAGACCAGTTATTGCTTTCGAAAATGCAGATGTCGGGATTGGAAATAATAAATATAAGATCGGAGAGGGCGTAAGACTTTTCAGCGACACAAGCTTCACTATTAAAAATTATTCTGCTGAGTTAAAAGGTTTAAATGGAATGTCTCTTTCATTCAAAAAGCAAATGAAAGAGGGAACAGAGTTGAGTTTTTCAAATGACAAACCAGTAAAACTTTTGGTGGGATATTTTAAAACACAAAGAGCAGCATTCACGACTGACACGATCTTTGCAAAAGCTCCCGAGCTGGAAACCAATGCAAGTGCTGATGATTATGGACAAGCCGAATCAAAGATCTTCAATGCGATTGCAATTGAAGGTTTGCCGCCAGTAGATATTCATGCTTATTATTTTAAAGCAGGAAAAAATACATTAAAACTGCCGAAAGGAGTTTGTCTTGTGTTGGGGTTTGTAGATGGAAAACAAAGGGTACCTGTTTACGATGCAATGCTGATGAGTGATCCGAAGAATAAAAATCTTGATTGGTTATTTGAATAATTTCTCGCAAAGGCGCAAAAAAAAATACACGCAGAGGCGCAAGGCTTTTCGGACCTAAGGTCATGGCGTCTTTTGTATTTAATCTTTGCGGCTTTGCGTGATATAAAAGATGAATAGAAATAATGCAGCACAAGAGTGCCTTCGACAAGCTCAGGGTAAATTTGCAACGAAAGTTTAATAGAAATACAAATGCTGATGACAAAAAAAATAAAATATTTATCTCTTTTACTGTTTGTGTACAGCAGTGCATTTGCACAAGATCTTAAACTATGGTATAATAAACCTGCAACAAAATGGGTAGAAGCATTGCCAATAGGCAATGGAAGAATTGGTGCCATGATATTCGGAGGTGTTGAACAAGATCATATTCAATTCAACGAAGAAACATTATGGACAGGCGAACCAAGAAGCTATAATCGTCCCGGTGCTTATAGATATTTAGATACGATAAGACTACTATTGTTTGATGGGAAACAAAAAGAGGCGGATGCATTGGCGGAGAAAGAATTTATGGGATTGAAAAGCAATGAAGGAAAGAAAAATGAATATGTAAACAAAGCCCTGCAATATAAAGATGCAGCTAAGGAAAAATTTGATGACAGTAAATGGAAGACAATGACCGTACCATCTTATGATGGCTGGGAAGTTGTTGGGTTTGAAGGATTGGATGGGGTTGTATGGCTGCGTACGAGTTTTGATCTGCCGGCATCGTGGTTGGGTAAAGAAATGATCCTTGATCTCAATCGCATCAGCAATTATGATCTTACTTATGTAAATGGAAAGTTAATTGGCTCGCAGGAAAATAATGAACCAAGAAAATATAGAATATCAAAAGACATTTTGCATGCCGGCAAAAACAGCATTTCAATTCAAATACTGAATTATTCTGACAAAGGCGGTATCCAGGGATATAAGGATACTACAAAACATATCGGCATTTACCCGGTAGATGAGGAATTGGCTAAATTTTCACTCAATGGACAATGGAAATATTTTATACAGGACGATAACCCGCCAGCTGTTGGTGTTTACCAGGCAAGTTATCAACCTTTCGGTGACTTGTTTTTGAATTTTGAAAATACTGTCGAGGCAACTAATTATAAAAGAGATCTGGATCTGTCAAATGCAATTGCAACAACAAGCTATTCATCAAATGGGGTTGATTACAAAAGGGAATATTTTATCAGTCAGCCCAACCAGGTGTTGGCGGTTAATCTAACGTCGTCGAAAAAAGCAAGTGTAAGTTTTGAAATCTCTGTTAAAAGTCCGCATAAAAATTATATTGTAAGAAAAATTGATAACACTACGATTGCTATTTCATTGCAAGTAAGGAACGGGGCATTGCGTGGTGAAAGTTATATACAAGTAAAAACAAATAGCGGCACGATCAAAATAGAAGATAAAAAAATAAAGATCAGTAACGCTGATAATGCAACTGTTTATTTAACTGCAGGCACTAATTATAAAAATTATAAAGATATATCAGGCAACCCAGCCTTGCCGTGTACGAATGCATTAACAAGCATTAAAGGAAAAACATACGAGCAGATTAAAGCGGCACATATTAAAGAGTATCAGAAATACTTTAATGCATTTTCAATAACACTTAGCAACTCCAGGTTAGCGGAGTCTGAGAACCCCCCGTCGGGGGGCAGGGCGGCTCTGCCAACCGATGAACGCATTCAAAAATTTGCATCATCAAATGATCCATCATTTGTTGCATTGTATCTTCAGTATGGAAGATACCTGTTGATATCATCATCACGTCCCGGCACAAGACCAGCAAATCTCCAGGGAATCTGGAATGATCAATTAAACCCGCCATGGGGAAGTAAGTACACTACCAATATCAATCTTGAAATGAATTACTGGCCTGCTGAAGCATTGAACCTTTCACCCATGCATGAGCCATTGTTCGATATGCTTAAAGAGTTATCAGTTACAGGAAGACAAACTGCAAAAGATCATTACAATGCACCGGGTTGGGTATTGCATCACAACACAGATCTGTGGCGGGGCACTGCGCCGATCAATGCGGCTAATCATGGAATATGGGTAACAGGTGGCGCATGGTTGTGCCGTCATCTTTGGGCACATTATTTATTTACACAGGATAAAAATTTTTTGCAGAATACTGCTTACCCGATAATGAAGGAAGCAGCGATGTTCTTCAATTCATTTTTGATTAAAGACCCAAAGACTGGTTATTTGATCAGCACACCATCCAATTCACCCGAACAAGGCGGATTGGTTGCGGGGCCAACAATGGATCACCAGATCATTCGTGCATTATTTGGTAATGTGATCGCTGCGAGTCAATTACTAAATGTTGATAGTGTATTGCGAAACACATTGAAAGAAAAAATAAAACAGATAGCACCCAACCAGATTGGCAAGTATGGCCAGTTGCAGGAGTGGATGCAGGATGTTGATGATACAACGAATAAGCATCGTCATATTTCACATTTGTGGGCAGTGCATCCAGGCAATGAGATCAATTGGGATGATACACCGGAATTGATGAAGGCAGCACGACAGTCGTTGTTATATCGTGGTGATGCGGCAACCGGGTGGAGTCTCGGATGGAAAATAAATTGCTGGGCAAGATTCAAAGATGGCGATCATGCATTTCGTTTGATACAAATGCTGATGAGTCCTGCAAAGAATGATGCCGGCAGTTATCCGAATTTATTTGATGCACACCCGCCTTTCCAGATCGATGGAAACTTTGGCGGCGCGGCTGGAATTGGTGAAATGATCTTACAAAGTCATACAAAATACATTGATATACTTCCCGCATTGCCATTGGCCTTAGCCAATGGCGAAGTGAATGGTTATTGTGCAAGAGGTGGATTTGTATTCGATATAAAATGGAGTGATGGAAAATTGCTGGAATTAACTGTCACTTCAAAAGCAGCACAACCATTGTTGCTGCGATATAATAATAAAGTGGTGAACATAGCCACAACTAAAAACACCGTTTATAAATTTGATGCAGCGCTTAACTACAAATAATTTTTTTTGGGTGATCGGCTGCATTGCTACTATAAAGCTTTTGTTGCGACGCTCCGCTCAAGGTTCTGTCCAATACTCAACACATGCGTTGCAGTTTACCCTGAGCTTGTCGAAGAGTCGCACTCTTGTGGTTTCTGTTGATTACTCAGCTTTTATTTCACGCAAAGACGCTAAGTTTTTCAAACATAAGTCGCGAAGACATGTTATCAAAAATTTTCTTTGCGCCTTTGCGCATCCTTTGCGCCTTTGCGTGAAATATTTAATGCATCTCAGTATTCCTGTGCTTTTGTTTCAATCAACCAGAGCTCAGAGACAAGATATTAATTTAAACAATGACTGGCAGACATCTTTAATCGGAATAAACAAATGGAAAAAAGTAAATGTGCCTCACAACTGGGATGATTATTACGGATACAGAAGACTACAGCATGGCAATTTGCATGGTGATGCTGTATACAAAAAAAGTGTTACGATCAAACAATCAAAGCAAGGCAAACGTTTTTTTTTATTCTTTGAAGGAGTGGGCAGCTATGCAACAGTTATTTTGAATGGTAAACCAATAGGCTCGCATACAGGTGGCAGAACAACCTTTACATTAGATGCTACTGATGCAATAAAAACAGACGGGACAAAAAATGAATTAGAAGTGCGAGCATCTCATCCGGCAAATATCAAAGACCTGCCTTGGGTTTGCGGTGGCTGCAGTGATGAAAGAGGTTTTTCTGAAGGCTCTCAACCACTTGGTATTTTTCGTCCTGTACATTTAATAGTTACAAATGATGTAAGGGTGGATCCATTTGGTGTACATGCATGGGCAGAAATAAAGAATGAGCGGACTGATCTGAACCTCACTACTACTATTAGAAATTATTCAAATAGACTCAGGCTAATTGAAATCACACAGCAAGTTAAAAACAAGGTTGGGCTTATACTTGCTTCTGTTACCAAACAAGAATCAATTCAACCTTTACGTTTTACGCAAACTTCTCATTTTCTTACTCATCTTCGACCAGCCTTGTGGTCAATTGAAAACCCGTATCTGTATAAGATTGTCACGATTATTAAAGAAAATAATATTGTGATAGATAAAACGGAAACTGATTTTGGTTTTCGAACCATCAATTGGAAAACTTCATCTAATCAATTCTTATTAAACGACAAACCTGTTTTCATTAATGGCGTTGCAGAGTATGAACATCTGCTTGGACAAAGCCATGCATTCAGCAAAGAACAAATAATTGCAAGAATGAAATGGCTGCAAGCAGCAGGCTTTAATGCTTTTCGTGATGGACATCAACCGCATAATTTGTTATATGGACAATTGTGCAATCAAATGGGAATCCTTTGGTGGACACAATTATCCGCACACGTTTGGTATGATACAAAAGAATTCAGGGAAAATTTTAAGCAACTAGTAAAGGAATGGGTGATTGAAAGAAGAAACGACCCCGCTGTTATATTATGGGGTTTGCAAAATGAGAGTAAGCTGCCGGAGGATTTTTCGAAAGAATGTACTGAGCTCATTCGCTCATTAGATCCCACAGCATCATCGCAAAGATTAATCACAACTTGCAATGGCGGCAGCGGTACAGATTGGGATGTGCCACAAAACTGGACCGGCACTTATGCCGGTGACCCTGACACCTACGCCGCTGATCTCAAAAAGCAAATACTTGTTGGTGAATACGGCGCATGGCGTACGATTGATTTACATACTGAAGGCTGTTTTATACAAAATGGAACATTGAGTGAAGATCGAATGACGCAATTGATAGAACAAAAAATTCGATTAGCTGAATCGGTAAAAGATAGTGTTGCAGGTCATTTCTTTTGGTTGCTTACATCACATGATAATCCTGGCCGTGTGCAGGGTGGTGAGGGGTTGAGAGAATTAGATAGAATTGGTCCTGTTAATTATAAAGGAATGCTTACACCATGGGAAGAACCTACTGATGCGTTTTATATGTACCGCAGCAATTATGCATCAAAGAAAAAAGAACCGATGGTCTATATTGTTTCCCATACATGGCCTAACCGGTGGATGAATCCGGGAATCAAAGACAGTATTTATGTATATTCTAATTGCGATGAAGTAGAATTGTTCAATGATATTGATAACGCATCATTGGGTAAGCAAAAGAGAAATGGCGTTGGCACACATTTTCAGTGGGACAAAGTGAATATTCAGTACAATGTTCTTTATGCTGTTGGATATGTAAATGGAAAGGCAGCAGCAAGAGATATAATTGTATTGAATCATTTGCCATCATCGCCAGACTTTACCAAACTTTATGCAACGACGAAAAATATTACCAAACCGCAGAACGGGTACAACTATATCTATAGAATAAACTGTGGTGGCCCCGAGTACAAAGATGAAAATGGAAATATATGGCTGGCAGATAAAGGATTTTCAAGATCCTGGACAAAAAATTTTCCCGGAATGCCTACGGACTTTGCAAGTCAGCGAAGAACTTTTTCTCCAATCAAAGGAACAAAAGATTGGAAACTCTTTCAAACATTCCGTTACGGAAAAGATAAATTGCAATTTGAATTTCCGCTGGCAAACGGAGAGTACCTGATAGAGTTATATTTTATTGAACCATGGTTAGGTATCGGTGGCAATATGAATGCAAAAGCAATGCGTTTGTTTGATGTAGCAATAAATAACAGAATAGTTTTAAATGATTTGGATATCTGGAGTGAAGCAGGAACTAACACTGCATTAAAGAAAACTTTTAAAGTAAAGATCACCGGTGGTAAAATGATTATTTCATTTCCTGAGACTAAGGTGGGGCAGGCAGTTATCTCGGCAATTGCTATTGCTTCATTAGATCAGAAAATAAAAAAACTAACACCTTTATCGCTTGTTGAGAAGTTATCAGGCAGTAATTACAGATTGCAAAGCTGGCTGGATATCGGGCAGCAACAATTTTCTGATGACAATACTCAGTTCAATAGCTTGCCTTCTAATTTGTTTGGTGCAGATTGGATACAGTTTTCAAAAAAGGGATCATCAAAGCTCATTTCATTTATAATTACAGAAGAAGCAGACATTTTTATCGGGATAGCTAAAGATGCCCGGCAATTTCCTGTTTACCTGTTTGAGGGCTATGAAAACTCGAAAACTGAAATCATAACTGATGAAGACGGAGGAAGATCATATGCAGTTTACCGGAAAAGATTTCCAAAGAATTCAATTGTTCAATTGAATATTGATAATTCCTTTCTCGTTATGATATCACCTGTTACTAATTTGCAACCGGCCTACGATCTGAAACCAATAACGCAGTACAAAACAAATGTTGCTAAACTTGGAAAAGATGTTCTAAAAGAAAATTTTGCAGGTAGGGAGTGTGCTATCGTTAAAACAAATGACTCTGCGACGATCGAGTGGCCAGTACAAACGGGCGTTGCCGATATCTATTCCGTCACAATGAAATATTATTATGGTAAGGAAAAGCCTGTTAAAGGAAAGCTGCTATTAACAGGAGCAGGAAGCACCATGATGCTGGACGAAGAAGTCCAATTTAATTTTACCAATACCGGGAAATGGAATCAGATTACTATTAATACAGGAAATATGATCAATGCAGGTAATTATATTGTGAAACTTATAATTACCGATGGGGATGGATTAGCAATTTCTGGTATCGACATACAATAAAATAATTGATTGAATGAAACGATTGTTTTGGCATATAATTTTTTGTCTTCTTGCGATTTCATCTTTTTCACAGAACCTTTCTGTAACTAATCTTCGCTGTGAATATACCCAGGACCCATTAGGTGTTGATTTGCCAAATCCACGGTTGAGTTGGGAATTAAGAAGTAAGCAAAGAAATGTTTTACAAACAGCGTACAGAATTCTGGTAGCTGATGACTCAGCCTTGTTAAAAAAAGAGATCGGAAATATTTGGGACTCAAAAAAAATAGGCAGTGCTGCGTCTATCCAGGTCCAATATAATGGCAAGGCGTTACAATCAGTCAAAAGATATTTCTGGAAGCTGATGGCTTGGGATAACAAAGGCAATTCTTCCACATGGAGTAATGTGGCCATGTGGCAAATGGGTTTATTGAACAAATCTGATTGGAATAATGCACAATGGATTGGCTATGACGAAGTGATTGACTCGTTACGCATTGCACCACCTGTTCATTTAAATGGAAAAAGATCCTGGGGGGCAAGAAGAAATATTTTACCATTAATGCGTAAAGAGTTTTCAGTAGATAGAGAAATTAAAACAGCAACAACTTATATCTGCGGTTTAGGGCAATTTGAAATGTATGTAAATGGTAAAAAAATCGGCGATCATTTTTTGGATCCGGGTTGGACTAACTATAGTAAACATGCTCAATACGTAACATTTGATATTACAAATGAAGTAAAGAATGGAGGTAATGCCATTGGCCTAATGCTTGGTAACGGATTTTATTATATACCTGGTCAGCGTTATCGTAAAATGACCGGCGCCTATGGCCATCCCAAAATGATCATGCGAACTGTGATCGAGTACGCCAATGGTTCCGTTGAAAATATTATCAGCGATAAAAGCTGGCAAACTTTTTCCTCGCCCATAATTTTCAGTAGCATATATGGAGGAGAAGATTATGATGCAAACGTAGAGCAGGAAGATTGGGATCAACCAGGTTTTCTTAGGGATGGAACAAACTGGTTGAATGTGATAATAACAACGGGCCCTGAAAAATTAGAATCTCAAATACAGCAGCCTTTGAAATTAATGGAAATATTTCCCGTAAAAACCAAAACAAAGCTTACGTCAAATATATTGGTTTATGATTTAGGACAAAACTTTTCAGGAATTCCTGCAATAACTGTTTCTGGTAATAATGGAGATACTGTAAAAATATTTTGTTCGGAGTTGATCAATGCAGATCGAACGGCAAACCAAAAGGCAACCGGCTCACCAACTTATTTCACATATATTTTAAAAGGTGGAAAAGATGAAACCTGGCAACCGCGGTTTACTTACACTGGTTTTCGATACATGGAGGTTCATTGTATTCCAAAAGATAGTTTGAAACCGGCTCCGCTTGTAAAAAATATTGAAGGTTTGCATTTCAGGAATGCTGCAAATAGAGTTGGGTCGTTCACCTGTTCCAATGAGTTGTTTAATAAAACAAATACTTTGATTGATTGGGCAATTAAAAGTAATACTATGAGTGTGTTTACTGATTGTCCGCACCGGGAAAAGCTTGGTTGGTTGGAGCAAACACATTTAATGGGTGCATCTGTACAATATAACTATGATGTTGCCAGCCTGTGCAGAAAAGTCATTAAAGACTTGATGAATGCACAGTATCCTGATGGAAAAATTCCGGAGATAGCGCCTGAGTTTACATTGTTCACTCCTCCATTTGATGAGTCACCAGAATGGGGAAGTGCCGCGATCATTTTGCCCTGGTATAATTATAAATGGTATGGAGATAAACAAACATTGAACGAGGCATACAATATGATGAAAGGGTATGTTCAGTATTTAAAAAATAGATCAACCGACAATATTTTATCACACGGCCTGGGCGATTGGTTTGATATCGGCCC
>Ga0114129_10015115_pt1 | contig 10985 bp, 11 predicted proteins | sample RhiMetdeltSRZDD1_FD_80071 | JGI IMG/M metagenome (GOLD analysis project Ga0114129, IMG submission 80071) | Populus rhizosphere microbial communities from Tennessee, USA - Rhizosphere MetaG P. deltoides SRZDD1 (version 2) (version 2) | ecosystem: Host-associated > Plants > Roots > Rhizosphere >... | reverse complement strand
GCGTGGGACTCCCCGGTCGCGAAGCGCATGCCGCGCTCGACGCTGGCCGTACGGTCCGCCAGCTCGCGCAGCCCCCGCTCGGCGACGGCGGCCTCGAGGACCGCGTTCTCCCCCGGCCCGCCCAGGCGCCCGGCGAGCCCGCCGAGGGTCAGCGCGGCCCGGTCGAGCCGCCGCCAGCCGGACGCCACCGCGGAGCCGCTCAGCTTGGCGCGCTCGCGGTGGCGTTTCAGCTCCGCCAGGGCCCCCTGGCCGCCGGGCAGCGCCGTGACGAACGCCTCGACCTTTCTGCGGGTACGCGCCGCGGCCTCCACCGGATCGGGTGCCGGCGGCGGTGGGAGCGCCGCGAACGTACGCAGGTCGACCCAGCGCCAACCCGCGAGCACGATCGAGCCACCCGCGGCGGCGGCCCAGAACGCGTCGGGCAGCCCGAGCCCGCTGTACGGGGTGAGCACCGCCGCCGCCCCGGTGAGGATGCCGGCGCTGACGCTCCACCGCCGGGCCGACCGGCGCAGCCGCCGTAGCCGGCGGAAGTGCTTCGCTTGCGCGTCGGGCATCGGGCCCCCCTCACGTACGCCCTAGCTGGCCGCGTCCTCCGCGGATGCCTCCTTGGCCTTGTCGCTCTTGGCCAGGCTGGCCCGGATCTCGTCGAGGCGGGCGACGCTCGCTTCCCTCTCGGCGGGGTCCTTGGCACCGCTCTCGACGGCCGGCTGACCCGGCTTGCCGGCCAGCTGCTCGCCGGCCATGCTCGCCCGGATCTGCTCCAGCCGGGACGCGCCGGCAAGGTCCAATGTGGACTTCTGGACCTCGAGCATGCGGCCCTCGATGGAGGTGGACGCCAGCTCGGCCCGCCCCATCGCGTTGGCGTACCGGCGCTCGATCTTGTCGCGGACCTCGTCGAGGCTCGGCGTGTCGCCCGGCGCGGACAGCGACGACATCGACTCGAGCGAGTGCGCGATGGTCTCCTGCATCTTGGCCTGTTCGAGCTGGCTGAGCAGCCGGGTGCGCTCCGCGAGGCGCTGCTCGAGGATCATGCGGTTGTTGTCGACCGCCTTGCGCGCCTGCCCGGCGGCCCCGAGCGCCTGGTCGTGCAGGGTCTTCAGATCCTCCATCGACTGCTCGCCGGAGACCAGCTGGGTGGCGATCGTCTGCGCCGTGTTCTCGTACTCTCCGGCCTTGGCGTCGTCGCCCTCGGAGCGGGCCTTGTCGGCGAGCACGAGTGCCTGCCGGGCCATGGCCTGCAGCTTCTCGACCTCGGACATCTGGCGGGAGAGCTTCATCTCCAGCTGGCGCTGGTTGCCGATCACGGCCGCCGCCTGCTGCACGAGCGCCTGGTGCTGGCGCTGCGCGTCCTCGATCGCCTGCTGGATCTGGACCTTGGGATCGGCGTACTCGTCGATCTTGGCACCGAACAGTGCCATCAGGTACTTCCAGCCCTTGACGAACGGATTCGCCATAAGTGTGCGCCTTTCTCGTTTGCGGCGGTGACTCAGCTGACCGGCCGACCCGGCGGCATAGGTCCCATCGTCGCAGGATGGCGCCAGATGGTCACACCCTCCCCCACCGCGTCAAGGTTACGCGGCGCAGACGACATCCCGCTCGGGGGCGCGGTCGTCGGGCTGCGGCGGCAGCGTGCGCTTGGCCCAGAGGGTCGTCTTCAGCGGGGAGTCGCGGCGAACCGTCACGGACACCTGGCCATCGGTGATCGTCGGCTCGATCGTGGCGTGGCTGGCCCGGTGGGCGAGCGCCGCCGTCTGGGCCGCACGGCCGGCGGCCGCGTGCTCGGGGACCCGGGCCGGCTCGGCGGCCGGGACCGGCTCGGCGGCGGGCGCCTCGGCCTCGCGCGGTGCGGCTTCCCGCATCGCCGACTCCCGCATCGCGGGAACCGGAGCGAGCACGCTGTCCATCTGCTCGGCGAGCGCGACGGTGTCGCTGACCTCGCGCAGGACCTCGGACAGCTGGGCGCCGAGCGCGTCGCAGATCGAGCCGAGCAGCTCGCTCGAGGCCTCTTTCTGGCCGCGTTCGATCTCGGAGAGGTAGCCGAGGCTCACGTTCGCGGCGGTGGACACCTCGCGCAGGGTGCGGTGCTGTGCCTGCCGGCGTGCGCGGAGCGCATCGCCGATCACGCGGCGGAGCAGAACCATGGCACCTCCCCTGCGAGCTCGGTCAGCGGCCTTCAGCCACCGTACCCGGCGCACGCGAGAACGACACGAAGCCCCACCCCTCCCTCCCTTGCGCCCTGAGCGAAGGTAAGTTTAAACTTACCGTTCGTGGACACTTACGAAGATGCGGGACTCGGGCTTCTCGGCGACCCGACCCGGCGCGCGATCTTCGAGCTGCTGGCCCGGCGGCCCAGCTCCGTCCAGCAGCTCGCCGACCAGCTCCCGGTCAGCCGGCCCGCGGTGTCGCAGCACCTGCGGGTCCTCAAGAACGGCGGGCTGGTCGTCGACCAGGCCGAGGGCACCCGCCGGGTCTACCGGCTCAACCCGGACGGGGTCGCGGCCATGCGCGCGTACCTCGACCGCGTCTGGGACAACGCACTCACCGCTTTTCAGAAGGCCGTCGAGGCCGATCCCACACCGGAGGACCAAGAGCCATGAACACCGCGACCATCCCGGCGGTACGGAGGTCCGTGACCGTCGCCACGACCCAGGAGCACGCGTTCCGGGTCTTCACCGAGTCCTTCCAGACCTGGTGGCCCCGGGACTACCACATCGGTACGGCAGACCCGGCCGAGTTCGTGATGGAGCCCACGACCGGCGGGCGGTGGTACGAGAAGGGGGTCGACGGCAGCCAGTGCGACTGGGGCCGCGTCGTCACCTGGGAGCCACCGGGGCTGCTGGTGCTCGCGTGGCAGATCGACGGCCACTGGGCGTACGACCCCGACCCGTCCCACGCCAGCGAGATCGAAGTACGGTTCACCGCCGAGGGTCCGGGGCAGACCCGGGTCGACCTCGAGCACCGGTTGATCGAGCGGGTCGGCGACACCGCCCAGGCGCTGGCCGAGGGCGTCGGGGCACCGACGGGCTGGACCGGCCTCCTGGAGAAGTTCGCCGCCGCGGCGACCACCGGCTGACACCCGGCCGGCATCGGCGGCCGGAGCGATCGGCCCGCTCACGTGGGCTGGTCGCTCCGGCGGTGGTGACGGGCCTCGAGCGCCAGCCCGCTGACCACGAGCGGGAAATGGCTGAACGCCTGGGGCGTGTTGCCCAGGTGCCGCTTGGCCACCGGGTCCCACTCCTCGCTCAGCAGCCCCACGTCGTTGCGCATGGCGAGCAGCCGCTCGAAGAGCGCCACCGCCTCGGTCTCGCGCCCGATCGCGTGCAGCGCGTCGACGAGCCAGAACGAGCACGCGAGGAACACGCCCTCGCCCGGCGGCAGCCCGTCGTTCGTACGGTCCGTGTGGTACCGCTGTACGAGCCCGTCGGCCGTCAGGTCGCGCGCGATCGCGTCGACCGTACCCACGACCCGCTGGTCGTCCCGCGGCAGGAACCCGAGCCGCGGGATCAGCAGCGTGCTGGCGTCGAGCAGGCCGTTCCCGTACGCCTGCGTGAAGGCACCCAGCTTCTCGTCGTACCCGTGCGCGCACACGTCGGCGTGGATCTCGTCGCGGATCCGGGTCCACCGGTCGGCGCTGCCGGCAAAGTGTCTACTGTGGACAGTACGGGCCATCCGGTCGAACGCCACCCACGCCATCACCTTCGAGTGCACGAAGTGCTGGCGCGGCCCCCGTACCTCCCACAGGCCGTTGTCGGGCTGCTGCCAGGCGCCTTCGAGGTAGTCGAGCAGGGCGAGCTGCAGGTCCCACGACTCGCCGTGGCCGGGTGCGATGATCCCGGCCTCCCGGGCCAGGTACAGGCTGTCCAGTACCTCGCCCCACACGTCGAGCTGCAGTTGCTCGGCGGCGGCGTTGCCGATGCGTACCGGGCGGGACGACTCGTAGCCGTCGAGCCAGTCCAGCTCGCTCTCGGGCAGCCGGCGGGTGCCGTCGACCGCGTACATCGTCTGGAGCTTGTCCGGCTCACCTGCCACGGCGCGGAGCAGCCACTCGCGCCAGTCGCGCGCCTCCTCGACGTACCCGGCGGCCAGAAGCGCCTGCAGCGCGTAGGTGGAGTCGCGCAGCCAGCAGTAGCGGTAGTCCCAGTTGCGCTGCCCGCCGATGTGTTCGGGCAGCGACGTCGTGACGGCGGCCACGATGCCGCCGGTCGGGACGTACGTCATCGCCTTGAGCACGATCAACGACCGCTGGATCGCGTCGCGCCAGTGGCCGGCGACCCTCGACCGGGCCGACCACAGCTCCCAGAACGTGACGGTGTCGAGCAGCGCGTCCTCGGCGTGCACCTGCCGCGGCCGGTGGCTGTGGCTCGGTGCCCAGGTGAGGACGAACGGGATCCGTTCGCCCTCGCGCACGGTGAAGCGCGAGATCGTGGCCAGGTCCTCACCGCCGAGCGGTACCGGGGTCGCCAGCCACACGCCGTCCGGCCCCGCGACCGCGTAGATCCCGCCGTCGACGCGGCGCACCCAGGGCACGATGCGGCCGTAGTCGAAGCGCAGCCGCAGCTCGCCGTGCATGTTCACCGTGCCGCTCAGGCCCTCGACGATCCGGACGACGTCGACGACGTTGTCCCGCGGCGGCATGAAGTCGATCACCTTGACCGCGCCCGAGGCGGTCTCCCAGACCGTCTCCAGGACGAGCGTGTCGCCCCGGTAGGCGCGCCGGGTACACGGACCGGCCCCCGCGGGCGCGAGCTGCCACCGCCCCGCCCGCGGCGAGTCCAGCAGCGCGGCGAAGCAGGCCGGCGAGTCGAACTTCGGCAGACACAGCCAGTCGATCGAGCCGTCCCGGCCGACCAGCGCGCCGGTGTGCAGGTCACCGAGCAGCGCGTAGTCCTCGATCCTGCTCATGATTGCGCCAGCTGAAGAACCACCTTCACATCATCGGGGTTACGGGCGAAAGCCGCCGCGTAGTCGACCAGCGGCACGCGCCGGGTGACCAGCCGGCGCAGCCAGTCGCGGTCAGCCTCCGCCAGCGCGCGGGCGGCGGCGTCGTAGTGCCGGCGGTTCGCGTTGACCGTGCCGAACACGACATGGTTGCGCAGGACGGCGTCGCGGCTGAGCTGCCCCACGTCCACCGGCAGGGAGTTGCCGGCGTCGGACACTCCGGTGAGACACACGATCCCGTCGGTGGCGCTGTGCATGAGCGCCTGCAGTACGACGGTCGGGACGCCGGTGCACTCGATCACGACGTCCGGGTCGATCCCGCTGTCGGCGAGCGACCCGTGGTGGTACTCCCCGCCCAGCGCGGCCACCAGCTCGGGCTTGGGTCCACTGTCGACGATGTCGAAGACGTGCACCCGCAGCCCGCGCTGTACGGCGAGCAGCGCGGCCAGCAGCCCGATGGGTCCGGCTCCGGTGACCGCCGCGACCGCCGGCTGCCAGAACGCACGTTGCCCGATCCGGTCGACCTGCTCCCACGCCTTGGCGACGACCGAGGTCGGTTCGACGAGGACCCCGCACTCACCCAGGCCCGGGTCCAGCTTGACCAGCTCGTCGGGCGTGGCGCGCCACCGCTCCCGGCCGAAGCCGTGCAGGCCCTTGATGCCGTGCTCGGTGTACCGCCCGTTGCGGCACATGTCCCACTCACCGGCTCCGCACGGGGGGCACGGCACGGGGTCGGGCCTGCGCACCATGCACACCGCGAGGTCGCCCGCGGCGAACCCGCTGTCCGCCGGCGCCTGCGCCACCCGGCCCAGGTTCTCGTGGCCGAGCACCAGCCGGTCGGCCCCGGGCGGCGCCTGTCCGTAGTCGCCCTGCACGATCTCGACATCCGTACCGCACAGGCCGAGCGCGACGCCGTCCAGGAGGATCGGGCCGTCGGCGGGGTCGGGCTCGGCGATGTCCTCGAGGACGAGCGAACCGGCCACCTCAGGTCGTACCGTCAAAGCACGCATTGCCCTTGGTGATACCACCGTGCGGGCGCGGGCGCGCGCTGAACCACCTACAACCGCGCGAGTTCTTCCGCGAGCAGCGCGAGCGCGGCGGCGACGGCGCCGGTGCGGACGGCGGCGCGGTCGCCGTCGAGGGCGTAGCCGCGGAACGTCGCGCCGCGCGGACCGGCGCAGCCGACGTAGACCGTACCGACCAACTGCCCGTCCTGCGGGTCCGGCCCCGCGACGCCCGTCGTGCCGAGACCCCAGTCCGCGCCGCACCGCTCACGCGCGCCCTCCGCGAGGGCCACGGCCACCTCGGGATCCACGGCGCCGCACCGGTGCAGCAGATCCGCCGGTACGCCGGCCAGCGTCGCCTTGAGATCGGTGGCGTAGACGACGAGCCCGCCCCGGAACACCGCACTCGCCCCGGGCACCTCGACGAACGCGGCGGCGAGCAGGCCGCCGGTCAGCGACTCGGCGACGGCGAGCGTCTCCCGGCGGGCGGCGAGCGTGCCGAGCAGTGCGGCCGGGGTCACTTCGGGCGGCGCATCTTCAGGGCCCGGAGGGCGTAGTCGAGCCCGGTGACGACAGTGACCGCGACCGCCGCACCCATGATCCACGGACCGATCGCGGCGAGCCCGGCCGGCATCGGCCAGAGGTACCAGGCGATCGCGAGGATCTGGAGGAACGTCTTGATCTTGCCGCCACGGCTCGCGGCGATCACCCCGTACCGGAGCACCCAGAACCGCAGCAGCGTGACGCCGACCTCCCGGGCCAGGATCACCACGGTGACCCACCAGGGCAGCCGGTGGTACGAGGAGAGGAGCACCAGCGCGGTCCCGGTGAGCGCCTTGTCGGCGATCGGGTCGGCGACCTTGCCGAACGCCGTGACCAGGTCCCAGTGGCGGGCGATCCAGCCGTCCACGTAGTCCGTCACCGACGCCACCCCGAACGCGACAGTGGCGGCCATGCGCCAACCGGGCTGCACCATCGCGGACGTGACGACGAAGCCCACGAACACCGGTACGAGCACCAGCCGCAGGGCGGTCAGCGCGTTCGCCGCGTTGACGACCGGTACGGGTGCCGGCGGCCCGGTCGCCGGGGCGCTGGTCACGAGGGGTCCGCCGGGACCGCGACGAGGTCGACGCCGTCGGTACGCATGACCGTGGCGCGGACCAGGTCGCCGGACTGGTACGCGGCGCCGGCGGGTTCGTCCGCCGCGCGGGCGAGCGTCGTCGAGCCGTCCACCTCGGGCGCCTGGTGGGCGGCCCGCCCCTCGGTGGCCGACTCCATGATCAACTCAATCGTGCTGCCGATGCGCTCCTCGGCCCGCTGGGCGCACAGCTCCTCGGCGAGCGCGGCGATCCGCTCGACCCGCCGCCGGACCGTCGCACTCTTGATCTTGCCAGCCATCGAGGCGGCCTCGGTGCCGTCCTCGTCGCTGTACCCGAAGACGCCGATCGCGTCGAGCCGGGCGGCGTCGAGGAACCGTACGAGCTCGTCGACGTCCTTCGCGGTCTCGCCCGGGAAGCCCACGATCACGTTGCTGCGGGCGCCGGCCTGCGGGTCGATGGCGCGGACGGTCGCGAGCAGGTCCAGGAACCGCTCGGTCGAACCGAACCGGCGCATCCGGCGCAGGACCGGTTCGCTCGCGTGCTGGAACGACAGGTCGAAGTACGGCGCGACACCGGGCGTGGTCGCGATCGCCTCGACAAGTCCGGGGCGCATCTCCGCCGGCTGCAGGTAGCTCACCCGGATCCGCAGGATGCCCTCGGTCGCGGCGAGCTGCGGCAGCAGCTTCTCGAGCAGGCGCGGGTCGCCGAGGTCCTTCCCGTACGAGGTCGAGTTCTCGCTGACGAGCACCAGCTCGCGTACCCCCGTCGAGGCGAGCCATCCGGCCTCGGCCAGGAGCTCCTGCGGCGGCCGGGAGACGAACGCGCCGCGGAACGACGGGATCGCGCAGAACGCGCAGCGGCGGTCGCAGCCGCTGGCGAGCTTGAGCGAGGCGACCGGGCCGGTGGCGAGCCGGAAGCGGCGGAGCCAGCCGTGGCCCGGGAGGTCGTCGGCCTTCCGGTCGACGGGGGTGATGGGCAGGAGCTGTCGGCGGTCGCGTGGTACGTGCGCCGCCCGCCGCTCGCCCGCGACGACCGCGTCGAGCCGGGCCCCGATGTCGGGATAGTCGTCGAAGCTGAGGACCGCGTGCGCCTCCGGCAGGCTGGCGGCTAGCTCGCGCCCGTACCGCTCGGCGAGGCAACCGGTCGCGACGACCTTCGCGCCCGTATCGGCCGCGGCCAGCAGCGTGTCGATCGACTCCTGCTTCGCGGACTCGACGAAACCGCAGGTGTTGACGACGACCACATCGGCGCCGTGGGTACCCTCGCCAGTGACCTGCCAGCCGTCCGCGGCCAGCCGGGCGGCCAGCTCCTCGGAGTCCACCTCGTTGCGGGCGCAGCCCAGGGTGAGGAGGGCAACCCGCTTGCCGGGCGGCGGCGTAGCGGCTTCAGACACCCACCGAGGGTAATCTAAGCGAGAGTTGATCATGATCCAGGTGCTCCAGGTCGTCGGCGCGATTCTCATCCTGGCCGGGTTCGCCGGTGCGCAGGCCGGCTGGCTCGACGGCAAGTCGGTCCCGTACCTCGTGCTGAACGTCGCCGGCGCGGCCATCCTGGCGATCGTGGCGGGCCTCGACGGAGACTGGGGCTTCCTGCTGCTGGAAGGCGTGTGGACGATCGTGTCGCTGGTCTCGCTGGCGGGCGTCCTGCGTACCCGCCCCTCACCGTGACCGCGCCGCCCGGCGGCGGGTTCAGTGGCGCTCGGTCCAGTCGCGCGCCCGCAACCAGTTCACGCCGCGCGCACGGTCCTCGGTCGCGATCATCACGGTCAGCACGACCACGAGCGCCACGAGCTGCAGCACCGTGCTGGAGCGGCCGAGCGGGATCGTCGCGAGCGCGCCGACGGCCCCGAGGGTGCGGTACCGCAGCGCCCCGATCCGGAGCGTCCGGCGGAACAGCACGTCGCCGAAGAGGAAGATCGCCACGCCACCGCCGAGCAGGCCCACCTGGCTCCACGTACCGGCCTCGAACGCGTGCCCGATGGACTTCTTCACCCCCGCCGCGAGGACGACGATGCCGAGCAGGATCGGGTAGTGCGCGTACCCGAACGCCCGGATCGCCGCCCGGCCGCGCTGCTCCGGCGGGATCGCCGCGAGCGCGTGCTCGGCGGCCTCGTCGTCGCCGCCGAAGTACGTCCACCACAGCAGGTACGCCATGACCAGCCCGAGTACGGCGACCGCGATCAGCCCCGCGTCCAGCTCGTGCCCGGCCGCGCCCAGCCCGATCGCGACCACGGACTCGCCGAGCGCGACGATCACCACGAGCCCGTGCCGCTCGACGAAGTGCGCCGGCGCGATCGGCCAGCTGCCCATCCGGTGCAGGTACGGCGAGGCGATCTGCAGGGCGAACGCGGCCGCCCACAGGACCGTGCGCCACCGCGCGTCCGGTACCGCGCCGCCGACCAGGATCATCGTGGCGCTCGTGAGGTTCAGCGGGGCGAGCTGGCGGATCGCCCCACCCGCCGGGCGTCCACCGGAGTACCAGAACAGTCCGGTGTGTACCAGGTTGACGACGAAGTACCCGATGCCGAACGCGAGCCCGCCCGTCGTGAACGCGGTCGGGATCGCCAGGGCCATCGTGAGGAAGCCGGCCATCCCGGTGATCAGCAACCCGCGCCGGACACTGGACGTGGGCGCGACCACGTTCGTCAGCCACGCGTAGCCCCCGTACATCCAGAGGGTCACGCCCAGGACGATCACGATGCGCAGGGCCGTAGTGGCGGTGAGCCCCGCGGACAGGACGTTCGTCAGCTGGGTGACCGTGAACACGAACACGAGGTCGAAGAACAACTCCAGCGTGCTGACCCGGACGGCCGGCTCGACCTGCGCGGTGCCCGGCCCGGCCGCCGCGCCGCCGTCAGTCGTCATCGCCCCGCAGCCCGCCCAGTACGTCGTCCAGCTCGTCCGGTTTGACGAGCACCTCGCGCGCCTTCGAACCCTCCGACGGGCCGACGATTCCCCGCGTCTCCATCAGATCCATCAGCCGGCCCGCCTTGGCGAACCCGACCCGCAGCTTGCGCTGCAGCATCGACGTCGAGCCGAACTGCGACGTGACGACCAGCTCGATCGCGAGCAGCAGCAGGTCGAGGTCGTCGCCGACGTCCTCGTCGAGCTTCTTCTTCGGGTCCTGGGCGGGGGCGAGCACGTCCGAGCGGAACTCGGGCTCCCGCTGGCCCTTGCAGTACTTGACGATCGCCGCGATGTCGGCCTCGTCGACCCAGGCACCCTGGATGCGGATCGGCTTGCTCGCGCCCATCGGCAGGAACAGCCCGTCGCCGCGGCCGATCAGCTTCTCGGCACCGGGCTGGTCGAGGATGACCCGCGAGTCGGCGAGCGAGGAGGTCGCGAACGCCAGCCGGGACGGCACGTTCGCCTTGATCAGGCCCGTCACCACGTCGACGCTCGGCCGCTGGGTGGCCAGCACCAGGTGGATGCCCGCGGCCCGGGCCAGCTGGGTGATCCGCACGACCGCGTCCTCGACGTCGCGCGGGGCCACCATCATCAGGTCGGCCAGCTCGTCGACGACGACCAGCAGATAGGGGTACGGGCGGATGACGCGCTCCGAGCCCGGTGGCGCGACGATCTGCCCGGACCGGACCTTACGGTTGAAGTCGTCGATGTGCCGGACCCCGTGCGCGGCCAGGTCGTCGTACCGCATGTCCATCTCGCGGACGACCCAGTCCAGCGCCTCGGCGGCCTTCTTCGGGTTGGTCACGATCGGCGTGACAAGATGCGGGATGCCCTCGTACCCGGTCAGCTCGACACGCTTCGGGTCGATCAGCAGCAGCCGCACCTCGTCCGGCGTGGAGCGCGCCAGCAGCGACACGAGCAGCGTGTTGAGGCAGGACGACTTGCCCGCCCCGGTCGCGCCGGCGATCAGGATGTGCGGCATCTTCGCGAGGTTCGCGACGACGTACCCGCCCTCGATGTCCTTGCCGAGCCCGACG
>Ga0114129_10015114_pt1 | contig 10986 bp, 9 predicted proteins | sample RhiMetdeltSRZDD1_FD_80071 | JGI IMG/M metagenome (GOLD analysis project Ga0114129, IMG submission 80071) | Populus rhizosphere microbial communities from Tennessee, USA - Rhizosphere MetaG P. deltoides SRZDD1 (version 2) (version 2) | ecosystem: Host-associated > Plants > Roots > Rhizosphere >... | reverse complement strand
GTCGAGGACGTCTCGCCCGAGGACATGGGCAAGCGGGCCGAAGAGGCCATGGCGTCGATGATGGCGGGCGCGTAGCGGTCTAGCCCGTCGCGCGCAGGAGCGCGGCCGCGTGCTCGGACTCGCGTGAGTCGGAGTCGAGCCGCTCGAGCGCCTGCGCGAGGCACTCCTTCGCGGCCTCGGCGCCGCCCGCCTTGCGGTGGACGACGCCGAGGTTCGCGAGGATGCGTCCCTCGTCGTGGCGCTTGTCTGTTTGCGCGACGAGCTGGAGGGCGCGGTCGAGCGCGGCGACCGCCTCGGTGTAGCGGCCGGCGGACGCCTCGGCGAGCGCGAGCGCGTTGAGCGCGAGCGCCTCGCCGTGTGCGTCGTTCTCCTTGCGGAACCCGTCCGCCGACTTCGTCGCGGTCGCGACGGCGCGTTCGATCCTGCCGTTCCGCCGCGCGCGTGTGCTCGTCGTGAGCAGCTCCACGGGGGAGCGTTCGAGCGGCTGGGCGATGCGCCGCGGAAGCTGCTCGACCTGCGCTTTGACGACGGGCGCGCGTGCGGCTGCGGTGCGTGCGACGCGCTCGCTCCGCGAACGGGCCGCGGCGGTCATCACGCGCGTCCCGGTTGCGAGCGATCGGGCGAAGCGGCCGCCCGCGTCGCCACCGGTCGTCCGGGCGGACGCGGCAGCCGCCTGTGCGCGGTAGCGCAGCCGTTGGAGGTGCCAGCGAGTCGGCGCGGCGAGAGCGACCCCGGCGCCGATGCAGCCGAGCAGCACGACCACGAAGCCGAGGGTCGCGTGGCCGAGGGCGGCGATCATCGAGCCCCAGAGCACCCCGATCCCGGCGACGCCGGCGGCGCGTAGCTTCGTTGCAGTCGTCACCGCAGTGCACCCCCAGTGGACAGCGACGGAACGGAACGGTTCGCTTCGCGACGGTCGGGGTGAATCCTGCCGGAGAAACGAACGCCGGCGCCAGAAGGCGACCCTGTTTCGCCCGCTCTTTGCGGAGCTTGGTGCGCTTTTCCTTCGAACCCGGTGAAACCTCCTAGAACCTCCACGTTCGCTTCGCGGCCGATCGGGTAGGCGAAGTGGGAGCAATCAGACAAGGGGGCGTGAATGACCATCATCGAGATCGTTACTTGGCGTGACGTCGAGTGGAGCACCGCCAACCTCGTGGGCTTCGAGGTCGAGGCGACGGACGGCAAGATCGGCAAGGTCGACGAGCACACGCGCGACATCCAGTCGCAGGGCTTCATCGTCGTCGACACCGGCCCGTGGATCTTCGGCAAGAAGGTCATGCTGCCGGCAGGGATCATCCAGTCCGTCGAGCTCGACGAGGAGAAGGTCTACGTCAACCGCACGAAGGACGAGATCAAGAGCGCGCCGGAGTTCGACGAGGACACGTTCCGCGACCAGCCGTACCGCGACTCACTGAGCTCGTACTACGGCGACTCGATGGACCGCACGACGCGCTGACGCGTGTCTGGGCCGGCGGTGTTCGCACCGCCGGCCCTCTTTCTATTGGCCGGCGGGAGCGTCGACGACCTGGTGCGTGAGCGCGCCGTCGACGACGATGCTCGTGCCGCTCACGTAGCTCGCCTCGGGCGAGGCGACCCATGCGACGACCGCGGCAACTTCCTGGGCTGTGCCGGGCCGGCCGAGCGGGATCTCGGGAGCGAGGTCGTCCGCCTCGACGTTTCGCTCGGTCGCGATCGCACCGGGAGCGACGGACACGACGCGGATCTTCGGCGCGAGCTCGAGCGCCAGGCCGCGCGTGAGCATGCCGAGTGCCGCCTTCGCGGACGCGTAGACAGCGAAGCCGGGACGCGGCACGTGCTCGTGCACGCTCGTGATGTTCACGATCACGCCGCCGTCGGTCATCCGGCGCGCGGCCTCCTGCGACGCGAGGAGCGCGGCGCGAACGTCGACGTCGAACGTGCGGTCGAAGTCGTCGGCGGTGAGCTCGAGGGCCGGCTTGGCGGTCGACAGGCCGGCGTTGTTGACGAGGACGTCGAGCCGACCGAAGTGGTCGGCGACCTCCGCGACGATGCGCTTCGGCTCGTTTGGGTCCGCGAGATCGCCCCACGCGTGGTGCAGCGTCCCGAACGTGCGCAGCTCATCGGCGGCGACTTCGTCCTCCTTGTGCGTGACGAACCCCAGCGCGTATCCGTCGCGGAGCAGGCGCTCGGCGATCGCGCGGCCGATGCCGGCGCGCGCGCCGGTGACGAGCGCGACGTGCTGCGTCACGCCGCCGGCGCGGCCATCGCGTCGGCCAGCTGCATCCTCGAGGAGATGCCCAGCTTGCGATATGCGCTGCCCAGGTGGACCTCGACCGTCTTCGGCGTCACGAAGAGAGCTTGCGCGATCTCGCGGTTCGTCAATCCTTCGGCGGCCATGCGGGCGACGCGCGACTCGCTCGGCGTGAGCGACTCGGCACCCGAGACCGCGGTCGTCCGCGGCCTCGCACCGCTCGCGAGCAGCTCCTCCTTCGCCTGCTCCGCGAGCTCGGCCGCGCCGCACGCAGTCGCGAGCTCGAGCGCGCGGCGGAGGAGCTCGCGGCCGTCGGCGCGGCGGTTGCGCCGGCGCAGCGACGCACCGAGCTCGTAGAGCGCACGCGCCTTCGCGAGCTTGGCGGGCGAGCGCTCGAGGACGTCGAGCGCCTCTTCGAGGAAGCGCTCGCCTTCCTCGCCGCCGACGATCACGCCGAGCGTCGTGAGCGCGATGCCGATCGCGCGCGGTGCGCCCCAGCTCCGCTGCGCGTCGAGTTCGCCTTGCGCGAGCTCGAGCGCGCGCTCACGATCGCCGAGCTCGAAGAACGCGCGCGCAGCGTGGACGCGCCACGAGCCCCAGGCGCTCGTGCCGACGTGGAGCTCCTCGATGTGGCCCCCGAGCTCGAGCAGCTCCGCGAGCCCCGCCTCGCGCTCGCCCTTCGCGAGGCGCACCGCGCCGCGCGACGTTCGCCAGAAGAAGAAGTGTCCGCTCGTCGAGACGTCCTGCGGGATCGGGAGAAGCGTCAGTGCCTCCTCGGCGGCGTCGACGTCGCCCGCGTCGAGCAGTGCCTGCGAGAGGAACGCCGTCGCATACGGGTACGCGGCCTGGTTCTCGACCGAGCGTGCGAGCTCGACCGCCTGGCGCAGGTCGTCGATCGCCTCGCCGAGATCGCCCATGCGCGCCTTCGTGTAGCCGCGGAATACGTGGACGGGCGCGGCGGAGAAGGGATCCCCTCGACGGCGTGCGTCGGCGAGGGACGCATCGTACGCCTCGAGTGCGTCGGCGAAGTGGTCCGCCATCGCAAGCGTGAACGCGGCGTAGTGGAACGCGACGGTGTTCCCGCGCTGCAGGATCCCGCCGTCCAACGCGCGGTGCGCGTACTCGACCGACTGCTCGCGCTCGAGCCCCCTGCGCGCGCCCATGAAGCCGAGGCTCGCGAGCAGCATGCGGCTGCCGAGTCCGCCGGACAGCTCGTCCGGCCGGATGCGCTCGAGGTACTCGACCGCGATCGGGAGGAACTCGGGCTCCCACCACGCCGAGCTGATCACCTCGGCTTCGAGGCGCTCGCGCAGGTCGCGCGCCTCGTCGGGCAGGCCGTCGATCGCATTCGTGAACACGCCGAGCGCCTTGAGGTGGTCGCCGGTGTACCAGAGCGCGCGCCCGTACTCGAGCGCGCACTCGGCGCGCCTGGTCGGGTCCTGCTCGAGCTCGGTGGCCTCCCGGAGGTGCTCGGAGGCGGTGCGTCCCGCGATCCGAAGCTCGGCCGAACCGAGCTCGAAGAGCACGCGCGCCTTTTCGTCCGGATCGGGTGGCTCCTCGACCGCCCGGCGGAGGTACGAGACCGCGGTGTCGGTGACTCCCTGCGCGAGCGAGCGGGCGGCGGCCTCGCGAAGCGTGTCGACCACGAACGGGTCGCCTGCGGGCTCGCTGAGCAGGAGGTGCGCGGCGATCCGCTCCGGTGAGCCGCCGGTCTCGGCGACGATGTCGGCCGCGCGACGGTGTGAGGCGGGGCGCGCCGGGTGCGGGATCTGCTCGTACACGGACGCGCGCACGACCGGGTGCACGAACTGGAGCGGGCGGCCGATGCGGACCAGGTCGACGCGCGCGAGCTCGGCGGCCGCGGCATGCGCCTCGGTGCGGTCGAGCTCTGCGAGCGCCGCGACCTGGTCGATCTCGGCGTCGACGCCCAGTACCGCGATCGCCGACGCCAGCCGTCCCGCCTGGGGCGCGAGGCGCGAGAGACGGAGGTTGACCGCGCGCGAGACGGCCTCGGGCCCGATCTCGTGCACGTGCGCGGCGGATGCGGCGGTCGGCGCGGCGCCTTCCTGCGCGAGGGTCTCGAGCAGCGCGCGGAGGAAGAGCGGGTTGCCGCCGGTCGCCGCGCAGGCCGCGTCGATGAACGCGTCGTCCGGCTCGCCGGCGAGCACCTCGCGTGCGAGCGTTGCCGCTGCGCGCCTCGTGAGCGGTCCGGGCTTCAGCACCAGCGCGGTCGGGTCGGTGAGGATCTGCGTGAGCGGCTCGGGCTCGCGTCCCTGCTCGGCCGGCCGTGACGCGGCGAAGACCCGGAGCGGCACGCCTTCGAGCCGCGGCGCGAGATAGGTGAGCCACCGCAGCGTCGCCGCGTCTGCCCAGTGCAGATCGTCGATGACCAGGATGGTCGGCCTGCGCGCACCGACGTTCGCGGCGAACCAGTAGAGACCGTGCAGCATCGCGAAGCCGACGTCTTCGCCCGCGTCGATCGCGGCCGCGAGCTCCAGCTCGTCGAAGAGCCGCTCGGCGAACGCGGCTGGGCCTGCCAGGAGGTCGGCGCGCTCGGCGTCCGTGGCCGTCGCGAGAACCGGTTCGAAGAGCTGGCGGACGACGCCGTAGCCGAAGTCCTGCTCGAGCTCCGCGCCGCGCGCGAACAGCACCAGATGCCCCGCCTCTGCCGCAGCGTCGCGCGCGGCGAGGACGAGGCGCGTCTTGCCGATGCCCGCCCGGCCCTCGAGCACGACGAAGCTCTCGGTGAGCTGGCCGCGCACGAGCGCCTCGATCGTCCCGAGCTCCTGCTCGCGCTCGAGCAGCACGAGGCGCGGGTCGCCGGTCGCCCGAAGCCGCGACGGCATGACGACCGTGTGGTCGGGGTCCGCGGTCAGCGAGTAGAGCCGTCGGCGGCCCTCGAACCCCGCGAGCGGCCACTCGCCGAGGTCGTTGAGCCGGAGCGAGTCGTCTAGGTCGTCGCCGACGAGCGACGCGGTCGTGGCCGAGACCAGGATGTGCCCGCCGTCCGCCGTCTGCGCGAGGCGTGCGGCCTCGTGGACGGCGAGCCCGACGTAGCCCTCGGCACCGACGTCCGCGTCGCCGGTGTGGATACCGAGGCACACGCGGACCGGTGCGTCGTGGGGCCACGCTGCCGTCTCCGCCGTTCGGCGCAGCTCGACCGCCGCGTCGATCGCGTCCGCCGCGCGCGGGAACACCGCGAAGAACCCGCTCCCGTGCCGGTCGACCTCGATCCCGCCGTGCTCGGCGAGAACCGACCGAACGAGCGCGTTGTGGAACGACAGCGTGTCCTCGTACAAGTCGCGCCCGAGCTCTTCGAGCACCCGCGTCGACCCTTCGATGTCCGTGAACAGGAAGGTGACGGTTCCCGCAGGAAGGTCGCGTCTGGCGGGCACGGTCGGCCAGCGACGCTACTCCCCCACCTTCCGGGCCTCAAGTCTGGACTGGACAAGCATCGCGCCGCGTTCTACGTTCGACATCCAACTGTGGCGTCAGATCGGGGTTCTGCGGCGAAGACCGATCCTGCGTTCCGCCAGTGGCTCCGCGAACTGCGCGAGCGTGCCGGTTTGACGCAGGAGCAGCTGGCGCACGCCGTCGGCACGGATCGGCGCAACATCAGGCGCTGGGAGGTCGACGGGCACGACCCCGCGGGCTCGATGCTGATGCGCGTGCTCGACGCCGTGGGCGTGCAGCTCACACCGGCGCCGCCGGGCGAGTTGCCTCGCGCCGTGAACACCGAGCTCCGCGAGCTTCGACAGCGGCTGCGCGAGGGGGCGGACGAAGCCGCGAGGCGCCACGACGAGCTCCGGATGCTGCTCGAAGCGCAGCGCGAGCGCGTTGCCGGGTTCAGCGGTCGTCGAGAGGAGCTGTCTCAGCGGCGCGAATGAGCGCGTCCTCGAGCCGGCGGAGCAGTGCGTCTGCCTCGTGCAGCGACCGTCGGATGCGGGCAACGTCCATCAGCCATGCTCCGGGCGGCAGGCCGCGCTCCTCGAGCGCCTGGACGATCTCGTCCGCGAGCTCGGACCGATCTCCGGTGCGGTCGTTCGTGCGCATAGGTTGTTCGTCGGCAAAGCGAGCCGGTCGCTGAAGCGAAACGGCGGACCGCGCGGACAGATGCGCAGCTCCGGATGTCCCGAAGCCTGGAGTGCCGGCGTCAAGCTCTCCCTCGCTGCCGACGGCCGCGCGGTGCTCGGATCGCGTCCTCGAGCGCGGGCGCCGGATGGCCGTTCTGCCGTCGAACCCGCTCGATGAGCTCCGAGGCGTCCGCGCCCGAGGTCGGAAACTCCTCGCCCAGTCGCTCGCACAACGCCGCCGCAAGTGCGTACACCTGCCGGACGGTCGGCCTTCGGTCCCCGAGCCGGGCTGGAGCTTCCATGTCGTTCATGGAAGCGCGCGGCAGGCGAACACCGTGTGCCAACTCTGCAACAAAAAGCGCCGAGTCCGTCGCGGCTCCGTTTTCCGCCCGACTGACCTTGCCTCGCGGCTTGATCCGTTGGACTGAACTCTTCGCCGCGCCGTTCTCGGCGCTGGCGGAGTATGTCACGGATGCCGTCGCTGTCAAACTTCGCGACGACGATGGCCCGCGGAGAACGTCCCGACCGACTCGAGCGGCTGCCGCAGCAGTACTTCACCGCGCTCCTGGGACGCGTCGCGGCCGAGGCGGCGAAGGACGGCGAGCCGCTCGTCAACTTCGGCCGCGGGAACCCTGAAGTCGGCCCGCCACTGCACGTGATCGAGGCGGCGCAGCGCGCGGTCGCCGACGAGCGCTCGCACGGCTACCCCGAGTTCCGCGGGATGCCGGAGCTGAAGGAGGCCGTCGCTGCGAGGTATCGCGACGTCTACGGCGTCGAGCTCGATCCGTCGTCCGAGGTCGCGGTTGTCCCGGGCACGAAGACCGCGCTCGTCGAGCTCTGCCTGGTCCTTGCCGACCGCGGCGAGCGCGTGCTGCTGCCCGACCCCGGCTATCCGGACTACACGTCGGGGACCGCCCTCGCGGGTGCCGAGCTCGGCGCGCTGGCTTTGGGGTCGCCGGACTGGGCGCCGGACTTCGAGCGTGCCGGCCCGGCGCGCGCCGCGTACCTGAACTACCCGTCAAACCCGTGCGCGGTCGCCGCACCGAACCGCGTCTTCGCCGCGGCAGTCGCCTGGGCCGAGCGCCACGGCGGCGCGATCGTGCACGACTTCGCGTACGGCGACCTCGTCTTCGACGGTCGCGCGCCCGAGAGCTTCCTCGCAGCCGAGGGCGCCAAGGACGTGGGCGTGGAGATGTTCTCGATGTCGAAGTCGTACGGCATGGCGGGCTGGCGGCTCGGCTTCGTCGTTGGCAGCGCGGAGATCGTCGAGCGGATCAACCTGCTGCAGGACCACAACCGCGCAGGGGTGTTCCGCGGCGTGCAGGAAGCCGGCCTCGCCGCGCTCATCGGGCCGCAGGAATCCGTCGAGGCAAGGCGAGCGCGGTACGAGCAGCGCCGGGATCGCGTCCTCGCTGCGCTGAGCGTTCCGGCCGTGAGCGAGGGCACGTTCTACGTGTGGATCCAGCTGCCCGCGGGCCTGACGGCCGAGAGGTTGCTGACCGAGCATCGGGTCGCGCTGGCACCGGGCGAAGGGTTCGGCGCGCAGGGCGAAGGCTGGGCGCGCATCTCGCTCGCGGTCACCGACGACGTGTTCGACCTCGGGCTCGAGCGACTGCTCGGCGCCCTGCAAGGGACGGCGGTCGCGCGATGAGCGTCGCCGAGCGAACCGCCGTCGACTGGCTGCTCGAGTCGCGCGAGCCGGCGATCCGGTACCTCGCGCGACGCGACCTCCTCGACGAGGTCGCCGAGGACGATGCGGCGCGCATCCTCGACGGGAGGATCGTGCAAACGCTGCTGAACGGTCCCGACGACGTCCACCCGTACAAGAAGTGGACCGGCGCGCACTGGCGGCTGGTATCGCTCGTCGAGCTCGCGGTGCCCGCCGGCGAGCCGCGCGCCGTTCAGGCGGCGGGCACCGTACTCGACTGGCTCTGCAGCGACTCGCATCGGCGGACCGTTCAGGTCATCGACGGGTTGGCCCGGCGCTGTGCCTCGCAGGAGGGAAACGCGCTCGGGGTGTGCGTTCGCATCGGCCTCGCGGGCGACGCGCGCGTCGAGCTCCTTGCGCGGTCCCTCGTCGAGTGGCAGTGGCCGGACGGCGGCTGGAACTGCGACAAGCGGGCGAGCGGACGCAGCTCGTCGTTCCACGAGTCCTGCGCGCCGATGTGGGGGCTCCACGAGTACGCGGCGGCAACCGGCGCCACGTGGGCGCGCGACGCGGCGTTCCGCGCAGCCGAGATGTTCCTCGCTAAGCGCCTCTTCCGCTCGCCGCGCACCGGCGAAGTGCTTCGCCGCGCGTACCTCGACCTCCGCTACCCACCGTTCTGGCACTACGACGTGCTGCAGGGGCTCCTCGTTCTCTCGCGCGTCGGTGTCGTGCGCGATCCGCGTGCCGCCGAGGCGCTCGACGTGGTCGAGACCCGTCGCGGTGCGGACGGGCGCTGGCGGGCGAACGGCAACTGGTGGAAGACCCCCGGCTCGGACGGGAGCAACGTCGAGATCGTCGACTGGGGCCGCGGAGGACCGAGCGAGATGGTCACGCTGAACGCGCTGCGAGTGCTTCGCGCGGCTGGGCGCGCATGACGATCCGCGAGCTCTGGCGCGAACGGTTCGGGGTAGACGCTCCGCGGAAGATCGTGTGCGTCGGGTTGAACTACGTCGACCATGCGGCCGAGGGCGGGCGCCAGGCGCCTGAGGCGCCGATCCTGTTTGCGAAGTTCGCGTCGGCGCTCGTCGGACCGGGCGAGCCGATCGTGCTTCCGCGCGAGGAGTCGCATGTCGACTCGGAGGCGGAGCTCGCGGTCGTGATCGGTGAAGGCGGACGGCGAATCGACGCCGCGGACGCGCTCGCGCACGTCGCCGGGTATACCGTCGGAAACGACGTCAGCGCGCGGACGATCCAGCGCAAGGACGGGCAGTGGGTGCGCGCCAAGAGCTTCGACACGTTCGGGCCGCTTCTCCCCGAACTCGTGCCGATCGACGAGCTCGGCGACGGCTCGGGGCTCCGGATCACGCAGCGGCTGAGCGGCGAGACGCTGCAGGACGCGAACACGAGCGACCTGATCTTCGACGTCCCGACGCTCATCGCGCACGCATCCGGCGCGTTCACGCTCGAGCCGGGCGACGTGATCCTCACGGGCACGCCCTCGGGGGTCGGGATCTTCCGCGACCCGCCGGTCCCGATGCGCGACGGCGACACCGTCGAGATCGAGATCGAGCGCATCGGCGTCCTGTCCAATCCGGTCGTGGCCGAACGGTAGGCACCGGTGTCTGACACCGCGGCCGCCACACGGCTCGCTCGTGCCAGACACCGACGACGACCCGAACATCGTCGGAGGCCGGCGCCGCATTTCTCCATTCACCGGTGTCTGACACCGGCGGCCCGGAAACGGCGTTTGGTGTCAGACACCGGCCGGTCCAGGTTTTCGGCCACTCGCCGCTGGCGAAGTCAAGGCGTGGCCCCGCGTGACATCCGCATCGTCGACGTGGCGCTCGTCCGCCCGCTGGTCGCGCAGCAGCTGCGGACCCGATGAACGCGTTCGCCTGGATCCTCGTCCGCCTGCGGCTCGCGATCGTCGCGGCCTGGCTCTTCGCCGCGGTCGCCGCCCTCGTGTACCTGCCCGACCTCCGCCAGTCGGGCGACAAGCAGGATCTGCTCGGTCTCGTGCCCGACAACGCCGAGGCGCTCGCCGCCGCCGCACGCTCGACCCGACTCTTCGACGTTCCCATCCTCGCGGAGACCGCCGTCGTGCAGCGCGATCCCGACGGCCTCTCGAGACCCGCGCTCCAGCGCATCGCGCTCCGCGCAAAGCGAATCTCCGACGGACAGGATCCCGAGCTCCGCGAGATCGAGGGCGCGGTGCCGATCGTGAACCTCGAGAACGTCTTTCCCGCATCGCGCGAGTCGGGCACGACCGCAATCACGTTCCTCCACTTCGACCCGTCGAAGACGGACCTGGACGACCAGGACCGGCTGGCACGTCGCTTCGCGGAGAAGGACGTCCACTTCCGCGACGACGCCCTCGTCGGCGTCACCGGTGTCGTGCCCGCGCGGCTGGAGGAGTGGAACCAGATCGCCGCCGGCTTGCCGTGGGTCACCCTCGCGACGATCGTGTTCATCGCGCTCGTCGTGGGCATCCACTTCCGCTCCCCGATCGCACCGCTGGTCACGTTGTTCTCGGCGGGAGTCGCGTACGTCGTCTCGCTGCGCACGGTCGGCGTGATCGGCGAGCGCCTGGACATCTCGATCCCACGTGACGCGGAGCCGGTCCTCGTCGTCCTCCTGCTCGGCGTCGTCACCGACTACGCGATCTTCTTCCTCCACGGGATGCGCGAGCACCTCGCGGAAGGCGACGCCCGTGTCGAGGCGGCGCAGCGCGCGACCGCCGAGTACCTGCCGATCGTGCTGACCGCCGGACTGATCGTCGCCGGCGGCACGGCCGCGCTCGTCGCGGGACAACTCGACTTCTTCCGCGCGTTCGGCCCGGGGATGGCGCTCACGGTGCTGATCAGCCTGCTCGTCGCCGTGACGCTCGTGCCCGCCACGATGGCGATCCTCGGCCGCGGGCTCTTCTGGCCGTCGCGCCGTCTCGAGCCGCCGCGCGAGCGGCCGAGCGCGGTCGCACGCTTCGCCACCGCGCGCCCGGTCGCACTCGTGATCGCCGTCCTCTCGCTCGCCGGCCT
>Ga0114129_10015113_pt1 | contig 10986 bp, 7 predicted proteins | sample RhiMetdeltSRZDD1_FD_80071 | JGI IMG/M metagenome (GOLD analysis project Ga0114129, IMG submission 80071) | Populus rhizosphere microbial communities from Tennessee, USA - Rhizosphere MetaG P. deltoides SRZDD1 (version 2) (version 2) | ecosystem: Host-associated > Plants > Roots > Rhizosphere >... | reverse complement strand
TGTGCTGGTGTTCGCCGCGGTGTTGACGGCGGCGACCGGCCTGCTGTTCGGCGCCGCGCCAGTGTTGCGCGTCGGCGGCGATCCTGAATCGGAAGGTCTTCGCGAGGGCGCGCGGGCCGGCGGCGGCGCCAAAGATCGCCTGCGATCCGCGCTCGTCGTTTCGGAGATCGTGGCGTCGGTCGTGCTGCTCGTCTCTGCGGGCCTGTTGATCCGCGCGTTGTGGGCCGTGCACGCGATCGATCCGGGCTTCAAGGGAGACGACGTGGTCATGCTGCGGACGGCGTTGCCGATTCCGCAGTACGCGCCGGCAGCGACGCGCGAGGCGTTCTACCGCCGCGTGCTCGACGAGGTCCGCGCGCTGCCCGGTGTTGCGAGGGCGGCGTACGTGACCGCCGCGCCGCTCACGTTTCGCGCCGGCATCTTTCCGGTGAGCGTCACAGGTCAGCCGATCACACGCGAGGCGACCAACACGTCATTCTTGCGTTTCGTGACGCCTGGATACTTCGAGACGCTCGGCATCCCGATCACGCGAGGCCGCGACATCAGCGAGTCGGATGCCGGCGATCGCTCGCACGCCGCCGTCGTCAGCGAATCGTTCGTTCGCCGGCATTTTCCCAGCGACGATCCGATCGGCCGTCACTTCAACTTCGTTGGTGACGACCGCGTCATCGTCGGCGTCGCTGGCGACGTCCGCATGCGCGGCATCGAGCGGCCAAGCGAGCCGCAGGTGTATCTCTCGTACCAACAGATCGCGGAACGGATTGTGTATTACGTGCCGAACGATCTCGTCGTGCGGTCGACCACGCCGGCCGCCCTGGGGACATTGACGCCGTCGATCCGCGCGATTATCCGGAATGTCGATCCGAAGCTGCCGATCTCGGACGTCGCGCGGCTTTCGGACGTCGTCGATCTCGACACGACGTCGAGATCCGCGCAGGTGCGCGTGCTCGTCGCGTTCGCCGCGCTTGCGTTCGTTCTGGCCGCCGTCGGCATTCACGGACTGTTGTCGTTCGCCGTCTCGCAGCGCGCGCAGGAGATCGGCGTCCGCATGGCGCTCGGCGCGCAGCGGCTCGACATCTTTCGAATGGTGATGATGCAAAGCGTGTGGCTCTCGATCGCGGGTGTCGTGCCGGGCCTCGCGCTGGCATACGCGGCGGGCCGCTCCATGCAGGCGCTGCTCGCTGGCGTCCCGCCCGCCGACGTCTCGACGTTTGCGGCGGCGATCGCGCTCACGGCCGCGATGACGATCGCCGGGACGCTGACGCCGACGCTGCGTGCGCTGCGTGTCGACCCGATCGCCGCGATTCGGACGGAATAACCCCAAGGCGTCCGCGGTTCATTCACGGCTCTTTCACACGAAGACGTTCCTCCCGTTGATGTTCGAGCCTGAGCTGGCCCGCGGATTGCTCACTTTCTGAATCCGTAATGACGAGCGGAACCGCCAGGGGCGAGCCGCCGCCCTGGCGCCTTTGTGATTTCCTCCGAAATCGGCAAGCCGAGATCATCACCGACTGGACACGGCACATGCGCGCGATTTCCCCCGCACGCGAGCTGTCCGATTCTGCGATCGTCGACCATCTCCCACGGATCCTCGCGGTCACTGCCGATTTCGTCGAAGCAGAGCCAACCGGCAAGGCGCTGTCCCTCGGCACTCTCCCAAAAGAGCATGCCGTCGATCGATTGGCCCGAGGGTTCGATCTCGACCACATCGTCACCGAGTACGGCCTCCTGCGCCGCGCGATTGTCGACCTGTGGGCATCACGAATCGGCCCGACGATCGATCTCGGTGAGCTGCGAAAACTCGATACCGCATTCGACGAGCTGCTCAGGCAGGCGGCGGTGCGTTACGCGGACGCGCGCGAAAAACTTCTGAAGGCGATCGACCGCATTTCAGAGGCGGCGCTCGGTCCGGGCGACCTCGATCGATTTCTCACGGACCTTCTGGGTGCGACGCTCGAGAGCACCGAGTCGGTCGATACGGCCGTCGTGCTCCTCCGGGAAGGGGACACGCTGCGCGTCCGCGCTGCGGTTGGTCTGGAAGAAGGCCTCGATGAGACATTCCCGATGACCACCGAGGGGGGCATCGCCGGACATGTGGCGGCTGCGCGACAGCCCGTCCTCGTACGGGATGCCGCCACCGACCCGCGCATCAAGAGCCGGGCGATTCGCGAAAAAAGGGTGCGCGCGGTGTACGGCGTGCCGTTGATGTACGAAGGCAAAGTCATTGGCGTCGCGCACATCGGTTCACTCGTGGCCACCGAATTCTCCGAAGAAGACAAACTGCTGTTCAGAACGATGGCGAGTCGAGCGACCTCGGTCGTTGTCAAGGCGCAGCTGCTCGCGGACTTGAGACGCACAGAGAGCGCGCAACGGTTTCTGTCCGAAGCCAGCAAGCAATTCGCGCAATCTCTCGACTATGAATCGACGCTGAAGAAGATCACGCATCTCGCGGTGCCGGCGATCGCGGACTGGTGTGTCGTGGATTTGGTCGGGAGCGGAGCGGTTCATCGCGTGTCTGTCGCCCACGCCGATCCTGAAAAGGAAAAGCTGGTCCTGGAGTTGGAAGAACGGCACCCGATGGACCCAAACGCGCGGGCAGGCATCGCGAACGTGCTGCGTACGGGCCGTTCAGAGCGGCTTTCGGAGATCGCTGACGCTGAGCTCACCGCCCTTGCGCGCGATGCCGAGCAGCTGCGAATCCTGCGCGAGCTGGGATTGAAGGCATACATCGTTGTGCCGATCGTCTGGCGCGATCAGGTGCTGGGCACGATCCTGCTGGTCACAGCAGAATCGAACCGGCGGTACTCGGAGGACGATCTCAGGATTGCGGAGGACCTGGCTGGACGGGCAGCGACGGCGATCGAGAACGCGCGCCTGTATGCCGAAGCTCAGGAGGCGGTTCGCATGCGAGAGCGTGTGCTGGCGATCGTGTCGCATGATCTTCGCAATCAGCTCGGCGTCATCGCAATGGGGGCCAATCTGCTTGGCCGCAGGGCAGCGGCGCTCAAAGACGCGACCGATATCAACAAGCCTGTCGATACCATCCAGCGAACGGCGAACAGCATGCAGCACTTATTGGGCGACCTGCTCGACATGGCGTCGATTCAGGCCGGTCAGCTCTCGATGGAACCGGCGGCCCTGGCGATCGAGTCGCTGCTCCTCGAGTGCTTCGAGAGCCATCAGCCGCTTGCCGCCGCGAAGGACGTGCGCTTTCGTTCCGACATCGAAGTCGGCGACGTCCGAGTACTGTGTGATCGGCGTCGAGTGCTGCAGGTATTGGGAAACCTCCTCGGAAATGCCATCAAGTTCAGTAAGGCGGGCGATTCTGTGCTGCTTCGCGCCGAAATCCGGGACCGTAACGTGCTGATCGCCGTGCGCGACACGGGGCCAGGGATTCCACGAGAGTCGCTGCAGAGCATCTTCGAGCCGTATCGAACGATCGAACACCAATCGCACAGCGGGACCGGCCTCGGGCTTTACATCACGCGAGGAATCGTCGAGAGACATGGAGGGCGCGTCTGGGTCGAAAGCGAGGTCGGAACTGGCTCGACTTTCTTCTTCACTCTCCCGCGCGCTCAATGACTCATCTTATTCGCGAGCATTCGACTCACGTTCGAACGCCGGATGGCCGACGGTACGTCGCCCGCAGTTTCGGAAAACCGGAGCCGGATGGCGTCTGGACTGGCTGGTTGGAGTTTGCACCAGTTGATACATCTGGTCCCGTGCTACGAACCGACCGTGAGACCTCGCAGGCGAGCCGTGAAGCGCTCGAGTCATGGGCCTTGGGTTTGGAGCCGGCGTACTTCGAGGGAGCATTCGCGCGCGCGCGCCTCGTCGAAGAGTGAATCGGTGCGGCGGAATTTCCTTTGCCTCGCAATCACGGCGGCGCTCGTCGCCTCGGTGACTGTGCTGTCGTCTCTGGTGATGCGGACCGACTCCAGCTCCCACGCGCTCATCGCGGATATTGGAATGCCAGTCCATGACGGCTATTGGCTCATCCGGACGTTGCGGGCGTTGCCGTCGGATCGCGGCCGCGCGCTTGCATCCCCGCGCGCGTGCCGCCGAATTTCCGGCGGTCACTGCCAACCAAGGAGATCCAATGAAGACCGTTCCCTGGAGAGTTGCCGGACTCGCGATGACGTTGTCGCTCGTCGCTGCGATGCCGGCGGCTGCGCAGCCATCCTTGACCGCACATGCTTCGCTGACACTCCCAGTATCAGGAACATTCTCAGGCGGAGGAGAGTTCACCGGATCGGTCAGCATCAACCGCTTCGAGCAGCATGAGAGTCACATCGTCGCCGTCGGATTCGTCAGCGGCGTGCTCAGCCGAAACCGCCGCCGTGCCACGGCAGTCGCTGGCGAAATGTCATGGCGTGTCACCGTACGCTCGGCCGGTCAATCGCTCGTCAGCGCGCGCACGCTCGCACCGGCGTTCCCCAGATTGATTCGCGCGCAGGCGCAAAGCTGTTCTGTTCTCTCCGTGTCGCTCGCGCCGATCGACGTCAATCTCCTCGGCACCGACGTCGCGCTCGGCGCCGTCAACTTCGATCTGACGGGTCAGTCCGGCACGCCGCTCGGTGATTTGGTGTGCGCCGTGTCGGATCTGCTGGGCAACGTCGCCGGTCTCGTGAACGTGTTGAATAGCGTGCTCGGATTGTTGACGGGATTGCTCGGCGGCCTGACGGGCGGCCTCGGCGGCGGCGTCTAACGCGCGAGACAACGAATTAGATCGCGATGTCGGTGGCGGCTGCGTAGCCGCGATCGGCCCAGTCGATCAATCGCGGCGTGTCTTCCGACCACCAGAGCATGACGCGGCCGGCCAACGTCTCGTCGGTTGCGAGCCGGACCACGGCGTCCGCGACTTGCGTCGTCGTCAACAATCGCGAGGGGACGCCGCGCTCGAGCCGCTCGGCCGGCGTCAGCGATTCCCAGTACTGACGCGGACCGTCGGTTGCGATCCATCCCGGCGCCAGGCAATTCACGCGGATGCGATCGGTGAGCGCGAGGCTGGCCAGAGTCGTCGCCATCCGGATCATGCCGGCTTTCGCGACGTCGAACGCCGGCGCGCCGCCTGGCGTCCGCCGTCCGTGCCAGAGCGCCGAGATCGACGCGATGTTGACGATCGCGCCGCCGCCCGTGCGCCGCATGCTGTCGATCGCGGCGCGTGTGCAGAACATGGCGCCGAGGAGATCGGTCTGAAGAGCCTTTGCCCAGTGATCGAGCGGCTCGCCGGGACGAAACGGCGCCGACGCGTTGTTGACGAGGATCGTGACGGCGCCGAACGTCGCTTCGCCGAACGCGATCAGGTCGCGCGCTTGACGCTCGTCGCCTACGTCAGCCCGCTTGAATGCGGCGCGGCCGGCGTCCTGCGCAATGAGTCGAACAGTCTCGTGACCGCCGGTCTCGTTGATGTCTGACACAACGATGGCTGCACCGAGGTGCGCGAAGCGCCGCGCGATGGCACGGCCGCATCCAGTCCCGCCGGCGCCGGTGACGACGACGACCATCAGGACACTCGTCCACGCGAATTACTTGGCTGGAGGAACGCAGACATAGTTCGATGCGTCGTCCTCGGCGCCGTTCCCGGTCCAGCGTGACCGCTGCGGATACGCACAGAGGGGACGCGTTCGCATGACGCCGGTCGCGGGCGCGTCATCGACGTTGTACTTGATTGCGACGATGCGATCGGGCGCGACGCCTCGCTCGACCCAGCGCTCGAGAGCCGCAAACATGCTGTGATCGGCGTCGCCTCGCGGCGTCACCCTGGCGCCGAACTCGGGCACCGGTCCACCTCCGCAATGGCCCATGTCCGGCACCACGAACAGCCTCAGGAATTGAACGGCCGTCGCATCGCCCAACCTGGCCACGACACGCCGGTAGTACGCGATCGTGTCAGCAGGACCATCGTTCGCGCCGTGATAGAGGATCAGCTTTCCGCCACGCGCGTGAAACGCCGCGACGTCCGGATTCTGACGAAGGTCGGTCGGTGTGACGCTGCGACCAAGAAAGAACGCAGGCGCTCCGGCGAGTATGCCGTCGTAATCGGCAGGGTAGCGCTGCGCTTCCATCAACGCCTGGCGACCTCCCGTTGAACAGCCATTGAAATAGGAGCGCGACGGCGACTCGCCGTAGAACGCCTGGACGATCGCCTTGGTGATCGCGGCCGTCAGGTGAATCGCACGCGAGTCGAAGTCGATGACGCTCGCCGGATGCCCGGCAACCCACGCGCGGCCCGCAGAAGCGCCCTTGTGCCCGGTGTCGGTGGCGGACCCGACGTAGCCCGCGTTCACGGCCTCTGCGAGTCGATAGTAGTTGACGTTCCCGCCGAACCCGCCGTTGCCGGCGCCCACGTACTTGCCATTCCACGCCGACTCCGGCAACCACACTTCGAAATCAATCGCCGAATCGCGCGACGGTTTCATCGTGCCCTGCACGCGGCAGAATGCCGGCAGCGATCCGAACGCGGAAAAGAATGACGAGTCGGATCGAGGAGCGTTCGACGGAAGAGTGAATTGACCCGCCGCAACCGTTCGAGCCGACGTGATCGTCGCGTCCGGATGCTGAAGCGTCGCGACTGTGTCGCACCTCGCGGCTATCAGGGCGATCGCGACCCACATTGCTATGACCCGAGACCGAGCAGTCGACTCGCCGTGCCGCCGAGAATGGCTTCGCGATCGGCGTCGCTCAGACCGGGCGTGTGCAGCACGTGATCGACCGGTTCGCTCACCCAGGGATACGGGTAATCGGTGCCGAGCACGATCTGGCCGGCGCCGACTTCGGCCGCAAGGTGGCGCAGCGCTTCGGGCGTGAACACGAGCGAGTCGTAATACATCTGCTTCACGTATTCCGTCGGCTTCTTCTTCGGCACGCCGGGTTTGCATTGCTCGGGGAACACCTGGCATCCGCGATCGGATCGATTCATGTACGACGGCAGGTAGCCGCCGCCGTGCGCGGCGCAGATCTTCAGGCCCGGGAAGCGATCGAGCGTGCCTTCGAAGATCAGATGTGAGAGTGCGATCGTCGTCTCGAGCGGATTCCAGATGACGTTGGTCAGCAGCCCGTTGCCGCGCAGGCGTGGCGCGAGGTCGCTCGATCCCTGCGGGTGAATGAACACGACGGCGCCGAGCGCTTCGGCTTTCGCCCAGAACGGATGGAACGCCGGATCCGCGAGCTCCCGGCCCGCGACGCTGCCGCCGATCGCCGCACCGCGCAATCCCATCTTCTTCATGGCGTGTTCGAGCTGCTCGGCGGCGAGATCCGGAAACTGCAGCGCGACGGATCCGAACGCCGCGAATCGATCGGCGTGGCTCGCGCAGAACTCCGCGAGCGCTTCGTTCTGCACGGCGATCACCTGCGCGGCGACGTCGCGGTCGGCGCCGTACCAGTTCGGGTTGATGCTGAGGACCGCGACGTCGATCCCCTGTGCGTCCATTTCTTTCAGCCGCGTCGCAAATGGCTCGCCCTCGAGCAGCAGCGGCGGCTGTCGATTGGCCCGCGGGTTCAGCAGCTCCTGCGCGTTCGGCACGGCGCAGTGCGCGTGCATGTCGATCGTCCTGATCCGGCGGCCGCGGAGCATGACGGGTGCGTGCTTCGCGGCGGCCGCGGACCGCGTCGATTGTGCGGCGGCGTCCGCGAGCCCACAGCCGACGAACAGGAGTCCGCTCGCGCCGGCGACTTCTTTGAGAAACGCTCGCCGATCGATCATGGCTTTACTCCGGCAGCGTGAATGCGACGATGCTGCTGCCCGACGCGGCGCCGTTCTTCCCGCCGCCGCAGACGATGACGACGTACTGCTTGCCGTTGAGAAGGTAAGTGGATGGCGTCGCGTTACCCGCCGCCGGCAGCGTCGTTTCCCACAGCAGCTTGCCGGTGAGTTTGTCGTACGCGTGAAACTTTCTGTCGAAGTTCGTCGCGCCGATGAACACCAGCCCGCCGGCGGTGACGACGGGTCCGCCGTAGTTGTCGCTGCCGGTGTCCTTCAATCCCTTCGCGGCGAGCTCGGGATATTCGCCGAACGCAATCTTCCAGCGAATCGTGCCCGCGTTCAGATCGATCGCGTTCAGCGTGCCCCACGGCGGCGTGATCGGCGGATAGCCGTCGGGATCGCGAAACAGCTGCTCGCCGTCGCTGCGGTACTTCAGCCAGCTCGGATCGCTCGTGAGGGCCGGATCTTTTCCCTTGTCGCGACCCGTCAGCAGAAAGTCGACGAGATCGTTGATGTTGCGGCCGCCCATGTCGGGGTTGCCGGGCATGCGGCCCGTGCCTTCGCGGATGATCGTCACCAGCTCGTCGCGCGTGTGGCGATTGCCGATGCCGATGAGCGACGGCGCCTGCGGTGTCCCTTCACGATTCTCGCGGTGGCACGTCGCGCACTTGCTGGTGTAGAGCGACTGATCGTTGTTGGGAATCAGCTTGACGATCCACGGCATCTCGTTCGAGTTGACGTAGAGGAGCGCGGTGTCGGGGTCGAAGGCCGCGCCGCCCCATTCAGCGCCGCCGTCGAATCCCGGGAATACGATCGTCCCGTCGAGCGAGGGCGGCGTGAAGAACCCCTTCGACATCTTCTTGAACTGCGCCAGCACCGCTGCATGCGCCTCGGGGGTGCGGTTCGTCAACATCGACTCGGTGAGCCCCTGACGCGCGAACGGCGGCGGCTTCACCGGATACGGCTGCCATTCGGCGAGCAGCTCGCCGTCGATCGCCGACGGCGGAACTTTCCGGTACTCGACGGGAAAGAGCGGCCGGCCGCTCTTTCGATCGAGCACGTAGACGTAGCCGTACTTCGTGATCTGCGCGACGGCTTCGACCTTCCGGCCATTGCGCGTGACGGTGACCAGATTCGGCGCCGCGGGAAAATCCCAGTCCCACACGTCGTGCTTGATCGCCTGGAAGTGCCAGAGGCGTTTGCCGGTTCGCGCGTCGAGCGCCAGGATGCAATCGGCAAACAGATTGTCGCCGTGCCGCGTGACGCCGTAGAAATCGAACGACGCCGATCCGGTCGCGGCGAAGACCCTCGCGTTCTTCGCGTCGACCGTCACGCCGGCCCACGCGTTCGCGCCGCCTTCGAGCTTGTACGCGTCCGGCGGCCACGTGTCGTAGCCGTGCTCGCCCGGCTTGGGGATCGTGTGGAAGATCCAGCGCAGCTTGCCGCTGTTCACGTCGAACGCGCGGATGTGACCCGGCGATCCCGGCAGCGTCTCGGGCACGCTGCTGCCCATGATCAGGAGATCTTCGAAGATCGATCCCGGCGTGCTCGCGCTCACCGTCAGTTTCTCGGCGGGTTGATCGAGGCCTTCGCGCAGATCGATGCGGCCGTCAACGCCGAACGACTTGATCGGCTGGCCCGTCTGCTTGTCCACCGCCCACAGAAAGCTGCGGTAGCTGACGAAGACGCGATCCGTGTGCACGGTGACGCCGCGATGCCGGAAGCGCCCGCCTGTCGGCGCACCGCCACTCGGATCGAACTTCCAGATCTCGCGGCCTGTCGCCGCATCGATCGCAATCACCTTCAGCGTCGGCGTCGTCGCATAGAGCACGCCGTCGACGACGACCGGGTTGCTCTGCATCTCCGAGCCTTTGAACGCGTCGTGCGAGTCGTACGTCCAGGCGACACGCAGCGTCGAGACGTTGCGCTGGTTGATCTGATTCAGCGGGGAGTAGCGGATGTTGTCGATGCCGCCGTGGAGAGGCCAGTCGAGATTCGGCGGCGTTTGGGTCGAGACAGCGACACCCGCAAAAGCTGGCCACGAAGCCACGAAGACACGAAGCAGAAAAAATAATCTTCGTGCCTTCGTGTCTTCGTGGTTGCCTTTTTCTTCGTGTCTCGACACTTTAGGTTTCACGCGCGGTGATCTCGTACCTGAAGTTCTCGGGATCGAGGCTATCGAGCCGACCGTTCACCGTCTCGGCTTGCGGGTACATGAAGAACCCGAGCGCGCCGCGTTTCGATCGCGGCAGCACGACGTCGTGCGCGTAGTTGAACGCGATCCAGTTCATCTCCCACGATCCGAAGAGCCTCGCCCGCGCGCGGCGGACTTTGTCGTCGCTCATCGCGAGGTGACCGGGTGGTTCCTCGAGCGCCACTTTCCGCACGTCGGCGGGATCGACCGGCACCCAGCCGTAGCCGGTGAGGTACACCTCGGCACGACAGTGCTGCGCGTTCGTGGCGTTGTCGGTGGCGAGGCCGAGGCTGCCCAGATCTTTCTGCGTCGCGGCGACGCGAAGGCCCCAGACGTCGCGAGCGGGGATGGACGCCGCGCGCGCGAGGCCAACGAAGAGCGCATTGAGATCCGCGCACTTGCCGCTCAGATGCTTTGTTTCGAGCATGAAGCGGATGTCGCCGGTGCCGCAGCCGCGCGTCGCCGGATCGCGGAAGGTGTTGTCGACGATCCAGTCGTAGATCGCGCGGGCGCGCTCGAAGTCGGTGCCGGCGCCGCGCGTGATCGCAGCGGCCGTCGTCTTCACGATGCCGTCGGTCGGGATCAGCCGCGTCGGGCGTAGAAATCTGTCGAGCACGCGCGCGTCGAGCGGCGGCGGCACGGTCGGCGTCGTCAAGTTCGCGGCGCGATCGCTCGTCGACACGCGGCTCGTGACCGTCAGGGTCGGCTCGACGCCGGCGTCCCATTCGGCGATCAGGATGTCCAGGTCTTCGTTCTCGACCATGACGGCCATCCCGCCGGGCGCTTGATACGTGTCGCCGAGTGTTTTCTGGTACGGCGCGGCCGCCAGCGGCATCGGCAGCCAGACGCGTGTGGATCCCTCCGGTTTCAGGATCTGGATACGCGTGGTGATCTCGAACACGCGCCAGCGATCCGACGGTGCCGCCTGCGCGAGCAGGGGCACTGCCGCGAGTTGCAGGAAGCGCCGGCGATTCACGCTCCGCATTATGCCCCCAACCCAGTCTGACTACAGTCCGACTTCGATCAGTCTGACTACAGTCCGACTTCGATCAGTCTGACTACAGTCTGACTTCGATCAGTCTGACTG
>Ga0114129_10015112_pt1 | contig 10986 bp, 8 predicted proteins | sample RhiMetdeltSRZDD1_FD_80071 | JGI IMG/M metagenome (GOLD analysis project Ga0114129, IMG submission 80071) | Populus rhizosphere microbial communities from Tennessee, USA - Rhizosphere MetaG P. deltoides SRZDD1 (version 2) (version 2) | ecosystem: Host-associated > Plants > Roots > Rhizosphere >... | reverse complement strand
TGGTCCCGAGATCGGAGTCGCCTCGAGCAAGACGTTCACGACGGCGTGGACCGCGTGCTACCTCCTCGCTCTCGCCATTGGCCGGGCGCGCGGGCACCTCAGCGAGGGTGATGGGCGCAAGCGAATCGAAGATCTCCTGGAGATCCCGAAGGCTATGGAGGTCGCGCTGACCGGGCAGGCGGCGGTCGCCGAGCTAGCCGAGCGGCTCAGTGGATCGAGCAACGTGCTCTACCTCGGACGGGGGCTTCAGCATCCGGTCGCCCTCGAAGGTGCTCTGAAACTGAAGGAACTCTCCTATATCCACGCAGAGGGTTATCCGGCGGGCGAGATGAAGCACGGCCCGATCGCGCTAATCGACCACCGGATGCCAGTGGTGGCGTTGGCCCCGCGCGATTCGTCCTATGATCGGATGATCGGCACTATCGAAGAAGTGTGCGCGCGCGACGGGCGAGTGATCGTGGTGTGCCATGCGGACGACCGCGAACGCTCTCTTCGAGCGCACGAGGTGCTGCCGGTTCCGGCCTCGCCTGAGCTCCTGTCCCCTCTGATCACGGTGATTCCCCTCCAGCTTCTCGCTTACCATATCGCGGTTTGCCGCGGGCTCGATGTCGATCAGCCGCGCAACCTCGCCAAGAGCGTGACAGTTGAATAGCGCAAGAGGGATCCGCATGCAACCGACCCCCGACAGCTCCGCCGCTCCGAAGGTGACGGTCACGCTTGTCCAGGTGAAGCGTTTTGTCCTTTTCGCGGCGGTGGCGGCTGCAATAGTGCTACCGACGTGGTCGGAAGTGGCGGCCCAAGCCCGCAATCCGCTCTTCGAGCACACCTCGAGTCCGGCGGTAATTTCCCAGCAGGTTCGCTTCGCTCTGCCGAGTGCCGAGCGAGGTCTTCAGCTCTTGACGAGCGGCGGCGGTCCAGAGCAGCTAGCGTTGGCGGTTCAGTCACTCGATGATACCTACAAGTATCTCCGGGCGGCCCAGGAGAGCACCGACCTTATGGTTAGGCGCGCAACGTTTCCGGATCCGATGGCTCAGATGGAAATGAAGCAGATGTGGGAGATCCGAAAGCACATGTTGTTCTGTACCGGTCAGGCCGGCCATATCGTGAATCAGAATCAAGAGCTGATCGAGCAGTGCGCTGGGCACGTGACCGAGGGAATCCGCCAGCTTCGGGTACTGCTGGCGATCATGCCGTGATCAGCTTCCGCGATATAGCGGTCACCCTCACGATTGTCGCCATGCTCCCATTCTGCGTGGCGCGTCCATGGTTCGGACTGCTCGCCTGGGCGTGGGTGGCCTACATGAATCCGCACCGGCTCGCCTGGGGATTCGCTTACGACCTTCCGGCGGCGATGATGATCGCAGTGTGCACAATCGTCGGTTACCCGTTCGCCCGGGATCGCAAGCCGTTCATCCTGACTCGCGAGACCCTTCTCGTGCTGATCCTCTGGGGCTGGTTCACGCTGAGCACTCTGTTTGCGATGTACCCGGAGGCGGCCTGGGCCAAGTGGGAGGAGACGTCAAAGACTCTTTTCATGGCATGTCTCAGCATTACCCTGTTTCAGGATCGGCGGAAATTCCGCCTTCTCCTCCTCGTCATCGCAGGGTCGATCGGCTTCTACGGGCTCAAGGGAGGCCTCTTCGCGATGTTGACGGGTGGGAAATGGATGGTCCTCGGGCCACCGGGTACCTTCTTCGAGGCCAACACCGAGGTCGCGCTCGTGCTGAACATGTCGCTCCCTCTGACGTTCTACCTGGCCAGGGAGGAGGAGCGTCGGTGGCTTCGGAACATTCTGCGCGCCGCGTTCGTGCTGACGATTATAGCGGTGCCGTTCACCTACTCGCGAGGCGGCGTTGTTGGCCTGGCGGTAGTGTTGGGCGTGTTGTTCATACGGGACCGCGCGCGCCTCGTGCTGCTTCCCATTGCCCTTGCCGGCCTGGTGGCTTTCAGCATGTTCGCGCCCCAACAATTCTTCGACCGGATCGAGACGCTCACGAATTATGAGGAAGATGCTTCGGCGAACCTTCGATTCATGACCTGGCGGATGGGCTACGAGATCGCCAAGGATCGGCCAATTTTCGGGGGAGGTTTTCATGTCTTCCGATTCAGGTCTACCTACGATATCTATCTGCCGGAGTACCCGTCCATCGCCCACGACGCCCACAGCATCTATTTCAATCTGCTGGGCGAGCATGGCTGGTTCGGCTTAGCTCTGTTCCTGGCGCTGGTAGCGTCGACGCTGACGAGCCTCGAGAAGCTGCGTAGACTCGGCAAGAGGAACGCCGAATTCGAGTGGGCGTCTAACTACGCAAGGATGCTGCAGGCCTCCCTTCTGGCCTGGCTGGCCACCGGCGCTTTCCTGAGCGTCGCGTACTTTGATCTGGGATATCAGTTGTTCTTCCTGACGATCATCCTGAAGGGTATCGTGCGCGAGCAGACCGCGCCTTCGGTGGCAGAGCAGATCCCCGCGCCGGTGCTGGTTGGCGCGCATCCAGTCAACCGGACCAGCGGCTGACGATGTGTGGCATTGCCGGTATTGTGAATAGGGGCCGTGCGCCCGTCGAGAGGGCAGCCGTCCGGCGGATGACGGACAGTCTGATTCACCGCGGCCCGGACGGTGAAGGGTTACATGTCGAAGGACCGGTCGGGCTCGGACACCGGCGACTCTCCATCATCGATCTCCAGGGCGGGGTCCAGCCGATGTCCTCCGAGGACGGCTCGGCGTGGATCACCTACAACGGTGAGGTCTACAACTTCAAGCAGCTGCGGTCTGAGCTCAGCGCTCTGGGACACCGGTTTCGCACGTCCTCGGATACCGAGGTGGTTCTTGCAGCGTACGTTGCCTGGGGGCCTGATTGTGTGACCCGGCTGCGGGGTATGTTCGCCTTTGGTATCTGGGACACGCGGAGAAGACGGCTTTTCCTCGCGCGTGATCGGGTGGGTATAAAACCTCTCGTCTATCGATGCGACGAGGGCGGCTTGCGGTTTGCGTCGGAAATCAAGGCGATCCTCGCGGAGCCGAGCGTACCGCGAGAGCTGGATCGAGTAGCGTTGCAGGAGTACTTCACGTACCACCATGTCCCGGGGCCTCGCACGATATTCCGGGACATTTGCAAGCTTCCGCCGGCCTGTTATCTCCTGTGGTCACTGGATGGCGGCGAGCCGGTCATCCGACGGTACTGGGATCTTCGGATGGCACCCAACCATCGGCTGCAGGAGTCCGATTGGGTGGAGTCCCTGGACCACGTGTTGCGCGAGTCGGTGGCCAGCCACCTGGTCAGCGATGTGCCCGTGGGGGCGTTTCTCAGTGGCGGACTCGACTCGAGCAGCGTGGTGGCGTACATGGCGCAAGCCTCGTCGGGCCGCGTCAAGACCTTCTCCATCGGCTTCGACGAGGCGGACTTCGACGAATTGGCCTACGCGCGTCAGGTCGCCGCCCGGTACGGAACGGATCACGTAGAGATGATCCTCAAGCCCGACGTGATGGGTGTCCTGCCACAGCTGGCCTGGCAGTTCGATGAGCCATTCGCTGACGCGTCGGCGGTGCCGACGTACTGCGTGGCCAAGATGACCCGGGAGCACGTCACGGTGGCCCTCTCGGGTGACGGGGGAGATGAGAATTTCGCCGGTTATCGACGCTACGCCGAGGCCATGACCCTTCACGGGCGAATGGATTCTCCGCCTCTGGCGTTGGCCAAGCCGCTTCTGCGTGCGATCTCCAGAATGTACCCGTCCGAGGCACGGGGATCCCGGTTCGTCGAAGTGTTGGGGCTTTCCCCACTCGCCCGGTATCATAGGGAGATGACGTATCAACGGGAGGCGGAGCTCTGGGGGCTCCTCACTCCGGAGATGCGAAGCGAGATGTCGCCGCGGGTCGGCCCGGAAGTGTTCGAGCGGCTCGCGGTCGAGGCGGGTAGTGACGACGCCCTCTCCGTGCTCCAGTACCTGGATGTCCGTCAGTACCTGCCCGAGGATATCCTGACTAAGGTCGATCGCACCACGATGCTGACGTCTCTCGAGGCCCGCGTGCCACTCTTGGACCATCTCGTCATGGAGCATGCGGCCGCAATTCCGTCGACGCTGAAGCTTCGGGGAGGCGTCGGGAAATATATCTTCAAGCAGACGATGCGCGCTCACCTGCCGGGGGACATTCTCTCTCGGCGAAAGATGGGGTTCGGCGTCCCCTTGAGCGCCTGGTTCAGAAAGGACCTCAAGGAGTTTACCCGCGACCTGCTGTCCGATCCGCAAACTCGGCAGCGGGGGATCTTGCAGCCGGAACGGATCGAGCAGCTTCTGCAGAGCCATCTCGACGGGCGGCGAGACTACTCTCCGCAGCTGTGGGCGATCATCTGCTTCGAGCTCTGGGTCCGGGCCTGGTGGCAACGATGAGCCCGAAGCCGCTGATCGCGCATGTGGTGAACTCTCTGGCTACCGGAGGCCTTGAGAACGGTGTGGTGAATCTCGTAAACCACGCGGGGCTGCGGTTCCGGCACGCGGTGATCTGCATGACGATCGAGGGCGCTTTCCGACAGCGCGTCCGGCCGACCGTGGAAGTTCTGACCATCCAGAAGAAGCCGGGACGCGACGTGCGGGCGTTCATGCGGCTGATCATGTTGCTTCGAAGACTGAGACCCGCGATCGTTCACTCGCGCAACTGGGCCACGTTTGACGCGATCCCGGCCGCCTGGACTGCGCGGGTACCGGCGGTCATTCACGGTGAGCATGGTCGCGACATCAGTGATCCGGCTGGCGAGAACCGGCGGCGGAATCGGCTCAGGCGAGCATTGTCACCAATGGTCGATCGCTACGTCGCGGTATCTGACGACCTCAGTCACTGGCTGACCGAGAAGGTCTCGATTCCGCCGCGCAAGGTCATCACCATACCTAACGGAGTCGATTCGACCCGATTCAGTGGTATCGGACGCTCCGAAGCTCGGCGCCGCCTGAGAATTCTTCCTGATCATGTCGTCGTGGGAACGGTGGGGCGCCTCGACCCGGTGAAGGATCAGGCTTCGCTCGTGAAGGCCTTTGCCACGCTCCGACCGACTCGCCCTGCCGCGTTGCTCATCATCGTCGGAGATGGTCCCTGCCGAATGGAGTTGACCAACCTCGTCAGCGACCTTGGGCTCGGGGACCGCGTCCTCCTGCTGGGAGAGCGCCAGGACATCCCCGAGCTGCTGGCGGCGATGGATGTGTTCGTCCTTCCCTCGATCGCCGAAGGCATGTCCAATACGGTGCTGGAAGCCATGGCCACGGGACTACCGGTGGTGGCGACCAGGATCGGGGGAAATCCCGAGCTCATCGAGGACGGACTCACCGGCCGGCTGGTGCCACCGCTGGAGCTGGCTGGATTGGCGAGTGCCATCGACGGCTACCTCGACGACGCTCACATCCGTGCCCTTCACGGCAAGGCTTCTCGCCACCGCGCGGTGGAGCGATTCGACCTGGCCGGGATGGCGCGAGCCTACGAGAATCTCTATGACACCGTTCTCGGCGAGCGGTTGTCGCGGAGCGCGTAGCCATGTGCGGCATCAGCGGTCTGGTCCACAGCAATCCGGGGCAGCCAGTCGACCGGGACCTCGTCCGCCGCTTGACGGCCACCTTGGCCCATCGCGGGCCCGACGCCGATGGCTTCCTCTTTGGCCCCGGCGTTGCCCTCGGCCATCGCCGGCTGAGTATCATCGACCTATCCACGGGCGATCAGCCCATATACAACGAAGACCGCACGAAAGCGGTGGTCTTCAATGGCGAAATCTACAATTTCCGCTCCCTTCGCGCAGACCTCGAACGGCGTGGCCATCGATTTGCGACTGCTTCCGACACCGAGGTTATCGTTCACGCATGGGAAGAGTACGGGGATGCTTGCGTAAGTCGGTTTCGAGGGATGTTTGCCATCGCGCTGTGGGACATCGGCCAGCGGCGGCTGCTCCTGGCGCGCGATCGGGTCGGCAAGAAGCCCCTTTACTATCTACACGACGCCGAGCGAATTCTGTTTGCGTCCGAGTTGAAGGCCCTTCTCCTGGACCCTTCCGTCAAGCGGGCGCTCAGCGTCGAGGCCCTCGATGACTACCTCACGTTTGGCTCCGTCCCCGCTCCCCGGACGATTTATCAGGGTATCCAGCAGCTGCCGCCCGCCCACTACCTCGTTTGGGAGGATGGAAAGATTCGGACCGTTGAATACTGGGATCTCCAGTACCATCCGCCGTCGGTCCGCACAACCGCCGAATACCTCGAGGAGTTCCACGAGATCTTCAGTGAGGCAGTCCGGCTCCGGATGATCAGCGATGTTCCATTGGGTGCGTTCCTCAGCGGAGGCGTCGACTCTACTGCGGTGGTAGCGGCCATGGCCCGAGAGTCAGAGCGGCGAGTCTCGACCACCACGATCACGTTCTCGGACAGTTCGTTCAACGAGGCGCCCTATGCGCGCACCGTCGCCGAGACCCTCAACACTGATCACCGCGAGGTCGCGGTCGAGGCCCACGCGGTCGACATCCTGCCCACGCTGGTCTGGCACCTCGACGAGCCTTTTGCGGACTCGTCCGCGGTGCCTTCATACTATGTAGCCCGTGCCGCTCGTGAGCGCGTAACCGTGGCGCTCTCCGGAGACGGAGCGGATGAACTGTTCGCGGGCTACGAGTGGCGGTACGGATTGAACCTGCTGGAGTCGCGCGTTCGCCAGGGCATTCCCCGCGGGCTTCGGCGCGGAGTCCTCGGTCCGGTCTCCGGCATCTGGCCGAAGGGGGACCACCTGCCGCGCGCCCTTCGGTGGAAGTTCTTTCTCCGAAACGTCAGCCGGGATCCGGAGGACGCCTATTTCCACGATATGAGTCTTTTCACGCCCGGCGACAAGCGATCGTTGCTGAGTGACGGATTTCAGCGGTCGCTGAATGGCTATACCCCGTTCGCCGGGTTTCGGCGGCACTTCGAGCAGGTCCGTGGTCTCGACCACCTGAGCCAGATCCTGTATGTGGATTTCAAGACGTATCTCGCGAATGACATCTTGGTGAAGATGGATCGGATGGCGATGGCGAGCTCGCTGGAGGTGCGTTCGCCGTTTCTCGATCAGGAGGTGGTCGAGTTCGCCGCGCGTCTGCCTTCTGACATGAAGTTTCGTGGTCGGACCGCCAAGTACCTCTTGAAGCGATACACGGAGCAGTGGGTTCCGGCGTCGGTCATCCGCCGCCCGAAGAAGGGATTCTCTATTCCGCTGAGTGCCTGGCTCCGGGGCGATCTCCGCTCCACGGCGGAAGACCTATTGTTGGCCGAGCGTGCCTTGGGCCGGGGCTACTTCAAGCCCGATCAGGTCCGCGCGTTGTGGACGCGACACCAGCAGCGCACTCAGGAGCACCCACATCAGATCTGGGCCCTCATGATCCTCGAGCTTTGGCACCGCCTCTTCGTCGATCAGACCCCCTCCAGTGCACCCGAACGGGGGCAGACGGCATGAGCGACTGGAAGATCCTGCCGGCGGCAGCCTTCGAGGCCCATCGAGAGCTTTGGGATGGTCTCAATCGACGGAACGCGGATCATCCGCTCCTGGATTCCGGGTTCGTCGAAGGGTTGCTTCGGCACTTTGGATCGAAGGAAACTCGCCTCGCGGTTTCGCTCGATCGCGACCATCCGGGAATTGCCCTCGTCGAGCGGAAGAGCATCGGGAGCTGGCAGACCTTCCAACCGTCGCAGGCCCCGCTCGGCCTGATCATGATGGGCGATGCTCCTGCGTATGGGCAGGTCGACGCCCTGCTCCGGTGTCTCCCTGGGTATGTCTTGGCTTTCTCGGTGTTGCAGCAGGATCCTGATTTCACTGCGTTGCCGGATTCGGCCCGGCCGGCGCTCGCCCAGCGCCTCGACTATATTCAGACTCCTCGCCTGACCCTGAGCGGGTCGTTCGACGTCTATTGGCAGAGCCGGGGGAAGAACCTGGTGCACAATCTCACACGTCAGAGGCGAAGGCTCGCCCAGCAGGGCGGTCACCTCGAGCTCGCGGTCGATCGGGACGCGTCCCTCGTCGCCGACGGTATCCGCGCGTACGGGGAGCTCGAGAGCAAGGGCTGGAAGGGTGCCGAAGGTACGGCGGTGACGCCCGAGAACGTACAGGGTTTGTTCTACCGCGAGATTCTTGAGTACTTCTGCAAGCGGGCGGAGGGTAAGGTCTATCGCCTCGTATTGGACGGTCGCACGATAGCGGTCGATCTTTGCGTCGAGCGTGGTGGCACTCTGTTCATCCTCAAGACGACCTATGAGGAAGAGATCGCGGGGCTCTCACCAGGCCTGCTTCTACACCAGGAGATCTTCAAGGCGGCGTTTTCCGACCCTCGTCTCAAGGTGATCGAGTTCTATGGCCCCGTTCGGGACTGGCATACGAAGTGGACGACCGAGAGCCGGACGATGTATCACCTCACGATCCACCGGGGCGAGTGGGTGCCGCGCGCGACGATGCTCGTCCGAGCGTGTGCTCGCGCTCTTGGCCGCGGATGAGCATCACGGTTCGTCCCGCCGACGTCGAAGCCGAGGCGGATCAGATCGTGAAGCTCCTGGCCGCGTATGTCAATCCTTGCTACGATCGCGCCCGCTTCGAGTGGCTTTATCGTCGGAATCCGGACGGGGTGGCGCAGGCATGGCTCGCGGTGAACACCGTCACCGGCGCGCTTGTCGGGACCGCCGCCGCGGTCCCTCGATGGGTCCATGTGCACGAGCGGCTCATCCTCGCGCGAGTGCTCAGTGACTTTTGCGTGGCGGACGCATACCGGGCGCTCGGACCGGCTCTCCAGCTCCAGCGCGCCTGTCTCGACGGACAGCCGGACGAGAGCATCACCTTCTGCTATGACTTTCCAGGATCCGGGATGATGGCGGTGTACAAGCGCCTGCGGATCGAGCCCTTCGGCCAAATGCGGCGTTTGGTCTACCCGCTCCGGATTGATGCCCAGGCCGAGGGGCTCCCATTGCCATCGGTGGTTCGTCAGGGCATCCGCGTGGGCGGAAATGCCCTCCTCGGCCTGCGCGCGCGGAGGCGTCGCGCGAATCGGCACTTCACGTTCTCTCTCCTGCCGGGCCGCTGCGGTGCGGAGTTCTCTGCGCTCGGGGCCCGGCACGGCGCCGAGCATGGGGTGTCCGTTCGCCGCTCGGCCGACTATCTCAACTGGCGCTTTCTCGACAACCCTTTCCGACGCCACGAGATCCTGACGGCCCGGGGCCGGTCGGGGGAACTGCTGGCCTATGCGGTCCTGGCTCCGGACGCCAACTATCCTGCAATTGTGGATCTCTTCGGGCCGTTGGAGCCTGGTCCGGTTACGGCGGTCGCATCGGCCGCGCTTACCCTCGCCCGCTCCCGTCGCGCCATGGCGCTGACCGTTACGATTCTTGAATCTCATCCATGGGTGCCTGCCCTCTTGGCGGAAGGTTATCGCCTCCGAGAAGGGCACCCGGTCATCTTCCACGCCCCTCGGATCGAGGCTGCCGAGCTGGTTCCCCTCGCGCCTTCTCGATGCCTTCTTACGCAGGGGGATCGCGACAGTTGATGTCCAAGAACCCCCTTTCCGTCCCTTCCACCGCGACACGGATCAAGGCCTTTCTGATCGAGCACTTTCCGACCGCTCGCTCCCAGTCGCTGGCCGGGGGTGAGTCTCTTCTGGAAAACGGCGTGTTGGATTCTCTAGGAATCCTCGATCTCGTCGCCTACCTCGAGAGGGAATTCCATATCACCGTTACCGACGATGACCTGCTTCCGGAGCACTTTGAAACCCTCGACCGTCTGACCGCCTTCGTCGAGCAGAAGCAGACCAGCGTCACGTAGTGGCCGGGACACGAGTCGGCCGGGAGCCTTCATGAACTATCTGATTCACCATATGCTGCGAGCCAGTGCCCAGAGGTTTCCGGAGAAGGAGGCACTCGTCCACCGGGATCGTCGGCTCACGTACCGTGAGGTATGGGGCCGGGTCGAAAGCCTCGCCCAAGGGTTGACTCGCCTCGGGCTCAACCGTGGAGACCGGGTCGGCATTTTCCTCGACGCCTCGGTCGCTCAGACTCTGTCGATCTTCGCGATCTCCCGGGCCGCGGGGGTCTTCGTACCGATCAATAGTCTCCTCTTTCCCGAGCAGGTCGGGCACATCGCGCGCGACTGCCAGATGAAGGGGCTGATCACTGCCGCCAGCAAGCTGGGCACGCTTGGCCCGGTTTTGAAGGACCTGCCGGCTCTCGAATTCCTGGTCGTCCTGGCGGACGGCGAGTCCCTTGGAGCGCCGTCGATTCCGGCCGAGGATTTCGAGGAGCTCTGCCGTCTTCCTGGCCTCCCGGCATTACCCGATCACGCGATCGACAAGGATCTGGCCGCGATTCTGTATACCTCGGGCTCGACGGGCAAGCCGAAGGGGGTGATGCTCTCTCACGCCAACGTCACCGCGGGTGCGTCGATCGTGTCCGACTATCTCGAGATCTCCGACCGGGAGCGCATCCTGGCCCTGCTCCCATTCAGCTTCGACGCCGGTCTTAACCAGGTCATGACTGCGTTCCAGCAGGGCTCGACCATCGTGTTGATGACGTTTGTCTTCGCGCGTGAGATTGTCCGGACGCTGCTGACCGAACGAATCACCGGGCTCGCCGGTGTCCCCACGCTCTGGAGTCTCCTGGCGCAGCCGAGCTCGACCCTCGCAAGGCAGCCGCTCCCGGACCTCCGCTATATCACCAATACCGGTGGGGCCATGCCCCAGCCGGTCCTCGGCGCTCTTCGCGAAGCGCTTCCCACGTCCCGTATCTTCCTGATGTACGGACTCACCGAGGCTTTTCGCTCAACGTACCTACCTCCCGAGGAGCTCGACCGCCGTCCGACGTCCATGGGAAAGGCGATCCCGGACACGGAGATTCTGGTTATCAACGAGCACGGCAAGCCGTGTGCCCCCGGTGAGGTCGGAGAGCTCGTGCACCGAGGTCCCACGGTCTCGCTGGGTTACTGGGGGGCTCCCGACCTCACCGCTCGCGTCCTGCGCCCCC
>Ga0114129_10015110_pt1 | contig 10987 bp, 8 predicted proteins | sample RhiMetdeltSRZDD1_FD_80071 | JGI IMG/M metagenome (GOLD analysis project Ga0114129, IMG submission 80071) | Populus rhizosphere microbial communities from Tennessee, USA - Rhizosphere MetaG P. deltoides SRZDD1 (version 2) (version 2) | ecosystem: Host-associated > Plants > Roots > Rhizosphere >... | reverse complement strand
TTGGATCCGCCGCGGTCCTGCGTGTCCACTTTGGCGGCGTCGTGGGCACGAGCCCGCTGACGTATCGGCGAGCGTTCTCGCGCGTTAACCGGACGGCATAAGGCTGGCTGACGCGCTGGCTGTACGCGGCGTTACAGACGAAGTCGGGCGTAAATAACGCTTAGGCGTCGGCGCGAGTGGAAGCCTCGCGTCGGCTGCGCACGCGCTGCCGTCTCAGCCAGAGCACACCGCCCGCGAGCAGCGGTGCGACCATCAGCGCGAATTCAACCATCCCGTTGCCACCGTCGGGTGCAAAGCCGAATAGCCGTTCGATGAAATCCATAACGCGCTCCAGAGACAGCGGATGGTGACATATAACCGAGCGCGAGTCCAGATGGAACCTGAAGTGTTCGTTACACTCAACACGGCTTCTGTCGCGAGATTCCCGTGATCTGTTCGAGATAATTCCTGGCGTTCTTCGCTTCCGCCACGTCGGCGTTGATGCGCAGCATGCGCGCGTAGCTGTCCGCCGCGGCGACCAGGTACTCGCATTGGTAGTACTCGTTGTACAAATCCCGATTGATGTTGCCGAGTAGAAAGAAGGTAATCGGATCGTCCGGGGTGTATTTCGTCGCCCGCAGACAATATGCGCGGGCGCGGAGCAGATAACCGACCTTCTGCTCGGTGAGGCACATTCCAAGGTAGCCAGAGTTCCTCAGACTTCGATATGACTCCTCGCGATCAGCGTGTTTGCGGTTGCCGAGACCGGAACCGATGAAGTGAAAGGCCAGGCGCTCGCCGATCGAGGACGAAAAGTTCGTGAGGCGCAGGAAGAGGTCGTAGCCCGATCGCGCCTGCGTATAAAGCTCCGTCCGAGGTGCGCCTGGCGTCATTCCCGCGGCAATCATCCGCAGCGCGTCGGCTCGCCACAAATGCGCCATCGCATTCGACGGATTGCTCGCCAGCGCCTTGTCGGCTGCAGCCACGACCGACTGCCAGGCACCCTTGTCGTGGTACGCGCGCGCCATCATGGCGTGCGCGTCGTCGTCACGCGGATCGAAGCGAAGCGCCTCCAGCAGCTGTCGAATCGCCTCGTCGGCATCCCCCAGCTCCAGCATCACGGCCGCGTATTGCACCCGCGCGTCGACCGAACCGGGCTCCAGCTGCACGGCCGTTGCGAGCGCCTTCAGACTTCCCTCCTCATCCCCGGCGAGCTGTCTGGCGAGACCCAGGTTATACGCCGCCTTCGCGTACGTAGGATCGTCGGCCAGAGACCGCTCGAACAATGTCACGGCCCGTGCAATATCCTGCTCCGTCTGTGATCGAGTGACCGGTACGATGTTCAGTGGGTTTGCCGAGTTGCGCCGCGTGAACAGCAAACGCTCACCCTGTTCGTTCAGTTGAATGGCCGATGGCTTGTTCTTCCGGACGTAGCGCAAGCGAAGTGTGACCGTGACGTCGCGCCCCGGCGCGATGAGAGCCTTCTTGATGTCCGGTTCATACCCGGCGTGAACAGCCTTGAACGTATGAATACCGGAGACGAGACGAGGCACGTTCAACGGCTTCGCACGATCCACCTTGCCGACGAACTCGTCGTCGATATAGACCTCCACATCGTCCATGTTCACTTCGATCACCGCGTTGCCGAGGAGAGGCGTGCGGTCGCCCTTGGCGAGACACGAGACGTTCACGGCAAGCAGCATGTCCGGGTCGTAATCACCGCGCGGGGTTGGCGTCTGCGTCGCGCCGTTGCGACGCGCGTGCGCGACGACGTTGGTCCGTACGTAGGCGACGACTTCATCCGCAGTAATCCGACCGTCACACGGGTTGTTGTCAGCCTGCCCCTTGAGCGCCTGCTCGAGGAAGTAACTGAACAGGCCGGCACCCGTGGAGAGGTTCGGGTCTTCGAAGCTGGATTCGCGATCGGTCGTCGCGGTCAACGTCAGAAAGCTGGTTGGTAACCCGTCGAACTGCTGATGAAGTTTTTCGTTCGTCGTCTCGGGGGTGATCTTTCCGGAGTGACACGCGTCGGCAAACAACACTTTCCAGCCGGCCTTCACCTTCGTGGCCATCACGTCGCCAAGCTGCGACATCGGGTAGGCCGTTGTCTCGAGCTTCGCAGGATCGACGTCCCACGGCGCCAGATAGCCACGGCCACCCTTGATGAAGCCGTGTCCGGCGAAGAACACAACAACGCGATCGCTAGGGCGGGCAACGCTTGGCAGCCATCCTTCGAGCTCCTGGCGAATGTTGGCCAGCGTCGCCTTCGCCCCAAGCAGGACGTGCACGTTTTCTGCGGCGAACGCGCCACCACCCTGGCTGATCAAGACACGGTGCATGCGCTCGGCGTCACTCTCCGGATACGTGAGCTGCTGCGCGGCGGGGATGTTTTTGTAAGTCGAGATGCCGATGACGAGCGCGTACCCGCGCGGAACTGTCGGCGGCGGTCCGTCCGGCACGACCGCGGGACCGTCCAGGACGAGGTCGCGCGCCGCAAGTTCAGAATTCCGCGACGGGGACTGTGCGTTGGCGGGAGCCGAAATCAATCCGAGCAGCACCAGGGCCACGACGCCAACCCAGTTGAGGGACGTCACGGGGAGTGCAGATCTTCTCGACGTCATCGGTGAGTGAGCTCAATCGAGACGGTGACTGCATCCGCGCCGGCGTCATTGTTGATGACGAAGTTGCCGGCTTCCCCGGCCGACGTCGTGTTCGCAACGCGTTCGAGCACCAGGTCGCGAGGCTTCAGCGACGTCTGCAGGTCTTGCACGACCGCTTGCTGGATGGGAGGACCAGCGGCGTTCGGAGGCACGAAGCTTGGCAGCACCGCTAGTCCATTCCGGCTGAGCACCACGAACAGTTGTTCCATTCCAGCCTGGTTGTCGAAACGGAACGCGTTCTGCCCGGGCGGAACCATGTAATCGCGGAATGCGGAGACCGCGTTACGTCCTTCATTGATACCGGCGTTTGGAAACAACAACGCCCAGTTACCGCTTGCACCCCGCTGAATGATGTAGAGATGTCCGTCGATGTTCGACTGCAACGACAGGCGAATACGATCTCCCGATCGGAATACGGTCACCGGGTCTACTTCTTCCTCCTGACCGTCTCCACGCACGCGCAGAATTCGATACTGCAGTCCCGGTTGTGCCACCGTTTCTGCGCCGCCAGGTGCGAAGAACAGCGCCTTCGCGGTCGGTCGCGGTGTCGGCGTGGATATGGTTGGGCGCGGTCGCGTGGTGGGGCTCGATCCGTCTGCTAATGGCGCATCGCCGGGCGCAGGCGGCCGTGGACCAACCCTTAGAGGCGGTGCTGGCACAGCGGCAGGCGAGCGATCGATTGGCGCCGGAAGCGGTGGTACCGCCACACCGGAACCTGCCGGCGAAGGTGAGGGCGAAGGCTCATTCGCCACCGCCACAGAGCCGTCTGACGAATCATTCCACGCGGCTCGCACGATGAGAGCGGCGACGAGGACCACGATGCCGATCGCTGCGGCGGCGCTCAGTCGACCGAAGCGTTGCCTTATCGGGCTCGAAACCGACACATCGTGACGGGACGGTTGCGATTCGTCGCTCGCCTGCTGAGGCGCCCTCGGCGGGCGAACGACAGTATTGAGAAGCTCACGGGCATCATAGGCACTCGGATAGGTGCTCACAAATTTCTTCAGTAATGCCTCGGCCTCGTCTCCTCGCCCGTCGGCTATCAGCACCTGCGCTTCCCGCTCCATCGTTTTCGACAGCTCACTGGTCTCTGTCTCCGCGCGTCGAATCGCTCCGATGGACTGTGACAGGAAACTGCTGAGTGCGTCGCGCATTTCAGCGGCGCTCGCAAATCGATCTGATGCGGCTTTGGACGTGGCGCGGCTGACGATGTGCTCGAGCTCGGGAAATGCCTCGCTCCACTTCGTGTTCATGGGCGGGGTTGGCTCGTTCAACGCTTTCAGCATGACCGCGGTGAACGTTCCGCCTGGGAATGGCTTTCGATCCGTCAGCAGCTCGTATGCGACGATGCCGACAGAATAGATATCGGTTCGCTCATCGACGTCCTCGGCCCTGAGTTGCTCGGGGGACATGTAATGCGGAGTCCCCATCACCGTGCCGGTAAGCGTCAGCGAACGCTCGCGCGCCACGTGCGCGAGGCCAAAATCGAGCAGCTTGACCTTCCCGTCCGGCAGGATGTGAATATTCGACGGTTTCACATCCCGGTGCACGACACGATGCGTATGCGCGTGCTCGAGCGCCTCGAGTACTGCCATGAGAATCTCGATACGTCGCTCGAGACGCATTGCTCCTCGATACATCGCTTTTTCGAGGCTCTCACCTTCCAGCAACTCCATCGAGATGAACGGCCGCCCTTGTATATCGAAGAAGTCATGGATAGTGATGATCCCCGGATGACTCAGCGACGCGCACGCTTTCGCTTCGATTTCGAGTCGTTCGAGCAAATGCGGATCGGCATCCGGCCGCATGGTCTTAAGGGCCACAAAGCGGCCGAGCCGCAAGTAGTAGGCCTTGTAGACCTCACTCATCCCGCCGCCACCGACGAATGAGTCGACGCGATAGTCACCAAGCATCATGGGCAAGGGCGAGAGGTACTGGGCTCCAACCATCATGGTGCGTCCCTCCCGGGGACTGACTCGAGTCCGGAGGCGCTGCTCTGGACCACGAGCCTGGGCGCGAGGGGGCATGAGTCTACTATTGCCTTCCTACGGGCACAACGAGGGTTACACGTCTGGATAACGTCGCAGCCGAGATGATCGAACAGCGATCGGCGCCGCACACGGCTTATTGACGCGGGCATCTGCCCACGGACAACTCTCTTATTCCATCGTATTTGCCCGCCCCCAGTCGGTGGATCGAATCATGTTCGTTTCGGGCTTCGAATTCGTTTCTCGAAATGTGCCCGCGCAAGTCATCACGATTCCTTCGGGTATACTGCGGCGCCCCAGAGCGGGCTCCGACACCAGGTGCCCAACACACAACGCCGGCAGTGCGGGCAGCGGCTTCCGCCGGCCATCAATCGTCAAGAGGAGCTGAAGATGCGTGGTGCGGTCCTCGGCATCGGCAGTCTGTTGATCGTGGTGCTCAATGCACCCCCCGTAGCGGCTCAGGATCCCGAGGCGTTCCCTGGGGAGGCCTTTCACGTGGAGTTCGTCACCGCGTGGTGGCAACCAGATCCAGGCCTCACCATTCAGACGGGACAGCTCGCCGGTGCAGGCATCACGGACTTCGATTTTGCGAAAGAGTTCAACCTCGAGCACGTGCGATTCACCGACTTTCGGCTCGTGTTCAAGCCGGCACCGGGTCACAAGGTCCGCTTCAGCTACCTGCCGATGCGTTACGACCAGAGTGCGACGCTCGTGCGACCCATCCAATTCAACGGCCACACGTACAGCGGCGGTGCGGCGCTCGACATCAAGTGGAGTCTGTGGCAGTTCGGATACGAATGGGACTTTATGAGACGCGAGCGCGGATTTCTTGGCGTCCTCGGTGAGGTTAAGTACAACGACATCCGAGCCACGGTGCGAAGCGTTGGCCGAAGCGACTGGGCGGCATCCAAGGCCGCGGTACCCACAGTCGGCATCATCGGTCGTCAGTACTTACATCGCAACCTTGCGATTTCTGGCGAGCTGTCAGGCCTCAAAGTTCCCGGCGATACCTTCGATGTGAGTTTCTGGGATTTCGATATCTCTGCGACGGCAAGCGTGTCGCGTCATTTCGGGGTGGAAGGCGGCTACCGCGCTGTGACCGCGGACTACGCGATCGATGAAGACAGCGGTGACCTGAGTATGCGAGGCATCTACGTGGGGCTGGTATCGCGCTTCTAAATCATGCTTCACGTCAGAGCCTGGGCATGAAGAGAGGAAGAAGATGAAACTGGTCAGCATCGGTACTGGGATCGGAATTCTGGCCGTCGCCCTGACTGCGTCCGCGCAACAACCACCGCGCGCAGCGCAGACCGGCACCTTACGCATCGTCGTTCTCGAAGGCGAAGACGCGGTCAACATCATTCAACAGAAAACCGCGGTGCGCCCGGTGGTGGAGGTGCGCGATTCCAATGATCTGCCGGTCGCAGGCGTGGCGGTACGGTTCGCAATCCAAAGTGGCGCCGGAGGCGGAAGCGCCAGTTTTGGCACCCAGTCGGTTGCAACCGTGACCACCAACGCCGCAGGCCGAGCCGCAGCGCCGCAGATGCAGGCCATTCGCAACGGCGCGTTCCGAATCGACGTACAGGCCAGCTATCAGGGTCGAGTCGCCACGACCAGCATCACGCAGACGAACTACCTCACCGCCGCGGACGCCACGGCAGGTCGCTCCGGCCGAGTGGGAGGACCGGAATCCTCGTCGACATCTGGTGTGCTTTCAAACGCGGGCACAGTTGCGGGGATTGGTGCAGCGGCGGTAGGAGGCGCGCTCGCGGTCAAGCAAAGCACGGATGCCAACTGCGATTCGACGAGGAACAAAGCGCTCGACGATCTCGAGCTTGCGCGGGCCGCGTGTTCCCCGCAGAGCGCATCGTGCCAAGGCACGGCCCAACGCGCCGCTTCCTCACTGGGCGACTGGTGCTCCTGCGGCAACCGCGCCAGCGTTGATACAACGGTGCGGGGTGCACAAGGCTTCGGACTCGCTGACCTGGCGCAGGCAGGAGTCCTCGTTGGTGTCGCGCTGCCGGCGTCCTGCCAGTAATTGCGCGGCCGTGACGCAACGTTGATCAGCCTTACTGACCTCGCCGGGAGGACATGTGTTCGGGATCCTCGCTCTCCTCCTGCAGATTTCAGCTCCGCCTCCGACGGTGCACGGCACCGTCGTCAGCCAGGACGGACTGCCTGTTTCAGGTGCTCGCGTCGACCTGAGTTGTAACAGGCACTCTGCAGACACAAGGACGAGCGACGCCGGCGCGTTCGCGATCGTCCGGCCTTCCCCAGACAGCTGCATGCTCACGGTGACGCGTTCTGGTTTTGCGGTGGTGAACCGCCCTGTCGACCCGCGCGAGTCCAACATGGGCGTGATACAGCTCGACATCGAACCGCATCAGGAACGAGTGACGGTGCAGGGTGTCCTCCCTCCCCCATTCGTGAACCCCATCGGATCCGTGGTCCTCTCCGGCGACGAGATCTCCGCGTTGTCCGATCGCAGCGAGGACGTCATCCGTCACGCGATAGGCCTGACTACTGCCGGACCCGGCGATGCGGCGATATACGTCGACGGACTGCCGGCGACGGTGCTTCCACCACCGGACATGATCCGCCAGATTACCGCGCTGGTCGGTCCGTTTGCTGCTGAATACGGAGACGGCGATGCGACGACCGTCCTCGTGACGACACGGCCGCCAGCGAGGCAGTTTCGGATTTCACCTGGCGGTTCTGTCTTGGCATTCGGCGGCGGCGATGGGTTGCGTCCCTCCCTCGCCTCTCAATCCACGCACGGAAGTCTGTCGGCATCTGGACCGGTTCCCTGGTTACCAGTAACGTGGTCGAGTAGCCTCACCCGAAGCCGTTACGAGAAGCAGCTCGCGCTGGTTGCAAATGTCCCGAACACCGTCGGGCTCGACACGTTCGACGGGCCGTCGAGCAACTCCAACGTCACATCGAGCGGGCACGCGTTCTCGTTCACCGGCAACGTCGCGTATGCGGCAGCTGGCGGCACCGCCGTGCGTGGGGCATTTTCCGAGGCACGTTCAACAGCATCGAACGCCGGCGTTGGCGGCATTGTGCTGCCGTCGGCGGGTTTTACATCAACATCGCTCGCACGCACGATTCACGTGAGCGCGTCGGTGCCAGCCAGACGCTTGTTGGTCGAGAGTGGTCTGGTCGCACGCCTTTCCTCATCCACATACCGCGCCAACGGCACAACACCTGGCCTCAATGTGACCGGAGAGGTTGTGGGCGGAGGTGCGGCGTTCAGTTTCGAGAACTCGCACCGGATCACATCAACCGCCAGATTCGTCGTGCGACAGCCTTCCAAGCGCGGCTGGTCGACAGGCGTGATCGGCAGCACCGTGAGCGTTGTCGACAATCAGGTGCCCAACCCGCAAGGCGTGCTGCAACTCGAGAGTTGGACAGCATTGGAGGAGGCGCTGGCTGGCGCGCCGACTGGGACGTGGGTCGGGGCTCGCGGCAATGGCAACGCGGCGTACCGCGGGGTGACGCTTGCGCCGTTCGTCCAACGGGTGCTGACAACGACGAACCATTTTCACGTCGAGGGTGGCGTGCGTGCCGACTATCAGTCCGGCTTTGGGTTCGTCGTATCTCCGCGCATCTGGTCGGCGGCGGAGTGGAAGGGACTTGTTGTTCAGGCGGGGAGCGGGATTTTTGTGCACGAAATCCCCGGCACGGTCTTCGTTAAAGCGCTCCAGAACGATGGCCATCACCTCGAGCAATTTGTTGCGACAGCGGTGACGCTGGCCAGCATCACCAGCAATTCGGAACAGCAGCAGGCGGTCCGAACGAAGCTGGCGACGGACCTCACACCGGCTCGTCAGCTCATGAACCGGGTCGCAATCGAGCGCCGGCTCGCGGACGTTACGCCGTCGCTCGAGTACACCTGGACTCGAGAGACGCACCGCCTGGGTGCCGATCGCATCGCCATTGGGCACAGTTGGCTGGATGTGATTGCCTCAAACCGATCTGCCGTTCGGCATACCGTTCGGGGACGCGTTGTATACCGTCGGGGCCGTCAGTCATTCACTGGTATCTACGAATGGCTCCGCGCCTTCGATGACGGCGATGGGCCGTTCGCGTACGCGGAGCACGCCAACGATCTTGCTGCGGAGTGGGCACGCACGGCTGGACTGCCGCCGCACGCAATCGGAGTCGTGTCGAATCTGGTACTGCCGCTGAATATTCACCTCACCGTGAGCGATCGGTGGCAAAGCGGGGCACCCTACAACGTGACGGCGCCCGGCGATGTCGATGGAAATGGTCTGTTCGTTGATCGCCTCGGATGGCCACGGAACTCGGGGCGGTCATCCGACCAGCACCTAATGTCGATGGTCGGATCGATTCGAGGTCGTATCCCTACGATGTTGCGTCGGCGGAAAGCCCCACAGGACTTTACGTTGAACATCCAGATCGACAACGTGCTGAACAGTCGCGCGTATACGGCACTCGGGTCGGTTACGGGTTCGAGTTTGTTCGGGCAGCCGATTGGTGCAATGTCTGGCCGATCGGTGCGATTCAGCATCTCCCTCAACTAAGCGCGGTCAGTTCCCCGCGCGTCGCGGCGGCGCTGTCGGTGGGCCGCTGCTTCTGATCTGCATGAACAGTCGATTCGCTTTGACGTCAGCATGCGACGCGTGTGCGCCGGCTGACAGCACGGTTACAAGCCCGCGGTTACAGCGTTAGTACCTGCATAAGGCGACGCGAATATGAACGCCTGTTGGGCGTCACCGTGAATTAACCACGCGAAGAAATGGGAGACCCGTTATGAAAACTACTGGGTGGGTCATTGGGTACATCTTGGTGCTGTCGTTGACTGCATGTGAAGAAGTAAGCAGGGGGAGTTCATCCACACAAGAACTCGGGTCCTCAACGGTCGGGCCGTCCGCGGTGATCGCTGCGCCAACGCCAGCTACAACTCCTCCGCCTTTACCATCAACGCCCCCGTCATCGTCTGGTACGGTGACAGCCACGCTGCAGTCGTTGAGCATCTCGCCTTCGACGATTCGGCAGCAAGGGCAGCCGACGGGCGTCGTCACGTTTACGGCCGCAACTGAATCGGCAGCGAACGTGGTGTTGGAAACCAGCAACAAAGGTGTGGCTGAAGTTCCCGCGGCGGTGATTGTGGAGGCGCGAAATCCGACCGCGTCCTTCACCATAGATACATCGTCGGTCGCAGTGGACACGACCGTGACCATCACTGCGAAACACGGAGGGATTTCACGGACGGCAACCCTGACTATTCTGGCCGGTCCACCGCCGGAGAATCGTCCCGGTCCAGCACCGCCGTCGCCGTCAACGCCAACTCCAAAGCCGACGCCAACTCCGACGCCAGAGCCGAAGCCAACGCCAACCCCAACGCCAGATCCGAAGCCAACGCCGACCCCAACCCCAGATCCGAAGCCAACGCCAACCCCAGCCCCAACTCCAAAGCCGACGCCAACCCCAGCGCCAGATCCAAGGCCAACGCCCACTCCAAATCCGTGTCGCTTCTCGTGCGTTGGAATCGGAGCTGTCGTGGGATCCCAGTCGACACTCCGGTGAGAACCCCGAACCGCGGCTGACAGCACGGTTACAAACCAGCGGTTACTGCGTTAGTACCTGGTGAAGACGCAAACACGATGGATAGGGGTCGGCATCCGCATCCGGTCGCAATCCAGCGATCGCGCTCGTCGCCGCCCCGTCTGTTCGATCGGCACTCCTGGGCGTCACCGTCATTCAACACGCGAAGAAATGGGAGACCCGTTATGAAAACCACTGGGTGGGTCGTCGGGTACATCTTGATACTGACGTTAACCGCGTGTGGCGAAGTCAATAGAGGGAGTTCGGAGAGTTCCTCCCAACAACTCGGGCCTTCGGCGGTCGTCGCGCCGTCGACGCCCGTGACACCTCCGCCGCTGCCGCCGCCTTCGTCATCAACACCAGCGCCGCCATCGCCCTCTGCCGCGACGGCCACGCTGCAATCGCTGGGCATCTCGCCCTCGACGATTCGGCAGCAAGGGCAGCCGACGGGCGTGGTGACTTTTACCGCGGCAACTGAATCGACAGCGAACGTGGTGTTGGAAACCAGCAACAAAGATGTCGCGAAAGTGCCGGCGGCCGTGACTGTGGAGGCGCGTAATTCCACCGCATCTTTCGCGATTGATACCTCGTCAGTCGCGGCGAACACGACCGTGACCATCACGGCGAGATACGGAGGGATCTCACGAGCAGCGACCCTGACGATCATGGCTGGTCCACCGCCTGAGAATCGTCCTGGTCCAGCACCGCCCCCACCGCCAACTCCAGCTCCGCCTTCGTGTCTCGAGTGCGATGGACTTGTTATCTATCTACCGATATACCTTTTCCGCT
>Ga0114129_10015106_pt1 | contig 10988 bp, 10 predicted proteins | sample RhiMetdeltSRZDD1_FD_80071 | JGI IMG/M metagenome (GOLD analysis project Ga0114129, IMG submission 80071) | Populus rhizosphere microbial communities from Tennessee, USA - Rhizosphere MetaG P. deltoides SRZDD1 (version 2) (version 2) | ecosystem: Host-associated > Plants > Roots > Rhizosphere >... | reverse complement strand
TTTCCGACTTGCCGAGAGTCGTCTGGTTGGAGAGCTGGAAGAAGTTGCCGACGACCTCGCTCCCTTCCCCGTACAACCCTCGGAAGGTGAGCCCCACCTGGGCGAGCCCCTGCAGGACCTTCGTGATTTCCTTCGTCAGCACCAGCCCCGGCAGGTGGATCAAGACGGAAGCCCGAAGACCTGTCCCGACGTTCGTGGGGCAGCTTGTAAGGTAACCGAATTCAGGGTGAAATGCGAAGGGAAGTCGTTGTCCCAGTTCGGCGTCCAGCCGATCGACCTCTCCGTAGGCCTGTTCCAGCGCAAGCCCCGAATGGAGGCCCTGAAGCCGCAGGTGATCCTCTTCGTTCAGCATCACGCCGATCCGATCCTGGACCAGCAGTGAAGCGCCCGTGCGGACCTTTCCGTCGGCGTCCAACCCGGCCAACTCTTTGCTGACCAGATGGCGCTCGTGCAAAAGCTGGCGATCGGTCCGGTCCAGACTATCCAGCCGGAAGGTGACGGCTCGCCGAAGCAGCACCGTGTCCTGAGCAGCGCGACCCACCAGCGTCAGAATTTCCTCGCGATCCGGCTCCGAATTGCGGGTCAGGAACACATGGTCGGCCAGGTTTCGGGCAAGCCGAATCCGGGTCGAGAGCACCAGATGACTGGCCGGCCCGCTGGCGTCGAGCCAGCCGACCCCGCCGTCAGTAAGCAGGCTCAGGTCGATCATTCCAGCACCCGCAGCCGGTCTCGCAATTCGGCCGCCAGCTCGAAGTTCTCGGTTTCGATTGCCAATCGGAGCTGCTCTCGGAGGTCAGCCTGACGAGGGGCCTTGTCCCCATTGGCCGTGACCGGTGCACCCACCCGATCGGCGTACCGCTCGCCCATGTGTACCGTCGAGCCGTGCAGCCTTCGGAGCAGATCCCTGAGCGGCGCCTCGAACGCCCGCCAGCAATCAGCGCAGCCCAGGCGCCCGCTCTCCCGGAAATCCTGCAGCGTGGCGCCGCAGCGCGGACAGGCTCCACGCGTGCCCGATCCTACGAGACTGAGATCGGGCGTTGTCTTTCCCATGCTGGCGGCCACCAGCTTGGCAAAGGGATTCTGCTCGACCGATGCAGCGCTCTCGACACCCTTTTCCGCGGCGCAACGCTCGCACAGGTGCACCGTCGTGACCTGTTCGTTCACGATCTGCGTCAGATGAATGACGGCTTCACGCTCGTGGCACTGATCGCAGCTCATCAGGGCATCGACTCCACGCTGGTCAACGGGACCAGCCGCCCATTCTCCATGCTCAGCACTCGGTCCGCTCGCACCGCCAGCAGACGATTGTGGGTCACCACGACCAGCGCCGTCTCGAACTCGCGAGCCAGACTGGCGAAGAGCTCGTGCAGCACCTCACTGTGACCATAGTCGAGGTTGCCGGACGGCTCATCCGCGAGAACCACGACCGGATCGGTGGCGAGAGCCCGAGCCACGGCCGTCCGCTGCTGCTCGCCGCCGGAAAGTGCCGTCGGCCGATGCGTCATGCGTCCGGCCAGTCCGACCCGGGCAAGGAGCTCCTCGGCCCGCGAGCGCGCCGTGGCCTCGGTTGCACCGGCGATGAGCAATGGCAGCATCACGTTCTCGAGGGCGGTAAACTCGCGCAGCAGGTGATGGAACTGAAAGACGAAACCAAGCTTTCGGTTCCGCACAGAGGCAAGCTCGGCTGCCGTCATCTCGTCGTAAGCCTGCCCATCCAGTCTCACGCTCCCGGCGGTTGGCCGATCGAGCGCGCCCAGGAGGTGGAGCAGCGTGCTCTTGCCAGCCCCGCTGGCGCCCACGATTGCAACGAACTCACCGCGACCAACTGCAAGGTCGGCGCCAGTCAGCACGTCGATCGGGCTGCCGTCGCCGCCCCGGTAGACTTTCCGGAGTCCGGTGGCTTCCAGAATCGGCACCCCGAGGGTCTCCTACTCGTGCCGGATCGCTTCGACCGGCGTGAGCCGAGCGGCCGAACGCGACGGATACAAGGTTGCCAAAAGGGCGATCGCGATGCTGGCGAGAACCACGACCATCACATCCAGCAACTCGACGTGCACCGGCAGGTGATCGATGAAATAGACGGCGGGATTGATGCGAATCCAGCCCGATCGGTCTACCACATAGGCTACAACCAATCCCCCCGCCAGTCCGAGCATCGTGCCGACTATTCCGATGATAGCGCCTTGAGCAAGAAAGATGCGGGCTACTGCAGGGGCCGTGAGCCCCATGGCCTGCAGAATTCCAATTTCCCGGGTCTTGTCGGTCACCACCATGGTTAATGTCCCGACGATATTGAACGCCGCGACTACCATGATGAAAAAGATAATCAGGCCCATGGCGAGCTTTTCGAGCTCCAAGGCGCTGAAAAGGCTCGCGTTCTGCGTCTGCCAGTCGAGAGTACGATAGGGATACCCGAGGCGCTGCTCGAGCTCCCGTCCGACCTCCGGGGCCATCTCGGGATCCGCCACTCGCACCGCGATGCCCGACACCGCGTCGCCCAGGCCGGTGAACTGCTCAGCGACCGAACGGGATACAACCACGAACTGGTTGTCATACTGGAACATCCCGGTCTCGAACAGACCGGTGACCTCGAATTTCCAGAACTTGGGGACGGCGACGCCCAACGCCGGATTCATCTTTGCCTGAGTCACCGGCACGAGTGTTACTACGTCGCCCACATACACCGTGAGTCGGTTGGCAAGACGAGTGCCCAGCAGAATCGCACCATCCACGTCCTTGCGATCAGGACGGAAGGAAAGGTCACCCTTTTTGATTGATTGCGGGAACGAGGTGACCGAACGAGAGCCGGTGTCCGGCTCAAAGCCCAGGAGGTTTACGCCCTCGCCGTAGTCGTGGCCGGCGCTGATTCCGGCCTGACTGACCACTTCCGGGGCAGCCGCTATGACGCCGGGCTGCTGTCTCACGGTGGCGAGAACTCGTTGCCAGTCATCCAGCCGGAGCCCCGCGCCGAAGGTCAGCACTCGCAGATGCGGGCTCGCCACCAGAATGCGTTCCCGGAGATCGTCGCGGAGGCCATTCATCACGCCCAGCACAACGATGAGTGCCATGACGCCGACTGCGACGCCGCCGGTTGCAATGATGGTGTTGAGCGACGCCGCCCGCTTGGCCCGCCTCGACCGCAGGTACCGCCCGGCGATTCGGCGCTCGAGCCTAGTGGGCCAGCGCAGAATGGCGCGGTACTCTGCAACGCCGGCGACAGAGGTCTCGGCCGGTGCCGCCGCTTGGCTGGTACTCATCCGACTTCCGGTCGCATGGCCGGAAACAGGATCACGTCCCGGATCGACGGCTGATTGGTGAGCAGCATGACCAACCGGTCCACCCCGATCCCGACACCTCCCGCGGGGGGCATCCCGTATTCCAGCGCGCGGATATAGTCCGCGTCGAAGCGTTGCGCCTCATCATCCCCCGCCTCCCGCTGGCGACCCTGGTCTTCGAACCGGGCTCGCTGGTCGTCCGGATCGTTCAGCTCGCTGAACGCATTGGCCAGTTCGATTCCCTGCACGATCAACTCGAAGCGCTCCACCAGACGATCGTCGCCCCGGTGCGCCTTGGCCAATGGTGAGAGGGCCTTGGGATGATCGACCACGAACGTCGGCTGTACCAGCCGACGCTCGATGAACTCCTTGAACAGCTCGTCCATGAGCTTCGGGCGGGAATACCCCGCGATCTCGTCGGCGGCCTGCTCGGATCCCCCTGGCATGCGTGCGAGCGCCCGACGCAGGTCGACGTCCGAGGCGGTCAGAATGTCCACCCCTGCCCGCTCCCGCAGCGCCTCCACGAATCGGACTCTGGGCCATGGTGGCGTAAAGTCGAGTGTCGTCCCCCCTCGCTCCAGGGTGAGCGATCCGCAACAATGCTCCACAACCCCGGAGATCATCGCCTCCACCGTCGTCATCATCTCCTCATAGTCGGCGTAGGCCTGGTAGAACTCGAGCATCGTGAACTCGGGGTTGTGGGTGCGATCCATCCCCTCGTTCCGGAAGTCGTGACCGATCTCGTAGACCCGCTCCAGCCCGCCGACCAGCAATCGCTTGAGATAGAGCTCGTCTGCGATACGTAGGTACAAAGGCATGTCCAGCGCGTTGTGGTGGGTCACAAACGGGCGTGCGGTTGCTCCGCCATAGAGCGGCTGGAGAATCGGAGTCTCTACCTCGAGAAAGCCAAGGTCATCGAGAAATCGCCGCAGGTACGCAATCGCGCGCGCGCGGGTCTGGAAGATCGCCCGCACCTCCTCGTGAACCGCCAGGTCGGCATACCTTTGCCGGTATCGGACTTCGGGGTCGGCCAATGCAGTGTCGACCGCGCTGCCATCCTCCCGCACGTAGCTCTTGCCACGCGGCAACGGCCGCAGCGACTTGGCGAGGAGCTCGAACGCCTCGACCCGGATGGTGATCTCACCCATCCGCGTCCGAAACAACCTCCCGCTCACGCCGATATGGTCGTCCAGGTCGAGCAGCTTCACTAAGTCGTACCGGTCCCCAAGACCATCGCGGCGGAAGTAGGCCTGGATCTTCCCGGAGCCGTCCTCGAGGTGAGCGAAGGCAGTCTTGCCCTGGGACCGCCAGGCCGAGATTCGCCCCGCCACCCGGACCTCGGGTCCGTTCTCGCCCATGGTATCGTCGTACGCGGACAACGCCTCGCTCGCCAAGTGGCTTCGCTCGAACCGATACGCAAACGGCGCGACGCCGAGCCTCTCCAGCTCCGCGCGCTTTTCGCGTCTTGCGGCTTCGACGTAGTTCCGCTCCTCGGTCGCGCTCACGCCGCCTTGCTCCCGAACCGCTTCAGGTACGCTTGTATGAACTCATCCAGATCGCCATCCATGACTCGCTGCACGTCCGATACTTTGAGCTCGGTGCGGTGGTCGTTCACCATGGTATACGGCTGAAAGACATACGACCGGATCTGGTTGCCCCAGGAGTTGTCCGTCTTGGTCGCTTCGAGCGCCGCCCGGGCCGCTTCCTGCTCCTCGAGCTTTCGCTGGTACAGCGCGGCTCGCAGCATCTTGTAAGCGGTCGCCTTGTTCTTGCTTTGACTGCGCTCCTGCTGGCAGGAGACCACGATCCCGGTCGGGATGTGCGTGAGCCGCACCGCAGATGAGGTTTTGTTGACGTGTTGACCGCCCGCGCCGGAGGCGCGGAACACGTCCATCCTGATGTCTTCTTCTCTCAGATCGATTTCGATCGTGTCGTCCACCTCAGGATACACGAACACCGATGCGAACGAGGTGTGACGCCGAGCCTGGGAGTCGTAGGGCGAGATCCGTACCAGGCGATGCACACCCTTCTCGGCCTTGAGGTAACCGTAAGCGTACTGGCCCTTGATCTCGATCGAGACGGACTTGATACCAGCCTCTTCCCCGGGCAGGAGGTCCAGCACGGACACCTCGAACCCGTGACGCTCGGCCCACCGCACGTACATCCGCATGAGCATCTCGGCCCAGTCCTGGGACTCCGTGCCGCCCGCCCCGGGATGAATGGTGAGCAGAGCGTCCTTTTCGTCCTCCGGTCCCTGGAGCATCGCCTGCAGCTCGAACGCCTCGACCGCCTGAGCCAGCTGGGCGCTCTCGTTTTCGAGCTCAGCCGACATCGCCTCGTCCGGCTCGTGTGCCACGAGTTCAGCGAGCTCTCGCGCGGCCTGAAGACGCTGACGCAGCGACTCGTACGGCGTCACCCACCCCTTCAGCTGCTTCACCTCCTGCACAGCGACCCGCGCAGCTTCCGCGTTCGACCAGAAGCCGGGCTCGGCCTGCTTCTGTTCCAACACTGCCAGACGGTCAGCCTTCCCAGTCAGGTCAAAGGAAGTCTCGGAGTTCGGTAACCCGATGCTCCAATTCGGACAGGCGGTCGGCGAGATCTGACATGGCGGGAACTCCGGCCGTGGTGACAATACGAGCGAGCCGCTCGACCGCCCCCGGCGGACGAACGGCCCCAACGCTCGGCAAGATAACGGGAAAACCCCTCAGTATGAAGTGAAGCGAAGGGGCCGGAGAGACGCCCCGAACCTCAAAAGATTTGTCTCCCGTCAGCCAGAATCTCGTTCAAAGCTTCCTTGAAGAATCCGGTGGACTCGGCGAGCTCCTTTCCTACCTGGTCTGCGTACTCTTCCCAGCTCTTCTTGATCTCCTCATCGAAGAGCTGCTTGAGTGTTCCTTCCCGAAGCCCCTCCTGTCGCTTGGCCGGGTGGTAGACGACCATGTCCGAGATCAGCGCGCGAGCCAGACGCCGAGCTTTGGCGGAAGGATCCTGAGACAGGAAAGGGTTGATCGGGCGCGCCGAGGGAGTTGGGGGTGGCGCGGCGGCTGATGGTTGGGGGGGGGCCGGAGCCACGGGCGGCGCGGCCGGAGCCGGCGGTGCCGCTGGCGCGATCGGTGCCGCTGCGGCGATCGGTGCAGCAGAGGCGGCCGATGCGGACGGCATCGCTGAGGGCGCGGATGTCGGACCAGCGGGAGCGGCAGCAGGCACTGTTGTTCGGAAGGCGGGCGGCACCGGGCGGGCCAGACCTCCACGGAAGCCCGCGGCGGGCGGCATCGCAGGGAGTGGCATGACCGGAGCCCGCGCCGGCATGGCAGGCCCGGGAACAACGGGTCGCGCGGGACTCGGCGCAGGCGGCGGTGCGGGCGTGGAAGGCTGGAAAACCGGTCGCTCCGAAACCACCGGGGCTGGCGGTGGCTCGGGCGGCGGAGGGGGCTCAGGTGCGAGGGCCCGCTCGGGTGCAGGCGGTTCCACCGGCTGCGCCCACTCCGGCGCTGCCGGCCGCATGGCTACGGGCGACGGTGCCCCTACCTCCGCGGCGACTGCGGCAGTCGCCTGAGGGACAACTGGCGTCTCCGCCATGGTCGTGCGCGCTGCGGGGGCGGCTTGAACAGGCTCGTGCGTTGCCGCCGTCACTGCGGTTGCCGCCGGGGTCGCCGAGGATCTGCCCGACTCGGAGCGAACAGCGAACACAGCGGAGCAGACGGCGCACCGCGCGCGGACCCCGCCTTCCGGAACCTTGGCGGGATCCACTCGATAGAGCGTGCTGCAATTAGGACAGAAGACGTTCATCTGATCATCCTCACCGCTGCTCCCGCGGCCCGGAACTTGGCCGGAGATCGGCTTCCATTCCCTGCCGTCGATCGACCACGAATACCGAGCCGGGCAGAGTCTTCGCGTAGCTCTTCATTTCGGTCGCCAGCTCGCTCACCTGCGCCGGGTGAGCGAAACGACGGTTGCGATTGGTCACGATGCCTATCGAAAGCGTCATCAATGGCACCCGATGCAACTGACCCCTGCGGTCCTTACCGAAGAAATATCCGGCCCGACGATCCTGCTCGTTGTACTGCAACGGTATCAGAATATCGAAGACGGCCAGGATCTCGGTGCACACCGCGTGAATCTCGGAGCCGGGGATGATGAAGATGAAATCGTCTCCCCCAATGTGACCGACGAATCCCCGGGGGCCCAGCAACCCCTTTACGACGTCGTGCAGAATTCGCGATAGCAGATAGATGACGCGGTCGCCGTCGTAATAGCTGTAGCGGTCGTTGAACTCCTTGAAATGATCGAGGTCGGCGTAGCAGACCGCAAAGTCCTGCTGACTCTCGAGCCGTCGCCGAATCTCGCGCTCGATTTCCGTGGTGCCAGGGAGCCGGGTGGACGGATGAACCGACACGTCCCGCTCAGTACGCACCAGCATCGCCTCGACCCGGGCCCGTTGCTCCGCGGGTGAGAACAGCCCGGTGATCACTTCATCGGCGCCGGCTTCGAACCATGCCTGCACATGGTCCGGGTGGTGTGCACCCGCCAGAACCGTTACCGGGACGATTGCGGTAAAGGCGTCTGCTTTGAGCTGATGGACCAGGGCGAGTCCCCGGTCTCCCGCGCTATCTGCATGAACGAACAGCAGACAGGGATGACCCCGCAGGACGATCGACTCCACCTCGCTGCCACTCTGGAGCGTGAGCAGCGGAAAAGCCCTGGCCTGGGCCCACTGTCGCACGAGGGCGGGAACCGGGCAGCCGTCCGGCGAAAAAAAGAGAATCGTCGGGCGAGTCCGCACCCGTGCCCTCGCTAAGAGTTGGTCGGAAGCTAACTTAACCGGCGACGTTCGGCCACGCCCGATTCCGCTTCACATGAAAAAGGCTGCGACGGCCACCATCCCGTAAACTGCCAGAAGTTGCACTCCCTCGAACCAGTGGGACTCCCCGTCCAATGTCAGAATCGCCGCGACGCCCGTCGCCAGCCCCAGGGCGACCACCTCGAAGGGCCGGAAAACGAGATCCATGCCTGCGCCCAGGAGCAACCCTGCAAAAACGAGCAGCGGCGCCGCGAGCAAAGCAATTTGCGTGCTGGAGCCAAGGGCGATCTGCAGGGCCAGGTCGACCTGGCCCTTCCGCGCGAAGACGATTGCTGCTGCGTGCTCGGCGGCGTTCCCGATGATGGGGATGACGATCAACCCGAGAAACACCTCGCTCCAACCTAGGCTTTGGGTCACGGCTTCGGTTGCATGCACCAACACCTCGGATTCCGCGCCAACGCCGATGGTGGCCAGCGCGAGGATCAGTAGCGACCGACCGACACCCCAGACCGGTTCCTGGCTCGGATGGGGGTCGCCACCGAGTAGGGACTTGTGGGTGCGCATCGTGAACAGAAGCGAAAAGCCGTACGTCACGATCAGAATGACCGCGACCCATTCCGACATCCTTAGCTCAGTCACTCGAGCGGAGCTTTCGGGGTGGATCGCATGGAAGAGGGCGGGAAACACCAGGCCCACGACTGCGAGAGCAAGCATCGCCGCACTCAAGCCCGCAGCAGTCCGATTGAACCGGATCTCGGAACGCTTGGTGCCGGCGGCGAGGAGCGCGAGGCCCAAAATAAGAAGCAGGTTTCCCAGGATGCTGCCGGTGATCGACGCCTTGACCAGCTCGACCAGTCCCGCCCGAAGTGCCACGATCGCGATGATCAGTTCTGCGGCATTCCCGAAGGTGGCGTTGAGGAGCCCTCCGATCGTAGGACCGGTGCGGGTGGCAAGGTGTTCGGTTGCTTCTCCCATGTAGCTCGCCAGCGGGAGCACGGCTAGGCAGGCCAAGCCGAAAATGAGAATGGGCGATGCGTGGGCGGCCGCGAGCCCAAGACTCAGCGGTACGGCCGCGAGTAGCACGAGCCGCCAGGAAAGCTTCCACCGCCGCGCGGGTTTCACGATTGGGGCGGGTGCGGGGCGGACGGGCGGGACTGGCGGTTGTGGGCTTCCGCGCGGCGTCGGGCGTGGCGAGGGCGTCGCAGCGTCGCTGAGCATTCGGGCGAGAGACCCACGGGGCTCCTTGAACGCCGCGGTCAGCAGGTGCTCGGCCGCGAGCGGTCCGCTTTGAGATCGGGCCTCCCGGGTCGCGAGCTCGATCAGGCGCTTGGCGTGCGAGGTGTATGGCAGCTGCTCGGGCGTGCCCTTCCCCTTGGCCCGACGACCGGCTGCCTCGAGGCGCTCACGCACGGCTGCAAGCGTCAACCCTCGCGCCGCGAACGCAGCAACCACCGGCTCGCCTTCCTGCAGCAGGCTCAATACGATGTGCTCGGCCCCGATCGCCTCATGGCCCAGCCGCGCTGCCTCCCGACGAGCCGAATCGAGGACGCGCTGCGCGCTCGGGCTCAGAGTATGAGCGGTCATGCTGCTGCCGGATCAGAGTGGTTTGGCCTCGTCGATGAGCATGACGGGGATGTCATCCTCGACGGCGTACACCAATCGGCAGGCGTGGCACACGAGGCTTTCGGGCGACGTGCGGTATTCCAGCTCACCCTTGCATTTCGGGCAGACCAGAATCTCAAGCAATTCCGGAGCGAGACTCATGAGACCTCCTTCGTGATCGAAGGGAACCCAAATCTGGTGAGCGCGACGGGATCCTTGCGCCAATGCGGCAGGGCTTTCACCCACAGGTCCAGGTACACCGGAGCCTGGACTAGCTCCTCCAGGCGGCTGCGCGCTCGCTGGCCGATCGCCTTGAGTGTACCTCCCCCCCGCCCGATCACCATGCCCTTCTGGGACTCGCGCTCGACGAACAGGGTGACCCGAATGTACATAGGCCGCTCGTTCTCCCGAAACTCTTCGACCTCCGCGGACAGAGCGTAGGGCAGCTCGTCGTCCAGCACTTCGAAGGCGGCCTCCCTGACGTACTCCACCACGAAGAAGCGGACCGGTTGGGTTCCCACATCGTCGGGATCAAACTCGAATGCCCGAGCGGGGAGGTAGGACCGTAGGCGCTCGAGCAGCCGATCGAGACCAGCGCCTGTGGTAGCCGACACAACGACCGCTCCGGATGCCGCGAGCTCCGCGCTTTGCTCGGCTGACACGAGGTCTCCTTTGGTATACCCGAGGAGCACTGGTGCACGGGGCGTGCGTTCGAGCCGCGCAACCGCTTCGAAGCCGGGCGCCGGAGCGTCAAGAGCCGGATGCAGATGAAGGATCACGTCGACCCGTTCCAGCACTGCATGAGCGGCGGCGAGCATGGCGCTTTGGAGCGGATATCGTGGGTCTAACAATCCGGGGAGATCGTGAAAGACGTACTGCGTATCCGCGTCGGTTCTAAGGCCGACAACCGGGAGACGGGTGGCTTGCGGTTTGGGGCTTACCATGGCCAACCGCTGCCCGACCAGGGCGTTGAGCAGGCTCGATTTTCCGACGTTGGGGACGCCGGCGATGGCGATGTGGCCGGAGAGAGGCATGGTTGGAGGAAGCTATCAGCTATCAGCTATCAGCTATCAGTTGCAGGGGCCTAAGCTAACCCCCGAATCCTTGACGGCCACCTGTTGGACCCCATACCCAATGCGGTCTGATAGACAGATAGCTGATAGCTGATAGCTGATAGCTGATAGCTCAAAGCCCCCGAAGCAAGGCTCCGGGGGCTTTGGATGTGAAGGCTGGCGACGGCCTACTCTCCCACGCCCTCTCGAGCGCAGTACCATCGGCGCTACAGGGCTTAACTGCCGTGTTCGGAATGG
>Ga0114129_10015105_pt1 | contig 10988 bp, 8 predicted proteins | sample RhiMetdeltSRZDD1_FD_80071 | JGI IMG/M metagenome (GOLD analysis project Ga0114129, IMG submission 80071) | Populus rhizosphere microbial communities from Tennessee, USA - Rhizosphere MetaG P. deltoides SRZDD1 (version 2) (version 2) | ecosystem: Host-associated > Plants > Roots > Rhizosphere >... | reverse complement strand
GAGAAGTACTTCCACCAGGGCATCCCCTGGGCCAGCGCCGAACCGCTCTTCAGTCGCGAGCCGAACACGACGTCGGCCTCCCCACGCACGATCGGTTCGATGATCTGCGGAACCAGCCGTGGGTCGTACTGATAGTCGGGGTGCACCATCACCACGATGTCGGCCCCCGCCCGCAGCGCCTCCGCGTAGCACGTCTTCTGGTTCGCACCGTAACCGTAGTTGCGGTTGTGCACGAAGATCTCGAGGCCGAGCTGCCGCGCAACCTCGAGCGTCCCGTCGGTGGAGCCGTCGTCCACCAGGATGACGAGGCTAACGGTGTCCTTCGGCAGCCCCTCGTATGTCATGCGGAGCGTCCGCCCCGCGTTGTACGCCGGCATCACGACGACGACTTTCTCGTTTTGCATGGGGCCTCGCTACTGCACCGTCGATGCCAGCCGGCCGGTGGTCGAAATCCCGGGCACTTGGCGCGCGGAGCCCCGATATCCGGATTTTTCGGCTACAAAAATTCGTCTGAGCAAGTGACGATAACTGTCATCGTCCTTGCCGCGTCTCGGATAATGCTTTCGGGAGAGAATGTTCTCCAGAGAGTGAATCGGCGATGTCCCAGGATCTCTACCTGACCGACGAGCAGAGCGCCATGCGGGACCTCGTGCGCTCGGTCGCGCGCGACCGAATCGCGCCGCTGGCCGCCCACGTGGACGAGACCGAGGCCTACCCCGCCGAGCAGCTCGAGCTCCTCGGCAAGCAAGGGCTGATGGGGCTCTACATTCCGGAGGCGTACGGCGGCAGCGCGATGGGCGCTCTCGCGTTCTGCATCGCCGTCGAGGAGATCGCCTGGGCGTGCGCGTCCACCGCGGTCATCTACCTCGTCCAGTACGCGGGCGGCTGGCCGATCGTCGCGGCCGGCAACGAGGAGCAGAAGCGCCGCTACCTCCCGCGCCTGGCCTCGGGCGAGATCACCGCGGCGTTCTCGGTGTCGGAGCCCGGCGCCGGCTCGGACGCCGCCTCGCTTTCGACACTGGCCGTTCGCAAGGGCGACCGCTACGTGCTGAACGGCCAGAAGCTCTGGGTCAGCAACGGGAGCCACGCCAAGGTCATCACGCTCTTCGCGACCGTCGACCGCGGCCGCGGGCGGCGCGGCGTCACGGCGTTTCTGGTCGAGCCGACGTTCCCCGGCTTCTCCGTCGGCAAGCTCGAGCGCAAGATGGGCATCCGCGGCTCGCCGACCGTCGCGCTCCACCTGAGCGACTGCGAGGTCCCCGTCGAGAACCGCCTGGGCGAGGAGGGGGAGGGCTTCAAGATCGCGCTCCGCACCCTCGACGGCTCGCGCCCTGCCGTGGGCGCCCAGGCGGTGGGGATCGGCCAGGCCGCCCTCGACGCGGCGGTGGCCTACGCGAAGGAGCGCCAGCAGTTCGGTCAGCCGATCGCGTCCTTCCAGGGCCTCCAGTTCATGCTGGCCGACATGGCCATGCAGGTGCACGGCGCGCGGCTCCTCGTCCATCACGCGGCGTCGCTCCTCGATCGAGGCGGCTCGTCGACGGCGTTCGAGTCGTCGATGGCCAAGTGCTTCGCCGCCGACGCCGCCATGAAGGTCGCCACCGACGCCGTACAGATCTTCGGCGGCTACGGCTACACCCGCGAGTATCCGGTCGAGCGCTTCATGCGGGACGCGAAGATCACCCAGATCTTCGAGGGCACCAACCAGATCCAGCGCGTCGTGATCGCCCGCGAGCTCATCGGCCGGTAGCTGTCCGGACAACGAGGGGGTCCTGTAAGGCAGTTCCGTAATTTGACGGCCGGGTACTCCTGGTGTTAGATGTCTAGACATCCTGACAACGGGAGGTTCATCCGGCTTTGAATTACCGTCCCGGAATTCCGAGGTACCTCCAGATTGCCGACGCCATCCGAGCCGACCTGCGCGAGGAGGGCGAGCGAATCTCCTCCGAGCACGAGCTGTGCGCGCGCTTCAAGGTGAGCCGGCCGACGATCCGCCAGGCCCTGGACGTCCTCGTCCAGGAAGGGCGCCTCTACCGGCACGCGGGCCGGGGCACGTTCGCGACGCCCTCGGCCGGCGGAGACCGCAAGCTCAGGGTCATCGGCTCGGTCGGCGACATGATGGCCCTCGGCGACGAGACGGAGTTCAAGTTCGTCTCCCGGGGCGTCGTGCTCCTGCCCGCGAACATCGCCCGGGCGCTTCGCATGCCCCCGCGCTCCTCGGCTCACTGCATCACCTTCGTCCGGATCGCCGACAACGGCCCCTTCCAGCATGTGACCGCGTACATGCCGCTGTCGATCGGCGCGGCCGTGTCGGAGGAGGATCTGCAGAAGACCTCGCTGATCGGCGCCATCGAGCGGCACCTCGGCATGCCCATCAAGCTCATGGAGCAGGTCGTGGACGCGGCCCTCGCGCCGCGGCAGGTCGCCGAGCTATTGCAGATACGCGCCCGCTCTCCGCTGCTGTTCTTCGAGCGCACGTACTTCGCGGCGAGCGGGGAGCCGGTCGAGTACACCAACACCTGGCAAACGTGCCGTCGATATCCCTATCGGATCGTTCTTTCGCGCTCGGATCGCCGGAACTAGCGTCTGATCATGTCGTACCGGGTAGGGTTCGACGTCGGCGGAACCTTCACCGACTTCGTGCTCCAGTCGCCCTCCGGTGAGCTGCGTACCGCCAAGCGGCTGACGACCTACCCGGATCCGTCCGAGGCGTGCCTGGCGGGCCTCGACGAGTTGATCGCGCAGAGCGGCGTGGCGTGGGCCGACGTGGCCCAGGCGATTCACGGCACCACGCTCGGCTCCAACATCGTCATCGAGCGCAAGGCGCGCGGCGTCGGGCTCCTGATGACGCGCGGCTTCCGCGACGTCCTCATCATCGGACGCGAGCGCCGCTACCAGGTCTACGATCTGCAGATCGAGAAGCCGGCGCCGCTGATCCGGCGGCGGCTGATCGGCGAGGTGACCGAGCGCGTTCTCGCCGACGGATCGGTGCGGACGCCGCTCGACGAGGCCGGCGCCCGGCGCGCGATCCGCGAGCTGGTCGGGCGCGGCGTGACGACGCTCGCGGTGTGCCTGCTTCATTCGTATCTGAATCCCGCGCACGAGCGGCGGCTGGCCGAGCTGGTCGCCGAGGAAGCGCCGCACGTCACGGTGACGCTGTCGCACGAGGTGGCGCCGACGTTTCGCGAGTACGAGCGTACGTCGACTACCGTGGTGAACGCCTACGTCATGACGGCCGTCGGTGAATACCTGCGCGGCCTTGCGTCCGCGACCGCGCGCCGCGGCTACCGCGGCCGGCTCTTCGTGATGCAGTCCTCCGGCGGTGTCGCGACCGCCGAGGCCATGCAGCGGCATCCGGTCCGGATGATCGAGTCCGGCCCCGCCGCGGGTGCCTTGATGGCGGCGGCCTATGGTGAGCTCACCGGACACAGTGACCTCATCGCCTTCGACATGGGCGGCACCACCGCGAAGCTCGCGCTGATCGAGAAGGGGCGTCCCGCAACGACGACGGCCTTCGAGCTGCACCGGGTGAAGAACGCGCCCGGCAGCGGCCTACCGATGAACATCCAGGCGATCGATCTCGTCGAGATCGGCGCGGGGGGCGGGTCGATCGCGAGCGCCCGGCTCGGCGTCATCGCCGTTGGTCCAGAGAGCGCCTCGTCGATGCCGGGCCCCGTCTGCTACGGGCGGGGCGGCGCCGAGCCGACCGTGACCGACGCCGACGTCGTCCTCGGCTACGTCAATCCCGACTATTTCGCCGGCGGGGCGATGCGGCTCGAGGGAGGCGCCGCGGCGCGGGCGATCGAGGCGAAGATCGCGCGGCCGCTCGGTCTCTCGCTCGAGGAGGCAGCGTGGGGCATCCACGCGATCGTCAACACGAACATGGAGCTAGCCACGCGCATCGTGTCGATCGAGCGCGGACGCGATCCCCGCGACCTCACGCTGGTGGCCTTCGGCGGCTCGGGCCCGGTCCACGGCTGCCGGCTCGCGCAGGCCCTCGGCATCCCGCGAGTGATTCTCCCAGCCTTTGCCGGCGTCACGGCGGCGATCGGCCTGCTCGCGGCCGAGGTGCGGTTCGACGTCGCGCGAACGTACGTCCGCCGTCTCGACACCGTCGACCCCCAGCACCTCACGTCGATGTACGCGGAGATGGCCGCGCAGGCGATCGAGGTCGTCAGGGAGTCGGCGGTCGCGGGGGAAGTGACGGTCGTGCGCTCCGCAGACGCGCGCTACGTCGGACAGGGATACGAGGTGACCCTGCCGATCCCCGCCGGCCGCCTGGACAGTGCGGCGCTGGCGCGCATGCGCGCGAGCTTCGACGAGGTGTACGCGGCGCGCTACGGCTACGCGAGCCCCGAAGAGCCCGTGGAGATCGTTACCTGGAAGCTTTCCGCCATCGGCGGCTCGCCGCGCATCGCCCTGGCCAAGGCGGGGGCGCGCAGCGGCGAGGGAAGCCGCAAGGGCGTACGCCGCGCGTACTTTCCTGAGGCGCGCGGCTACGCCGACACACCGGTGTACGACCGGTACGCGCTCGCGCCGGGCATGTCGCTCACCGGTCCGGCCATCGTCGAGGAGCGAGAATCGACCACCGTGATTCCGCCGTGGATGACGGCTACCGTGGACGAGTACGCGAACCTGCTCGCCGAGGTTGCCGAGCGATGAGCGCCCAGGGCTTGGTGCTCGGCGTGCTGGTCGGCCTCGTGCTGGCGTCGGCCCCGGGCGAGGTGGCGGCCCAGCCACCGTCGAAGACCGCGCGCATCGGCATCCTCTCGCTCGCCACGGATCCAGCCCGGCCCGGCCCCGAGTGGGCGGGGTTCGTCGAGGCGTTGCGCGGGCTCGGCCACGCACAGGGCGCGAGCCTCACGATCGAGCGGCGCTTCGCCGCCGGCAAGGCCCGGGACCTCCCGGGTTTCGCCGCCGACCTGGTCCGACTCAACGTCGACGTCATCGTCGCGGCCGGATCGCGTGAGATCGAAGCGGCTCGCGCGGCGACGACGACGATTCCGATCGTCACGATCGCGGCGCCCGATCTGGTCGCCGGCGGGCTCATCGCGAGCCTGGCGCGGCCGGGCGGCAACATCACCGGCTTGACGCTCGGCGTGCCGGGGATCGGCGCGAAGTACGTCGAGCTGTTGCGCGAGGCGGTACCGTCCGCCACGCGTGTGGCGGTGCTCGTCACGCGGCAGCCCGTGACGGGCGTTCTCGAGGACATGCAGGACAAGGCGCGGGCATCGAGAGTGATGCTGGCCGCGCCGACGTTTCTGCACGCCCCGGACGAATTCGACGCGGCGTTTGCGCGCGTGAAGCGCGAGAACGCAGGCGGCGTCATCCTTCCCAGCGACGGCGTCGCCGACCCCCAGCGCCGGCAGCTCGTGAGCCTCACGGCGAAGTACCGCCTGCCGGCGATCTATCCGCAGCGCGAATACGTCGAGGTGGGCGGGCTCATGGCGTACGGGCCGAACGCGGTCGATGCGCACCGTCGGGCCGCCGCGTTCGTGGACAAGATTCTCAAGGGCGCCAAGCCGGGTGACCTGCCCATGGAGCCGCCCGCGAAGCTCGAGCTGCTCCTCAACCTCAAGACCGCCCGGGCGCTCGGCGTCACGCTGCCCCCGACGCTGGTGACGCGCGCCGACGAGGTCGTCCAGTGACACCGCTCGATCCGATCACTCTCGGCGTCGTGTGGGGCGCGCTCCAGTCGATCGCCGTCGAGATCGGGACCACCGTACACCGCACCGCGTACTCCGAGCAGGCGCGCGAGGGCCAGGACTTCTCGGTGGCGGTCTTCGATCCGGAGGGCCGCATGGTGGCCCAGGGTCCCTATTCGCCGGGCCACATGGGCGCGATGTCGGCCGCCGTCAGGAACGCACTCGCGGCGCATCCGCGCGAGACGCTGCGGCCGGGTGATGCCATCATGCTCAACGACCCGCTCCTCGGCTCGGGACATCTCCCCGATTTCTTCATCACCCAGCCGGCGTTCCACAAGGGCGAGATCGTGGGCTTCGCCGTGAACATCCTGCACCACACCGACGTGGGCGGGCAGCGGCCGGGCAGCCAGGGCGTCGAGGGGATCTTCGATTACTTCCAGGAAGGGCTGCGGATCCCACCGACCAAGGTCTGGCAGGAATATCGCGAGCACGAGGGCATCGTCGCGATCATCGCGGCCAACACGCGCACGCCCGAGAAGGTGCTCGGCGACCTCCGCGCTCAGCGGAGTGCGCTGCGCGTCGGCGAGCTCCGGCTCCAGGAGCTGGCGGCGCGCTACGGCAAGCACGTGCTCCGCGCCGCCATGGACGAGATCGTCACCCGAAGCGAGGCGAGCATGCGCGCGTCCATCCGCGCGATCCCGGACGGCGTCTACCGGTTCGAGGATTTCCTGGACGACTACGGCCCCGGGACCGAGCCGCTCCGCGTCGCGGTCGCGGTGACGGTGCACGGCGACTCGATCCTCATCGACTATGAAGGCTCGAGCCCCCAGACCGCGTCGGGCATGAATTCCTACATCAACTACACGCGCTCCTACTCGTACGCGGCGGTGAAGTGCCTGACCGATCCGCTCGGGCCGATGAACGAGGGCGCCTTGCGGCCGATCACCGTCAAGGCGCCGGAGGGGTCGTTCCTCAACCCGCGGCCGCCCGCCGGCGGGGGTCCACGCGCCATCATCTGCTACAGGACTTTCGAGTCCGTGCTGGGCGCGCTGGCTCCGGCGCTGCCCGACCGCGTGAGCGCCGCCGCGTCGCACATGGCCAACCCGACCTTCGGGGGCTGGGACCGGGCTCGGCGCCGGCGGTTCGTCGCCTACGAGCTCGTGCTTTCCGGGACGGGCGCCCGCGCCACCCGGGACGGCTGCGAGGCGATGGCGTGGGCATTCAACGCGTCGAACATTCCGGTCGAGGCGCAGGAGGCCAACCAGCCGATGATCGTCGAGCGCTTCGAGCTGATCGGCGATTCGGGCGGCGCCGGCACGTACCGCGGCGGCTGCGGGATCCGCCGCGATCTCCGGTTTCTCGCCGACGAGGGCAAGCTGACGAATCTCTCGGAGCGGCAGCGGTTCGCGCCGTACGGTCTCTACGGCGGCAAGCCGGGCAGGCTCGGCCGCACCGTGCTGAACCCGGGTCCGGGGGAGGAGATCGTCCACGGCAAGCAGTCGCGAGAGTTCGCCTATGCCGACGTGATCTCGTTCCAGCAATCCGGGGCGGGCGGCTACGGCGATCCGCTCGAGCGAGACCCGCGCCGCGTCCTGGAGGACGTGCTGGACGACTACGTGTCCGTCGAGGCCGCGCGCCGCGACTACGGCGTGGTGATCGTCGCGCGCGGTGCCGATCTGTCGATCGACGGGCCCGCCACCGACACGCTGCGCCGGGAGCTCCGGTCGTGATCGCGTTCACGTCAGAGCAGGAGCAGTTCCGCAAGGCGGTCGCCCGATTCGTCGACGCCGAGGTGGTGCCGGAGGCCGAGGCGATCGACGACCGCGCCGAGTTTCCGATGAAGCTCTTCAAGCGAATCGGCGAGCTCGGCTACCTCGGACTCCGCTATCCGGAGGCCTACGGCGGCGCCGGCGCCGACATGGTGACGTACTGCCTTTTCGCCGAGGAGCTCGCGCGCGGCTCCTTGTCGGTGGCCGCCGCCGCGGCGATGCAGTCCCTGATGGGGACGTACTTCGTCTACAAGCACGGGTCCGAGGACCTGCGCCGGCGCTATCTGGTCCCCGCCCTCCGCGGCGACCTGATCGCGACCTTCGCGTTGACCGAGCCCAACGCCGGCTCCGACGTCGCCGCCATCACCACGCGGGCGGAGCGCCGGGGTGACCGCTACGTGCTGCGCGGGACGAAGACGTGGGTGACCAGCGCACCGGTCGCCGATCTCCTGACCGTCGCCGCCAAGACGTCGGACGAGCGGGGCATGAAGAACATCGCGCTCTTTCTCCTCGACCGGAGCGCGATGCGCGGCATCACGCTCGGCAAGTCGATCGACAAGATGTCGGTCCGCGGCTCGGTCACCGGCGAGATCCTGCTCGAGGATGTCGAGGTTCCCGCGGAGCATCTGCTGGGCGGCGAAACCGGCGGCGTCGAGAAGGTCGGCGGGATCCTCTCGGAGATCCGCGTGATGACCGCCGCGATCTCGGTCGGGCTCGCGCGCGCGGCGTACGGGGCGGCGGTCCGCTACGCGCGCGAGCGCGTGGCCTTCGGCAAGCCGATCGCCGAGCATCAGGCCATCGGGTTCAAGCTGGCCGACATGCTGACGTCACTCCACGCATCGATGCTCCTGACATACCAGGCGGCCGCGCGTCTCGACACCGGCCGCGTGGTCCCGCGCGAGGCCGCCATGACGAAGCTCTTCGCATCCGAGACGGCGGTGCGGATCACCGACGAGGCGGCCCGCATCTTCGCGTCGTACGGCCTGGCCACCGAGTACCCGGTCCAGCGGTACTTCCGGGATGCGCGATTCCTCCTGCCCGGAGGAGGGACGTCGGAGATCTTGCGCGTCATCATCGGCCGCGACCTCGACTGGGATCGCGCGACGGCGTTCGAGTGAGGGAGCTCTGAGCATGTTTGCGCGGAGGCGGACGTGAGAAAGGTCGCGCTGGTCGGCGCCGGAGTGTCGAAGTTCGGGGTCCGCAAGGCGAGCTATCGCGACCTCATCTGGGAAGCCGGCAAAGCGTGCTTCGATTCCATTCCGGCGGTGAAGCCGAGGGACGTCGAGGGCCTGGTGGTCGGCTCCGTCATGCCGGAGCGGACGGCCTTTCAGTCTCACATCGCGTCGATGGCCGCCGAGGCGCTCGGAATCCGGCCGAGTGCCCTCAGCGCCCGCACCGAGCACATGTGCGCCTCGGGGACCGTCGGCATCCGCTACGCCTACGCGTTCATCGCCGCCGGCCTCGCCGACCTCGTCATGGTGCTGGGCGTCGAGAAGCTGAACCAGCCGCGCGGCGACGAGGCCATCCTGAACATGGGAACCGGCGTCGACCGTGAATGGGAGGCGGCGTTCGGGCTCACGGCGCCGCCCTGCTTCGCCCTCGCCGCGCAACGGCACATCGCCGAGTACGGCACGACCGAGGAGCAGCTCGCCATGGTCGGCCTGAAGAATCACACGCACGCGTCGAAGAACCCGAACGCCCACTTCCAGAAGGGCGCGACGCTCGATCAGATCCTGTGCTCGCGGATGATCTCGACGCCGCTCAGGCTGTTCATGTGCTCGCCGATCACCGACGGCGCCGCCGCCGTGCTGGTCGCTTCCGAGGAGCGCGCCCGCGACCTCACCGACCGGCCCGTGTGGATTCGCGGCACCGGCCAGGCGCTCGACGGCTTCCAGCTGACGTCGCTGCACGAGGACTACGCCCGCTGGCCCGCGCTCGAGCGCGCCGCGCAGAGCGCGTACCGCATGGCGGGCGTCGGGCCGGCCGACGTGGACGTGGCCGAGGTCCACGACTGCTTCGCGATCGCCGAGATGATCGCGTACGAGGAGCTGGGCTTTTGCCGGAAGGGCGAGGCCGGGCCGTTCGTCGCAGCCGGGCGAAGCGACTACGGCGGCGACGTGGTAGTGAACCCGCGGGGCGGGCTGATCGGCTGCGGCCATCCGCTCGGGGCCACGGGCGTCGCGCAGGCCGCCGAGGTGTTCGCGCAGCTTCGCGGCGAGGCCGGCGCGCGCCAGGTTCCCGATGCCGCCGTCGGGCTCACGCACAACAACAGCGGCATGGGCGAGCACGTGGTCATGGTCTACGGGCGCGAGCCCCGCTGAGCATGAGCCTGAATCGGGTCGCCGTGCTGGGGCCCGGACGGATCGGGCGTCAGATCGCCCTCACGTTCGCGCTGGGCGGCTCCGCGGTGGCGCTGGTCGACCTCAAGGATCGGACCGCCGACGAAGCGGCCGCCGTCTTCGCCGACGCGCGCCGGGAAATCGCGCGTGACCTGCGCCTCATGGCGGAGGAAGGCGTGATCTCCGCCGCGGAGATTCCGCCGACGCTGGCGCGGCTCGAGGACCGGAGGGGGCTCGACGGGCTCGAGGGCTGCGGGTTCGTCCAGGAGGCGCTGCCCGAGCTGGTCGATCTCAAGCGCGAGGCGCTGGCGCGCGTATCGGCCCGGGTGGCGCCCGAGGCGATCATCGCATCGACCAGCTCGACCATCTCCCCCGCGCATCTCGTCGAGGCCATCGAAGGCGGCGAGCGTTTTCTAGGGGTACACTGGCTCAACCCCGCGCACATCATTCCGCTCGTCGAGGTGGTGCCCGGGCGCTCGACCGACGCCGGGGTCGTGCAGCGAACGATCGCGCTGCTCGAGAAGCTCGGCAAGACCGCGGTGCGCTGCGCCGACTCACCCGGGTTCATCGGGCCCCGGATGCAGGCGCTGCTCATGAACGAGGCGGTGCGCCTGGTCGAGGAGGGTGTGGCGACGCCGGAGGACGTCGATCGCGCGTTCAAGGCCGGCATGGGGTTTCGGTACGCGACCGTCGGTATCTTCGAGTTCATCGACTGGGGCGGCGTGGACGTCCTGCACCGCGCCAGCCGGTTCCTGGCCACGGCCCTCGGCGACCAGCGCTTCGAGCCCGCGCGCCTCGTCGAGGAGAAGGTCGCCAAGAACGAGCTCGGCTCGAAGACCGGCCGCGGGTTCTTCGACTACAGCGGCGACCGGCGCGAGGCGTTCGAGAGCGCGAAGGTGCGGGCCCTGCTTCGGCAGCTCCGGCGCCACCGGAGCGCTTGACGTGCTGTACTTCCGCGCGACCGATCCGTTCCCGCTGGAGTCGGCGGACCACACCAAGCTCCACGAGTTCTATACACGCCTCGCCGGCGGGCGCCTGGCGACCACGCGCTGCGCCGCCTGCGGGCGCGTGGCCTGGCCGCCGCGCGGGTTCTGCGGCGAATGCGGCTCCGACCGGTTCGACTGGACCGATCTGTCCGGCCACGGAACCATCCACGCCTTCACGGTCCAGGAAGCGGGCCTGCCGGCCGGATTCGAAGGGCCGCGCGTCTTCGCGATCGTGAAGATCGACGGCCTGCG
>Ga0114129_10015104_pt1 | contig 10989 bp, 8 predicted proteins | sample RhiMetdeltSRZDD1_FD_80071 | JGI IMG/M metagenome (GOLD analysis project Ga0114129, IMG submission 80071) | Populus rhizosphere microbial communities from Tennessee, USA - Rhizosphere MetaG P. deltoides SRZDD1 (version 2) (version 2) | ecosystem: Host-associated > Plants > Roots > Rhizosphere >... | reverse complement strand
GGCGGTTCGGTGTGCCGGCGGGGCGACCGTCGGTCGTGATCTGCGAGGCGTAGATGTGATTGAACGCCTTTACGACCTTCGATTTCGGCATGTGAGCCTGGAGCAGTTCTGCAGTGGTCGTCGACTCGTTGTCCAGCTCCGGAATGTGGCCATCCCGCTGCGGATAGTAGTTGTTGGTGTCGATCACGATCTTGCCGGCCAGCGGTTCGACCGGGACGGCGCGATAGTTCTTCAGCGGCACTGTGACGACCGCGATGTCGGCCACTCTCGCTGCTTCCTCCGGTGTCGCGGCACGCGCTCTCGGTCCAAGCTCGGCGATGAGCGTGGACAGCGTTTGGGGTCCGCGCGAGTTGCTCAGCACGACGTCATATCCATTGCTCAGTGCGGCTCGAGCGACCTGACTGCCGATGTGTCCTGCGCCAATGAGTCCGATAGTAGGCATGATCGCAATATGACAGCTTGAATCACTCGCGTCCACACTCGAACCGGGAGGTCTGAATTACGATTGTGATTTCCGATCACGCATAGATCGACCGCAATCACGAGCGTTCAGCAACCGACTCAGCAGCCACGCGACAAGGAGACCGCGTTCTATCTGCAGGTTCATGGCTGGCTCGAGCGGCGAACCGGGTGGGAAGCAACAGAGTTGAACGTATAGTGGGGGAATGTCGTTCGAGGATTGCGATGCCGATCTGGACGCCAAATCGCGAGACGAGCTGATCGAAGAAGTCCGCCGGCTGCGGGCAGGGATCCGCGCGCATCGCGACAGCACCGGCCAGGAGCTGTGCTGGCATCACCCGGCCCTCTGGGCACTGCTTCCTGAGCGCACCGATCCGGTTCCGACAGTGCCCACGTGGCCCGAGTTCCTCCGCGGATGCCTTCGCTATCGCCAGTCCCTCGACGAACAATTGCCTGACGCGCCGCGCTCCGACGAGCCATTCAACCCTGATGAATGACTTTGCGCAGCTTCATCTCGATTGATACGAGCTCGTCCGCTAAAAGCACAGCAGACTCCTGAAGCGAATCACTTTCCTCATATACTGCTCGCTGCGAGCGATGCATGCGCGGCGCCAATCCACGAAAGCTCGTCCTTAGCGTCTGACCTTATGCCACCGTCATTGGACGACACATCGCTACGCCACTTCGCAAGGGTCATCGAGTCTTCAGACGACGCGATCATCAGTAAGGACTTGAACAGTACGATTACCTCCTGGAATCGTTCTGCCGAACGGATGTTCGGGTATACGTCCGCGGAAGCCATCGGCCAGTCGATCCGCATGATCATCCCGGCAGACCTTCAGGACGAAGAAGATACTGTTCTCACGCGCATTCGCGCCGGGCAAATGGTCGACCATTACGAAACTCGCCGCCGCCGGAAGGATGGCAGCGAGATCCAGATCTCGCTGACCGTGTCACCCCTGCTCGACGACAACGGCGTGGTGATCGGTGCGTCGAAGATCGCGCGCGATATTTCGGAACGTGTCCGCCTTCTCGCCGATGCGCAGGAGCAGGCCCGCATTGCCGAGCAGCTCCGTGAGGTTGGGGTGACTATCGCCGCCTCGTTGGACCAGGACACGATCGTTCAGAAGGTCACCGACACCGCCACATCGTTGACGCGCGCGGAGTTCGGGGCGTTCTTCTACAACGTGGTCGACCGCAAGTCCGCTGAGTCTTACACCCTGTACACACTGTCCGGCGCGAGCAAGGAAGCCTTCGCGAACTTCCCCCAGCCGCGCGCCACGGCGGTGTTCGGTCCGACGTTCCATGGGGAAGGCGCCGTCCGGCTCGACGACGTGACAAAAGATGAGCGATACGGGAAGAATCCACCGTACCACGGGATGCCTGCCGGCCACTTGCCGGTTCGCTCGTACCTCGCGGTGCCGGTCAAGGCTACCGGCGGAGATGTGCTCGGCGGACTCTTCTTCGGCCACTCACAGCCGGGCATATTTGCCGAACATCACGAACGTCTGGCGGTCGGCATCGCATCCTGGGCCGGGCTGGCGCTGGAGAATGCCCGGCTTTACGTGGCTGCCCGGGAGGCGGATCAGCTGAAGGATCAGTTCCTGGCGGTGCTCTCACACGAACTGCGCACACCGCTGAACGCCATCCTTGGCTACGCCCGGCTCATTCGCGGCGGCGTGCTCACCGGCGAGAAGGCCGAACGCGGGATGGAGACGCTCGAGCGGAACGCTTCGTCATTGACCCAGATCGTCGAAGACGTGCTCGACGTCTCGCGGATCGTGTCCGGGAAGATCCGTTTGGATGTGCAGCCGATGGAACTGCCGCTCGTCGTGCACAACGCGGTCGCAACCGTGCAGCCGGCGGCGGACGCGAAGGGTGTGCGACTGCACACGATCGTCGATCCTCGCGCTGGTCCCATCGCGGGCGATCCTGAGCGGCTCCAACAGGTGGTGTGGAACCTGCTGTCGAACGCCGTGAAGTTCACGCCGAAGGGTGGCCGCGTCGAGGTCCGCCTGGAGCGGGTCGATTCATCCGTCGAAGTCGTGGTCAGCGATACGGGGATTGGAATCCGGCCCGATTTCCTGCGTCACGTCTTCGAGCGGTTCCGTCAGGCGGATGCAGGCACGACACGCAGCACCGGCGGGCTCGGCCTGGGACTGTCGATCGTCCGCAACATCGTGGAGATGCATGGTGGTTCCGTCCACGTGGCCAGTGAAGGGACCAATCGTGGTGCCACGTTCCGCGTTCGTCTCCCGATGATGATCGTCGCTCCCGAAGGTCTTGGCGAACCGCGCGAGCACCCGCGCGGACGGACGCTCGCGCCAATCTCGCGCCTCGGGAACCTCACCGGCATCCACGTGCTGGCGATAGACGACGAGGAAGACTCACTGGCGCTGCTTCGTGCCGTGCTCGAGACGGCCGGAGCCGAGGTGACCACGGCCTCCTCGGCGGTCGAGGCACTGGAACGCATCGCGGCGATCAAACCGGACGCCCTGGTGGTCGATATCGGTATGCCAAGGATGGACGGCCTCGAATTCATCGCGCGCCTCCGCAACTCAACGGACGCCGCCGTGCGGGACCTGCCGTCGGCCGCGCTGACGGCGTTCGCGCGGTCCGACGACCGCACCAAGGCGCTCAGGAGCGGGTTCGAGATGCACTTGTCGAAGCCCATCGATCCGGCAGAACTCGTCGCCGCGGTCGTAACCCTGGTGAGACGATCCAAACGCGCAGAGGGTTAAGTCACATGGAACGAACGGAGAACCCTGCGTGCAGCAGATGAATGGCCTGGATATCCCCCGTACTCTCGAGGATGCCTGCGACCCGCGGCGCCTGGCGCTGATCGTCTACGACATGCAGATCGGCATCTTGCAGCAACTCGCGAACGGGGCGGCGATCACCGCCAAGGTCGTCGAGGTTGTGACGGCCGCGCGCGAGGCGGGCGTGCGCATCGTCTTCATGCGCCACCTGTCGATGCCGAAAGAGCTGATGGGCGTGTTCCAGTATCGGATGGCGATGGCCTGGCAGCGCGTCGATCGTCCCGATGACGTGCACCCGTGGTTCCTTCGCGACGCGCCTGGTTTTCAGATCGTGCCGGCGCTCGTCCCTCGGCCCTCGGACGCGATCTTCGACAAGATCACGATGTCGGCGTTCGAAGGCACGCCGCTGGACATCGTGCTGCGCGATGCTGGGGTGAATGCGTTCGCGATTGTGGGTGTAGCCACCGAAATCGGAATCGAGCCAACCGTGCGGCACGGCGCGGATCTCGGGTACATCCCAATCGTGATTCGCGACGCATGTGGGGCGGGCCATCACGAGGCCGGCGAGCGCGCGATGGCCACCCTCGAATACATCGGCGACGCGATGCTCACGACCGTCGAGGGATTTGCGACAGCGCTTCGCAGCAGAAACGCCGTCGCCGACCGCGAGCACTACGGTTGAGTGCGCCCACCTGCAGCGCGTCGGTTATCGCAACTCGATAGATCGAAGACCACCTGATCGTACCAGAGGAGCTTCTCGAAAAAAGTCCTGGCGCGCGGCAACAGGCGGGCGCCGCCTGTACGGTCGACAATCGTCGCGATGCTGCGACGGCCATTGATGGCGTCGAGCATGTCCTTCTCTCGTGCGTCGATGGGGAGAATCAGATCTGGAGAGGCGTGGTATCGACTCAACACCACACCCGCTGCGCCTGGAGGCAGACGCTCCTGGACGCACAGAGTCCCGGGAAGCCGAATCGGCACGTAGTGCGGCCAGCGCTCCTGATCGTCAAGGCGCACCTTCACACACACGGGAGACGCGTCGCTTCGCGACACGATGACGCTGTGACTCGCGAGCGTGCCACGCCACAGTTCCATTGCCGCGTACTGCTCGCACTCGGAAAGATCGGCCAGCCGTTTCGCGTGGGGCGTCGCCGCGATGGCACCGCACTGAGGCAAATAGGGAGCCCGACTGTACCAGCGAACGAACGTCAAGCCACTGCGCTCGATGAAATCGAACAGTTGCGGCACTGAGTACGAACGCTCGCGGGGGTTCAGCAGGGCATCGGCCAGAGCGTCGGGGTTCGCGGCATCTCGCGATCCGCGCAGCAGCGTCACTAACGGGTGCTGCGGTGGCAGTGCCTTCAGCACGTCGATCAGATCGCTGATCTCTTGCTCTGAAGTTCCGATGCCGAGTCTTCGGCAATAGTCCTGAAGCATGTAGACGCCGGTCCGGCCGTACGGCGCATAGACCATCAGGTTCATCGCGCCCTCCGGCTTCAGCACAGAACGAAGCGCGCGGAGGCCGGCATCGGGGTCGATGAGGTGGTGCAGCACGCCCGTGCAGACGATCAGGTCGAAGTCGCGATCAAGCGAGGCGGCGCTCTCGATCGGCATTTGACGAATGTCGAGATTCGTCAGGTTGTACTTGCGCTTCAACTGTTCGGTCTGATCGAGGCTGGTCGGGCTGACGTCAATGCCGACGACGCGGGCATCTGGGCGACAGAGAGCATACTTGGCGGCTTGCCACGTTCCGCAGCCGGCGACGAGGATATCCAGATCGGCGCGATACGGTCTCTCGGGCCACAGCAGGTGGTACTCGGCGCGGTGGCGATTCTCGTCCTGCCACTCGTCACGAGCGCGATCCAGGTTGGCGACCGGGGGCGGATACGGGTGGCTGGTGTAGAAGTCGCGGACAGGATCGGCGCTCATCTCGTCCAGGCGAGTGTCCCCGAAGCCGTGGGTGGCGTCAAACACGTGGGCGTGCCGGAAGAGGGAGGCCGCCGTCTCGAACGACCGCCTCCCTCCCGTTGTAGTAGCGGGGTGAGGGACTAGCTAGCCCCCGCAGCGGCCTTCTCGAGGGCCTGGCCGACCTTCCGCGCCTTCTCGATGGCCTGGTCGACGCTGAAGCTGGCCGGCGCCTGTCGCGGCGGGAAATCCTTGAACGTCTTGAGGAACTCCCCGACGATCATCTGCGCTGGTACGAGCAGGAACGCCCGGTCGGCCTTCCACTTGTCGTAGAACATCGAGGCGTCCTCGGACGCCCGCTCGAAGGGGTCGCTGCGCAGGTTGTACACGTGCGGCATGCGCATCGCGACGAAGGGCTCCCCCCACACTCCCAACCCATGGGCACGCTGCTCGATGAAGGTACACTTCCAGTGGCCGACGCGTATGGCCATCAAGTCGCCGTCATCGCTCCAGTAGAGAAGTCCCTTGCGCGGATTCTCCTTGGCTTCTCCCTTGAGGAACGGGAGCAGGTTGTAGCCGTCGATGTGCACCTTGAACGTCTTGTTGCCCGACTTGTAGCCGCCTTTCTTGAGCTTCTCGACGACATCCGGGTCGCCCCCCGCCGCGGCCAGGGTCGGGAGCATGTCCTGATGCGAGAAGATCTCGTTGGACACCGTGCCCGGCTTGATGACGCCGGGCCAGCGAATGGCACAGGGCACTCGCCAGCCACCCTCGAAGTTGGTGGCTTTCTCGCCCCGGAACGGCGTCGTGCCGCCGTCGGGCCAGCTCATGACCTCGGCGCCGTTGTCGGTCGAGTACATCACGATGGTGTTATCTGTGATGCCGAGCTGATCGAGCTTGTCGAGCAGCTTGCCGACGTGGCCGTCGTGCTCCACCATCCCGTCGGGATACACGCCGAGACCGGTCTTGCCCTCGGACTCCTTCTTGAGGTGCGTGAAGATGTGCATCCGGGTTGAGTTCCACCAGCAGAAGAAAGGCTTGTTGTCCTTAACCGCCTTTTCCATGAACTTGAGGCTCGCATCGAGGAACTCCTCGTCGACGGTCTCCATGCGCTTGATCGTCAGCGGACCCGTGTTCTCGATCTTTTGCGTGCCGTCAGCGTTGGCCCAGCTGTGAAGCACGCCGCGCGGTCCGAACTTCTTCTTGAACTCGGGATCCTTCGGGTAGTCGGGGTTCTCGGGCTCCTGCTCGGCGTTCAAGTGATAGAGGTTGCCGAAGAATTCGTCGAAGCCGTGCGCGGTGGGCAGGAACTCGTCGCGGTCGCCGAGGTGGTTCTTGCCGAACTGCCCGGTCACGTAGCCGAGCGGCTTCAGGACGTCGGCGATCGTCGGATCTTCGGGTCTGAGGCCGAGGTCCGCGCCCGGCAGACCGACCTTGGTGAGGCCGGTGCGAATCGGCGCCTGCCCGGTGATGAACGCCGCGCGCCCCGCGGTGCAACTCTGCTGGCCGTACCAGTCAGTGAAGTTGGCACCCTCTTTGGCAATACGATCGATGTTCGGGGTGCGATACCCCATGATCCCCTGGTTGTTCGCGCTGATGTTGAACCAGCCGATGTCGTCTCCCCAGATGATCAGAATGTTGGGTTTGTCCGTTTTTGCCATAGCTTTCTCCTCGGTCAGCCAGGTGGTGGAATCCACAAAATCGGCGCGGATCCGAAGGCGGAAAGGGAATTTTGACGTGATTTCCGCACGAGATCTATAGCGCCTTGGTATCATCGGGCCGGCTGGTCTCTTACTCGTCGGCAATCGAAGGAGCCTTGATATGCGCCGCACCTCACTTGTCGTCGCGATGCTGCTGGTCTCTGCCGGATTGACCTCTGCGCAGCCGCTGTTCACCGATTCGCTACCGAAGGAAGAATTCGCCGAGCGTCGGGCGAAGCTCTTCGACAAGATCGGCGACGGCGTCGCCATCATCCAGGGCACGGCCGAGACCGGCAATGCCAAGAAGTTCAGACAGAACAATCAGTTCTACTACCTGACCGGCGTCGAGGTGCCGCGGGCGATCCTGCTCATGGATGGCAAGACGAAGCGGTCGACGCTGTTTCTGCCGCCCCGCAACGAACGGAGTGAACGGTCCGAAGGTCCGATCCTCACGCCCGGTCCTGAGGCCGTGAAATTGACGGGTATCGAGGCCGTCGAGGCGCGCGATGCTTTCGACGCGGCATTGAAGGGCGTCACGGCCGCGCCGCGGACCGCCTATATGCCGGCCCGGCCGGAGGTGCTCGGCGGTGCATCGGTCAGCGATCCGCGCGGCCTGTGGAACGCCTCGGCGGCCGATCCGTGGGACGGGGGCAAGTCACGGGAAACCCGTTTCATCGACAAGCTGCGCGCTGCGGCGCCATCGCTCGACGTCAGGGATCTCGATCCGCTCATCGATGACTTGCGCTTCGTCAAGAGCCCGCGCGAGATCGCGCTGATTCGCGAGTCCACGCGAATCGCCGGTGTGGCAATGATGGAGGCGATGCGCTCGGCCAGGCCGGGGATGTACGAATACGAGATCGAAGCGATCGGCGACTACATCTTCAAGGTCCACAACGCGCAGGGCGTCGCGTACTTCGCGCTGGTTGCCGCGGGCAAGAACAGCCACTATCCGCACTACCACTCCGCGCAGACCCAGACGAAGGACGGCGACCTGATCCTGTTCGACTACGCACCCGACTACAAGTACTACGCATCCGACGTCACGCGCGAGTTTCCGGTGAATGGCAAGTTCACCGCCGATCAGCGCGAGCTGTACGGGATCTACGTGAAGCTCTACAAATCGCTGATGACGTCGATCAAACCGAACGTGCCGATGCGTGAGATCCTCACCAATGTCGTCGCCAAGATGGACGCCGCGATTGCGGGACACACATTCAACAATCCCAAGTACAAGGAAGCGGCCAACCGTTTCGTGGAGAACTACCGACGCCGCCTGAATCCGCCGGCGGCAGCCGACCCCAACGCCCCGCCGCGCCGCGAAGGCAGCCTCGGCCACACAGTCGGCATGGAGGTCCACGACGTGAACACGCCGCATGGGGACAAGCTGGTGCCAGGCATGGTCTTCACGATCGAGCCGGCGCTGACGATTCCCGAGGATCGTGTCTACGTGCGGCTGGAAGACGTCATCCTGATGACCGAGACGGGCTACGAGAACCTCTCGGACTTCGTGCCGATCGAGATCGATGCCATCGAAAAGCTGATGGCCGAGCCGGGGATGTTCGAGAAATACCTGCCCAAGAAAACGACGACGACCGTGGTACCGCAGGCATCGAGGCGGTAGCGAACGAGCCGCGGCCGCCTGGTCACCCGACGCGCAGTGTTCGCATCGCGATCCTGCGGAACACGTCGCGTCGGGGGCCAGTCACAAACATCCATCTGAGCAGCTCGACGCTCCGCGGCGGCCTGAGGTTCCGCGCGCGCTGTGCCGCACACAGCTGATCGACGACGTCGAGCGGCTTTTCACGCAAGCCGTCGATGAGCGCCACTCGATGCACGCAGGAGACCGTGCAGAACGGCGCGCACGATTTCGTCGACGCGTACTCACGCTCGAGGTCCGCAGCACCGTACTGGTCGAGCGGAATCCCAGGGTACCCGCGCTGCTGGGAGCACCAGTGCACCAGCCCGTCCTCACAGACATAGAGATAACGCGACCCTGCCCGGCACTGCCAGCTGTTCGACACCCCATCGATCAGGTTTCGCTGGAACTCGGCGTCGTGCGCATGTGAATAGAATCCGCGGCCAAGCGAGGAGACCTCCGCGTGCACGGCGCGCTGTCCGGCGTCGAGGGGCATCAGCGTTCCCGAACCGTCATGAATAAGGCCGACCGATGTACCGAAACCGAGCTCCAGCGCCCGCCGGGCGATCACCAGCGCGTCCGACGGGTGGCGAACTCCGGAACCGAGCACGGTATTGATGTTGACGTCGAACTCCGCGTGTTCGGCCAGGCTCTGGAGCTTCTGATCCAGGACCTTCAGGCTCTTGTGCGAGACCTCGTCGGGGATCACGTTGTCGACGCTGATCTGCAGGCGGTCGAGCCCTGCGCGGTTGAGCCTTCGGATGCGCTCGGCCGTCAGAAGGTACCCGTTCGTCAGCAGGCTGGCGAAGATCCCGTGATGTCTGATGCGGCCGATGATCTCGTCGAGATCGGGATGGAGCAATGGCTCGCCGCCGCTCAGATCGATCATCGCCGTGCCGAGCATCGCCAGCCGATCGATCCGGCTGAGCATCTGCGGCTTCGGGACCGGTGGGGAGACCTTGTCGAACTCGTTGCAATACGTGCAGGACAGATTGCAGCGCCGCGTGGGAACGACCTGCGCAAGGATGGGGTGGCGGCTCGACTCGAGAGCTTTGGCGATGATCCGGGCCATGCGAATCCGACGGTTGATGGCCAGGGTCCGGCGGCGAACCGTTGCGAACGTCATCACAACCTCACGGTCCGATCATACGGCTGCGCAGCGTCGCCGGCCACCGCGTGTTTTGCTATCGTTGAGTTGTCAACTCACAACCTGAACATCGGCAGCGGATTCCAGGGATGCGTGAGGAGCCGGCGGCCCGCCAATTGCGCAAGACGCCTGTGAAAACCTGCGTCGGGCCACGTCGAAAAGATGTGAACCAGTCGCGCGCGCGGAAGGCCAAAAGTCAGCAGACCTCGCGAAACGTCGATCCAGTCCGCCCGTCGAAACGGGGCATCCACGTCGTCGAGGTAATCCTGCATCTTCTCGCGACGCTCGATGCGCAGGGCTTTCGAGCGTCATCGGTCCGATCGAGTGAGGAGAACTGAGCAGGCAGAAGAAGGGCGTTATCCGCAGGACTCTGTCAACGCTTCTTGCCAGGGCGCCCGACAGTGCTCGTTCGCTTCGCACGCGGCTTTTGCTTCTGACGCTCGCGCGCGAGGTCGTCAGGCGTCAGCCGGCCGGACATCTTGTAGTGATCGGGGTTGACCTTGTTTCGTCGACTCATCGCACCAGCTTCCTGGGGTTCAACGGGCCACTCTAGATACGGAATCGCAGAATCGCGCCGACGCCGCCGTGGTCGCGGAGCAACTCGGCGTCCTCGATGATGCGCACGCGGGCACCCGTCTGTTGCGCGCGCGTCACGAGCTCGTCGGACAGTTGAAGTTGCTTCTGATTCGCCGAACCCGGTGCAGATGTTTCCGCTGCGACCGGCTCCGGCGCGGCGTCCTCGGGCAGCGTCTGAACAGGTTTGAGGGCCTGGGGCGTCGCCGCGATCAACAATTCGTCGACCTGCCCCAACTGCAGCGCTCGCATCGTCGCCTCGGGGCCAACGGCACCTAGCCCTCCGCTCCGCCACGCATCGATCAGCTCATTCACCCGATCCTTGTCAGTGGACGCATCCCGCTGACGAAGAGCTTCGAGCGTCGCCTTCAACACCTCGTCTTCAGGCGCATGGCGGTCGAGCCGCAGCACGTCGACGACTTTCTCACTCAACTGAACCGGAAGCGCATCCTTGAAGAGAGGGACGGCGACCTCGTCGCCGACGACGATGATGTGCTGAATGTTGTCGGCGCGGACGATGCGGTCGAGCGTGTCGACGACTTCCTTGATGTGATGAAGATGAACGTTCTCGACATGGCGCTGATAGCGTGCCTGGGACCACCCACCCATCGAGGTCCGCCGTGTCTTCACACCCTTGACGTCTTCGCGCTTCTCTACCGATCCCAGACCGAACGCGAAGATCCGCGCGTGGTTCGTATCGAGCATCACCGCTGCATAGCGCGGGTATTGATCCATCAGGCGCATGAGCGGATAGATGTGCGGGACTGCACCGATGAAGAGCCAGTGGTCCTCGATCGGCGCATCGAGTTG
>Ga0114129_10015102_pt1 | contig 10989 bp, 5 predicted proteins | sample RhiMetdeltSRZDD1_FD_80071 | JGI IMG/M metagenome (GOLD analysis project Ga0114129, IMG submission 80071) | Populus rhizosphere microbial communities from Tennessee, USA - Rhizosphere MetaG P. deltoides SRZDD1 (version 2) (version 2) | ecosystem: Host-associated > Plants > Roots > Rhizosphere >... | reverse complement strand
CGCAACCTGGGGAAAGAATACCAGCAAGAGGTGTCCAGCAGCATTTTTGATAGCCTGGTGAAGTGGAAGGGGACGTTTACGCGGGTGGAGGAGATTCCAGGCATTATGCGCCGGGCCTTCACGTCCTTGCGTTCTGGGTCTCCTGGTCCGGTTGTCCTGGAAATGCCAGGCGACGTGTTGAGTGCTGAAGGGGCTGATGCGGCGCTGCAGTACGAACCCGTTGGACCCGGGCGGCGGGCGGCGCCCGACCCGCAGGACATTGAGCAAGCCGCCGCGCTCCTGGTGCAGGCCCACTTCCCAATCCTCAACGTCGGCGGTGGCACCCTGTCTGCAGGCGCGACCGATGAGGTCAAGGAGCTCGCAGAGCTCCTGTCCATGCCAGTGGCCACCACGCTGGTCGGCAAAAGCGCCTTCCCCGAGGATCACCCACTCGCCCTTGGCCTGGGAGTCTACCCGCGCAGTCGCTATGCCACCGGTCCGGCGCTGCACATCAACCGTAAAGCTGACGTGGTGCTGGCCGTCGGCAACTCCTACCGCCTGCCCAATGGCACGGATGGGCGACCTATCCCATCCGGGGTGAAGCTGATTCACATCAACGCCGATCCGGCCGACCTCAACAAGACCTACCAGGCCGATGTGGCCATCCTGGCGGACGCGAAGCTGGCGTTACGCGATCTCATTGCCGCGGTGCGAGACCACCTCGGCTCTAGGAGCAGTGGCGTCAAACCAGAGATCGCGACAGAGATTCAGCGGGCGCGGACCAAGTGGCTGGGCGAGTGGATGCCGATTTTCACCGATACAACAGCGCCAACCAACGGCTATCGCGTCATCTATGATCTCATGCAGGTGATCGACCGCAACAAGACCATAGCGATCCACGATGCCGGCGGCAGCCGGGGGTACATGTCGCCCTTCTGGGTCGCCTCACAACCTCTCACCTACATTGGCATGGGCGGCATGGCAGCCATGGGGTGGTCGATGGGCGCTGCGATTGGCGCCAAACTGGGCCGTCCCGATCATTTAGTGGTGCATCTGTTGGGGGACGCCTCCTTTGGCATGACCGGCATGGAAGTGGAAACAGCCGTCCGTATGCGGGCGCCTACGTTCACGATTGTGATCAACAACGGTGGTATCGGCGGCGGCCTCATGGGCATGCACCGCCCCGCAGGCTCGCCACCCGCGGTGGTCCAACTCGGAGGCAATTTTAGTATGGTGGCGCAGGGTTTAGGCGCCTACAGCGAACGCGTCGAACACCCTGATAACCTCATTCCCGCTTACCGACGCGCCATTCGCGCCACGGAAGACGGGCAAGCGGCACTGGTCGAAGTGATGATCAAACCCATGCGCACCCCGGAACTCCCGGATGACTGGTCGGCAGACTGACCTCTGCTCTTGGGTGTCACAGCGACTTCTCAGCAACTTACGCCAAGGCCCTGGGGCGACCCGGCCTGGCAAAATTCCTCTTGTGTGCGGGGGCTCGTGGCTCTACACTGCAGCCCAGATGCCCTACGGGCCTCCTCTACAGGTATGTGAGGCGTTGACATTCAGCCTCAAGGAGGGCAGCGTGTACTGTCCTCAGTGTCAGCAGGAGAATCCGGCACACGCCAACTTTTGTCTCCACTGTGGCACGAGACTGGCAACAGTGTGCCCCCAGTGCCAGCAGGTCTTACCACCCGAAGCCAAATTTTGTCTGGCCTGCGGACACGCGCTGCCTGCAGCCTCGCAGCCAGCCCCGCTGTTAGACCACTCCACGCACCAGCCCTCTCCACCGGCCGCACCGCGCTCCCCTGAGGCCGAGCGGCGCCAGCTCACGGTGCTGTTCTGTGATCTGGTGGACTCCACCCGCCTCGCCAGCCAGCTTGACCCGGAAGAGCTGCGCGCGGTGGTGCAGGCCTATCAAGACACCTGTGCCAAAGTGATTGCCCGCTATGAGGGGCATATTGCCCAGTACCTCGGTGATGGCCTGCTCGTCTACTTCGGGTACCCGCTGGCGCACGAAGATGACGCCCAGCGGGCCGTGCGCACCGGGCTGGGCATGGTGGAGGCCATGGGACAGCTCAATACCCGCCTGGCGCAGGAAGGGCTGCGCCCTGCGCCGACACAGTCGCGCCAGCACGGGGTGCACCTGGCCGTTCGCCTGGGGGTCCATACCGGGCTGGTGGTGGTGGGAGATATGGGAGGCCCTCGGCAGGAACAACTGGCGCTCGGCGAGACGCCCAACGTCGCCGCCCGCCTGCAAGGGATTGCAGCGCCCAATACCCTGGTGATCAGTGCCGCCACCTTGCAGTTACTCGGGGGCTTCTTTGCCTGCCAGCCGTTAGGCACGCGTCCCATTAAAGGCCTGGCACAGCCGCTGGAAGTCTATCAGGTGCTCTATGAGAGTATGGCCCGCAGTCGCCTGGAGGTGGCCGGCACCACCGGCTTGACCCCGCTGGTGGGCCGGGAGCAGGAAGTGGGATTGCTGCGGGAGCGCTGGGCGCAGGTCAAGGACGGCCTTGGGCAGGTAGTGCTGCTCAGCGGCGAAGCGGGCATTGGCAAATCGCGCCTGGTGCAGGTGCTCAAGGACCACGTGGCCACTGAGCCCCAGGCATGGCTGACGCCGTGCCAGTGTTCGCCCTATCATCAGAACAGCGCCTTGTATCCGTGGATTGATGTGCTGGAACGGGTAGCGCTGCGTTTCGAGCGCGAGGAGTCTCCCCAGCAGAAACTGCGCAAACTGGAGGGGTTTTTGGTGCAGTACGGCCTGCCACTGGCGGAGGCCGTGCCCCTCTTTGCCGCCCTGCTCTCCCTCCCACTGCCGGCCGAGTATACCCCTTTGACTCTGGCTCCCGAGCAGCAGAAGCAGCAGACCCTGCAGGCCCTGCTGACAATCCTGCTGCGCATTGCGGCCCAGCAGCCGGTGCTCCTGGTCATGGAAGACCTGCACTGGGTCGATCCGACCACGCTGGAATTTCTCAGCCTCCTGGTCGACCAGGGCCCCACCGCCCGTATCCTGGCGCTGTTCACTTTTCGGCCCGACTTCAGCCCGCCCTGGACGGGGCGCTCGCACCTCACCCAGGTGACGCTGCACCGCTTGACGCGTCCACAGGCCGCGGAGATGAGCCGCCAGGTGGCGCACCACAAGGAGCTGCCCCCTGAAGTGGTCGCACAGATCGTGACCAAGACCGATGGGGTGCCGCTGTTTGTCGAAGAGCTGACGAAGATGGTGCTGGAGTCCGGGCTGCTCCAGGAGCAGGCGGAGCGCTATGCGCTGACTGGGCCCCTGCCGCCGTTGGCGATTCCCGCCACGCTACACGACTCGCTGATGGCGCGGCTGGATCGTTTAGCGACGGTGAAGGGCCTGGCGCAACTCGGGGCGACACTGGGGCGCGAGTTTTCCTATGCCCTGCTCCAGGCCATCTCTCCCTGGGACGAGGCGACCTTGCACCGCGGGTTGCACCAATTGGTGGAAGCGGAGTTCCTGTACCAGCGGGGGCTGCCGCCGCAGGCGACGTACGTCTTCAAGCACGCGCTGATTCAGGACGCGGCGTATCAGTCCTTGCTGCGCAGTACCCGCCAGCAGCATCATCAGCGCATCGCGCAGGTGCTAGTGGAGCGCTTTCCCGAGACCGCCGAGACCCAGCCCGAGCTGGTGGCCCATCACTACACGGAAGCGGGCCTCCGGGAGCAGGCGATGCCGTACTGGCAGCACACCGGGCAACGGGCGCTCCAGCGCTCCGCTAACCTCGAAGCGGTCAGCCACGTGACCAGGGGACTGGAGGTGCTCAGCACCCTGCCGGAGACCCACGAGCGGGTGCAGCAGGAATTGGCTCTCCAGATCATGCTAGGGGTAGCGTTGAGGGCCACCAGGGGCCCATCGGCCCCGGAGACGGAGCGCACCTATGCCCGGGCCTGTGCGCTGGCGCGGCAGGTGGGGAGCCCACCGGAGCTGTTCCCGGCGCTGTATGGGTTCTGGTATGCCCATATGGCGCGGGGGCAGTTGTTACAGGCACAGGAGTTGGCGGTGGAGTTCCTGGAGCTAGCCCGGCAGCAGCACGACCAACTGCTCCTGGCGGTGGGGCACCGGATGCGGGGCAATACTGCCTGGTGGCAGGGCGAGCTGATCGAGGCCCAGACGCACTGCCAGCAAGGCCTGGCCTGCTACGATCCGGCGCAGCACCGCGCCAGCGCCGTGAGCTATGGCCAGGACTCCGGGGTGGCCTGCGGTATCCTGGGGGCGGTGCCCCTCTGGATGCTGGGCTATCCGGACCAGGCGCTCCAGGGCATGGAGGAGACGCTGGCGCTGGCCCGGCGGCTGGCGCACCCCATGAGCCTGGCGGTGGCGCTCCTCTTTTCCGCCCACCTCCATCAGTTGCGCCGCGAGCCCCAGGCGGCCCGGGCGCAGGCGGAGGCGATGCTGGCGCTGTGTACAGAGCAGGGCTTTGGCATGTATAGGGCCTGGAGTCTGCTCCCACGGGGCTGGGCCCTCGCGCAGCAGGGTGAGGTGACGGAGGGGATCGCCCAGATCCGCCAGGGGTTTGCCGGCTTTCGGGCCACGGGAGCGGAATTGACGTGGCCGTGGTGGCTGGCCACGTTGGCCGAGGCCTGTGGGAAAGCCGGCCAGCTCGACGAGGGCTTGCGCGCCTTGGAGGAGGCGCTGGCGGCAGTGCAAAACAATAAAGAGGGCCACTACGAGGCCGAGATGTACCGGCTCAAAGGCGAACTGCTGCAGGAGGCGCCAGCCCGCCAGGAGGAGGCGGAGGCGTATTTTCAGCAGGCCCTCGCCGTCGCCCGTCGCCAGCAGGCGAAGTCGTGGGAGCTGCGGGCGGCGCTGAGCCTGAGCCTCCTGTGGCAGCGCCAGGGCAAGCAGGCAGAAGCCCGACAGCTGCTAGCCGGAGTCTACGGCTGGTTCACCGAAGGCTTTGAGACCGCCGACCTGCGCGAAGCCAAAGCACTGCTCGCAGCATGGTCCTGATCCTCTCGCAGGGTGGCCGCTTCTCTCGTCCCCTGCCGGCGATCGCACTCTGACCGGCATGCCGGAGTCACCCGTCTGTTTTTTCCCTTCCTTCCCAGGCCTCTTGCACCGACGGATCATCCTGGCGTATGCTGTCGCTGAGGCAGATTATGAAGCATCGGCTCCTGTTGCACCCCTGGCGAGAGAGACCACAAACATGAGGAGAGAAGCAGATGTCAGACAATGGGCAAAAGATTATCGACCTTGACAAAAAACGCATGCACGCCATGGCCCAAAAAGATATCGCTACGCTCAACGCCTTGCTGTCCGACGACCTCGTCTATACCCACTCGACGGCGCGGCTCGACACTAAGCAGAGCCTGATTGGGGCCATGGAATCCGGGGCCACGGTCTATACGGCAGTCGAGCCTTCCGATGTCAAGGCCCAGGACCTGGGCGAGGCCGTGGTCTTGACGGGAGTGGCCCGCATTAGCGTCATGTCTCGCGGGAACCCCAACAGTTTTAGCGTCCGCTTTACTGATGTTTATGCCAACAAAGGCGGACAGTGGCAGATGGTGGCCTGGCAGTCCACCCGCCTGCCAGAGTAAGGTGGGCAATCAGCCGGCAGATGGTGGGCTGCAGAGTCCAGCGCAGTAGCACATGCATCGTATAGCTCCTCGACAGCGAGGCCTCAGCCTGCGGGTTCCTCCGCGGCAGGGGTGGTGGGAAACACGATGCGCTCATATACGTCGGCCAGCAGTACTGTGCAGCTAATCGTCTCCAGGTGTATACAGGCCTGGAGCCCTTCCAGCGCACGCAAGACCCACGTGCCATCCTCCTGCCGGTGGTAGTAGTCAACGAGGGGACAGTCCTGCGCCACCAGCACATAGTCGGTCAGCGTCGGCAGCCAGGTACGATAGCGGCGAAACTTCTCGCCCCGGTCAAACGCTTCCGTGGAGGGTGACAGCACTTCCACAATGACCGTGGGATTGAGGAGTACATCACGGGCTTGGTCATGGAACTGCAGGGCGCCGCAGACGACGACCAGATCGGGATAGGCGAACAGCCCCTGCATCGACTGGCCCGGCCGTGGTGTCGGCCCACAGCGGACCTTCGTATCTTTGGCAAACGCTTCACAGAGTGTACCGCGCAACTGCGTGCCGAGACTCACCGCCAGGTTCATGCAGATACGACCGTGATCGGGACTTTCCCCCGCCATGGCGTAGACGCACCCATCAAGGTACTCGTGGCGCTCCTCCTCGGTGCGCTCGAGGGCAAGGTACGCGTCAATGGTAAATAACCGGTGGTCCCGGTCAGGGACGGGGCTCCAGGCCATGTGTGGGGCCTCCTAGACGATCACGGGCTTTATCCCACAAAAATTAGCATTACCAACCTGGCGGTCTGCTCCACCATCAGGCCGCTGCCGCTCGTTTCTACTGTATGGTATTGGCGCTACGGCAAAAAGGCAAGGCCGCTGCCCTGGGGTGACCGGATGCGTAACACGGCTAGCCTGGCATTGTCCGAGACTTACGTGTGCCCACAGTGAGGCTGTGCTAGACATCCAAGGTGATCGCGTACGCTGCCGCTCATAGACTGCTCTGTGGTACTACAGTAACCTGCACAGTAATACCGGTCATGCGATGTTGACCACTGAGGGGTTCGAGGTGCGCAGCGCCACTTGGCATGAGTGCATTCACATTCATGCCCGGCACGCCATGCGGTACCACGATTGTGCCTGGGGAAACCCCGCTGACCGGCACCGCTGGCAGCTGGAGCGTTGCACTCGCCGTGTGTAACACTATTTGCCCTCCTTCAGGCACACCCAGGACTGCCAGGTCAGCAGGGGCGAGCCAGGCCGTGCCGTCGGTGTCGCCGTCATGGACGGCCCCATGCAGCCAGCTATTGTGGCCGAGCCGGCGGCGACGACAGATCAGCGTGAATGTCGCCCCAGGTGACGCTTGCAGCGTGGTGGCATAGGCCGCCAGACGGGCCGGCTCGGCAACCAGATCAGGGTGCCAGAAGCGCATCCGGTGCCCTGGTGTGCGTGGACCTCGCCCCAGATAACGCCCTGGTCGTGGCCGTGGCGTGGGGAGTTCCCAGCTACCCCGGAACCACCGGCGAACTGGCCATAGAAGCGCTGTGAACAAGGCTGCCAGGCCAGTGTCCTGGGTGAGATAACGCCACAGGCGCGTCAACGCCCGACTCCCGAACAATGGACGTCCCAGCACCAGGCTCATATCGGCAAGAATACGGGCTTCGGAACGGACACTATCAGGGGCTGCGCGAACCGGGCGTGCGTATTGGAGCATTGACGTGTGCTGGAAGAGCACCGTGGTGGTCGCGATATCCCAGCGTTCGAGCCAGCTCGTCGTTGGCAGGATAAGGTCAGCTTCACGCCCCGTCGTATTCTGGAAAAGGTCCAGGCAGATGAGACACTCTACCTGACGCAGAGCCTGGCGTAATCTGACTTCGCCCGGGATCGACGTCAGGGGATCGCCGGCTACAACGAGCAGGGCACGGATTTGCTCTGGCCCTGGCGTGAAAATTTCATCGGCCAGAATGCCGCCAGGGAGGGTGCTCAGGACGCTGGGTAACTGACCCACACGGCTGCAGACAGGTGTGGTGCCCAGACCATAGCGGCGCGCCACTTCTGACGCCCAAATTGCTAAGGGGTGGAACAGAACACCACCTTGACGATCGCACTGGCCCACGAGGTAGGTCAGCGCCTGCAAGGCAATATAGCACAGGGTACCGAACGCCCCTTGATTGACCCCAACGGACATGTGAAACGTAGCGCGGCGGGCCGTGCGGATGGTGTGGATCAGGTCAGTGATGCGAGCCGGGGCAATACCCGTGAGCGCAGCGGCACGCGCGATGGGATACGCGGCGGCGAGGTCGAGCAGGGTATCCAGCCCTTCCACACGCGGGTCAGGATGGTAGTGATCGCGCAGGGCGTGTATCAGGGCCAATAGCAGGAAAAGATCCGTGCCTGGACGGATGGCGATATGCTCGCCCCAGCGCTGCGCGCTTTCCGTGTAACGCGGGTCGATCCAGATGATTGTGCCACCGCGCTGCTGCAAGCGGTCGAAAACTGTGCTCCCTCCCTCCAGATGCACAAAACTCGTCTGACTGACAGCGGGATTTGTCCCCAGAAGCACGGCTACATCAGTATGCTCGAAATCCGGTAGCGGGTGGATGAGTGGACTCCCATGCACAATCTGCGACCCGGCAAACTTGTTCTGGCAATCCTGACTCCCCGCCGAAAACACATTGCGCGTGCCGAGGGCCCGCATGAACGCGAGCATAGTGAGGATACCCAGGGTGTTAAACGCCAGCGGATTGCCAAAGTAGATGCCGACCGCATGCGGGCCGTAGCGCTCCAGAATCGGCCGCAGGCGTTGCGCCACAAAGGCCATGGCCTCGTCCCAGGTGATGCGCTCATATGCCCCATCCGCCCGTCGGCACAGGGGAGATAAAAGCCGTTTGGGGTGCTCTGCCACCTCTAAAAACTGCGTGCCCTTGGCACAGACAAACCCCTGGCTGACCGGATGCGCACGGTCAGGACGCAGACGTACAGGCTGGCCGGATGCATCCAGATCAGCCAGCAAGCCACACGCTGCCTCACAAATACGACAAAACGTTGGGACAGAGCGCTCTGGAGTGCGGTATCGTGTCATGAACAGAGAGTGTACCATGCCAGACGGTGGCACTGCCTGCGGACCCTCACCCTCTCCCGGAGGGAACGGGGGCCCGTTAAGCTGGGCCCCCTCCGCCGTCGCAGACGCGGGGAACGGGGGCCCGTTAAACTAGGCCCCCTCTGTCGTCGCAGGCGCAGGGAGAGGGCACAGAGCCATCAGGCGTGCTGCGCCGCGTATTTCTTGCCCAGATCCTCCTCCCACCGCAGGTAGTGCATAGCATCAGCCCAGTTACGGTCAGTACCCATGGCGAGCACATCGGTGGGCGGACTCATGACACCGCTTAAACCCTTCTCCAGTGGCAATCCTGCCTGGCGCCACGCCGGCATACCATCGCTGAGGACGGCCACCTGCTGATACCCCAGATCCTGCAGCGTGGCACCGGCCAGCACGGAGTGCCGGCCATTGGCACACGTCACGACGAGTGGTGTAGCCTTATTCGGGACCGCTGCGCCGATGCGCAGTTCCAACCAGCCACGTGGCACCCACTGCGCGCCAGGCACATGGCCGTTGCTGAACTCCCGGCTGGTGTCTACGTAAATGACCACCGGGGGTTGGGCCGACTGCAGACGTGCCTGCAGGGCCGCGGCGCTCAGACCCTCTACACGCGCTTGCGCCGACTCGTAGCCAAACGGCAGGTCTTCCTGCAGCCCCTCGTCATAGCCGCCGGACTCGCTTGGTGCCTGGCTTCGTGCGAGCACCAGACCAGCCGCTACCCAGGCATTGGTGCCGCCGTCCACGGCATAGACGTTGGGGAAGCCCATCTGGCGGTACCAGGAAGCTGTCACGGTCGCCCGCACCCGACCATCACAGGCAAACACGACGTGTCCATTGCGCACCCCCACCAAGTCGTCGGAACGCTGTACGGCCTGCCCGCCTGGGGACCACTGGAAGCCGGGGATGTGCCCCCGGGCGTATTCCTGCACTGTCCGCACATCCATGAGATAGACGTTTTCACGCTCTGCCCTGGCCATCAACTCCCGCAGGGCGGGAACAGTGAGGAAGCGCACGCCATCCTCCGCTGCAACACGCGCCGCAAACGCCTCTGCGGCAGCCAGCCCGGCGGGGGACGGAGCGGGCAGATCCAGGCGCTGCGACCTATGCTCCAGCTCCAACCCCGCCATGCCCCAGCCCATGGTGCCGTTCCTGAGATCGTAGACGTTGCGAAAGCCCATGCGCTGTAAGAGCCGGGCGCCTATGATGCTGCGCGTGCGCCCGGCACAGTGGACCACCACCTCAGCGTCTGGGTCAGGCACCAGTTCGAAGATACGCAGCGCCAGCTCACCGCCTGGGGCACTACGGCTACCCGGGATCGTGGCGCGCCGATGTTCTTCGGGTGTGCGGGAATCGAGGAGGATAATTTTTTCGCCGCGCTGCTGGCGGGCGTATAGTTCCTCGGGATGCAGAGTGGGCACATGGTGCACGACCTCCATCTTCTCCCCAAAATCCTTGCTGGGCACGTTCACGCCCCACTCAGTGGCATAGCCCACGGTGGTCCAGCGGTTGATGCCCCCGTCGAGTACGTTAACGTGGCTATAACCCATGCGCTCCAGGGTGGCTGCAGCGAGCGTTGCCCGTCGTCCATCGTCATCGCAGACGACGACCAGGGTGCCCTGGTATGGCACCAGGCGCCGCATGCGAAATTCCAACTCTCGACGCGGTACTAGGCTGGTGCCAGGGATATGCGTACTGTTGTATTCACCAGGCTCTCGTACGTCAACGCAGGCGCAGGTCACCTGGGTATCGAGCAGGTGCTTGAGATCTGCAGGGGTTATCGGCTGTGCCATGACATTCCTCCAGCATCATAGGAGAGGGTCAAGGTGGTGCTGCTTCAGTGCATGCGAGGCATCATATCCCATGCCGGCAAGAGACTGCAATCTTCCTCCGATGGACTACGAGAATCCTCGCCTGGCATGCCTCTCCTCCGGTGCGCTATACTCGTGCCCATGAAACACAACACTAACGACAACACGCGTCTCAGAGTCAGAGCGTTCGAAAGACTCCAAACACACAGGCTACTAGACGAACAGACCCGCCATACAAGACAAGGAGTACACCATGCACGTTGGTTACGCCCCCCTCTTTCAGAATCCCGGCAACGCCCTCGCCGACGCTGAGGTCTACCGCCAGGAGCTACGGCTGGCCGAGATGGCCGAGCCGCTCGGCTTCGATTCTATCTGGTCGGTCGAGCATCATTTTACCGACTATACGATGTGTCCTGACGTCCTCCAGTTCCTCACCTACATGGCTGGAAAGACCCAGCACGTGAAGCTCGGCACCATGGTGATCGTGTTGCCATGGCATGACCCCATGCGTGTGGCCGAGCAGATTGCGCTGCTCGATCATCTGTCCGGTGGTCGG
>Ga0114129_10015099_pt1 | contig 10991 bp, 5 predicted proteins | sample RhiMetdeltSRZDD1_FD_80071 | JGI IMG/M metagenome (GOLD analysis project Ga0114129, IMG submission 80071) | Populus rhizosphere microbial communities from Tennessee, USA - Rhizosphere MetaG P. deltoides SRZDD1 (version 2) (version 2) | ecosystem: Host-associated > Plants > Roots > Rhizosphere >... | reverse complement strand
GCGGGCAGCCGCTGGTACATGTCGTGCACGTCGCGGCCGTGGAAGCGCGCGACGTGGTTCGTCGGCGCCAGCGGCTCGGAGTAGAAGAACTCTGGCAGCTCGTCGTCCCTGTCCGTGAAGCCCGCCCGCGCGTTGAACTCGCGCTCGAGCCGCAGCGTCTCGCGACCGAGCTCGGCGAAGAACTCTTTGCTCAGGTTCGTCCCGTGCGCGGCGTTGGCGGCGTTCGCGATGAACTCCGTGTTGGGCTCGGTCACGCTGCGGCCGAAGATGCAGAGGCCGAGCGAGTCGGTGGCCGCGCAGTTCACCTGCGCGGTCAGGCTCTGATCGAGCAGCGCGTTGAGATCCATCTCGCGCGTCTTGAGCCGCGGCAAATTCCCCGCGGTGTGGTCGGCGCCCTGCGCGGTCGCCATCATCGAGATGCCCGTGGCCTCGACCACGCGCGGATCGTAGGCGCTGATGGCCTGCCGCTTGATGACCGGCACGCGCCCCACCTTGTAGTGCGCGCCGACGCGCGCGGTGCCCTGCGCCCAGATCTTGCCCTCCGGCGTGCCGCGCATGATCGCGCGGAGCGTCTCGGCCATGAACTTGGCGTCGCCGAAGCGGCTGAGCCCCGCCTCCATCAGCACGGCGAGCATGGCGCCGGTCTCGATGGTGTCCACGCCCATGTCGTTGCAGATCTCGTTGAGCCCCGCGAGGTCGTCGGGATCGGTGAGCCCGCAGTTGCTGCCGAGCAGGCCGAGCGTCTCGTACTCGACCGGCGAGACGACCTCCTTGCCGCTCGCGTCGACGTAGACGTTGCTGCACTGGATCACGCAGCCCGGCATGCAGGCGTGCGTCTGCTCGCCACCGCGGCCGGTGTTGAGCGGCGCGATGTACTGGCCGCCCATCTTGAACGTCTCGCCCTTCGACGCGTCGGCAAGCTGGCCGGCGCTGAAGTTGCGCACGGGCAGACCGCCCATCTGGTTCTGCACGTCGGCCATGCCCATGGTGCCGAGCGGCTGGTAGAAGTTCATCACGATGCCGTCGGCGAGCAGCATCTTCGAGTAATCCTTGATGGCCGCGTTGACCTTCTTGGGATCCGAGAACGGCGGGATCTTGTCCGTGTCGAGGACGATCGCCTTCACCTTCTTGCTGCCCATCACCGCGCCCACGCCGCCGCGCGCGGCGAGCCGCGAGGGACGCCCGTCCTTGTCGGTGAATGCGATGCCGGCGATGAGCCCCTGGTACTCGCCGACGGGACCGCAGAGCGCCGTCGCCGCCTTCTTTCCATATTTCGCGAGCAGCATCCGGTTCGCCTCGAAGTTGCCCTTGCCGACGTACGGACGGCCATCGTCGAAGTCGACCGTGCCGTCCTTCTTGAAGTGGAGGACCACCCAGTCCGGCGAGGCGTCGTGCAGCGTGAAGCCCGCGATCTTCAGCTGGCCCATGGCGTAGCCGAAGGTGCCACCGCCGTTCGCCTCCTTGACGCCGCCCGTCAGCGGACTCTTGCAGCCGACGCTGGTGCGGTTGGCGTTCGAGAACGACGTGCCCGCGAAGGGCCCGGCCGAGAAGATGAGCGGATTGGCCGGCGACAGCGGATCGACCGTGGCGACGCCCATGTCGAGCAGCGTCTTTGCGATGTGGTAGCGGCCGACCCTGACGACCGCCTCACCTTCGAGCCCGCGCGGGGTGACGGTGCGATCGCCCAACCGGATGTCGTAGTAGGTGCGCATACGTGATCCTCCGCCCGGAATCCTGCCATGCTCGACCGATTCGGGCAACGGCGACGCATTTTCTTTACAGGCGCCGCACCCCGGACGATACTGATTCATGGTGAGCTTGGGTATCGACCCGGTCGTGGTCGAGGAGATCCTCACCTTCGCGCGACGCCTCGCCGCGCGCGGTTACGTCCACAATCAGCTGGGCAACATCGCCGTTCGGGTGTCCCACGCCGACCACGAGCACGGCGTCATCTACACCAAGCACGCGGGCGTCTCCCTGGAGGACGCGACCGCCGACAACATCGTCGTGACCGACGTACCCACCGGCGCCCTGCTCCACGGTCATCGGCCGACGAGCATCGGGCACCAGCTCAACCGCGAAATCTTGAAGTTCCGGCCGGACGTCGGCGCGGTCATCCACGTCCACCACGACGAGACGATCGCGCTGTTCGCGTCCCGTGCGGTGAAGGAGCTGCGCGTACTGTCGCTGGAGTTTCCGCTGATCATGGGTCGCCCGCCCGTCGTGCTGCCTTCGCACATCGATGTCGAGCAGGACGTCGGCCCTGTCGGCGGCTTCATCCAGGACACGAACGCGATCATCATGGAGAACCACGGCGTGACGACGCTCGGCGCCACGCTGGCCGAGGCGTACTATCGGCTCAACACGCTCGCTGCGGAAGTGCGGCGCGTGACGCAGGCGGAGATGCTGGCCGCCGCGGCGCGTACCGAGGTGGCGTACCTCGCGCCCGACGCGGTCGACTTTATGTATCGCAACGCGCGCGAGCTTCAGCTCGCCGCGCGCGACCGCCAGATGCTGCCGATGTAACCGCGCTCGGCAAGAGCGCAAGCTCCCGAACGCGGATTGTGCAGAAATCTCCCGGAATCGGTCGATTTCTGCGTAGATCTACGGATAGGCGCGCTACGACAGAAGCGGTCTGGTGCGGTATGCTTCGCCATAATGCGCGGCTCGACCCGGGCGTGGATCGGCATCGTCATCGTCGGCTGCGTCCTGGCGGGCGGCGCATACGCGCTGACGCGGCCCAACAAGGTGCAGCCGGGCAAGCCGACCGGTGGCGCCTCGGCGGCCGGCGTTCCGCGAGCGACGCCCGTCGTCACCGCGGTCGCGCGCTCCGGCGACCTCCCCGTCACGATCACCGCCCTGGGATCCGTCGCGGCACTCAACACGGTGACCGTCCGCAGCCGCGTCGACGGCCAGCTCCTCAAAGTGCACTTCGCCGAGGGGCAGCTGGTCAAGGCGGGAGACCTGTTGGCGGAGATCGACCCGAGCCCCTTCCAGGCCCAGCTCACCCAGGCCGAAGGGCAGCTGGCGCGGGACGTGGCCGCCCTGCAGAACGCGAAGCTCGACCTGGACCGCTACCGCGTGCTGGTCGACAAGGAGATGATCGCGAGGCAGCAGTACGACACCCAGGCGGCGACCGTGCGTCAGGCCGAGGGGGCCGTGAAGGCCGACCAGGGCCAGGTCGACCTGATCAAGGTGCAGATCTCCTACACGCGCATCGCGGCGCCGCTCGGCGGCCGGGTCGGGCTGCGACTCGTCGATCCCGGCAACATGGTCAAGGCCAACGACCCGGGCGGGCTCGTCGTCATCGCGCAGGTGGAGCCGATCGCCGTTGTCTTCGCCATCCCCGAGGACAGCCTGCAGTCCGTGCTGCGCCAGTATCGCGGCGGCAAAGATGTACCGGTTGACGCGTTCGACCGGGAGGGCAAGCGCCGGCTCGCCTCAGGGAAGCTCGTGGCCGTGGACAACCAGATCGATCCGGCCACCGGCACCGTCAAGCTCAAGGCGTCGTTTCCGAATCACGACGGCGCGCTGTTCCCCAACCAGTTCGTCAACGCGCGCGTCGTGCTCGACGTCCTGCCCAACGTGGTGCTGACGCCGAGCGAATCGATCCAGCGTGGGCCGCAGGGCGCGTTCGTCTACGTCGTGAGCCCGGATCACACAGCGCAGATGCGCCGGCTCGAGCTGGGGCCGGGCGCCGACGGTCTCGTGTCAGTCAAGCAGGGGCTGGCCGCCGGTGAGGCGGTCGTCGTGGACGGCGCGGAGAAGCTGCAGGACGGCGCCAAGGTCGAGCCCCGGGAGCGGACGCCCGCGCGGACGAAGTCGTGAACCTGTCCCGGCAGTTCATTCTGCGGCCGGTGGCGACGTCGCTGCTCACCGCCGCCATCGTGCTCGCCGGCGCCATCGCCTATCGCCAGCTGCCGGTGTCCGCGCTGCCGCAGGTCGACTATCCCACGATCCAGACCGTGACGTTTTATCCGGGGGCCAGCCCGGACGTCATGGCCTCCGCGGTGACCGCGCCGCTGGAGCGCCAGTTCGGCCAACTTCCCGGTCTCAAGCAGATGACCTCGACCAGCTCGGCCGGCTCGAGCGTGATCACGCTGCAGTTCGACCTCGCGCTGCCGCTGGACATCGCCGAGCAGCAGGTGCAGGCGGCGATCAACGCCGCGGCGTCGTTCCTGCCCAGAGACCTGCCGAACCCGCCCGTCTACAGCAAGGTGAATCCCGCCGACGCGCCGGTGCTCACGCTCGCGCTGACCTCCGACGCGCTGCCGCTCACGGCCGTGCAGGATCTCGCCGACACGCGCCTGGTGCAGAAGATCGCGCAGCTGCCGGGCGTGGGCCTCGTCACGCTGTCCGGCGGCCAGAAGCCCGCCGTTCGTATCCAGGTCAACCCCGCGCTGCTCGCCGGCTACGGTCTGACGCTCGACGATGTCCGCAACGCCGTGGCCACGGCGAATGTGAACCAGGCCAAGGGCAGCCTCGACGGTCCATACCAGGCGTACACCATCGGCGCCAACGACCAGCTGCACAAGAGCGTGCAGTACCGCACGCTCGTGATCGCGTACCGGAACAACGCGCCGGTGCAGCTCGCCGACGTCGCGGACGTCATCGACGGCGCCGAGAACGTGCGCCAGGCGGCGTGGATGAACGACCGGCCGGCGATCGTGGTCAACATCCAGCGCCAGCCGGGCGCCAACATCATCGAGGTCGTGGACCGCGTGAAGCGCCTGCTGCCGCAGCTGGCCGCGGGGCTGCCGGCTTCGGTCAAGATCGAGGTGCTGACGGACCGCACGACGACGATCCGCGCCTCCGTGCACGACGTGCAGTTCGAGCTGATCCTCGCCGTCGTGCTGGTCGTGCTCGTGATCTTCGTCTTCCTCCGGAGCGCGGCGGCGACGTTCATTCCAGGCGTGACCGTCCCCGTGTCGATCGTGGGCACGTTCGCCGTCATGTACGCGCTCGGCTACTCGCTCAACAACCTCACGCTCATGGCGCTGACGATCGCCACCGGCTTCGTCGTCGACGACGCCGTGGTCATGATCGAGAACATCGCCCGCTACATCGAGGAAGGCGAGAAGCCGCTGACGGCCGCCTTCACCGGCTCCGGCCAGATCGGCTTCACGATCCTGTCGCTGACCGTCTCGCTGATCGCGGTGCTGATCCCGCTGCTGTTCATGGGCGACATCGTCGGACGGCTGTTCCGCGAGTTCGCCATGACGCTCGCCGCGGCCATTCTGGTATCCGCGGTCGTCTCGCTCACGCTCACGCCGATGATGTGCGCGAAGCTGCTGAAGCGGCCGGAGGAGCGCAAGGAAGGGCGCTTCGCCCGCGCCGCCGAGCGCGCGTTCGAGCACGTCGTCAGCGCGTACATGTCGTCGCTGGGGCGCATCCTCCGCCATCAGCCGGCGGTGCTCGTCGTCGCCGGCGTGACGCTCGTGCTCACGATCGCGCTCTACGTCTTCATCCCCAAGGGCCTGTTTCCCGTGCAGGACACGGCCGTGATCCTCGGGATCTCCGAGGCGCCGCAGAACATCTCGTTCCCGGCCATGGCCGAGCGTCAGCGGGCGCTGGCGCGCGTCATCCTCAAAGATCCGGCGGTGGCGACCCTGTCGTCGTTCATCGGCATCGACGGCACGAACGTCACGCTCAACAGCGGCCGGATCCTGATCACGCTCAAGCCGCTGGCCGAGCGTGATGGCGTCACCGACGTCATCGATCGTCTGCGTCCGGCGCTCGCGCAGGTGGGCGGCATCGCGCTCTACCTGCAGCCCGTGCAGGACCTCACCGTCGAGGATCGCGTGAGCCGCACGCAGTTTCAGTACGGCCTCGAGGACGCGGACGAGAAGGAGCTTCGGCTCTGGGCGCCGCGGCTGCTCGCGCGGCTGCGGGAGCAAAGCGTGCTGCGCGACGTCGCGAGCGACCAGCAAGACTCCGGCCTGGAGGCCATCGTCACCATGGACCGCTCCACCGCCTCGCGGCTCGGGATCACGCCGCAGATGATCGACGACGCGCTTTACAACGCGTTCGGCCAGCGGCAGATCTCGACCGTGTTCACGCAGCTCAACCAGTACCGCGTCGTGCTCGAGGTGAAGGAGGAGTTCCGCAGCGCTCCCGACGCGCTCGGCCGCATTTATCTGCGGTCCAATCCCGCCGCCTCCGGAGCGCCGGCGGGCTCGGCGCAAGTGCCGCTGGCCACGCTGGCGAGCGTGCAGGAGCGGGCGACGCCGCTGATGATCGCGCACCAGGGACAGTTCCCGGCGGTGACGATCTCGTTCAACGTCGCGCCCGGCGCCTCGCTCGGCGACGCCGTCGACGCGATCAACAACGCCGCGCGAGAGATCGGCTTGCCGCCGTCCATCCAGACGGGCTTCCTCGGCGCCGCGCGCGCGTTCCAGGCCTCGCTCGCCAACGAGCCGATCCTCATCCTCGCCGCCGTCATCACCGTGTACATCGTGCTCGGCGTCCTCTATGAGAGCTGGGTGCACCCGGTCACGATTCTCTCCACGCTGCCCTCGGCCGGTCTCGGCGCGCTGCTCGCGCTGATCCTGATGCGCCTGGAGCTGTCGGTGATCGCGCTGATCGGGATCATCTTGCTGATCGGCATCGTGATGAAGAACGCGATCATGATGATCGACTTCGCGCTCGACATGCAGCGCACGCAGGGACGCCCCGCGCGCGAGGCCATCGAGGAGGCGTGCCGACTGCGCTTCCGACCGATTCTCATGACCACGATGGCCGCGCTGCTCGGCGGCGTGCCGCTGGCGTTCGGCGGCGGCGTCGGCGCCGAGCTGCGGCAGCCGCTCGGCATCGCCATCGTCGGCGGCCTCATCGTCAGCCAGCTGCTGACGCTCTACACGACACCGGTGATCTATCTGGCCTTCGACCGGCTCAGCCAGCGGGCCGCTCGCTGGCGTGCGGCACGGCGTACGGCGCAAGCCTCGCTGTACGCCGAGGAAGCGCAGCAATGAGCATCTCGGCGCCGTTCATTCGCCGGCCCGTCGGCACCACGCTGCTGACCGCGGCGCTCGTGCTCGGCGGGATCCTGGGATTTCGCCTGCTGCCGGTGGCACCGCTGCCGCAGGTCGATTTCCCGACCATTCAAGTCGTGGCGGGGCTGCCGGGCGCCAGCCCCGAGACCATGGCCTCGGCCGTGGCCACGCCGCTCGAGCGGCAGTTCGGGCGCATCGCGGGCGTCACCGAGATGACGTCGACATCGTTCCTCGGCGCCACCACGATCACGCTGCAGTTCGACCTCGCGCGCGACATCAACGGCGCCGCGCGCGACGTGCAGGCGGCCATTGCGGCCGCGGCCGGCCAGCTGCCGCCGAACATGCCGTCCAATCCGACCTACCGCAAGGTCAACCCGGCCGACGCGCCGATCCTCATCATCGCGCTCACGTCGGACACCGTGGCCCGCGCGGCGATGTACGACGTCGCCTCCACCGTCCTGCAGCAGAAGCTCGCACAGCTCGAGGGCGTCGGTCAGGTCTTCGTGGGCGGCGGCTCCCTGCCCTCCGTGCGCGTGGAGCTGAACCCGACCGCGCTCGCCCACTACAACCTCGGCCTCGAGACGGTCCGGAACATGCTCGCCAACGCGAACATCAACCGGCCGAAGGGCCAGCTGCACGGCCCCGAGCGCTCGTGGGAGATTCGCACCACCGACCAGCTGCGCTACGCCGCCGAGTACGCGCCGCTCGTCGTGGCCTGGCGCAACGGCGCCGGCGTGCGTCTGAGCGACGTCGGCTACGTCCGCGACGAGGTCGAGGATCTGCGCGCGCTCGGCCTGTCCAACGGCAAGCCGGCCATCCTGCTCGTGGTGTTCCGCCAGCCCGGCGCGAACGTGATCGACACCGTCGATCGCATCCAGGCGGAGATGCCGATCCTCCAGGCGAGCGTGCCCGGTGACGTGCAGCTGTCGACCGTGCTGAATCAGACCATCACGATCCGCGCCTCCGTGCACGACGTCGAGGTGGCGCTCATGATCTCCATCGGTCTGGTGATCCTGGTCGTCTTCCTCTTCCTGCGCGACTGGCGCGCGACGCTCATTCCCGGCGTCGTGGTGCCGGTCTCGCTCGTCGGCACGTTCGGCGTCATGTGGTTCATCGGCTATTCGATCGACAACCTGTCGCTGATGGCGCTCACCATCGCCACCGGCTTCGTGGTGGACGATGCCATCGTGGTCGTGGAGAACGTGATCCGCCATCTCGAGGAGGGCATGCCCGTCGGCCAGGCGGCGCTGCTGGGCGCGCAGGAGATCGGCTTCACGGTGCTGTCGATCAGCGTCTCGCTGATCGCCGTCTTCATTCCGATCTTCCTGATGGGCGGGCTCGTGGGACGCCTCTTCCGCGAGTTCGCGGCCGTGATGTCGATCGCCATCATCATCTCGCTGCTCGTGTCGCTCACGACCACGCCGATGATGTGCGCGATCCTCCTGCGCGCCAAGCGCACGGCCGGCCATCAGCGTCGCGGGTGGATCCTGCGCTTCTACGACACCACGCTGACGTGGACGCTGCGCCATCCGGCCACGGTGATGCTCATCGCCGTCGTCACGTTTGCCGTCAACGTCTACCTCTTCGTGGTCATCCCGAAGGGATTCTTCCCCCAGCAGGACAACGGCCGGCTCGCCGGTGTCCTCGTCGCCGCCCAGGACGTCTCGTTCCAGGCCATCCGCGAAAAGATGGCGCGCTTCGTCGACATCGTGAAAGCCGATCCCGGCGTCGACGCCGCGACGGCGTTCACGGGAGGCGGCGGCGGCCGCGGGACGACGAACAACACCGCGCGGATGTTCGTGGCGCTCAAGCCGCATCGGGAGCGCAAGCTGACGGCGGACGAAATCATCACGCGGTTGCGGCCCAAGCTCGCGCAGGTGCCGGGAGCTACGCTGTTCATGCAGGCGGTGCAGGACGTGCGCCTGGGCGGTCGCATCAGCCAGGCGCAGTACCAGTACACGCTCGTCAGCGACAACCTGGACGAGCTCAACAACTGGGCGCCACGGCTGGTCGCCACCATGCGGAAGATGCCCCAGCTGCGTGACATCTCCAGCGACCAGCAGGACCGCGGGCTCGAGGTGCCGCTGACGATCGACCGAGCCACGGCCTCGCGGCTGGGCGTGACCACGCAGATGATCGACGAGACGCTCTACGACGCCTTCGGCCAGCGTCAGGTGTCGACCATCTACACGGCCCTCAACCAGTACCACGTGGTGATGGAGGTGGCGCCCGAGTACTGGCAGAGCCCCGACGCGCTTTCGCAGATCTACGTGCGCGCCGCCGGCGGCGACATGGTCCCGCTCACCGCCGTCACGAAGTCCGGCACGAGCCGGGCGCCGCTGCAGGTGAACCACCAGGGCCTCTTCCCCGCCGTCACCGTCTTCTTCAATCTGGCGCCGGACGTGGCGCTGGGTGATGCGGTGACCGCGATCCTCGACGAGGCCAACCGTATCGGCCTGCCGGCGGGGATTCGCGGCACCTTCACCGGTACGGCGCAGGCGTTCCAGGCCGCGCTGGCGAATCAGCCGCTGCTGATCCTGGCCGCCCTCGTGGCCGTGTACATCGTGCTCGGCATTCTGTACGAGAGCCTGGTCCATCCGTTCACGATCCTGTCCACTCTGCCGTCGGCCGGCGTGGGCGCGCTGCTCGCGCTGCTCGCAATGGGTATCGAGCTGACGATCATCGCGGTCATCGGCATCATTCTGCTGATCGGCATCGTGAAGAAGAACGCGATCATGGTCATCGACGTCGCGCTCGAGCTCGAGCGGCGTGATGGCAAGACGCCGCAGGAGGCCGTTCACGAGGCGTGCCTGCGGCGCTTCCGGCCGATCATGATGACGACGCTGGCCGCGCTGCTCGGCGCGCTGCCGCTGGCCGTCGGCGTGGGTACCGGCGCCGAGCTCCGCCGGCCGCTCGGCATCACGATCGTCGGCGGGTTGCTGCTGAGCCAGCTCCTGACGCTCTACACGACGCCGGTCGTCTATCTCTACATGGAGCGCTGGAGGCTGGCGGTCGTGCGCACACGCCGCCGCGTGACGGGAGCATTCAGGCCGCGGCCGGTGCCGCAGGGCGGCGACTAGAGGTGACTAGCGCGCGGTGCTGAGGCGCACGACGGGCATGTTCGTATACGTGATCGTGCCGTCGACGGCGACGAACCGCTGAACTTCGCCGCTCAGCCCAAGGTCGGCGACCGGCTGGATGTCCGCGATGCGTTGGATGGCAATGCCCCGCGACCGGCAGCAGTCCATCGGCGCCGCGTACAGCTGCAGCACGCGGACCACGTAGTCCCTCGTCTCCGGGTACGGAGGAACGCCGCGGAAGTCCAGCACGGCTTTTTCGCCGGCGTTGTACGCGGCGATCGCGAGCGGCAGGTCGTACGGGAACCGCTCCATCATCGCGCGCAGATGCCGCGTGCCTCCGTGGATGTTCTCGCGGGGATCGAAGACGTTCCGGACGCCGAGCAGCTTGGCGGTGCTCGGCATCAGCTGCATGAGACCGCGCGCGCCCTTGGGCGAGACCGCGCGCTTGTCGAACCCGGACTCCACGCGGATGACCGCCCAGATGAGCCGCTCCGGCACCGCGTAGCGCGTGGACGCCTCGGCGATGACACGCGAGTACTCGCGATCGTTGGACCGCGCCTGTCGCGGTGATGACTTCGCCGTCGCCGCCCGAGATATCTCGGCATGAGCGGACGCTCCGCTCATGACGGCGGTCGCCACCGCAACGCCAATCAGGGTGCGCAGATTTGCGCCTTGCATCGGGACCCTCTGGGGGCAAATTCGGTACCGAATCAGGACGCACGGAAAATCACCGCCTTACGCAGCACGACGCTGAAGCAGAGTGGTGGGTCTCTGACCTCCGCGCTGCAGAGGCGCTGATCAGAAATTGCGCAGCAACAACGCGAGCGCGCGATCGACGACGGGCCCGAAACCCTCGGCGGCGCCCGCCGCCCAGAGCGCCGTGACAATGGCCGCGAATACATCCGCCGTGTAGTGCGCG
>Ga0114129_10015098_pt1 | contig 10991 bp, 4 predicted proteins | sample RhiMetdeltSRZDD1_FD_80071 | JGI IMG/M metagenome (GOLD analysis project Ga0114129, IMG submission 80071) | Populus rhizosphere microbial communities from Tennessee, USA - Rhizosphere MetaG P. deltoides SRZDD1 (version 2) (version 2) | ecosystem: Host-associated > Plants > Roots > Rhizosphere >... | reverse complement strand
GCTACCTGTTCGCCCACGACGCCCTTGCCCGTACCGCCATGGTCCAACGGATCCGCCATGACCTGGAGTGGCTTCGGGCCGAGGGCTGCGCGCGGGTGGCGATCGTGGCCCATTCTCAGGGGGCGGCGCTTTGCCATGACCTGCTCCGCGACGACAACCGGCCCCACAAGCAGGTCGACCTGCTGGTTACCGTCGGGTCGGGTGTGCAGCGGCTGAACGGGTTCCGGCAGTTGTACCGCAACGCTACCCTCCGCTCGATCGGGTGGTGGAGCATCGGCGCGATGGCGGCGCTGGCGGCCGGCATCGTGCTGGTCGCGGGTGCCCTGGGCCCGGCGGTCCCCGGCTTGTGGGCATGGTCGGGAATCGGGCTGGTGGTGGCCGGCGCCCTCCTCCCGGGGATGTACAACGCCTCAACGGCCCCGTCCACAGCCAAGACAACCCGGCCTGGCGACGAGGCTCGCCATTCCCGCACGGCCGTGCTCTGGGGGACGGCTAGCGCCTGTCTGGGCGCACTGGCGCTCCTCATTGCCGGTGTGGTCGGCGGTGGGCAGGTCGGGGTCCGCCTCGGGGTTGGAGGGACGCTGACGCTGGCGGGGATCGTCGGCTATGCGCTGGCCTACCGCAAGGTTGAGACCCAGATCGAGACTCCCCCGCAGCTGGCCTTGCCACGCGACGCCTTCGACGATCGGGTCGATACGGATGACAAGGAGGAATGGACCCACTGGATCGACTATTACTCGAGCGCTGACCCGGTCCCCAACGGGCCGCTGGTGACCTGGACCAGCACCCAGCCGCCCAAGGAGATCGATCCCGAGGACCCAGCTGCGGTGCATCCGCGGCCCCGCCTCGTCTACAACCTACGGTCGGTCCAGGGCGACCACTCGTTCTACTTCAATAACGCCGATGAGTTCGTGTCCCAGCTCACCCTGGATCTCGCCCGGAAAGCGGGCCACGATCTTGGTCGCCTAAAGGACCGCAGCGACCTGCTCAGGGAGCGGGCCGCGCGGCGCTGGCGGACCTCGTGCCGCAGTGACCTCCGCAACCTCCTCCTCGGCGCCGGGCTGTTCGGTGCGCTGGCCATCAGCCTACGGCTGGGTGGTGGAGGCGGATGGGGCGGGCTGGGCGCCGATCTTGGGGTCCGGGCCGATGGGCCGCAGGGGCTGGTAGGACAGCTGTCGCAGGCAGCCCTGGACTGGTTGGCCAAGCTCCCCTTCCTCGGGGGCCTCAAGAATGTCGACCTGCCGGTGTTCACCGGCCTGGTGGTGGCCGCCCTGGGCGTCGCCGTCAGTGCGATCGTGCTTGGCTGGCTGTGGTCGCTGTGGGACCAGCAGGCCATCACCGGATTCTTCCAGCGCTACCAGATCGAGCCCGCCCGCGCCCGTGGACTGGTGGTCGTGCTGCGCCGCGCGCCGATGGTGGCCTTCCTCACACTGGCGGGGCTGCTGCTAGTGGGCACGGCCGCCCTCTCCCAGCGGTATGGAGGGGCGTGGTGGCTCTGGCTGCCCTTCGGGCTGGCCGGGGTGTTCACCGCTGTCCTCACCCTCAAGCGCTGGCAGACCTGCTTGGGCCGGGCGAAGCAGCCGGAGCCGACCCCGACCCCGGCCGGCCCGGAGGTGGAGTCCGGCGAGACGCGCCAGATCGCCACTGGGACAAGGAGCTGAGTCCGTGAAGGTGTACCAGGCAATCGTCAAGGGACTCGAGGGTGTCGGGGTCCAGGCGGCGTTCGGCGGTGCTGGTGAGAACGCCGCCCCGCTGATGTTGGCGCTCAAGCATTCGAAGAAGATCCGACCGATCATGACCCGCCATGAGCAGGCGGCCTCGTTCATGGCATGTGGCTATGCCATGTACACCAATCGTCTGGGCTTCTGCTTCGCCACCGCCGGACCGGGCGCGTTCAACCTGTTCTCCGGCCTTGCCGTGGCCATGTCCGACTCCTATCCGGTCCTGGCGATTTCGGGCTACGCGGCGCTCGAGTGGCGTGGCAAGGGATCGCTGAACGAGACCTCCGGGCTGAATCGCACGCCCGACTCCCAGGCCATGTTCGCGGCCACGACCAAGAAGTCCTGGCTGCTCACCGATATCGCCGACACCTGCGACGTGCTGGAGGAGGCGGTCAACACCGCGTTCGAGGGCCGGCCCGGGCCGGTCCACATTCACGTGCCCATCACCCTCACGCAGCGAGACAAGAAGGTCGAGAACTATCACGACATCCGCCTCGACGTGCAGCCGGTGCCGCCGGATCCAGGACGGGTGGAGGCGATCGCGTCGGCGCTGGCCGATGCGCTCCGTAGCGACGAGCCGATCGTTGCCCTGGTGGGCTTCGGCGCGATCCGCAGCGGCGCCGGTCCGGAGGTCAGGCGCTTCATCGAGCGCTTCCAGATCCCCCTGCTCACGACCCTGGACGGCAAGGGCATCGTCTCGGAGAGCCACCCGCTGTCGGTCGGGGTGTTCTCCGACAGTGGCCACTCCAGCGCCTGGAAGGCCTTCCGCGAGGCCAGGGTCGTGGTCGCGATCGGCAATGCGTTCAACCAGCACGCCACGTTCAACTATCGCGATGACCTGTTCGACGACAAGTTGCTGATCCATATCAATATCTCCGAGGACGAGATCGACAAGGCCTATAAGGCCGACCATGCTCTGGTCGCCGGTGCCAAGCCGGCGGTTGCCGCTATCACCGACGCGCTCGACGAGCTGGTCGGTCCGGTGGCGGCGAGGCGGGTGGACGGGCGGGACTACGAGGCCCGCCGGATCCCCAACCTTGCCGGCATGCTCACCGGGGCCATCCATCCCGGCCAGCTCGCCCAGACGATCGGCCAGATGCTGCCCCCGAAGGCCATCCTCCTGGGCGACGCCGGCGCCCACAGCGCCTGGCTCGGCTACTACGTCGAGCTCGAAGAGGGTCAGAACTTCCGCAAGGTCGGTGAGTTCGGCCCCATGGCCGGGAATGTCAACGGTGCCATCGGGGTGAAGGTGGCCCACCCCGACCGACCCGTCGTCGTCGGCTGTGGCGACGGCTGCTACTCGCTGTCCGGCTTTGAGCTGATGACCGCAGTTGAACATGACATCCCGGTGATCTGGGTGATCTTCAACGACAGCGAGTACAAGATCATCAAGCTCTACCAGTTCTCGACCTACGGTGAGACCGGTCTGGTCGAGTTCCAGAACCCGGACTTCGCCGCCTACGCCAGGGCGTGCGGCGCCGACGGCTACCGGGTGGACAACCTGGACGATTTCAGGCAGGCCTTCGGGGCGGCGCTCAGGTCGGGCAGGCCCACCGTGATCGACGCCAAGATCACTCGCTGGGCCGTCCCCCACTACAGCAGCTCACCGGACGGCGTGATCGCGGGGATCGTCGAGACCCTCGAGCAGCGGTTCCGCCGAGCCTGACGGCCGACCGCAGTGACAGGAGCGACTCGGACGGGAGGGGACCCATGGAGACAGCGTGGGCCGAAGAGTTCCAAGGGGGCAGCCCCGAGGCGGAGCGCCTGTTGTTCGACCAGCTGGCCAAGGAGATCCTGCGTGTCCAGCTGAAGAACCAGAAGAACGCGAGCGCACACGGCGTCCCACATGCCGTGGACCGCGCCTTCCACGCCAAATCAACCCTGGCCGTCGAGGATGCCGAGCTCCGGTTCCTCGACCTCTCACCCGACCTGCGGGCGGAGTTCGCCCAACCGAATGCGGCCTACCCGACGGTCGTCCGGTTCTCCAACGCCTCGGGGACCGGACAGCCGGACCTCAAGCCCGACCTGCGCGGCGTGGCGCTCCGGATCGAGGTCTCACCGGGACAGCAGCATGACCTGCTGATGACCAACTACCCCGTGTCGCACGCGCGGGACGCCTACCAGTTCGTAAAGTTCGCGACCGCCACCGCGGGCGGCAGGTTGGCACAAGCGCTCGGCATCGTGCGGCTTGTCTCGTTCTTCGGCCCGTCCGAGACCATGCGCATGTTGCGCAACGTCCTGACCGCGAGCCGCCGCAAGATCCGCAGCGTGGCCACCGAGACCTACTGGAGCCGGGGTGCGATCCGCTGGGGCGACACGCTCGCGGTCCGCTACCTGCTCCGGCCGGCGCCCGAGACGATGCCGGGGCCTGAGCCCTCAACCGATGATCCGGAGTACCTGTCGCACGAGATCGGCCGCCGCCTCGCCGCCGGCGACGTCCGCTTCGAGCTCTGCCTGCAGCGGTTCAAAGACGCCAAGTCGACGCCGATCGAGGACACCGCCGTAGCCTGGTCCGAACGCGTGTCGCCACCGGAGCCGGTAGCCGTGCTCACGATCGGCAAGCGCGAGGCGGGCGCGGTCGGCGCGGAGGCCACCAGGCGGGCCATCGACGCCATGGCCTTCAACCCCTGGAACACCACCGACCGCTTCCGACCGCTCGGCAACCTCAACCGAGCCCGCAAGGCCGCCTACGACGCCAGCGTCGCCCACCGCCGCGCCTTTCGCTGGCGGGACGATCCGCCGTTGCGCAACCTCGTCCTCGGTGCCGGTGCCCGGAGGCTGTTCTCGGTCGTTAACCGTCGCGTGGACTGGTACCGGCTGCCCGTGCAGCTGAGCCTGCTGAACCTCCAGGCCTTCCGGCAAGTCCTGCGGCGTCGCAACCTCATCGACACCGAGGCGCACGAGGCTCCACCAACGGCGCGTCCGGTTCCCGCGGAACCGACCGAGACGGACCGTGTCTGGCGCACGTTCGACGGCAGCTTCAATGATCTCTCCGAGCCAACCATGGGGGCGGCCCTGGCCTCGACCTTCGGCCGCAACCTCCAGCTCGACTACCGTCCGGACCTGTTCAACGAGCCGAATCCGATCGTTGTCAGCCGGGAGCTGCTCTACCGGGAGGTATTCCTGCCGGCGCGGTCCCTCAACCTCCTTGCCGCCGCCTGGATCCAGTTCCAGGTGCACGACTGGGTCAGTCATGCCCGCCACCCCCTGGGCCACAACGACGTCGAGGTGCCCCTCCCGCCCGGCATGACCGGGTGGTCGAACACCCCGGGAGGGCCGCCCGAACCGGTGATGCGCATCGCCAACAATGTCTCGGTGGGCGGAAACCGGCCCGACGGGTCGGAGCTCCCCTTGTTCAGGAACCAGGTGTCGCAGTGGTGGGACGGCTCGGAGGTCTATGGCAGCGACGAGAAGACCGCGCTCAAGCTCCGCGAGGGGGCCAAGCTGCGGCTGTCGGCCGAGGGCTACCTTCCCGAAGACACCCGGGGCGCCGAGCTGACCGGCTTCAACGAGAGCTGGTGGATCGGCCTCAGCGGGCTGCACACCCTCTTCGCTCGCGAGCACAACCTGCTCTGTGACGAGCTCCGGGCCCACTATCGAGGATGGAGCGACGACCGGGTCTACCAGACCGCGCGGCTCATCGTCTCGGCCCTGATCGCCAAGATCCACACGGTCGAGTGGACCCCGGCCATCCTCGCCACCAAGGCGCTCGAGATCGGCATGAACACCAACTGGAACGGCCCACCCGCCCACGATTGGCTGGCCAGGCTGGGCATCTGGCTGGTCGACGCCCACGCCACCAAGGGAATCCCGTCGACGCGGCCGGACCATCACGGGGCGCCCTACTCCCTAACCGAGGACTTCGTCACCGTCTACCGCATGCACCCGCTGCTGCCCGACGACTACCTCCTCCACGACCATCGGTCGGGCGAGCTCCTGGGTCAGCGAAGCTTTCTCCAGATCCAGGGCGACAAGGCCGACGACGAGCTACGCGCGATCGGCCTGCCGACCCTGCTCTACTCGTTCGGGATCTCGCACCCCGGCGCCATCCGGCTGCACAACTATCCCCGCTCGCTTCAGGCGTTCGAGCGCGACGGCGAGCGCATCGACCTCTCGGTGGTCGACCTGGTCCGCACCCGCCGGCGCGGCGTGCCCCGCTACAACGACTTCCGGGCGGGCCTGCACAAACCTCCGATCACCCGCTGGGACGAGCTCTGCACGGATCGCGAGTCAGTCCGGCGCCTCCGCGAGGTCTACCGCAGCATCGACGAGGTCGACACGATGGTCGGCCTGTTCGCCGAGACGCCGCCCGAAGGGTTTGGCTTCTCCGATACCGCCTTCCGGATCTTCATCCTCATGGCCTCGCGCCGGCTCCAGAGCGACCGCTTCCTCACGGTCGATTTCCGGCCCGAAATCTATTCGCCGTTCGGCATCGACTGGATCGCCAACAACGGCATGACCAGCGTCATCCTCCGTCATTGCCCGGAACTGACGTCGGTCCTCCCGCGCGACGGAAACGCCTTCGCGCCATGGCGTCCTGTTGCCGCGAGCCAGCGCAGAGAGGAGCTCTCATGACGGACCAACAGACCGCCCCGACCCATCCTGGCCTCGACGCGCTGTTCAGTCGGCCGCTGCTGGAGACGATCTGGCGCCGCCGGACCCATCGGGTGAGTCGCGGCAGCTCGGTCACGGCCGGTTCCATGAGCTACCAGTCGACCCAGCCACGGATGCCGCTGTCGGAGCTGGAGGAGGCGGTGCTGATCGCCATCACGGGCTGCACCGGGCTCACCATGCCAGATCGGCCATTCGCCGACCCACGCAACGGCACGCCGATCATGTCCAAGCCCAACCTCAACATGGTCGGGCGGACAGCCGGCAGCCCCGACAACGCCCAGGGAACCCACTTCTTCCTGATCAACGACACCGGCACCTACTTCCTGCGGAAATTGCCGCCAACCGACGACGGCGCCTCACCCTTGGATCCGGAGGTACTGGTCACTCGGGCCAGGCAGGCCAAGGTGCGTCTCCTGGACCGTCGCATCGACGTGCCCGACGGCAAGCGGGACTTCCCCGCCTATCTCGATTCCAACCGGTTCCTGTCCAACCTTCCCGGGACGACGATCCTGATTCCGGTTGTTGACCTGTCTCGCCAGTACATCAACGGCATGATGTACCTGCTGACCCAGCCCGAAGGGGCCCGGCCAACCATCGTGGACGACCGCAACTTCTATCGCGTCGCCGGCGTGGAGAAGTGGGTCAAGAACGGCTTCCTCAACAAGAAGATCAAGCTGCCGCTCGGCGCCATCTGGGCCATGCGTACCCAGATCGAGGCCGACCTTCTTCTGCAGAACCTCATGCTGGCCACCGACGCCATGGGCCTAGGCGCATGGATCCACGGCTCAATCTCGCCGCCGGTGCTCCTTGGAGATCCCAAGTTCCGCAAGACCTACGGCGACATGCTCGGCTTCGACTGGATCGTTCCCAAATGGAAGCCGGTCGACCTGGTCCGCTGGCACGTGCCCCTGCCGTGGCTGGCTCCCTTGCGGGCCAACGCGGTCGGACTCCGCCACAAAGGGGAGCATCTGATCAAGGCGATGTGCCCACCCAACTACGACACCATGGCCGACGCGGTGGACGCGGTGGTTGCCGACAAGTTCGGCCCGGCCGGCATCTACAGCGACACGGGACTGTTCGAGCGCATCTATAAGGGCGAGTTCGGCGAGAAGTATCTGGACGAGGCCAGCGACTACGCCGCCGATGTCATCGACTGTGCCCGGGACATTTGCACCTATATCTACGAGACGCACCGCCGATTCCCAGCGCACTGTGAGGCCATCCACGTGCCTGGCGTCTGGCTGCAGGCCCATCATGTCGAGGAGGAGTACTACGAGCGCTTCTTCCGCGGCGGCCTGACCAACGCACACCGCTCGCACCAGCATGCCTGGCACACGGCCGGGTGAGGGTGGTCGACCGGCCCAGCCAGATGTGAACAACGTCTCAGCCGGTGCGGTCCTGGAGCCCAGCTTCCCGACCGCCGGCCGTGGGCCAGTCTGCTCCACCCACCCACGATAGGGTCAACGGTCACGAGTTCTACTGCCGGTCGATTGGCTGAGCTCTTGACCGCCGAGGTGCGCCAGGCGCCTGCTGCTGGTGGTCATCGTGTCCGACGACAACGCAGGGCAAGTTCGGCAACTAACGAAGGAAGGTGATCGGCCGCAACGCCGCGGTCACGGCCCAAGCAGTCATCTTCGGGGAGGCGAATTCGGTGGCCAACGCATCGTCGCCGGTGAAACCGCAAGCTCCTGAGGACCGGGCGCGCAACCTGGTCCGTAGACGGCACAAAATCAAGGACCCGATCGTGTTGCAGGCCGCAGATGATCGGCTGCGCACGACAAACCAGGCCATCCATCGATTTCAGGTGGCGTCGCTGTCTGACACCAACGGCCCCCACTACACGATCGTGCTGGATGAGACCGGCAAAGAGCTGGACCTGGCAGCAATCAGCGAACGGGATGGCGTTGAGTACTTCGCTGGTGCGGCTGCTGGGCCACCGTCACCTGCCCCGCTGCCACCGACTGCGGGAATCACCGTCAACCCAACCGAAAACCACCTGATCCTGGACCAGGGCGGAACCCACGACGAGGCCATCACCGTGACCGTTCCGGCCAACGCGGCGATCCCCAAGGCCGACGTGTACTTCCTCGCCGACACCACCTCGAGCATGGGCGGCATCCTCGGAGCGGTCCAGGCCGGCGCCAACAACATCTTGGCCGCGTTAACCAGCACCGGGTTAGACCTCGCCCACGGGGTGGGCAACTACAAGGACTTCCCCAACGACCCCTTCGCGTTCCAGCATCAGGTGAACCCGACCGGCATCCTCGCCGACGTCGCCAACGCGATCAGCGCCTGGGCCGCGTCCGGAGGTTCGGACACACCAGAAGGCCAACTCTTCGCCCTCGACCGGCTCGCCGAGCCACCCGGCGGCGCGATCGGCTGGCGTCCGGCGTCCAAACGCATCGTGGTGTGGTTTGGTGACGCACCCGGACACGACCCGATCTGCGCCGCCATCTCCGGTGGCGCCGACGTCACCGAGGCGTCGGCGACGGCTAAACTGGTGGCCGAGAACATCACCGTCCTGGCGATCAGCGTGTCCAACTTGGGTCTAGACGCTGATCCCACGCCAATCTCCAGCGACTATGTGGCCGCGTGCGGGCCGCCCGGTGGCGCCCCCGGCCAGGCAACCCGAATTGCTGGCGCCACCGGCGGCCAAGCGGTCTCCGGCATCAACCCCGCAACCATTGTGGACACTATCATCGACCTGGTGAAAGCCGCCGTGTCCGCCATCAACAACCTCACCCTGGTGCCGGCCGGAGCCATCACCCCATTTGTGACCACGATCACGCCGACAGGCGGCTATGGTCCGCTCCAGACCAACAAGGACCACCAGCTCCAGTTTCAGGTCCGGTTCACCGGCGTGGTGGCCTGCACGGAGTCCGAGCAGGTGCTCTCCGGCTCCCTGGAGGTGGTGGCTGACGGCGTGGTCGTGGCCCAAAAACCGGTCGAGATCAAGGTGCCGGCCTGTAAGCCGGTCCACAGCTACAGCGTGAAGTTCGTGTGCGGTACCCAATCCGCTTGCCCATGCGACTACACACCGGTCCGCCCTGGGACCTACGCCACCGAGATCAACATCCACAACTATCACGGCGTCGATGTCGAGTTGGAGAAGCAGTTCCTACCGGTCGTGTTCGCCGGAGCGGTGGGGGGCCGCGAACCGCGCTCGGTGGGGCCCCGCGCCACCGACACGATCACGCTGCCACCCCACAGCGCCACCATGGACGACTGCTGCGGCATCGCCGAGCTGCTCCTTGGTGCTCCCACCCCAGGGCCGATCCCGCTGACCACCGGATGGCTGGCGATCACCAGCTCCCACGAGCTGAGCGTGACCGCCGTGTATACCGTCAGCGACCCAACCTCAGGCCGCGTCAGCATCGACGTCGAGCAGGTCCAGGGCAAGACGCTGGTCAAGGAGCAACCGTCATGAGTCATCGGATCGGGACGGTACAAGCCCAAAGCCCTGCGCTGATTGTCGGCGCGGGGCGAGGAATCGAGGTCACGCCGGGACGATGGAGGACCACCTTCGCACCGCCGCCGGCAGCGACCGGCACCAAGTTCCTATTCCTGCATTTCACCACGGCTTCGCTCAACGCCGGTGACCGGATCGAGATCCCCCTTGGCTACGACACCGACGTCTTCGACAACGCAGCCGGGTCGAGCTTTTGGAGTCGGCCGGTCAAGGGAACCTCGATTGACCTCTTCTTTGTGGACGGCGGCAGCGGAACCGGCCAGGCTTCGATCAGCGAATTCGGGCGCGGCGAGGGGCTCAAGGACGGCGGCAGCAACGCCGCCGCTGGCGGCATCGCCAACGGCGACCTATTCATGATCGACACCCCATGGGTGGAGCCAACGTTCTTCAACGCGCTAGGGGTGTGCCCCTCAGGGGCCGGACCAAGCTGGGAGAATGTTGCCGCGCTCCCGGCCGGTGTGGCCCGCACCACCGCCGCCAGCGTCGGGTTGTTTATCGAGGCTAGCGAAGGCAACGTCTCCACCTGCTCAGCCGCCCTGATCGGACCGGACCTAATCCTCACCGCCGGTCACTGTGTGGGCGCCAACAACGAGGCAGTCACCACCGGGTCGTTCACGCTGGACTTCCAGACCGACGCGGTCGGCAACCGGCCAGCTGGCTACAATCCCCGGTTCTTCAAGCTGAAGCGGCTGGTGAAAACCGGGTTCACGGTCTCCGGGATCGGGCCCGGGATCTCAACAGGGACCGGGCTCGACTACGCGGTCATCCAAATCCAGACCCCAGCGGGCGGGCTAGGGGCACCGCCCCTGCCGATCCGCGCGTCGGTGCCGGCGCTGGGAGAGGAACTGTTCGTCATCCATCATCCCCGAGGCACCGTGAAGAAGGCCTCACGCAAACCGACCGACCCAACCTGCCAGGTCCTGTCAGCCTCCGGAGCCACGATCACCTATGCCTGCGACTCCGACAACGGCAGCTCGGGCTCGCCGGTATTGGACGTGGCGGGCCGGATCGTGGCGGTCAACGACTGGGCGCCCGGGTCGTGCGGCAACGAGGGCCAGTCCGGCGCCAACATCTTGGCCGACTTCACCAGCCCCACGCCCGCCTTCCAGGATGTCGACGGAGTCCTGGTACTGGACCGCTCCGGCAGCATGGGTGAGCTCGGGTTCACCGGCGCGAAGACCAAAATC
>Ga0114129_10015095_pt1 | contig 10993 bp, 2 predicted proteins | sample RhiMetdeltSRZDD1_FD_80071 | JGI IMG/M metagenome (GOLD analysis project Ga0114129, IMG submission 80071) | Populus rhizosphere microbial communities from Tennessee, USA - Rhizosphere MetaG P. deltoides SRZDD1 (version 2) (version 2) | ecosystem: Host-associated > Plants > Roots > Rhizosphere >... | reverse complement strand
AGGTCGCGTGTGAGTGAGTCGCCCGCCTGGTTCTTATATTGAGTTGTATCGCTGATGGGTAATGCCTGCAGGTTGGCCACATCGCCTGCCAGGGCGGTAGCTATCGTTCGCCCGTTCATATCAGCATAGCTTACGCTCATCTGCCCGTTGGCATCCTGCACCATATTTTTGAAGTAATGCGTATGGTTGCCTGCCTCCGTTCCAAACAAAGCGTCCAGCTCTTCCCGGGCTGCTGTGCTATAGTAGTATTTTGTTTCATGACCACTTCCCATACTGAGTGAATCGCCTACCCCACTTTGCCGCATTATCCGGCCTGTGGCATCGGGCGTATAACGCGTTACAGTATAAGGATAGCCGTTGGCCGCAGGAATGTTTTTATGATACCCGGCATTGTAATCGGGGTTTTGTGCACTGTAATATTTTGCCGTGCCGCAGGTGTCAACAAGCGGATAAGTAGCATAATTACCGAGCGAGGCTGTGGTAAAATCAAAATAATCCGCCGGGTTGGTATTATCTGACTGGGTATTAAACTTGTTTAGATTTTTAGTATAGGCAATAATGTTATTTATGCCAGGGGCAGGTAATATCTGCACAGCAGGGCGGCCCTGCATGTCGTACATAGTTTCCGCTACCACTGTTTGTCCCGTGGTGTTATCCTTTGTAACCGTTTGACGGCTGCGCAGTGAGCCATCGAAGTATTGAATTACCGTTTTGCGTTTGCCTTCTTCGGCGAACGTGGTGGTCACCTGCCAGTTCAGACTGTTGTTATGCCCGTTGAAAGCAAAAATATGTGCATAGCTCCAGGGGCCGTCGCTGCGACTGCCACCAGGCATAATACTAACTCCGCGTGCCCGCATGTACAAATTACCAACTCCGTCATATAACAATGGAATATTATAACCGCCTGCCAAAGCGCCTCCGGGCAAATCAATACGAGTTGAGGTTGTTTTAAAGAGCAAAGCCGTATCAAAGCTATTGTTTCTAATATAGGCGTTGCTCATTTCATCTTCGAGCCAGGCCCATTCCAGTTGCACAGTATTGTGGTTGGTATGCGCAGGAAATACCCAGCTTACCTGCAATGCATCGGGAATTATTCCGTTAGCAGGGTTCGTGTGCGAAAGAACCGGTTTTTTATTATCAGCTAACTCATAATAACGCGTACCTGCAAGCGTATTAGTAAGCAGCAATACCTGTTTGGTATCGAAGCTGGTGCCGTTTACTGTTGTGGGCGCTTCAATGCGCAATACGGTGATGCGGGTAAATTCTGCATTATCAAATGCAAAATAGTTCAATGCATTGTATTTGCTACCCCCGTTTTTTGTATAATTCACCGTAAGCTTAATAGAATCAACCTGGCAAATGTTAGCTTGTGAATGACCATATTCCACTTTTAGTACGGCAGTGGCTGTAAAATCACCGGGAATGTATTTATCGGTTTCTTCTATCACCCGAAGGGCCAATACGTTTTTAATGGTATGGGCCGATGACCAAAGGGTATCCTGCTGCCATTGGGTTGTTTTCACCGTGGTTTGCACAAGGGAAATGGTATCGGTGATCACCGGGTCGTCGATGCCTTTGCCAATCGCCTGCGACCAGGTTGAGAATGGAACAACGTTAATGCCCAACTGAGATGAAAAGGTGCCACAGCCATTGGTAATAGAGTAAGATATAGTTGCGGTACCTTCAGCCACCCCGGTTACCACACCATTTGCATCTACTTTGGCAATGGAATTGTCACTACTGCTCCAGTTACCACCGGAGGTATTGTTTACAAGTTGCACGGTAGACCCTTTTACGCACGTGGTTCGTCCTATAATGGAGCCCGGCGGAGGGGAACAAATATTTACGGTTGCCGTATTACTGGTAGTGCTTGCGCCAAGGCTGGTAACGATGCACCGGTAGTACATTGCAGAAGTCAATACACCCGGACTGTAAGTTGAAGAAGTGCCAACATTGGTCCAGTTGCTGTTATCGGGCGAGCTTTGCCATTGATAGGTATAGCTTCCGTTACCACCGCCAACAGAAGAAGTGAGCGTAGCGGCTGAAGTGCCGGAATTAATCCATTGTGATGAAGGGCTGATGCTGACGGTGGGTTGCGGATAAACCTGAATCGTGGCCGTGTTGGTGTAAACCTCCTGACTAACGCAATAATCGCTTACTTTTAACCGGTAATACGTGGTTGTATTTATAGGGCCTGGGTTGTAGTCAGAAGAATACCCGCCGCTGCTAACGTCTTGCCAGTCATAGTTATTGTATGATTGTTGCCATCGATAATAATAGCAGCCGGCGCCGCCGCCGCCGGAGGGAGAAGAGCTATAGATGGTTCCCGGGGTTTGACCGGCAACAACAGTCTGGTACGACGGATAAATGCTACCAGGGGTAAGGGATTCGTTGACGTAAATTATAGCATGATCGCCCCAGGCTGTCCAAAATTCCAGATAACCCGAGCTGCTGGTCCAGGTAACGTTGATGGTTGCCTCTCCTATTTCGTCGTGCTCCCACGAGCAATCGTTGTAACCTGAATAATAAGTTGACCCGTACCCCTGATCGGTAAAATAGCCTCCTGTTACAGTATAGGTATATGTATCGCAATAGTTATAATTAGCGAACCCGTATAAGGTTGGGTAATAGGTATAGTTGGTCCAAAGGGTTACCCCCTGCTGGCCTTGAAGGTCCAACTGTGCGTAGGTTCTTACCTGCATCATCAACAATAACGCACACAAAGTGTATAGGACACGATGTTTACGCATAGTTACGGGGTTGCATAGCGTTGGCATACAAATATTTTGTTGGTTGTTGTTTTTTACGACTCAGATTTAACTATTCATCACTCCCTGCTCACCGTATACCCCTCATATCCCTTTGCGGGTTCATATTCTCCATTGGCGGTGCGTATTACGCGGTCTTGCTCACGGGCAGGCGGTGATTTTTGCTCATGACCGATATGCATGAACCTGCATTCGGTTATCTTTTCTTTCACTACAAAAAACAAATTGCCGGCCTTCGTTTTTGTATTAATCAGCCGCTTTGCATACACCGAATCATTTTTCAGTTGGGTGTATTTCGTTGAATCTACCGGCATGAAACTTCTCTTTATCTGCTGATATGTAACTGGCAGATAACTTATGCCATCATATGAAACACTGATAACTTCCTTTGGTGCATCCGCGCCCGAAACTCTGTCGCGGCTTTGCAAAGTGATCCGTTTAATTTTTGCTGCTTCCTTCGCGATCATTGCTGAGTAGCGTTGCGACAGCTTTTCAAGGGAGGAATCCGGAATGAACATAGTAATGGAGCTTTGAAGCTTTTGCAGCAATGGTACACTGTTGTTATATATCCTCATCATCTTCGTTTCATGATTTACCATCACTATAAGAGAATCGTTGACGATCTGCTCCATGCCTTCAGCCTGCATATAAAAATTATGATCATCGTAGTGTAAGATCATATCGGTTTCGGCACCGTCCTGATTTGTAGTAACAGGCGTTACTTTGTAAACAAAATGTATTTTCATCTGCAATGGAGTGTGCACGTATCCCTGCCCTACCCGTGCAAACTCACGGTAAACAGTTAAATCCGGCTGTGCTGTTGCTGTAACAGCCACTAATAAAAACAGCGTTGAAATTTTTATTATGAGTTTCATATCATTTTCTTTTTAGAAATCTCTTTATTGGCCATTTCTTACTGAATCACCTTCTGCAAGGCACTTCTTGTTTCTGTAATTGTTTTAATGCCGTCTCTTGTTTCGGCTTTTGTGCGTATCGGCGTTCCCTCCTCATCGTACTCATAAAATCTTGCATAGTTATTGCCGTCGAGCTCTGCTACCAACCGAAGGTTCACAGGATCGTATACATAACTTTTCATATTGGCATTGAAAGGATGAATGCGTATGTCGTCGAAGTAAACAGGGCTTGTTCCGCTGTTAACAAGATTGAGCGTCATACCGGTAGCTCCTGCAGGAGCAGTAAACTCGCCTTCAACACGTTGCCAGCCGTCTATTATCGGCCCCGAAGGGTTCAGTATTACAACGCTGTCGGGAAATTCCGGAAAATTCAACTGCACCTGGTTATGCGTGTAGGTATTTTCCCTGCAGGGAATACCATTAGTTGCATTGCCACAATTTTCCCGAACCCAGGCGCTGAAGAGCATTTTTTTACCGGCAGGAACGGTACAAACAGGGTTTTGCATAGCATTGGTAGCGGCTACAGGTTTTGTATAAGTACAGCCATTTACAGTAGTAACATCTTTGTAACCGGTCAAACTTTTATTATCAAACACAGTACTGGCATTATAATCTATAGTGCAGGCATTACTACCATTATTTTCACAATCATAACTGCCATTCAAACCATAAGTACAGGTAATCAGGTATAAACCAGGCGGCAAACAAATTGAGTAATCGGCAACATATTCCGTACCTGTCTGCAGCCATTTGGTAAACCCTTGCACATGCTGCGACCGGCCAATGTCATAAATTCCTATATCAGTGTGTGTACCATAATCAGTTAGCGTTCCTCCGTAAACAGTATAAGACATAAGCGTAGTAAAATGAAAGGTGCCGCCTTGTGTTACTTCAAAATATTGCTGTGTTCTGAAACCATACTGAACCGGACCAGGCTGGGGTAATGCCGGGTCGGTATACGGAATAACGACCTGAACCCAATTATCCAAATTCTGGAAACTGGGATACCATCCATAATATGAATGAGGTGTTTCGTTCAGAAGCTCCGCATTTCCTCCCGGATTAGCTAAGGTTTTAGTTGTTTCATAGTTAAATACAAGATCAAATGCATCGGCAGGGCTTGATTGAACCGAAATACTTTTTGCAAGCGTTCTACCCGCATTTATCCCCAACACATATTTGCCGCTATGAGCCTTAAAGCCCGTAGTATCGGTATTCACCAAAAAGCTGCCCGACAGGTTACTGAAATCGATATGTTTTTTCGCATAACTGGTGAACTGCGCATTGGAAAGCGATTCACCGTACCCGTAATCTTCAAAACCTTCGGCAAACATTTCATCATAGCGTGCATTATTGGTAATAGCTACAGGCAGCGTCTTATTATAACCATATTGTGCAGCAGTATAAATACCCAGTGCATCCATAGTTTCGAGTTCCCGCCCTTTTGTATTTACTCTGTTCAATTTGCTGTTCCATACCCACTGGTTGCTATATGTATCGGGCACCAGGTTGTTAGATGTATTAAAATACCAATAGAGCTTAAAGTTTTTCAGAAAACCGTTTTCGGTAATATTGGTGTTGGCAGTGGTGTCGTATTCCATTCTGCCATCGTAAAACACCATGCTTCGCCAGCTTCGGAAATTACCCAGCAGCCCTTTGCGATATGGGTTGATACTTTGTTCAAGATAACCGCCAGGATCCTCTGTTTCCTGAAACGTACATGTAGCCGGGTTGTAAAACTCGTTGTATCGCTTAAACACATCGTTATCTGTTTGCCATTTTTCTTTAAATTCAATAGCCGAGGCATTGATCACTTTACTGGTTGAATCAAACAGCAATTTGCCGGTTGCCAGGGGGTTTACCATATTTACCAGTGTGGCAGTGCGCGCATCAAGCATATTGCGACAGCCGCTGCGGATAATGCGGAATGTAACGCCTGTTCTGCTGTACGGTTTTCCTTTCTCGTCGAGAAAAATAAAATCGGGTGTGGGGTTGGTAAGCGATGTGGTGTTTTTGTTTTTATCAACTGCCCATATCAGCTTCACAGTAGCTGCAGAAGGAGCCGGACAGGAAGTAGTGCCACCGGGAGATATAATATAAAGCTCATCACCACTTTCAAAAACAGAAAAATCGAAACCTGGTTTGGTGATTTTTCCATCACTGAAATTGATATTCGAATACGCGGCATCGATGTTTTTATATGCGAGCCCCATTCCGCTGTAAGCCCAGTATGCGGGATAGGATGTATTATAAACCGGCCTGTTAAACTCATTGTTGGTACGGCTTACCAGCACTTCACCGGTATGCTCATCATACGCCAGGTTTTTGGTCGAAACCTGGCTGCCTTTGTCTATCACCACCACGCTGTCGAGCACAGCATGGTAGCTGATGTATTTGGTAGTGGTAACTGCCCGATAAATATTTTCCGTTGTGCCTGTTAACCTCCAATAAGTTGGAACAGGAATAGTTGCGATTACAAAAAAGAACAAATCAACCTGTGCCTGGTGATCGTAGCTGCTACCTTTTACCGAAAACTCCCTGGCATCTGTCATCAGCTCGATATCTATTCCCATATTGCCCGAAGAAACGGTACCGCCATTTTCCCTGTTGATAAAAGAAAACTGATCGTTCATTCCATTTACGCCGGTATTGCGGTAAAAATTTTCTGTATAATTAACACGCGTAGCCGTATCATTTTCAGCATACGACGATTGCGATTTCATTTTGCCATGCATATCATTCACGGCAACCACAAAACCCTGCGATTGTGCCTTATAGTCATATCCGTATTTATTGAAGAAATTGCTGGTGGAGTTCTGGTGAAACTCTTTTACACTGGCTGCATCAAAGGGCGTATAGCTGTAATACACCGGAAAATCCTTTGCCGTATAAAATTCGGTTACCTGCCTGCCAATCCCCGATCTTGATTTTTTGGTGGTATCTGTATTGGTTTTAATGGAACTGACTGTCACTTTGCTGTAACCCACCCCGGGTGCCGGAAAGAAGGCATCGAGCACAGGCATTTCCACTGCACCATAAGAGGTTGGACCAAGCGGCAATTCATCTTCTATCTGTGTAATAGACTGCCATGGATTTTCTTCGCCGCCAACAGAAGGTTCATAAGAAGCTACCCCGCTGCTGATGGTGCGTACGGCGCCACCGAACTTTTCGGTAGTGGTATACTTATACTGCTGGCCATAAGTTGCAGTATACTGCCCGGTCATGGCATTCCAGTTATCTTTAACTATTACCGATTTTACCCTGTGACCGCCACCATACTTGATTCCATCAACGTCGTTCAACCGCACAAAACATTTCGACAAATCAGTCAGCTGTGCTTTACCGTCTTGCCTGAAAGCATTTATCGGATCGGTAAACGCATCGCGCAGGCTATATAACATGCCCAGCAACATATCTCCTACCTGCCTCAGTGGCGGCTCGCCCGATACATCATAGCCTTTAAATGCCTGACCCGGCAGTTGCTGCCGCAAATATTCAAGGGTTGTGATAGACAATGGGCTTTTTCCTCCCACCCTTTTCATTTTTACCCAAATTCTGTTGGCGTTAGTAGCATCCACGCCATAGTCGGTATTGGCAACGGTGTCGAAGTTCGCGTAGCACGGAATGTACTCCGGCCCTTTTGGCATTTGTATCCAAATTTTGAAAGCAAGCTGGCTGAGGCCCTGTAAATATTTATTATAAACATCAGCAGCAGTGCTGCATGCTTCGGGAACCTGCATAAATACATAATCATTTTCCAAAGCCAAAGGATATACAAAAGGATACAGCCTGTTGCTGGCCGAACTGAATGATGAAGTGCTGCCAAAACCTGCCACCGGCATCATTACAGCCGCTCTTTTATTCTGCACCCAGGCATAATCGTCACTTTCATAATTCACTTCAATCTGTCCACCAGATGGCAGCACAATTTTCTTCAGCATCCAGGCGCTGGCATTTTTATCAATAGTGGTTGTATCGGCGGCCTGTTGAATGCTGTAAGGATAATCACTGTTTTTCATGCCGCCAGGGTTCAGGCTTTGCGGTTTGTATGTTCCCCACCGGTCTGCAGCGGCAAATTCATAACCCGGGTTATCTGCACTGTTATCAGTTCCGGTCGATGAATACGAAAAACTGTATTTATTTTTGAAAACTCTTGTTTTACCGTTATAGGTAAAATAAATGTTTTGCAGGGTGAGTTTACCTTTGCTGCCGCTCTGCGCTGAAGTATTATCAGGTGTATTCTGGCAAAGCAGGTAACTATAATCAAAGTGAACGGTTTTGATGGCCTTTGCATTGGTCAGCCCGTTCTTCTTCAGATCGGCCTTGCTGAACAGTGCAATGCTATCTAACTTCTTTAACAGATTGCTGCTGTTGGTGCCGCCGAATTCATTGGTTGTTCCCTTACCATCCGAACGATTGGATACATAAAACAGGGCAATCATGGTCTTTGATTCAACCGAATGCAGATACCATGATTCCCGCTCGCCGTAAGAAATAATGCCTTTGTCATCTTTTACCTCTGAACGAAGTCCGGCATTGAAATTGGCAGCATTGTCGGTTGTAAGCGGTGTACGCCATTTATGAGCCATATCGGTTCCGTTCTTAATTTTTGTGTAGTTGAATTTAACCGCATCGCCAAGGTCATCTTCAGTTATTCCATTTCCTGTTACATCAACATAATCGGATGATAATAAGCCCGACAATAAAAATGAATGCGCATAAGCAGGTGTAGTGGATATCTGCACATAGCCATCCCGGCCTGAGTTATCATTCAGCAATGAAGAAGCGGCAGAAGCCTGATTAGTGTTATTTAAGGTTACCTTATCAGGGATCTCAGCATATGAATTATCAACTGAAAATGTAAAATCTTTTTGTTTGATATTATAAACCGGTATGCCATATATATATCTTTTGCCATCGCTTTCTGTTACATTGATCTGCGATATATGGTGGGCTTTGCGGTACCCGCTTACCCTTTGAATGGTTTCATAAAGCAATGTATCTGTAACAGCATCGAGGAAAACCTGGTTGTCGTAACTCTTTATTACTTTATCCAGGCCAATTTCAGCGGCTTCCTGTGCTTTAAGAAAATTAATTACCTGCGTACGTTTGTTCCGCTGCTGAATAACCGGTTGCTGTTTCAGGTCAACAGGTGTTGCTAACGGCTGGCCGTCAGCATTGAAAGCCTGCAGCCTTGGTTCTATGGTAGGCGACTGCCCCGAGCCGCCCAATTCAAACCGTACCAGGTTGGTACCACCGATCTGATTAAATCGCGTAGCATCTATTACGCAGGCTTCGCCGGGGTTACGGAAATAAACATTTTCGAACGTTTCGTTGGCTGATGTAAATCCAATAACGTTGCGAAGCTTATTTCCTTTGTTCCATTCACCAATTGTTGATGGCGTTTTAACGATACTCAAATTTGCTCCATAGTGGCCATAAGGATCCACATCGGCGCCCAGGCTCCAGTTTTTATCTTTCGATGTGGTGATATTATCTCTTACATACCCAAGGTCATTCCGGTATGCCCTGATATTGCCTCCGGTTCCTTCACCCTGAATGGAAAACACATCGTAACAGTATTGAGGAGCCGAAATAACCGGTGTATTAGGCGTTACCTCCCTGTCATTAAAGCGTGTGAAATCCATCACATAGTTTGCATTGTTCACCGCATTCTGATAATACAGGTAACCTACCATGGGCTTTTTCTGCACCACGTCGGAAGGATGTACTTCTGTTTTTTGTCCGTATACTTCTGCTTCCAGATCAACGGCCAGCCCCCAACCGCCGCCGCCTACCTGCACGCGGCTCGTCCACGCCGTGTTCGTCACCGGCATACGTAACGTTGGTGTATAGGATGGTTTGGCAAAGGTGATGGAAGTAGATAAAGTGCCGCTTGTTCCCCTCCACGCAAGCGCCTCGAGCAGCTTACTTTTGCGCTGGTTGTCATTGTTGAACTTAAACTGCTCACTGATCTGTAATGCTTTTAATCCCGATCGCGAATTGTAACCCGTTGACACCCCGATGCCGGCAGTCAGGTTGTTATAATTATAATGGGCATTGCCGGTTAGTGATACTTTGCCTGTGAAAGAAGTTCCCGACCTGGAGTTCACCTCAATACCATACTCTACATTTGCCCCCAGTGCGCCACCAAGTTTTTCACTTCCGCCGTACGTGGTAATTTTAAATAGTGATACACTTCCCCGAATCCCTGCACTCAGCGAGGGCCCGAGATAGTTATTAAATCCAACACCTACCTCTCCTTTTACAGGAAGCTTAATGCCCAGCCCTTCCAGATCTGCACCTGTACTAAGTCCCCATGATCTATTGGGCTTCATTGTTTGCACCTGCTCCAGCGTATCCTGCCCGTTAAAATCATCGGGAATCCCTCTCATATTCCGGTTTATGTTTCCCGGATTGATGTTCCAGCCGAGTCCTACCCAACTTGCTTCCTGATCGGGTGTGATGCCACCATCATAATAAATATTTACAGGATACCCGCCCACATCGAGCAATGGAATGTTGTAGCTGAAATCGCCTGTAAATAAATTCACCAGTTTGTCGGCACTTACCGATTTGAATGAAGACATTTCCGGCTGACTGGGGCCTCCAATAAAATTATGTTTAGGGGTTTTGTGCTCAACTTGTTTTTTAATAGATGCATGGTTCTCCTTCGGAGAGCGATCACCACCGGCGTTTGTACCAAAACGGTTGCTATGCGGCGGAATATATTTCCTGATGCCGGTATTCATTATTCTATACACCGGTGTATTTGCGGCACTTGCCTGCAATACAATAGTTAAGTAAAAAAGAACAATATAGAACCGCGCAATCTTGCGGCAGTGACGACTGGCTAACTGTAATATCATATAATAAAAACGGGGTTCGTATTTAATTTGACATTCTGAAAGATGCCCGGTAGCGGGCCATTTGCAAATCGGTAACCTCTATAAAATAGGTAGTCTCTTTTTTAAATGAATGATCCAGCTTGAAGACCATGAAATTGTTACCATATTCAATGGTTCTTTTCATTTCCTTTATCACTTCACCTTTTTCATTCAGGAACTTTATCACCGCTTCATGAGCCTTATCATAAGAGTAATACCTGAAGCCAGGAATATTATCAGGAATCACACCTGTGGCAGTATACGCATTATCATTTTTTAGTTCCATATACACACCGCCGGCCGGGCGCAACGTTTGTTGCGTTTCCTGTGTTACCTTAAACGTCCACACCTCGCTTTGGGCAGCAAAGGTTTCACCGTTTTTAGCTATCACTCTCCATGCATATACTTTACCGGTATCAAGGCT
>Ga0114129_10015093_pt1 | contig 10994 bp, 8 predicted proteins | sample RhiMetdeltSRZDD1_FD_80071 | JGI IMG/M metagenome (GOLD analysis project Ga0114129, IMG submission 80071) | Populus rhizosphere microbial communities from Tennessee, USA - Rhizosphere MetaG P. deltoides SRZDD1 (version 2) (version 2) | ecosystem: Host-associated > Plants > Roots > Rhizosphere >... | reverse complement strand
CAGCTTCTCTTGGGTCGGCTTGAGTTTGTGAATATTGGGGTCCGACTCATCGCGAATGACGATGATGTCGATCGATTGTCGGGTCTCGTCATAACTGTATCTGAGCTGCGGAACGAGGTCGAGGATCACCTCGTCCTCTCCATGCGCTGCAATCGGCAAGCCGAGGTCCAGAAGGTCGCCGCGTTTGGCGGCGAGGCGGCCGCCGTCGAGTAGCTTGAAACCCGAGATCCTGTCGGTTGTCCTGCCGCTGATCGTCACCTCGAGCTGGAGAGGAAGACCCCGCTGGTACTCCGGTGTTTCGGCAATCGCTTGGATATTGAGTGCCACCAGCAGCATCAGGCTAGTCAGCAGCCTTGATCGTGACACCCGCCTCGATCGGACCATATTCATCCTGCGCGCGAATGGTGAGTCTCGACCCCGCCGCGAGACCCTTCGGAGCACGCTGCACCCATTCGGCGGCCGAGCCCGCCAGCACATAGCCCGCCAGCCCCTCGCGCGGAGGGGTCGCAACGCCTGCCGCAGTTTCGATGCTCAGGTTCGACAGTCTGGCGCGCCGGCCCCCCTCGTTCTTCGCCGCCACGACGAGCAATCCGTCATCCAGGGCGGCCGTCCATCGCAGGGAAGCCCTTGGTTCCGGCGCTGCCGAGAAGAACAGCGGGATGGATTGTCGAATGAGAAAGTTGACCTGCGAGCTTGGTTGCCTTGCGGGTTTCGGCAGTTGATCGATCAGCAGCCGATAGCTCTCTTCGCTCTGCACGGGAGCCGCTCCCACCCGCACAATGCGCACCGTATATCTTGTGTCTGGTTTCAGCTTGGCCATGGGTGGACTCGCCACCACGTCCTTGGTCGGCACCAGCCTGTCCTTCCCGTCTTTCTGGTCCCATTTGAAAACGCGGATCTGAATGGCGAGCTCATCCTCGCCCCATGTTTGAAGCGTAAGCTTTCCACTTTTTCTCGGTGCCGGAATATCGAGCGTCACCGGCGCGGTGCTGATGACTGCCGCCGCCGCTGGGTCGACGGCGAGCGCCAAAACGAGGCAGACGATGGCTCGGATAGGGTTTCGCATTGCGTTTGAGCTAAAAGGTGACGGTCATGGTGACCGTATCGCTATAGGCTCCTGGTGTCGGCGCGGTCTGGGATGGAACCCGTCCGTAGATCGTCAATGTTGCCGCCGAGCCGGTCCCATTGTGAGTGACGGTGGAGCCCGTCGTTCCGTCTCCCCAAATCGTCAGATAGTCCGCTGCCGTATAAAGATTGTAATTGATCGAATTGGCTCCGGTTTCCATGGTGCGCGTGCTGATCGATTGCGACGTACCACTCCCGCCGTTGAGAGCTATCGTGCCGGTAGTGCCGTTGCTGCACCTGATGCTGAAGGTCGTCGTCGCTGTGATCGCTGAGTCGATGAAACTGTGCGTCCCGAAATCGAGATCACTCGGGCCTGTGACCTCGCAACCGGCCTGAATGGTGATGGTAACGTCGAATTGGGCGGTGGTCGAACCAGCTCCCGCCGGTGACGCGAGAACGATGTTCAACCAACAGGCAATTGCAAGAGCTGCTGATCTCATGTCGTTCCCCCCTGATTATTCAACTTAACCTTAGATGGTTAACCTCCAGTATATTCAACCAAAAGGAGAATCCTGCCCTCGTAGATATTTGTCGCTAATGGAGGCGCTGAGGGCGTTTCGCGCGGCGCGCCGCGCGGCGCGAGAGGCTAAGAAGAGGCAAAGCGGAAAAGGAAGATCGATTGACCGACGCTTTCCCAGCCTCCGAACGCCGTTCCCGCCGCTCTGGCGGCGGCGCCGAAGCAAGGCGCGCCGCCCGCTCCGGCGGACAGCAGACGCAGCTCACCTATGTCAAGCGTAACATTCCGCTCTACGAAGTCTTGAGCGAGGAGGGACTCGAGCTCATCGAGCGCAATTGCGAGACCGTGCTCGCCGAAATCGGCATCGACTTTCGCGATGATGCCGAAGCCCTCGACATGTGGAGAAAGACCGGCGCCGACGTGAAGGGCAACCGTGTGCGCTTCCCCAAGGGTCTTGTGCGCTCCCTCATCAAGACCGCACCTTCCGAATTTACACAGCACGCCAGAAACCCCGAGCGCAGCGTTCGCATCGGCGGTAAGAACACGGTCTTCGCCCCCGTCTATGGCCCGCCCTTTGTTCGCAACAATGACGAGGGCCGCCGCTACGCCACCATCGAGGACTTCCGCAATTTCGTGAAGCTCGCCTATCTGGCGCCTTCCATCCATCATTCCGGCGGCACGGTCTGCGAGCCAGTCGATGTTCCGGTGCACAAGCGGCACCTCGACATGGTCTACAGTCATATCCGCTATTCCGATAAGCCCTTCATGGGCTCGGTGACTGCGCCCGAACGCGCTGAGGACAGCGTCAACATGGCAAAGGTCGTCTTCGGCGATGATTTCGTCGATAAGAACTGCGTGATGGTCAACCTCATCAACGCCAACTCGCCGCTCGTCTTCGATTCGACGATGGTGGGAGCACTCAAGGTCTATGCGCGCAACAATCAGGCGACCGTCATTTCACCCTTCATCCTGTCGGGCGCTATGTCGGCCGTGACCGCCGTGGGCACACTCACCCAGATTCTCGCGGAGGCAAGCGTCGGCATGGCTTTTGCCCAGCTCTGCCGCCCGGGTGCCCCCGTGATCTTCGGCACCTTTGCCAGTTCGATCTCCATGCAATCGGGAGCTCCGACTTTCGGCACACCTGAGCCAGCGCATGTGCTCTTTGGTGCGGCTCAGTTGGCGAGACGCCTCAACGTGCCCTTTCGCTCGGGCGGCGCCCTGTGCGCCTCGAAGCTTCCCGACGCTCAGGCCGCTCACGAAAGCGCCAATACCTTGTGGCCGACTTTACTCGGGGGCGTGAACTTCGTACTCCATGCCGCGGGTTGGCTCGAAGGCGGGCTCGTTTCTTCCTACGAGAAATTCATTATCGACGCCGATCAGCTCTCCATGTTTCAGCGTTTCGCCGAAGGGGTCGATTATTCGGAAAACGGTCAGGCGCTCTCCGCCATCCGCGAGGTGGGGCCAGGCAGCCACTTTCTCGGCTGCGCTCACACCCAGGCGAATTTCGAGACCGCCTTCTGGCGCTCAATCGTCGCCGACAACAATTCTTTCGAGCAATGGCGCGACGATGGGGGCAGGGATGCGGCGGCGCGCGCGAATGCAATTTGGAAGCGACAGCTGAAAGATTATGAAGCCCCGCCCCTGGATCAGGGTATCGACGAGGCGCTGCAGGACTATGTCATCAGGCGCAAATCCGTTCTGCCCGACTCGATCACCTGAAGGCTCACTCCCCCGTCACCATCCGCTGCGCCCGCATATCGGTCCAGGTGTAATAGCCGACGCCGGCGATCACCAGCACGGTTCCAAGTGCATCGAGAAGCGTGAAGGGCTCGCCCAAAATCTCTACCGCGAGAATGATGGTGATGAGTGGCGACAGGGTTGAGATCATTGCCGTGGCCTGCGGGCCGATGCGTGCAAGCCCCGCATTCACGAGAAACGAGGGCAGAACCGTTGCGAAGAATGCGAGCACGGCTGCAATGCCGATGAATTCCGCCGACACGGGAAAGGCGAAGCTGCCGCTTAGCGCCAAATAATGCAGGATGGAGGCAAGTGATGCCGCCGCCATGGCCACTGAGGTGAACAGTATGCTTCCCATCTTGGCAATGAATCCCTTGGCCAGGAGCTGGTAGATCGCGAAAGACAAGGCCGCTCCGAGCACCAGGAGCGTGCCGATGGCGCTGCCGTAACCGCCGATCTCCAGTCCGCGCTGGAAAACCAGGGCAAGTCCCCCATAGGTGATGATGGCGCCAATGGTGCCGCTCAGCGTCATGGGTTTGCCGAAGAAGAATGCGCCAAGGATCATGACGAACAGCGGATAGCTAAACAGAACAAGTCTCTCCAGCTGCGCCGTAATATAGGTGAGTGCCTCGAAATCCAGGATCGCCGCAAGGTAATAGCCGATGAAACCTGATAGGATCGCGGCAGCAACTGTCTTCGTATCCGGCATTGGCTTTGCCTCCGCCCGTCTCCGGAGGAGGGCGGCAATTCCGATGGCGGCGAAAACGGGCAGCGCAAACAGCATGCGCAGCGCCAGCAGCATTGCGGCGTCGGCTGCTTCAGCATAGGCGATTTTGACTAGTATGGCTTTCGAGGAGAACATCGCCGCACCGATGCCGACCAGCACATAGCCGATCACGAACTCGCGCTGCCTTGCCCGAATTCGCGAGCTCGCCTCTGTCGTACGATTCTCGGCCGTCATTGTGGTTTCTTGTTTCCCCTGATATCGACGACCGATGCCGTCACCGACACCTGTCCACTTCAGATCTGCAGTAGAACTCGGCCGACTCTTGCGCAAGCGCAAGCTCAGCGCCCGCGAGTTGCTCGAGCTCTGCTGGAAGCGCTACGAAGCCTGCAATCCGAGCCTCAATGCCGTCGTGATCACCGACATCGCTCGTGCCCGCCGTGCGGCAAATGCATCTGATTGGCGTTTAAGAAGGGGCGAAAGCCTGAGCCCCTGCGACGGCGTTCCCATGACGATCAAGGAATCCTTCGACTGGACCGGCACGCCATCGACCTGGGGCGCGCTGGCCTACCGCGACAACATCGTTAAGGCAGACGCGGTGGCGGTGGAGCGCATGGAGAGGGCAGGAGCCGTTATCTATGGCAAGACCAATGTGCCGCTCATGCTGGCCGATTGGCAGAGCTTCAATGACATCTACGGCACCACCAACAACCCGTGGGATCTTGCGCGATCTCCCGGCGGTTCCTCGGGCGGTTCTGCGGTGGCGGTGGCAACCGGCATGTCGGCCCTCGAGCTCGGTAGCGATATCGGCGCTTCCATTCGCAATCCGGCCCACTATTGCGGCGTCTTCGGACACAAGCCGACGTTCGGCATCGTTCCCATGCGCGGTCACCGGCTTCCCGGCGTTTATGCGCCAAGCGACATCTCCGTCGCCGGTCCATTGGCACGCAGCGCAGCCGATCTTGGCCTCGTCATGAAACTGCTTGCTGGCGCCGACGAAGCTGAGGCCCAGGTGGTGCGCTATCGTCTCGCTGCGCCCCGTCATGACGGTCTTGAGTCTTTTCGTATTGCCGTGATGCTGAACGATCCAGTCAGCGAGGTGGACGAGAGCGTCCAGCATCTGCTTGCAAATCTTGCCGACTGGCTTGGTCCTCGCGTGAGACGCCTATCCATGACGGCGCGCCCCGCTTTCTCCTCGCACGAAGTCTGGGACATTTATGTCAAGTTGCTGCGCTCGGCAACGAGCCGCCGCCAGACGGACGAGGAATTTTCCCATAACATCAAGAGAGCCCGCGAGCTGAAACCGGAGGATGAAAGTTTTTATGCGCAGATGCTTCGCGCCTACACCATCTCCCATCGAGACTGGCTCGGCGTCAACAATCGCCGCCACGCGCTGGCGCGCGTCTGGGCTGCCTTCTTCGAGGATTACGATTTGCTTCTGTGTCCGGCCGCGGCCTCTCCCGCCTTTCCCCATGACCACGAAGGCGAGCGCCATGAGCGGCTCATCACCGTCAACGGTAAACGGGTGCCGACCGTCGACCAGCTTTATTGGGCGGGCTTCTCCGGTTGCTTTTATCTACCCTCGACCGTAGCGCCCATTGGCCTCACGCCGGCGAGCTTGCCCGTTGGAGTCCAGATCGTCGCCCCGCTCCACGGCGATTTGACGGCCATCCGCTTCGCCCAATTGATTGAGCGGGACTATTACCGCTTCGTGCCGCCGCCCGATTTCGCCTGACTGCTCCCCGGTTAGAGGACCCCCGAGTGAGCGCGTTGTTAGTGTCTCAGCGACGCCCCAAGACTTACCAGAAACCTGGCGAGGAAATTTCAAACTGAGACACTACCAACGCGTTTCACCCATTTAATTTGGGTCGGCGCGGTGCTAGGCTCGCGATCTCACCGATCCTGACGGTCTGTGATGCGGGTGCCTTTGCGCCCGCTATGGGTTCCGGAACACCCCTGGGAGGTAAAGACAAAGATGTCAGATAAGGAACATATTTGGATACCAAAGCTGAAGCAGCAGCTTTCCGACAAGCTGATCTCGCGCCGCGAGTTCGTGCGCTACTGCACGTTGTTGGGCATGTCGGCAGGCGCAGCTTATATGTGGGCTGGCAAGATCACGGGCGAGCCCTTCGCACCTCCCGCGCGCGCGCAGGACATGCCCAAGGGCGGCACCATTAAGGTTTCGATGCGCGTGCCGAAGGTCGACAACCCGCACACCTTCTCATGGGCCTTCGATTCCAACATTGTCCGCCAGGCAGACGGCTATCTCACCCGCACAGGCCCCGACAATGTGACGCGGCCGCATCTCGCCTCCAAATGGGAAGTGTCGCCTGATCTCAAGAGCTGGACGTTCACCATTGCCGACATCAACTGGCACGATGGCGAACCCTTCACGGCCGAGGATGCAGCCTGGAACATCAAGCACTGCCTCGACCCGAACACAGGATCATCTGTGCTTGGCCTCCTTGAGCCCGTGTTGCTCAAGGTCACCGAGACGGGCGAGAAGAACGACAAGGGCGAACCCGTCAAGAAATATGACCTGTGGGACGCCAATGCCATCGAGATCAAGGATCCCAAGACCCTAGTCCTCAATCTCCAGGTGGCCAACATCGGCTTGCCCGAGACATTCTTCCATTACCCGTTCCTCATGCTCGATCCCAAGGAGAACGGCACGTTCAAAGTCGGCTCGCGTGGCACGGGTGCCTTCACCCTGGTCGAGCACGAAGAAGGCCGCAAGGCCGTCGTCAAGGCCGTCGATGGCCGCGGCGCCCATGTCGACTCGGTCGAGTTCATCGACCTGGGCGACAATCCGCCGGCCACTGCCGCCGCCATCCAGTCGAAGCAGGTGCATCTCGCCTACAACGCCAATGTCGAGCAGCTCGATCTCTACAAGGGGATGGCCCATGTCGACGTCGTCGAAACGGTCACGGCCCAGACCGCCGTTGCCCGCATGCGGCTCGACCAGAAGCCTTTTGACGACCCGAAGGTACGCAAAGCCTTCCGCCTCGCGACGGAAAATGCACCCGTGCTGCAGATCGCTCACAAGGGCTTAGGCGAAGTGGCCGAGCACCATCACGTCGCCCGCATCCATCCGGAATACTTCAAGCTGCCGGAGATGAAGCGCGACGTCGAGGCGGCGAAAAAGCTCCTGGCAGAAGCGGGTTTCCCGGACGGGCTCGAAACGGAGATCGTCTGTAAGCCCGAGCCCACCTGGGAGCAGGCCGCGGTCGAGACCATGGTCGGGCAGTGGAAGGAAGCCGGCATCAACTGCAAGATCAACCTCATGCCCTCCGCCAAATTCTGGGAGGTGTGGGACAAGGTGCCCTTCGGCTTTACCGAGTGGACCCATCGCCCGCTCGGGATCATGGTGCTTGCCCTTGCCTATCGCACCGGCGTGCCATGGAACGAGTCGGCCTACTCCAACAAGCAGTTCGATGAACTCTTGACCAAGGCCGAAGCGACGCTCGACGTGAAAGCCCGCTCCGAAATCGTGGGTGAGCTGGAAAAAATCCTCCAGGAGGATGGGCCAATCGTGCAGCCCTTGTGGCGCTCGATCATCTTCCCCGTCGACAAGAGTGTGAAAGGCTTCCAGGGCCATCCCACGCGCTATTTCTTCTGCGAGGAATGGGCCATCGAACAGGCCTGAGGTCAGTTCAACGAATGCGATGGCCGGGCAAAGACCCGGCCATCTTCTTTCCAACTCAGCCTACCACTCCTGCCTTTTTGAGAGCGGCGATCTTCGCCTCATCGAGGCCGAGGACGGAGGTGAGCACCTCCATCGTATCCGCCCCCAGTGCCGGCGGCGGCCGGTCATAATCGACGGGCGTTCGCGACAACCGCAAGGGATTGGCAATGCCAGGCGTCTTCACCCCATCTTGGCGCTCCAGATCCACCCGCATGCGGCGATGGCGGACCTGCGGATCGGCGAACACTTCGTCGATCCTATTGATCGGTCCGCATGGCACCGCCGCGTCTTCAAGCGCCTCCACCCATTCCTGGGTGCTGCGCCGATGCATGGCCTTCGAAATGATGGGAATGAGCGCTGCACGATTCTGCACCCGTGCCCGGTTGGTGGCAAAGCGCAAATCCTCGGGCACGCCCTCAAGGCCGGCGATGCGGCAGAACTCTCTGAACTGCCGGTCCGTGCCGATGGCGATGATCACATGCCCGTCCCGCGTCTCGAAACTCTGATAGGGAACGATATTGGGATGCGCATTCCCGAGCCGGGGAGGGGGCTCACCGCTCACCAGATAATTGAGCGCCTGGTTGGCGAGCACGGCGACTTGCGTATCGAGCAGGGCAATGTCGATGTACTGACCTTCACCGCTACGCTCCCGATGGGCGAGCGCTGCGAGCACCCCAATGGCGGCGTAGAGACCGGTGAACAAATCGGCGAAGGCAACGCCACACTTGACTGGACCAGCCCCCGGTTCGCCGTCGGGAAGTCCGGTGATGCTCATGATGCCGCCCATGCCTTGGATCATGAAATCGTAGCCGGCGCGCTTCGCATAGGGACCGTCCTGACCAAAGCCGGTGATGGAACAGTAAATGATCCGCGGATTGAATGACTTGAGGCTGTCGTAGTCGAGACCGTATTTTTTGAGGCCTCCGACCTTGAAATTCTCGAGCACGATGTCCGAACCTCGCGCCAGCTCCCTGATCAGGGCCTGCCCCTCGGGGTTCGCCATGTCGATGGTGAGCGATTTCTTGCCCCGGTTGGCCGAAAGATAGTAGGCGGCATCGCCGCGCGAGCCGTCCGCCTTGGTAATGAATGGCGGACCCCACCCCCGGGTATCGTCACCATCGGCCGGTCTTTCGATTTTGATGACTTCCGCGCCCAGGTCGGCCAGCACCTGGCCCGCCCACGGCCCGGCCAGCACGCGCGACAGATCGAGAACCCGAATATGGCTCAAAGGCCCTGGCAATGAATGCCTCCCTGCCGGCCCGTTCTATCCGGCTGCCCTACGCAGGGCAATCGAGTCTCAGGGACAGACTCAATTTTCGGTTGGACTTCAATGCTGTGTGATCCGGGCTTCTCCCATTGCCGCCTGTCATCGAAACGTCATACTATCTCGCGAGCAAGTGTGAAGCTGGGGCAACCAGCCGACACTAAGCTGTCATGCAGTGATGGCAGCTCTAGCTAGAGACCGGGCGACAAACATCTTTACTCTCGGAGGACAATAAATGAGTAAAACTACTGATTCGGGCCGTTCCAGCTATGAGACCGTGCTGGCGGCGAGGCGCTTCAGCCGCCGCACCCTGCTGAAAGCCGGCGCCGCCGCAAGTGCGGTCACCTTCGCCGGTCCTGCCTTGGTCAGGAACGCCTTTTCTTCGTCGGGCCAGCTGAATCTCCTGATGTGGTCGGACGAATTCCCCGATCCGGTCGTTCCGAATTTCGAGAAGCAGTCAGGCATCAAGGTCAATATGACGCCCTTCTCGCAGAACGAGGAGCAGATCAACAAGCTTCAGGCTACGGGTGGCGAGGGCTTCGATCTCTGCCAGCCGACCCGCGACCGCGCCCCGCAGTTCAAGGATCTGGGCGTGCTTGGGCCCTTCGACATGAACAAGCTCAAGAACACCGGCAACCTCATCCCCGCCATGCTCGAGGGATCGCAGAGCCTGTGGACGTGGGATGGCGGGCTCTATCACCTGCCGCATGTCTGGGGCAGCGAGGCGATTGCTTGGCGCACCGACAAATGGCAGCCCAAGGACACTGCCTCCTTAAGCTATGGCGATCTCTGGAACGAGGAGGTGAAAGGTCACGTTCAGGGCCGCCCGCACTCCATGCTCCTCGGCATCGGCCTGTGGATGGATGGCACTGGCAAGCTTCCCTCCAACCGCATGCTCGATGCCTTCAAGGACCCGGAGACCTTCAAGAAGATCTACGACCAGATCCTTCCCTTCGCCATCGAGCACAAGGCTTGGATCAAGCAGTTCTGGGATTCGGCCGACAACACCAAGTCGGGTCTCCTGGAGAACGACGTGTGGATCGGTCAGACCTGGGATGGTCCCGCCCTCTCCCTCAAAAAGGAAGGCAAGCCCGTCACCTATCAGGCGCCCAAGGAAGGTGCCATCACGTGGCTCGACGGTCTGTCAATGCCCAAGGCGGCGGCCAATGTCGACCAGATTTACGAGTTCATCAATTACCTGCACACCAAGGAAGTGGCGGCCCAGCTCGCCGAAGGCTCGGGCTACAACCCGGTCGTCACCGGCGCCGATGCACTTCTTTCGGACGTTGCCAAGAAAAACTTCGCCGAAGCTTATCCGGGTGATTCCTTGAAGAACCTCTGGCACCGCCCGCCCGAGTCGAGCTGGCTGGGTGACCTGAAACTCGAGTACGCCGACAAATTCAAGGCCGCCTGATTTATTCAGCTTCTGCAAAAAGCTTGGCCCCGGCCCAACCAGCCGGGGTCGGGCATTTACGCTGCCTTGTCGATGCGCCAATATGGTTCCTCATTAGGGAGAGGGTGAGGAAGAGCGAGACATGAGCGCTGACGTCGAGCTCGATCGTGTCACGATACGATTCGGCAATTTCACGGCCGTGAAGGGTGCCACGCTCAAGATCAACAATGGCGAGTTCTTTTCGTTTCTGGGTCCCTCCGGCTGCGGCAAGACCACGATTCTCAGAACCATATCCGGCTTTCTAGAACCCTCCGAGGGCATCGTGCGCATCGGCGGCAAGAACATGGTCGGCATTGGTCCCAACAAGCGGCCGACCGCGCTGATCTTTCAGAATCTTGCCCTCTTTCCGCTGATGACGGTAGCGGAGAACATCACCTATGGTCTGCGCGTGCGCGGCGTTCCCCGCGACGGGCGCCGCCGCCGGGCCAATGAGTTGCTCAATCTCATTGCCCTTCCCGATCAGGGCGGCAAGCTCGTGAGCGAATTGTCCGGCGGCCAGCGTCAGCGCGTCGCCATCGCCCGCGCCCTGTGCGTCGAGCCACAGGTGCT
>Ga0114129_10015092_pt1 | contig 10995 bp, 10 predicted proteins | sample RhiMetdeltSRZDD1_FD_80071 | JGI IMG/M metagenome (GOLD analysis project Ga0114129, IMG submission 80071) | Populus rhizosphere microbial communities from Tennessee, USA - Rhizosphere MetaG P. deltoides SRZDD1 (version 2) (version 2) | ecosystem: Host-associated > Plants > Roots > Rhizosphere >... | reverse complement strand
TCCTGAGCGACCGCCATGTCGTCCGTCACGCCGGTCAGGACCGCCGGCGAATAGAAGAACCCCTTCGCGTACTTGTCATCGGTCAGGTAGCGGCCGCCGGCCATGAGCTTGGCGCTGTGCTTCACGGCGTCCTCGACCAGCGAGTGCACCTTCGCATGCGTTTCCTTGTTGATCAGCGGGCCGATCTGCGCGCCCGGTTCGAAGCCCGGCGCGACCTTCAGCTTGCCGACCGCATCGACGAACGCCGGGATGAACTCCGCCGCGATGCCGCGCTGGATGTAGATCCGGTTGGCGCAGATGCACGACTGGCCGCCGACGCGCAGGAACTTCATCGCCACCGCGCCCTCGAGCGCCGCCTTGAAGTCGGCGTCGTCGAACACGATGAACGGCGCGTTGCCGCCGAGCTCGAACGACAGCCGCGTCACCTGCTTGGCCGCGGCCTCCATGATCCCCTTGCCCACGTCGGTCGAGCCGGTGAAGCCGATCTTGCGGATCAGCGGATGCGTGAGGAGCTCGGCGCCCACGAGCCGCGAGCGGTTGGTGGTGAGCACGTTGAACACGCCCTTGGGCAGCCCGGCTACCTCCGTGATGCGCGCGATGGCGAGCGCGGTCAGCGGCGTCGCCGAGGCCGGCTTGAGCACGACGGTGCAGCCGGCAGCGAGCGCCGGGGCGATCTTGCGCGTGACCATCGTGGCCGGAAAGTTCCACGGCGTCACCGCGGCGACCGGTCCGATCGGCTGGCGCAGCACCCAATAGCGCTTGCCCGGCTGCGGCGACGGGATCCACTCGCCGCTCATGCGGCGGGCCTCCTCGGCGAACCAGCCGAAGTAGCCGAGCGCGAACTGGACTTCCTTCTTGGCCTCCTCGAACGGCTTGCCGTTCTCGAGCGTCACCAGGCGCGCGAGCTCGTCGCGCCGCTCCTGCATGAGCTCCTGGATGCGGAGCAGGATGCTGCCGCGGTCCTTGGGCGCCAGCACCGACCACTCGCGAAACGCCGCGTGCGCGGCGCCGACGGCGCGCTGGATGTCGGGCCCGGCGCCGTTGACGACCTTCGCGACGATCGAGCCGTCTGCGGGATTCTTGACGTCGAAGGTGGCGCCGCCATCGGCGAGCATCCACTCGCCGTCGATGTACATGCGCTCGAGGTCAGCCATGGGATCCTCCGTACGGGCGGATTGGGGCGACTTCGCCGCGAGAGCCTACGCTCCCTCCCGACGGCGCGCTAGACGCGCTGCGCCAAGACTCGTCGAATCAGCGCGAAAGGTGGGTGACGAGCCAGCGTGCGGTGCGGAGCAGCGGGCCGTCGCGATGCCGGGCGCCGACCACCTGGACGCCGAGCGGAAGACCGTTGGCGCCCTGCATCAGCGGCACGTTGAGCGCCGGCATCCCGCAGAGCGTCCACAGGGCGCAGAAGGCGGGATCGCCGGTCGACTCGAGCCCTTTCGGGGCGGTGCCGAACGCGGCGGGCGTCAGGATCGCGTCGTAGCGCCGCTCGAACAGCTCCGTGAAGCTCGCGTTGAGCTCGGGGATGCGGTCCAGCGCGCGTAGATAGTCGGACGCGCGAACCTCGCACCCCTCGGCGATCCGCGCGCGCAGCGCGGGCGAGAGCTTGTCGCGCCCGTGCTCCCACTCCCGCCGCAGGTTGAGCGCGATCTCGGCGCCCCCGATGGCGCGCTGCCAGTCGAGCACTTCGTCGGCGGCCGTGGTGAGCTCGAGCTCCTCGACGCGATCGCCGAGCGCGCTCGCCAGCTCGGCGAACGCGCCGCGCGCGTCCGCGTCGACGCGATCCCAGAGCGATGTCTTCACGAACGCGAGCATCGGCGTCACCGGCGGCTCTTCCGCGGCGGTCGCGCGATACGACGCCCGAGCGCGCGGGCGCGAATCCGGGTCGCGCTCGTCGTGGACGGCGAGCTCTTCGAGCAAGAGCGCGACGTCGTCGATGCCGCGCGCGAAGAGGCCGACGTGATCGAGGGTGCGCGAGAGCCGGAACATGCCGTGGCGCGGCACGAGCCCGTGCGTCGGCTTGAGCCCGTAGACGCCGCAGTAGGCGGCCGGCCGGATCGTCGAGCCGGTGGTCTGGCTGCCGAGTGCCAGCGGCACCATGCCGGCGGCGACCGCGGCGGCCGAGCCGCTCGACGAGCCGCCCGGCGTGTGGCCCGGGTTGTGCGGGTTACGCGTCTTGCCGGGCGTACGGGTCGCGAACTCGGTCGTGACCGTCTTGCCGAGGATCACCGCGCCGGCCGCGCGCAGCAGCGAAACGACCGACGCGTCGCGCGACGGCGTGCGGCCGGCATGGAGCACCGAGCCGTTCTCGGTGGGCATGTCCGCGGTGTCGATGATGTCCTTGAGCCCCACCGGAACGCCGTGCAGCGCGCCGATCGGCTGGCCGGACAGCCGATACTCGTCGGCCGCGCGCGCCTGAGCCAGCGCGTACTCGGGATCGAGGAACGTCCACGCCTGCACGTCGCCATCGACCTCGCGCACGCGCGCCAGGCACGCCTGCACTAGATCGACCGACGTGACGAGGCCCTCGCGCACCATCCGCGCTGCCTCCGCCGCTCCCAACGCCTGAAGGTTCTTCTGATCCATCGTTCAGCAGAGATTACCACCAGGGATCGAACACGGGTCGAATCCCGTTGGGGCCACCAAATTGTTTTTCTTGATGTTCGATGGCCGCATGTTCGAGTCGTGTCGCCGACCCGACTCGAACACGAAGCTCGCCCCCGGCGGGAGGGTGAGGCTCCGGCCTACTTGCGGACCATCTCTACGGTCACCGCGGTCGTGCCATCCGACACGGCCACGTCCTTCTTCACGACGGGGAGAATCTCGTGCCAGATCTGCAGTGTATAGGCGCCGGGTGGCACGTTCTCGAGCGCGAACTCTCCCTTGTCATTGGTGAGCGCATAAAAGGGATGCTCCGCCACCACCACCCAGGCCCGCATCCAGGGGTGCAGATCGCAGTCGATGCGAACGATCTCGGGCCGTCGGAAGGCAATGGGAATCGCCCGGCCCTTGGGCTGAGTTCGGTTGAAGGTGGGGTTGTCGCCCCCGCTGGCGCTGTGGAGGTTGTGGAGGAGCCGGTCGCCGTTCAAAAACTCCACCGTTCCTCCGACCGGCACGATGACCACGCGCGGAATGAATACGCACTGCTTCTGGTCCATCTGGACGGTCGGCGCCACGCTTCGCTTCGCGTCTGGTGGGGGCGTCACCAGCGATACCACGGCGTTGCGCAGCCCCATGTCGGGCGAGACGACGACGTCTTCCGCGTCCTTGGTAGTGCCGCACGTGGTGTGATCCACGGTGACCTTGACCTTCTTGACCTCCACAGGACCAGCGGCGAGCCTGACGGTGCCTTTGATAGTCCCGGCGCCGGCCGAGCATGTAGCGCCGTACCAGACCGTCAGAGTCAAGAATGCGGCCACCGCTGCCGTAGCTGTACGCATGACAATCCCCGCATGGTTGATCGTGTGAAGGCTTGGAGGTGCGGCGAGCTTAGCGCCCGAGGTGGCGACGGTCAAGAATCCTGTCGACAAGTGTCGGCCCGTGGCATCATGTCACGCTGCTTCCAAACGGTCGCGTGCGCTGCGAGGGAGGATTTATGGCTCGGGAGTCTTCTCGGCGCCGGTTCTTGAAGCGTGGTCTTGCACTTGGCGCCGCTCTAGCGGCTGGCGGTCGCACCGTTCCGAGTCACGGGCAGCCCGCTCCCGATGATCCCTCGAAAGTGGTGGGCGGCCCGATGGTGCCCTATGGAGAGCGCTCACGCTTCGAGGAAGCCTTGCGCGAGAAAGGCCCGCCGTTCTTGCCGGACGAGTGGGGTGGCAACTTCACGCCTCTGGAAGAAACGGTCGGCATCATCACGCCATCGGCACTCCACTACGAAGTCTGTCGGGGTGGCGTCGCCGACATCGATCCCCGCCGGCACCGCCTGCTGATCCATGGGATGGTCGAACGTCCCCTGATGCTCAGGATCGACGAGCTCAAGCGGTTGCCCTCGACGTCCCGCATCCTTTTCCTGGAGTGCGCCGGCAACAGCCGTTCGGAGTGGCGGGCGCCCACGGCGGACAAGGTCCGGTTCACGCACGGCCTCACCAGTTGCAGCGAGTGGACGGGAGTGGCGCTCTCGCTGCTGCTCCGCGAGGCTGGGGTGCACAAGGGCGCTTCCTGGATCGTCGCCGAGGGGGCGGACGCCAGCGGCAACGAGCGTAGCATTCCGATCGCGAAGGCCATGGACGACGTGCTGGTTGCGTATGGCCAAAACGGTGAGGCGTCTCGCCCGGGAAACGGCTATCCGCTCCGGCTCATCGTTCCGGGCTGGGAAGGCAACGTCAACGTCAAGTGGTTGCGGCGCATCAAGGTGGTCGACAGACCGTACATGACGCGCATGGAGGCTCCAGACCACACCAGTCTCCTGCCCAACGGCAAGGCTCGGCAGTTCCTGTTCGTCATGGAGGCGAAGTCGGTCATCACCTTCCCTTCCGGCGGTCAGCGGTTGCCGGGTCCCGGCGTGCACGAGATCAGAGGACTCGCGTGGTCGGGTCGCGGTGCCGTCCGCCGGGTGGAGATCTCCACCAACGGTGGAAAGACCTGGCAGGAAGCACGGCTCCAGGCGCCCGTCCTGCGATTCGCCCACACGCGCTTCGCGCTGCCCTGGCAGTGGGACGGGCGCGAGGCCATTCTGCAGTCGCGATGCATCGACGAGACCGGATACGTCCAGCCGACGCTGCGCGAGCTGGTCAAGGTGCGCGGCTTGAATTCCGTCTATCACAACAATGCCATCCAGAACTGGAAGGTACTGGCCGACGGGAGCGTCCGGAATGTCCACGCGTAAGCCTGGGCTCGGGCTCCCGGCGGTGTTGCTCGTGATGACGGCGCTGGGGGGATCCGAGGCGCTGGCTCAGATGCCAACCTATGGCGTCGGCCGCGCACCGACGGCCGAAGAGATCAAGGCCTGGGACCTTACCATCCCACCCGACGGGCAGGGATTGCCGCCGGGTCGAGGCACCGCGGTGCTCGGTAAACCCGTCTTCGCCGGCCGATGCGCCGCCTGTCACGGCGACAATGGGGACGATCCGAAGTACCGGGCTCTGGTCGCCGGCCGCGGTCCGTTCACCTCGGCCGAGCTCGGCGAAAACCTCGACTGGCTCCTGGGCGGGAAGCCTATTCTGACCATCGGCAGGTTCTGGCCCTACGCCACCACGCTGTGGGGTTACATCAACCGCGCGCAACCCTTCGATGAGCCCGGCTCGCTGACCCACGACCAGGTCTACGCGGTGACGGCATACCTCCTGTACTTGAACGGGATCATCGGCGAAACCGACGTCCTCGACGCCCGCACTCTGCCGGCGGTCAAGATGCCGAACCGCGACGGCTTCGTGCCCGACGCGCGGCCGGACGTGGGAAGAACCGCGGCTCCCAAGAAACGCTGAGCCGTCTCAGGACTCGTCGCGGGCGAGTCGGCGGTAGTCGACGGCGCGTCGCTCAAGCTTCGGGAGCGAGCTGACGGATGGTGTGCAGGAGCTCCCGCGGGCTATAGGGCTTGGCGAGATACGCGGTGGCCCCGGCGGCCTTCGCCTTCTGCTCGTCACCGCTCAGCGCGAACGACGTGATGACGATGATCGGGATATGCGCGGTAGTGGCGTCGGCGCGCAGCGTTCGGGTGACGTCCAGACCCGACACCCGGGGCAATTGAATGTCCATGATGATGAGGTCGGGTAGCTCGCGCCGAGCCGTCGCCAGTCCCGCATCCCCATCGGTCGCCTCCAGCAGCTCGTAAGCGGTCCGCTGCAGGAGGTCTCGCACGATCTTACGATTGAACGCGTTGTCCTCCACGTACAGGACTCTCTTGGCCGTCATACGGTCTCCGGGCGGTTGAGCCGCAGCGGGATGGTGAACAGGAACGTGGAGCCTGTCCCGCGCTGGCTCTCCACCCAGATGCGTCCCCCGTGCAGCTCGACGAATTTCCTCGTGATGCTGAGACCCAGGCCGGTCCCACCGAAGTCTCGGGCGACGGTCGGGTCGACCTGTCGGAACTCCGTGAATAGGTTCTGGATCTGGTCGGGGGGAATCCCGATCCCGGTGTCGGAGACCCGATAGAGGAGCATTTCGCCCTGGCGTTCGACCCGGATCTCGACGTGTCCTTTCCGGGTGAACTTCAGCGCGTTTCCGGTCAAGTTCATGAGGCACTGGGTGAGCCGCTGGACATCGCCGCGCGCCGTCGGGATATCGTCCTCGGTCACCGCCCGAAACTCCAGCCCTTTTTCCTGGGCCAGGGCCCCGAGCGACAACCGAACGCGGCTCACGATTTCCTCGACCGCGTAGTCACCGAGGTTCAGCTCCATGCGGTTGGCCTCGATCTTGGACAGGTCTAGGACGTCGTTGATCAGGGCGAGGAGTTGCTTGCCGCAGGTGTTGATGTCGGACACGGTGTTCTTGAGGCCCTCGGGAATGTCGCCGTAGACACCGTCCACGATCAGCTCGGTGAAGCCGAGGATGGCGTTGAGAGGGGTGCGCAACTCGTGGCTCATGCTGGCCAGGAAGTCGGACTTGGCCTTGCTCGCTCGCTCGAGCTGTTCATACAGGTGACGCAGCTCACCGCTCATCCGGTTCATGTGGGCGGCCAGGGCCCCGAACTCGTCCCGGTTGGGCACGGTGATGGTCGTCCCGAAGTCGCCCTTCGCCACCTCTCCCAGGAAGCGCTCGGCCTCCTGGACGGGCAGGATGAACGACCACGAGGTCACGAACCCCATGACGAGCGCCAAGGCAATCGAGGCGCCGACGAAGGTACCCAGCAGCACGAAGGTCCGGCGGCGCCCGGCGTCGACGCTCTCCCTCAGGGTGTCGATCGTGCCCTCTTCGATGGTGACGACCTGCTGGACGAGCTCGTCGATCTGCGCGTACAGCGGAACGCCCTTGCCGCGCTGCAGAGCCATGGCTTCGGCGAGCTTGTCGTCGCGGATGAAGTTGGCGATGTCCGCCACCGTCGTGAGGACCTGTTCCTGGGCGGCGCGGATCCGGTCGATGATTTCCCGCTCTTCCGACGGCGCCGCCTGCTCGATCCGCACCAGGGTATCGTTGAAACGATTGTTCTCCCGGAGGATCTTCGCGATCGTCGGCTCGTCCTTCAGGAGGAGCGCCATCGCCGTGAAGTGCATCTGCATGGCCAGCGCGTGCGCCATCTGACGCGACGCATCGACGCGCAGATGCGCCTTGTCCAGAAGGTGACTCTGGCGGCCGACCCTGGCGATGATCTCCAGGCTCACCGCTCCCATGGCGATGAACAACAGGGTAATGATCAGGAAGGCGCCTAGGAGCTTGGCGTGAACCGACGCCGGGATCCGGGCCACACGATGAACCAGGCGGCCAAGTGGCGTGCCAGTCAGCAAGAAGCGGGCGACTCGATGAGCAGAGCCCGCGAGCATGCTCGCCCGACTAGGGTCGCATCGGGCGGGTCGCGGGCCCCGGCCGCAGCATCTCGCGTGGGTCGATGATCTCCTCGATCCAGGGGGTTCCAGCCGAGCGTAACGGCGAGCGCAGCCTTGTCAGCCGGTCGGCCGTCCAGGCCCCGCCGTCGAAGAACGGATCGCTGGCCATCAGCGACACCGGTCAGCCGTCCGCCGCGGGAAGCCGGTGATCACGGCGCGGCTGTACGGCGCCGACAGCTCGAAGAACGCGCCGCGATCGACCACGGCCTCGACGATCGCCCGCGTCTTGTGCGGCTTGCGCACGTTGCGCGGCACGACGTTGAAGAGCCACTCCTCGCGGCGCTGGGAGTCGTCGGTCTTGAGTCCCCGCGCCGACACGTTATCCACCGAAGACGCCATCGGGCCTCGACTCTACCATCGGATGCCGTACTATGGGCGCTCGTAAGCCACCGCGCGTCGCCGTTCACCCTGTTCCTGGCCCTGGCCGGCGCGCTGCAGCGACCCGTTTAGCCGCAATCCTCGGGGGCGCTACGACCTTCGAAAGGGCGCGCAGGGGCCCCGCCCGAGCTTACTTGCCGTAGAGGAACTCTGGCAGCCACAACGTCATGCCCGGCCAGATGTACATGAACATCAGGCACAGGCAGACGATCAGCATGTACGGCATCATGCCCGCGAAGATCTGGTTCAACGTCACGTGGCGCGGCGAGACGCCCTTGAGATAGAACGCCGACATCGCGACCGGCGGCGAGAGGAAGGCCGCCTGCAGATTCACCGCGACCATCGTGCCGAACAGGATCGGATCGACGTTGAAGTGGGCCAGCAGCGGGATGAAGATCGGGCAGAAGATCACGATGATCTCGGTCCACTCGAGCGGCCAGCCGAGCAGGAAGATGATGACCTGCGCCAGGAACTGAAAGCCGAGCGGCGAGAGATTCATGCTGAGCACCCAGCGCTCGATCAGCCCCTGCCCGCCGTGCAGCGCGAACACCGCCGAGAACAGCGCCGAGCCGACGAAGAGCCAGCACACCATCGCGGTGGTCTTCGCGGTCAGGAACGTCGACTCCTTCACGTTCTGACGGAGCTCGGGTGAGCTACGCAGATACCAGAGCCCGGGCACGACGGTCCCGAACAGGGTCCCACCGATCGAGCCCGCCACCAGCAGCGACGCGAAATCCTCGCCCTCGTACACGCCGAGCGTGATGCCGACGATGAAGCCGACCAGGCTCCACCAGAGCACCGGCCGCATGAACTTCGACATCACCGCGAGATACAGCGCGCCCAGCGCGCCGATGGCCGCCGACTCGGTCGCGGTGCAGATGCCGAACAGGATCACCGCGAGCACCACGATCGTGAGCACGCCGAGCGGCACGACCGAGGCGCACAGCTCCTTCAAGATCTCGAGCTGCTCGCCGTCCATCCGCCAGAAGTAGAAGAACAGGAGGAGCCCGCACGCCGCCGCCAGCCCCCAGAACCAGGCGTAGAAGTGCGCCGGAATCTTGCCGGCCTCCGACGCGAGCGTGGGGTCGCGCAGGGACGTCATCTCTTCGGGCGCTTCTTGCTTCCTGGCGCCGTCGGTCGCCTCGGATTCGGATTCGCCGGCGGCGCCGAGCTCCTGAGGCTTGTCTTCGGTGGCCACGGGCGTTGCGGGAACCGTCGCGGCGGCGATCGGAGCCGTCGATGCGGGCGGCGTCGCGGGCGCCGCGACGCGGGCCGGAGCGGCGGCGGTAGCCGTCTCGGGTGCGTTGTAGATGACCACGTACCACCACGTCGCCGCGAACGTCCCGACCGTCAGAAGGAGCGGCACCGAGAGCACGAGCAAGTTGTGCGCGATCACCCGATAACCGACGGCGAGACCGCGCACGATGCTCGGATTCAGCGCGGCGCCGAGCACGCCCGGGACCACGCGCCGCGCGGGACCGCGCTCGAGCTTCGCCAGATAATCGGGCACCTTCACGCGGTACTGATCGGGCGGAAGCTTCGGCGCGATCTTCGGGTTGATGATCGCCCAGCCCAGGATGTAGACGAGGTACAGGAACGTGAGAAAGAACCCCGGCAGCATGGCGGCCGCGTACAGCTTCACGATCGACTGGCCGGCCACCGCCGCGTAGACGATCAGCATGACCGACGGCGGAATCAAGATCCCGAGCGTGCCGCCCGCCGTGATCGCGCCCGAGGCCAGCTTCACGTCGTAGCCGGCGTTCAGCATCGGCCGCATCGCGATGACGCCCATCAGCACGACGACCGCGCCGACGATACCGGAGGCGATGCCCCAGAATGCGCACACGAGCAGGGTCGTGACGGCGAGCGAGGCCGGCACGCGACGGAAGGCGAGCTGGACAGAGTGGAACATGCGATCGACGAGCGCCGCGCGTTCCATGATGTAGCCCATGAAGACGAACAGCGGCACCGACAGCAAGGTGTCGTTCGTCATCACGCCGTACGTACGCTGCACGATCAGGTCGAAGATGCGGTTGTCGTACCAGTGGCCGACGGGCACCCAGAAGGCGATGTAGCCGAAGATCATACCGAGACCCATCAGGGTGAAGGCGGTCGGGAAGCCCATCATGATGGCCACCACGATGAGGCCGAGCATCGTGAGGCCGAGCGCGGGATCGCTCATGGCGTCCGGCTCTGCCGCTCGGTGTCGTCGACCACGCTGCGGTGCCGCGCGGCCTCGTCGATGGCGTGGGCCCCCTCCATCGCCTGACGGCGCGATTCTTCGTCGACGTACGCGCTGCGCGAGAGCTGCGTCTCGATCACGTCGATCTCCTCGACGTCCTCCAGGCGCGCCGGCCAGCTCCCGGTGCGCAGGCACTCCACGCAGCGGACGATCTCGGCCAGCCCCTGCAGCATCACCAGCGCGCCCGCCAGCGGAATGACCGACTTGAAGTGGTAGACCGGCGGCCCCTCGGCGGTCACCGTCGAGTGCTCGCCGATCCGCCAGGAGAGCGCGGCGTAGTCGTAGCCCGCGTAGATCAGCCCGAGGATGCCGGGAATGAAGAAGAGCAAATAGAGGATCAGGTCCATCGAGGCCTGACCGCGCGGCTTCAGATAGATGTAGACGAAGTCGGCGCGCACGTGGCCGCCGAGCGCCAGCGCGTAGGCGCCGCACAGCATGAACAGCGACCCGTACAGCATGTTGTTGAAGTCGAAGATCCAGGCGGTCGGCGCGTTGAGGATGTAGCGCTTGAAGACCTCGATCGAGACGACGAACGTGAGGGCCACGATGAGCCACGCCGCGGCCTTGCCGGACCAGTAGCTGACCTGGTCGATGGTGCCGATGACCTGTCGCAGGCTCATCAGCTCAACACCGGGCTGCGGCCGGCCACCCGGTTCCACTCCGGATGGCCGGCACGCATCGCGTCGATCACGGAGACGCTAGCTCTTCTTCGCGGCCGGCTTGGTGCCGAAGTAATGGTTGTAGGCCATGCGCCGGCTCACGTTGGTGTCGAGGTCCCACTTCACGGCGCGGGCGGCGAACGCCTTCTGCGAGTCGGCGATCTCCTTGAAGATCGCGTTGTCCGACGCCTTCTTGTCAGCGACCTGGTCGTAGATCTCGAGCTGCTTCTGCAGC
>Ga0114129_10015091_pt1 | contig 10995 bp, 10 predicted proteins | sample RhiMetdeltSRZDD1_FD_80071 | JGI IMG/M metagenome (GOLD analysis project Ga0114129, IMG submission 80071) | Populus rhizosphere microbial communities from Tennessee, USA - Rhizosphere MetaG P. deltoides SRZDD1 (version 2) (version 2) | ecosystem: Host-associated > Plants > Roots > Rhizosphere >... | reverse complement strand
GGCATCGAGCACAGCGATCAAACCGACCTTTCCCACAGTATCAGCTGCTGAAGCAGTGACGATGCCAGCACAATCATCGTTAGAGTCAGTTGGTGTAACTACCAGGACTATATCGGCTAATTCTCGCAATGTACTTCTCTTCATCCAGGTATGATATAAACTTATAAATTTCTCTTTTGGAATATGCGGATCTATGTTGAATCGCGAAAAGTGCCCAGCAGTGACAGCCAAGTTCAGTAATCGATGCGTTGCAGGGGCACAGGGATATTCGAGAATACGCAACACCGAGGATGCCATATCTCGATCAGTACAAGCAACTGGGACCAAGTCGAACAGAAAAGTTGCCTTCCGATCTACTAACATACCTGAAAAGTCACAGAGCAGAGACGGAGACACATGCCTCTCAAGCGAAGTTGCCCAATAGACGATTTCGATGCCATGGCGTCTTGCAAAGCGCAGAACATTGTATAGAGTCGTATCATCTAAGTTTGGCGTGGAAATCTCGGAGACTTGCCCCCCGAAATGTTCAGAGTCCCAGGGAAGGAATTTTAAAACTTCTTTTGGAGGTGCAAGCACTTTGTCATTCCTAACTATGTCTACTTGCTCTCATAAAATGAGCCACGCCGATTGCATTTTTATAAATATGCCTCTGGCATGGCAGGGGTAAGGGGCCTTACCAGTCATACAGGCCAGGCCGGTTTCCTCCTTCCCTCCCTGAAAAATCAATGTCCGAGTGTTTTAAAGAACGTCGTTAGAGAACTTACAACACGTCCTTGCTCTCTCTCAGTCATATCAGAATAGAAAGGCAGCCTGAGGAGCCGCCCGCTCAACTCCTCGGTAATGGGCAAGTCGCTCGCACAGTAGCCAAATTTGTTCCCCATAGGGGAAGAGTGTAAGGGGATATAATGGAAAACTGCATGAATGCCGTGCTGTTTGAGATGCGCCATGAGGGCATTACGCGTCTCTTGATTGTTGAGCAAAATGTAAAACAGGTGATAATTACTGACACATTCTTCTGGAATATGGGGAAGACGCAACAGCCCTTTGTCCTCTAATGGAGTCAGACGGTCATAATATCTCTCGTGGAGCACACGACGACGCTCAGCGATGACCTCGAGCGCCTCCAACTGCGCATAGAGAAAGGCACAACAGAGCTCACTGGGAACATAGGAGGAACCGACATCCACCCACGTGTACTTGTCGACTTCACCGCGGAAAAATTGACCGCGATTGGTGCCTTTATCACGGATGATCTCAGCGCGCTCGACCATGGCGGGAGTATTGACGCAGAGAGCGCCGCCTTCACCCGAGATGTAGTTCTTCGTGTCGTGGAAGCTATAGGTCCCCAGATGACCGATGGCACCGAGAGCGCAGCCGTCGTAGAAAGCATTCACACCTTGTGCAGCATCCTCTACGACCAGGAGATTATGCTTTGTGGCAATCGTCATAAGGCGATCCATGGCACACGAGACACCCGCGTAATGGACCGGGAAGATGGCTTTCGTTCGTGGGGTGATGGCTGCTTCGAGCAAGTTTTCGTCGAGATTCAACGTATCAGGCCTGATATCAACAAACACCGGCTTGGCGCCGAATTGCACAAAGGCGTTTGCTGTAGAGACAAAGGTAAAAGAAGGGAGAATCACCTCGTCCCCAGGATCGAGGTTGCAGAGCCTAGCGGCCATTTCCAGGGCCGCGGTGCACGAAGGTGTCATCAGCACTTTGTGAATGCCGAATCTTTCCTCAAGCAAGCGACAGCACTGCTTGGTAAAATAGCCATCTGAGGCCAGACTACCCGAGGAGATGACTTGGGCGATATAGGGCAGTTCCTTACCAGTGATGAAGGGCTTCGTGAAAGGGATAGATGATGGCACAGCTACCTCCACAAGTCAGGTGTCGGCAACGTATCTGCTCACGATGCGACAGATTCTTCCACAATACTGCGTAGATAGGCACCATAGCCGTTCGCCAGCGGGTGCGCGAGAGCCTCCAACTGGGCGGCGGTAATGAAGCCTTTGCGGTATGCGACTTCTTCGATACAGGCTATGCGCAAGCCCTGGCGCGCTTGAATGGTTTCGACAAAGTTCGCAGCCTGCAGTAAGGTTTCTTCGGTTCCTGTATCCAGCCATGCAAAGCCGCGTCCAAAGCGTTCGACATACAACTGCCCACGAGCCAGATACATGCGATTGATATCGGTAATTTCCAGTTCGCCACGCGCCGATGGCTTGAGGCTGGCCGCCATGTCCAGCACCTGGTGGTCATAGAAGTATAATCCCGTCACGGCATAATGTGACCTGGGTTTGGGTGGTTTCTCCTCGAGAGAGCGCGCTTGCCCGGTGGCATCGAACTCCACAACACCGTACCTCTCGGGATCTCGCACCGGATACGCAAAGACAGTCGCACCTCTGTCACGGCTTATAGCCTGGTCGAGCTTCTCTTGCAAGCCCTGGCCATAGAAAATATTATCGCCGAGGATCAAGGCCACGTTATCCTGGCCGACAAAATCGCGCCCGATCAGAAACGCCTGCGCCAGTCCGGCAGGTTGCGGTTGTACGACATAGGTGATCGTAATACCGATCTGCTCGCCGTTACCGAGCACGCGCGCAAAATTGTCGATGTCTGCAGGGGTGGAAATCAAAAGAATATCACGGATGTCGGCCAACATCAGAATCGAGAGTGGATAGTAGATCATCGGCTTGTCATAAACCGGTAGGAGTTGCTTACTAACCGCCCGCGTCATAGGGTAGAGACGTGTGCCCAGGCCACCGGCCAGAATAATCCCTTTGCGGAAGTTCCTTTGCCAACTCATCTCATATCTCCTTAGACGGAGAGCCCTGGCCGTTCTCGTCGGTACAGGTCATGTGCTCGCTTGCACATCTACGGGCAGCAATGCTTCTGTGCTATGCATAGGCGCTCAATTTTATCCGATGCTGCGGCGTAGCACCTCTGTTAAGCGCTCACACAATACACGTGGCCTTTGTATCATGTCAACCTGCCGCCATGACATTGAACAATGGATATGATCCCGCACATGGCGCCCGCACCCAGGGCGATCTCTCAAAGTCGAGCTTAGAGCCTAAAGCTGCTATAATGGCCTGTATGAGCAAATAATCGCTCAACAAACGAACTCACGACCGCACGCCGCAGAAAAACAATGACAGGCTTCCGTATTGTGAACAACACGTCTCGACCGATAGTGTACTCAGTGTTAGACTGCTCGAAAATCCAAGCTGCCTTTGATATTAGATCCCGTCCATGGCGGGAAAGCTTGCACGACTGCCTACAGGAGATCGACCCATGCCCACCTATATCCCCCGCAATGTCTTGATCACTGGCGGGGCTGGCTTTATCGGGTGTCACTTCGTGCGGTACCTTCTGAGTACCGATCCACGCGTCCGGATTGTGAATCTGGACTTGCTCACGTATGCTGGCTCGTTAGAGAACCTGAAGGAACTGCCCAACACGAACCGTCATACCGTGATACCAGGCGATATCTCGGATCACACGCTCGTCGAGCATCTGCTGCGTGAGCATGCCATCGATACCATCGTGCACTTCGCCGCAGAGTCCCACGTGGACCGGTCCATCACCGGTCCCGCCGCGTTCATCCAAACAAACGTTGTGGGTACCTTCACGCTGCTTGAGGCTGCGCGGGTCTTCTGGCTGCACGAAAGGGCGTGGGATGCGGGGACCTGTCGTTTTCACCATGTCTCCACGGATGAGGTCTACGGCACGCTGGGACCATACGATCCGCTCTTTTGTGAAACCACGCCGTATGCTCCCAACTCTCCATACGCCGCGAGCAAAGCGGCGTCCGACCATCTGATCCGGGCCTACTCCAAGACCTATGGGCTGCCAACTGTCACGACGCACTGTTCCAATAATTATGGTCCCTACCAGCACGATGAGAAGTTTATTCCGACGATTATCCAGTCCTGTCTGCGGGATAAGCCCATTCCCGTCTATGGCGATGGCTCGCATATGCGTGACTGGCTGTATGTCGAAGATCACTGTACAGCCCTCGACGCGGTGCTCCATAGTGGACGGGTGGGCGAGGTATACGATATTGGCGGTGGTCATAGCTGCACGAACCTGGACCTTGTCTATGTGATTTGTCGGATACTGGCCGACCTGACCGCAGAACCCGCAGAGAAGTTCGGTCGTCTGGTGCGTTTTGTCAAGGACCGTCCTGGGCATGATTGGCGTTATGCCATTGACGCGGCCAAGATACAGGAAGAACTCGGCTGGCATCCTACGGAAACCATCGACACAGGGATGCGCAAGACCGTTGCGTGGTATGTAGCAAAGTATATGCAGCAGCGGCAGACGGAGAAGTGAGGTATCTTCTCTTGACTGTCTCAAGTGATTTTGCCCTGCTATGGCCTGCCTTAAAACTGATCTAGTGCAGATCTCACGTAGCATCACTTGCCGTTTTGCATTTCAGCAGTACTACCCCATTATGCTCTTTGAAGAAGATATAAGCTTTTGATTGGTACACCTTAGCCACCGCTCTGCGTGTCAATGAGATAGTCAGCAGTATGCAGATCAAGGGCACTGCTATTGAAGGTGCCAAACACCACAACATGCTGGCGGTTAATCAGATGAGGAATGATGTTATAAGTGGCACAGACACTAGCGCCGTTTTTCATCATAGAGCGCCAGATGAGCGGGAGGCGTCCTACAAAGAGATGGCGTGTGCGCTCAAGTTCGGTGGACGCTGCTATGTGTTTGAACACAATCCTTATAATTCGGTAACGCGCTGAGTCGTCGCCTGGACACCTATTGACTCGACATGCTATCCCGCTGCCCAGCGTGAAGCGCATGCGGGACTCGCTGCGGCGGGCATCTGCAACGTCCATGTTGAGAACCTGATGTTTTTCCCGCCGAAATGGCGCTGGACACGACCTCTTGAGCAGGCGCTGCATTGGCTGTCTTTCGAGGGGCAACGTAGCGTTTGGAGAGAAACCATAATGCGTGCCTCAGTACATACTGGAATGGCAGAGTCTTGTCGCGTTTCACTGCCAGAGGCGGTGGCTTACCCGTTGGAGTTGGGTGATGGGATGGCAGGAGAATATTGCGTCGTCCTGGTTGTCTGGGTATAGTCACCGCATGAGTGTCCGCTCCTGTGTTAGACTCTTCCTGCAGGATAGAGGCAGCCGATCACCCAAAAGGAAAGCCCATGTTTTGGCGCAAGCCCCGTAAGCTCACGCCTTCCCCAGTTGCAACCCTACAACCTCTTGCCCTCACCTCCTCACTAGAACCCGACTGGGGGCACGACGACCGGGGGCAGAAGGGGTTCCAGCTCCTCCGGCAGAAGTGGAGCGAGGTGCCGCTGACATCGCAAAATCGTGTGTTCTCCCAGGACCTTGCGCAGATGGCCGACGAGGAGTTGCACGGCCTGTGGTTCCCAGTGCTGGGAGGAGCAAGCTACCGGACACAATTTCGACGTGCGTGGGTGGTACTACACTCTTTATCGCGACCAGTGGCGGGGGAAGCGGATCATCGACATTGGCTCCGGCCTCGGTTACGACGCAATTACGTTTGCTGGGGCCGGTGCCGCCGAGGTGATGTGCGTAGACCTCGCCCCGACGAACCTGGAGGTGATCCGGAGGATTGCCACCGTCCGCGGGTTGCACAACGTCCACACCCCGTACATGGAGGACTTCGGATCGCTCTTACAGCTCGATGCGGACTACGATGTGATTTGGGCATGTGGGTCGTTGATCAACTCCCCGTTCGCATTCACCCGTGCCGAGTGTCAGGAGTTGCTGCAACACCTAAAACCTGGAGGACGATGGGTCGAGCTGGGCTATCCAAGAATACGCTGGGAGCGCGAGGGGTGCGTGCCGTTCGACAGCTGGGGTGAAAAGACAGACGGCGGGGCGCCGTGGATGGAATGGAAGGATCTGGACAAGTTGCTACGATTGCTGGCGCCGCGGCGGTTCGAGGTTATACTGACGTTGGAGTTCCACAATAGCGATTTCAACTGGTTCGATCTGCTCGCCGTAGACTAGGTGTCACGAATCGATTCAAGAGTTGCGGAAGTAAGGGAATTGATATACTGATACAAGGTTGCTATTCGGATGCGCAGAGAAAAGACGGAATTTTATGAGCCTGAATCCGACAGCTTCTCGCTGGCTTCAGAAACTTCTGCGTCGCAGAAACGGCTTGCTGCCCTTGCTTTTCCGAACTGGTAACAGCGACGGCAGTCAAACCCAGAGCCCGGCTGCGGACAATGATCCATTCGCGGTATTTCTTACTCCAGAAGCGAGCGCTATCAATGCGGCGCGCCAGGCGCATCTGGCCTCTCTTGGGCTAGACCTTACACGTAAACAGGTCCTCGAAGTGGGCGCAGGGATCGGTCTGCATACCCCTTTCTTCCTCGAGCGAGGGTGTGAGGTCCTGGTTACTGACGGGAATGCTGAAAACGTTGGTGAGATTCGGCGCCGTTTACCGAATGTGCCATCTGCGCTTCTAGATCTGGAGCAGGATGGGCCCATTAATCATCTCGGTGTATTCGACATTGTTTATTGTTATGGTCTACTTTATCATCTTCGCAACCCTGAAGTCGCGATCGCAAAGCTTGCTTCAGTATGTCGGGGACAGCTTCTCCTAGAAACGGTTGTCGGTCTCGGTCACTATCCTGAAGTACAGTTAATCCGTGATTTCGCGTCGAACAATCAAGCGGTTTCTGGCATCGGATGCCGGCCCACTCGCTCGTGGATCATGCAAACCTTGGCCAGATATTTCGCCCATGCGTATGTGACACATACGCAGCCGGATTACCCGGATTTCACTCCGGACTGGATAATCCCAGAAACTCGTCTTATTTATCGGGGGGTGTTCGTGGGGTCGAAGTACCCTCTTGCAAACCCCGAGCTTCTGTCGGAGCTGCCTGACCGGCAGCCAGTTTTCAAATCGCCATATACGTTTGCTAGCGGTGTGCCTTCTGAGATGACAGGGGATGTGACGGAGATTCTCGCTTCGGCACACCGAATCGAACCTTGGGTGCATTTGACTGATATCGAGCTGGCAAACGACCAAGCCTCTATCCAGCCGGGGACCTTGATCACTGTGACCACTGCACCGCAGCAGTGGGCATACGCCGCCGCCATTCCGCTGCATCCCTCCGGCGACTCCTGGGGGGTGGTGCTGAAGATACGGACGCAGGTGACAAGTGGCGAAATCGGGTTTGGGATTCTGGCGAGTGACCAAAAGCGATTTACCACTGAACAGCGATATGGGCCAACTGCTGAGCTCGCCGATATCTTGCTGCCGCTCCCTCCCCTGGCAGAGGGATGTAGCCTGATTCTCCGCAATACTGCTCCAAACGCAACAGTGTCCCAAGTCATCCTGGAGTCGATAGAAACGTTGAAACTGGACTGGCGCTTGAACGGGACGTAGGCTCTAAGCTCCTGTATTGAGCCTACGTATGGTTAGAGGGGCTTTGCCCACAGTTCAGCTAAACGGGCCGCATTCGCAGCGTCGTCCGTGCTGCGGCCCAGCGGCATATAGTGCACCCCCTGCTGCCCGGCCAGCTCAGCGGCCAAAATGCGCCAACAATCCAGCACGACCATTATGCCGCCCGGTTTGAGAAAGTCAACGGCTTTCAGGGTGTGAAAGGCTGGGTCAGGGGTAGTGATGACGACGATATCTGCTTGTCGTAAGGCGGCTGCCGCCGAATCAGCCACCGCGATGTGTACACCAATCTCGCGGCAGCCGGTGTGATCGACCAGCGGATCGTAAGCGACAACCTGGGCACCGGTCGCAGCGAGTGCCTTCGCAACCGTGACCCCCTGTGATTCTTCGAGGACATGCGAATATGGCTTGTAGGCCAGGCCCAGCACAGCAACTGTCGTTCCCGGCCCAATCATTGGCTGCAAGCGCACCACCACTCTGGTAGCCAGGGTACGATTCATTTTGTCTGTTGCCTCGGCTAGCGTTGCCTCGGTGTCGAGAGCGCGCGCCATGAATCCTAAAGCCACATTGTCCCGCGGAAAGCACGGGCCGCCATAGCCTAAGGCCCCGGTGAGATATTTGCGGCCAATGCGACTATCAAGGCCGAGGGCGCTCGTCACTACATCCACATCCCCACCAGGGAGCCGTTCACACATATCGGCCAGCATATTGGCGAAGGTGATTTTGGTGGTGACAAAGGTATTCAGCGCCACTTTGGTAAGTTCCGCATTTTCGATGCTCATGCGGCGGCAGGGAGGGGCGTTAGCGGTGATGCTGCTATAACATGCTTCGAGCGAGTCGCCAGAGCGAGCATCGAATTCACCTATCAGATTGAAGTCCGGGTACAGAAAATCCCGGATGACACTCCCCAAGGCAACAAATTCCGGGCTGTAACAGAGGCCGAAGTCTGGGCCGCAGGTTTTCCCTGACTCGCGTTCCAGAATTGGCAACAGGCCGTAACGCGTTGCACCAGGTAACACAGTGCTGGTCAAGGCCACGAGATGATACGTGCGTTTGTGGGCGAGCGCGCGGCCGATCGCACTGAAAGATGCGGCGGCGTAACGCAGCGAGAAAGCCCCGCGTGCATCGCTGGGCGTGGGCACGATGACAAAGGTGACATCAGAGTTGCGGATCGCGTCATCGACATTGAGCGTGGCTCGTAGCCGTTCGCGGTTGGCGGCAATGGTTTCCGCAAGAGCGGTCTCCTGAACCGGAGCGCGACCGGTATTGACGGCTTCGACTGCCTGTGGATTCACATCAACCCCAATCACGTTGCATCCCCGGCTGGCAATGGCGGCAGCCATGCTCGCCCCCAGTTTGCCAAGACCAATCACTGAATAATGCAGCACCATTTGCTCACGTCCTCTCCGCTCTCCGCCTTTTATCTTGCTGAAGAAGCATGCTGCTGGCACGCTGCGGACTCAAGGTTGTGCCACGCTTGCTCTTCAGCCCACTCGTACGTTCGGGTCAGACCTTCCTCAAGCGCGATTTGTGTGCCCATCCAAGCATTTATCACAGGTGGGTATGGTCAGTTGCCAGCCGCATCGGCGTTCCAGCTAGCAAAAAAGAGGATCCAGCAAATATTGGAGATACCATGCCTTGACAGAGCAATAGCCACAGTCGAGCCTATAATAAGGAAATATGTGATCTGTTTCAATACCTGAAATAGCGAAACCGAGGTACAACTCCCGCAAAAGGCTTGACCCAAAGTGCGTGTTCTCCCAAAATATTTGGCACTACGGGTTATCTCAACCTTACTTTACCCTTGTGCTTAGATATCACCTTATGGAGACCTCGCATGGAAGCGAGAGGCGACCTGGCTGGCATGCGTATTCTGGTGGACACGTATAACCTCCGGCTACCCACAGGCACGGGCATCAAGACGTACGGATTGAGTCTGATTGAAGCACTACAGCGCTTGCAGGTGGAGGTCAGTCTCCTCACGGATGTCCGCAAGCCAAAGACGAGGTATCCACAGCTCGACGAAGTGCTGATCTATGATGTCAAACCAGCGGTGCGACAACGCTGGTGGCGTGTAGCGACAGCGGGCCTGCGTGGGCTACGAGGTGTCATCAAGCGACCAAGAGCTGAGCGTGTGCAGATCGATCAGGTGATCCCCGATGACCGGTTTGGCGAAAAGCTGGCCATAAGCACGCTCTTCAACCTGCCGCAGTGCTATCGGCTGGCAGATGCCAATTACCGTTCAATGCGGCGACTGACGCGGCTGAAACCGCCGTCGAAGGTTGATGTATGGCATGCGACATGTCAACTGCCGCTGCGCGTGCGCGGCGCGCAGCAGGTCACGACCATCCATGATTTGATTCCCCTGAAACTCCCCTATACCACGCTGGATGATAAGCGGATGTTTTATAGCGCAGTGCGACATGCCCTGCGCGATTCGGCTCGCATCTTTGCTGTATCGGAGTGTACGAAGCGCGATATCCTGTCTTTCTATGACGTGCCGGAGGACAAGATTATCGTGACGTATCAGGCGCTGCCGAACCTACGCCACTGGCCGGGCGAAGCATTCGCCGCTTCGGTTTTGGAGCAATACAATCTACGGCAGGGTGAGTACCTCCTCTTTGTTGGGAACATCGAACCGAAGAAGAATGTGCGCATGCTGCTGCGGGCAGTTAGCATGCTACAGACCCGTCTGCCACTCGTGGTCGTTGGTCGAAAGGCCTGGCTGTGGGAGGAGCAGGTGGGTGAGGCACAGAAGTTCTTTGCGCCCCAGAGTAGATATGAGGAGAGGGTGCGCTGGCTCGAGGACATCTCGTCATGGGAGCTGGGGGCACTGTACGCCAATGCCGCCTGCTTCGTATTCCCTTCGCTCTACGAAGGCTTTGGCCTGCCACCGCTTGAGGCCATGCGGTTTGGATGTCCTGTGATCAGCTCAAACGTGTCCTCGCTGCCTGAGATCTGCGGCAACGCCGCACTCTATATCGATCCACACGAGCCGACACAGATAGCCGACGCTATTGCACAGTTACTCGCTGACCAGGAGCTGCAGGCACAGCTTATCACCGCTGGGTACAAGCGGGTAGAGTTCTTTAGCATGGAGAACTATGCTGAGCGGTTACTGATGGCGTATTCGCAACTCTTCGTCTAAACAAGATGCCTATATGACGTGCCTCCCCTCCTGGCAGGTGGTGTCCTCTACTCCGGTCTGGCTCACACCTGCCACAGGGACGCTCACCGAGGCCAGAAAGGCGTTGGCCTCATGGATATATTGACGTCGAATGACAGTACGAGACGCTACGATATTGTAGTATAAAATGTACCAAAGAGCCCAGAGACCATCGCGTGCCTTGATTTTCTTGCCCTCCTCGTAAACGCGTCCATAGTAGGAAATAGGCACCTCATACAGGCGCGCTCGCGTCTTGGTAATCAGGGCGGTGATCTCGACCTCCATACCGAAGCCACTACTCGAGAGAGGCATGGATGTGATGAGCGGGGTACGAAAGGCCTTATAGCACGTCTCAATGTCCGTGAAATTCACATTCGTGAGCAGATTGGATAGCAAGGTCAGCAACTTATTCG
>Ga0114129_10015090_pt1 | contig 10996 bp, 10 predicted proteins | sample RhiMetdeltSRZDD1_FD_80071 | JGI IMG/M metagenome (GOLD analysis project Ga0114129, IMG submission 80071) | Populus rhizosphere microbial communities from Tennessee, USA - Rhizosphere MetaG P. deltoides SRZDD1 (version 2) (version 2) | ecosystem: Host-associated > Plants > Roots > Rhizosphere >... | reverse complement strand
GTTCGTTATAAACAGACCGCCATCGGCATCGGCTGGGCAGTTATCCAACCCTTGATCACCATGGTGATTTTTACCGTTATTTTTGGATATTTTGCCAAACTGCCTTCCGATGGTTTGCCTTATCCGATCTTTGCCTACAGTGCATTGTTACCGTGGAGCTATTTCGCCACAGCGCTCAACCGTTGCAGTGTCAGCGTTGTCGCCGACGCGCATCTGATTACGAAAGTGTACTTTCCACGGCTGATCCTGCCGATCGCCGGCGCGATTTCCGGCCTTATCGATTTTGCGATTTCATTTTTTCTGCTTTTTGGAATGATGGTTTGGTTTGGCAGTGTACCTGGTTGGTCCGTATTGACGATTCCGGTTTTCCTCGGGCTTGCTTTGATGACCGCATTGGCAATCGGTTTATGGTTGTCTGCTCTTAACGTCCGCTATCGCGATGTTGGCTATACTATTCCCTTCCTAGTGCAGGTTTGGATGTTTCTTTCGCCTATTGTGTACCCAGTGAGCATTATCCCAGAAAAGTATCGACTGCTTTATAGTCTAAATCCGATGGTTGGCGTGATCGAAGGTTTTCGCTGGGCGTTACTGGGCAAGGCGGGCCCCGATTTTTCGCTGTTAGCTGCGAGCGCGTTTGTAGTCGGGGTTCTGTTTGTCACCGGCCTAGTGTTCTTCAAAAACATGGAGCAGACATTTGCGGATGTGGTCTAACGCACGATTAGCGTTTGTCTCTCAGATGATGCTTTGTAGCGAGCTGAAAGTTCTCTATTTTATTTTAGCTTTGTTTTAGCTTCGAGCTGAAATCGCGGTGTGAGTCAACCCAATTCTCGCCGTGATACACATGGAGCTCTAACTTAAATTACATATTGCAAAACAATATGAGCAACATTGCAATTCGAGTTGAGAATTTAAGCAAGCTATACAAAATCGGCGCGCGCCGGAATCGCCACGATACGTTGCGCGACCACATCATGCACGGCGTCAAATCACTCTTCTCCCTTAACGGCACTCAACCCTCAGCTCTCGACCCTCAACTCTCTGACCACATCTGGGCTCTCAAAGACGTGTCTTTTGAGATCAAGCATGGGGAAGTTGTGGGCTTCATCGGAAAAAATGGAGCGGGAAAGAGCACCCTTTTTAAGATTCTGTCGCGAATTACTGAGCCCACTAAAGGCCGAGCCGAGGTTTACGGCAGAGTCGGATCTTTGTTGGAAGTCGGAACAGGCTTTCATCCCGAGCTTACGGGGAGAGAAAACATTTATCTGAATGGCGCAATTCTTGGTATGAAGAGGTGGGAGATTGAAAAAAAATTCGACGAGATTGTTGCATTTTCTGAAATTGAAAAATTCATCGATACGCCGGTGAAGCGCTACTCCAGCGGTATGTATGTCCGGTTGGCTTTTGCCGTTGCGGCTCACCTGGAGCCTGAGATTTTGATTGTGGACGAAGTATTGGCTGTGGGAGATGCTGCGTTCCGTCTTAAGTGCATGGATAAGATGCAAGAGATAAGAGAGCAAGGGCATACGATTCTGCTTGTTTCACACAATATGGATGCGATCAGTCGTATGTGCGGACAGGTAGTCCTATTGGAGTCAGGAAAGGTTGTAAGCTGTGGATCGCCGGAGGAGGTCATTCCCACTTATCTTGAGAAGACTCGCAACGTCGGACCCGAAGAGAAGTGGCAATGTACTGAGACCGCGCCCGGAGATGAGATTGTGCGTCTCAGACGAGTGCGAGTGCGTAATCAAAAAGGACAGACCACGGATATACATGACATCAGACTACCTATCGGTATTGAAATGGACTATGAAGTCTTAGAGCGAGGCCATATCCTGATTCCGGTTTACCATTTAATAAGTGAAGAGGGCACAGTGATTTTCGCAGTGCAGGACGTCGCATCGGAATGGAGGCGGAAACCAAGAGAAGAGGGGCTATATAGTAGCACGGCTTGGGTCCCTGGAAATTTTCTAGCAGAAGGAAGTATGGTCTTAGATATAGAGATAGTATCTCATATACCGGATACGCGTATACACGCGTTTGCGCGAAAGATAATCGGGTTCCAAGTCATCGACAGCCATGAGGGCGATTCAGCGAGGGGTGATTATAAGGGTCCAGTGCCGGGGCTCGTTAGGCCAATGTTCGAATGGACAACTAGCTTCCATAAAAATCCAAACACCTATTGATCGAATCTGTTCAATCGTAAGGCTCGGACCTTTTTTTGGATCAGTCGAAGTAGGAATTACCGCTCGGTGGCTTCGGTGTAATATTTCGGGCGGACGCCGTCGGTGAAGCGGCCAAGAGTCAGGTTTGAGACAAATTCATGATAATTACTTCGGAATTCGATGATGGGAGAAAGCCCTGCAATATCGGTGTGATTATGAGATCGTTAAGTCATTCCGAGTACAAGAGAGTAATAGGTCTGTCGAGAAACATTGATCATGAGGATTAGAACGTTTGAATCCCCACGTTTGCCGTGTGCATCCATCTGGGCCGCCTGCGAATATCCATTAGTGAACTCTCGTGCGAAGTGGCAGCAAAGTTTAGTACGACCTAACGAGGGCCGATATGTATATCCGCGACTATCTGGAAACAATTAAAAAGCACGAGCGTGTCGTTGATCTTGGTTGCGGGGACAAGCCCTATCCACGTGCCGATGTCTACGTTGATTTCTTCGAAAGCGACAATTCACAACGAGATGGTGCGGAATTCAAACCGCCAGATGGTAAATATATCCATTGGGATCTGAATACTTATCCGTACCCTTTCAAAGACAAGGAGTTCGATTTTGTCATCGCCGGCCACATCGCGGAACACCTCGATGACCCACCGAGGTTCTGTTTAGAGGTTCAAAGAATCGGCAAACGCGGATATATTGAAACCCCAAATAAGCTCTACGAGGAAATCTATGGTTGGGATTTCCATAAATGGTATGTCTACATCGAGAACAACTATCTGGTATTTGAAAATATCCTGGACAGAACATTTCTCGGTGAATATATTCGAACTCTTTATCATGAAAAAGGAGATGCAGAGTTCATTAGAGTTCACGACAGCAACATTAGGAATTTAATTACGGCTTTTTACTGGGAGAAGGCCTTTCCGTTCAAGGTAATCTACAATATTCGGCAAAAGCTGTCTCAAAAGAAACACGGTACCTTACTGGCCACGATTAAGGGCTATATTTGGCGATAGTTAACGCGGGATCAATTCAATTAATGTAGTGACTAATCCTGCCATCCGAGATCTCAACAAGCTGCATACGATCGGTACTAAAAAAAATCGTCAGATGCACTGCCCCACCCCTGGTGCCTCGGTCAAACGATAAGTGGGGAGGCATCAGCAATCAGCAGCTCCTTTTCAATCGCTAACGGTCAGCCTTCCAGCAACGACATTGTCCGTGTACTCAAACGTCAATATGTTGAAGAAGCTTACGGAGATCTTTAGAGCGTTTGAGGGACGCCTTGCGGAATATGCAAATGAGCCTCATGTCTGGTATCTCGACTGGGCTCTTAGATATTTGCCTATAACTAGACAGCTCATGCGCGACGTGATGCCCTGCAGCAATGTATTGGAGATCGGCTGCAACAACTTCGGGCTGCGTTGTTTTATGGCACATCGTGTTGTATGCGTCGACTTGAAATTCGATCGAAGCATACTTGGGCATTTCCAAACAGCTCGAGTGATCGGGTCAGTGCTTTGGCTGCCACTAACCAGTGCGAGTTCTGATTTTATAGTTTGCGTTGATACATTTGAGCACCTTTCAAGCGAGGATCGGCAGCAGGCAGTCATCGAAATTCTCCGCGTTTTGAAATTAGGCGGCAAAGCGTTTATCGCCTTTCCTTGTGGAGGTGCAGCCGAGAGCTTCGACCGGAGCTTGTGGCTAAGTATGAGAGCTCGGGGTATTCGGGTTGATTGGTTGGAAGAGCATGTGCAGAACAAATTTCCGGAGGCAGACGAATTTGTCCAGGCGTTGGAAAAAGCATCATTCTCATTGCATTTCAAATTCGAGCTTTTCCAATACAAGATGAACAGTATGATGCTTCAGGGCATGTATGTCCCGATCCTCTTGAAAGCCAGAAATCACGGTACCAACTTATGTGCAAGAGCATTACTCAAGGCCGGACTTCCGTTGCTGAACCGGTTCAACTGGGGTCCGTGCTACAGGCGACTGTTTGTTGTTAAGAAGATTGAATCTGGCGCGTGAAATTGCTGTCGCGAAGAGAACATGAATGGGGGAGCATTAACAGATGCTATCGGTTGTCATTCCGACATTTAACAGGTTACCCGTGCTAAAAGAAGTCCTGCAAGCACTTCAAAAGTGCGACCGTCCTGACGCGCAAGATGTCGAGGTGATTGTGGTATCAGATGGCTCAACCGATGGCACTAATGATTACCTTGAACGCTGGTCTCCAATGTATCGTTTCCGATTTGTTGTGCAGAATCACGCGGGTGCCGCACGGGCAAGAAATAAAGCAGTCGAGTCGGCGAGTGGCGAGCGCATCTTGTTTCTTGGCGACGACATCATACCAGGTAGAGAACTTCTTGTTCACCATATTGCTCGTTCAGAGCAGTATGCCGATTCGGAGTATATTGGGGTTCTTGGTTATACAAGTTGGCATCGTAGCATGAGAACGACCCCTTTCCTGCACTATGTTAATGAGTATGGCGCTCAATTTGGCTATTCGATTATTCCTGACCCAGAGAATGTGCCGTTCAATTTCTTCTATACTTCCAATGTGTCAATCTCCAGAAATTTGTTCCTCCAAACAGGAGGATTTGACGAAGATTTTCGCGGGGCGGCTTGGGAAGATATAGAGTTCGCCTATCGTTCCGTTAAGCTCGGGCTGCGGATTGTCTATGATCGTGAGGCTACTGCGGAACACTTGCATCCAACTAATATCTTTTCATTTCTCAGGCGGCAGAAAATAGTTGGAGAAGAGGCAACAATTGTCGTGGAGAAACATCCTGAACTCCACGACGTGTTTCTGATCTCTAACTTAACGGAAAGGACGTCGTGGCTATTTAACCAATTTAGAATATTTCGTATTTGGTGTAGTGATTTCATTCCGCACCTTTTTTTGCCGGAGTTATGTAAGCATATTCTGGAAGAGGCTTATTTCGCTGGAATCGCTCGTAAGTCAAAGAACCCGCGCATCAATCACAAAGGCCGCCACGGATGCGTTGAAATTGATAAGGCCGCCTCTTAATTTTAACGATCGCGATAACGAATCGTATAACGTCAGGGGGTCTCAGGAAGCAAACCGGTCGGCAACGACCTGGACTTGTGTCTCTATCCGGCACCAACTTAGCTGGGTCAATGAGTTACTATCGTTCAAAACCTACCGTCAGCATATGCTTACCGACGTTTAATGGTGTGAACTACCTCAATGAATGTCTCGAAAGTGCGCTTGGACAAACAATGACTGACACTGAAATCCTGGTGGTCGACGATGCAAGCAGCGACGAAACTGTGGCTATTGCAATGGAGTATGCCCAACGGGATAGGAGAGTTCGAGTTCACGTCAATCAGAAAAACCTCGGGCTGGTAGCAAACTGGAATCACTCTGTGAAACTAGCTCAGGGAGAGTGGATTAAATTCTTATTTCAAGATGACCTTATTGCCCCAAATTGCGTCGAGCGATTGGTGAGTTTAGGGACGGCTGCGAAAATGCCTCTGGTAACCTGCAAACGTGACTTTATCTTTGAGGGAGATGTTCGACGAGAAATGCGAGAGTTTTTTTTTAAGAACGCCGCTGACATTGACGACGTATTCCACGTCTCTGATAAGTTATCGGCGAGAGAGTTTCAGGCGTTGATGCTCAATAGAATTGCGGTAAATCTGATCGGCGAACCAACAACTGTTTTGCTTCATCGCAGTGTCTTTAGCCGTTTCGGCTATTTTAACCCAATGCTTATTGCGATCCCTGACGTAGAATACTGGTCCCGTGTGGGAATCCACAACGGCGTACTTTACACGCCTGAGCCACTTGCTGGCTTTCGCTTTCACGGAGCATCCACAAGCGCCGCCAATTATGGCAAACGAACGTATCGGATAGAACTAGACGTTATTATTCTACTTTATGAGTACGCGTTTAATCCTCTCTACCGGCCGCTTCGAGACGCTGCCTCACAACAGCGACCTAGAATAGATTTTTTAGCACTACTGAAAGACCGAGCTCAGAAAGCGCGAAGTGCAGCTGAGGATGCAATGGCGAATTCAGCGAAACAGGATCCGGTTACTTCGCAAGACTGGCGGATGATAGTGGCCCATTATCCAAAGCTCGAAGGCATTTCAAGACCCTCGTGGAATATGCCTCGTTTGTTACGTGCGTTTTTTGGGTCGGCTTGATCGACAATGAGGAGCTTAGCCGAGGCTTTTCAATTGTTGATTTTTCTTCCTTAGTTTCATCCGATTACTACTGTGCTTATGAGCCTAGAGCCTTCGGACGATATTTGTCCACGGCGACTCGACAAAGCAGCGTCCCAATGCTTACGCCTTTATAACAATCCCCGGGGTGAAGTACGGGTCTGCGTTCGAAATGTTTCGTAAAGAGAATTTCGGAGATGTTTGAACATTTAATTTAGCATAAGGATAGAATGCTGATCGATGGTCTCGTGTTTCTTCTGGAACACTATAAGAATGATACGTGGGAGCTTGGAGATGAATGTTTCTATTTTTATAAGATAGATAAAGGAGTTGGTCGATCAGTATGAAAGGTTTTTTAAATCGCGGCCCGATTGTCATTACTCTAACGTGTTAAAAATCGGGATCCGGGATGGCGGGAGCACGGTCCTTTGGAATGAAAATTAAAACCGAAGAACTCGTCGCCATCGATCTTGCTTCAAGGGACGACAGTGACTATTTCAAACGGTACATCCGGTCTAAAAGTTTGGAGGTGAGTGTCAAAACGTACTGGAACACCAATCAAGCAGATTGCCCCAGGCTTTTGGAAATAGTCAAACAGGAATTTGATTCTCCAATCGACCTAGTTATCGACGGTGGCTCTCATCTCTATGCACAAACGAAGTCGACCATTGAAACTTTGTTCCCAGTTACGTGGCAGGGAGGCTGTATATCATTGAGGATTGGCCGTGGTCGCATTGGCCGGAGTTTCAATCGCCGACTCATAGATGGGCCAAAGAAAGACCCCTGATAGATCTCATTCTTGGAGTTCGGTCGAAGCGTCCGGTACTTCGGCGGAATTGATCGGGAGTCTAGCTGTCTTTCAAGGTTTTGTTGCAGTGGAACGTGGTCCGATTAGCTTGGGCGATTCTAAGTCTTTCGCGTTGCAAGATTATATCATTGTAAGATTATATCGGACACACCCAAAAGCAACCAAGCCCGAACATCGTCTCAGCAAATTCAGCAGGTCAATATCTAAGCATTGGTCGACTTAATGCAGACTAGAACAGATAGGAAGGCAAGACCAATAGCCTTTTATTTACCCCAATTTCACCCCATTAAGGAAAACGATGAATGGTGGGGAAAGGGTTTCACCGAATGGACGAACGTGGCGAAAGCAAAACCGCTCTTTCCCGGCCATTACCAGCCACACATTCCTGGCGACTTGGGTTTTTACGACCTCCGGTTGCCGGAAACCAGGGTCGCTCAAGCAGAACTCTCGCAAAAATATGGCATTGAAGGCTTTTGTTACTACCATTACTGGTTCCGCGGTAAGCGTTTGCTCGAGCGTCCTTTCAACGAGGTGTTAGCCTCCGGTGAGCCCAATTTTCCTTTCTGTTTGAATTGGGCCAACGAGAGCTGGTCGCGCCGCTGGCTTGGTGAGGAGAAAGAAATCCTCCAGGAACAAACATACTCGCCGGAGGATGATCTTAACCATGCTCGTTGGTTATTGAAGGCGTTTTCTGATTCTCGTTACATTCGTGTACAGAACAGGCCCCTTTTTTTGATCTACAGACCGACCCACATTCCTGATCCGAGAAGAACCGTGGAGACGATTCGAAACGTATGTTTGAAAAGTGGTATTCCTGAACCCTTCATGGTGGGTGTTAATTCGCATTGCCCCTACGTCGACTGCAGAAAAATCGGTTTTGATGCAACTCTGAACTTCGAGCCGCACCTTTTTGTATTGGAATACTTCATGGATGACAGAATGAGATTCTCGAAGCTGAGGAGAAATCTCCATTTTAGAGTCATAAGTCCCAAACTTAAGATTTACGACTATTGCGGTGCTCGTCGTCGCATGCTGCATGTCAAGAGAGACTTTCCCGTAATACCTTCGATTTGTGTGGGTTGGGATAATTCTCCGAGAAGAGGTGAGAACGGGATTATCCTACACGATTCGACTCCCCAGGCTTTCGAATCGGGCCTCAGGGATATGATTGTTTCCGTTGAACAGAAGCCTTATGACGAGCGGCTGGTTTTCCTCGATGCCTGGAACGAATGGGCCGAGGGAAACCACTTGGAGCCGGACCTGAAATATGGTCTGGGTTATCTGGAAGCAGTCAGGAGAGCCAATGTCCCACCGCAAGATGAGATCATTACTTTTGAAGCAACTGTGCCTCCGATTCCTGGTGGAGAGCGGGCACTAACCGTCGCGTGACGATTTGAGACTCAAACTACTAGAACCGTGATTTTAAAAGATCTGACATGGCAACACGACCGGCGCTCCCTGAAGCCCTGCTTTGAAATAGTTAAACTCGTCGTTGCCATATCTGGAGATCCCGGCTGCCGCGGCCAAGTTAAGTATTTTTGAACAGGACTGACGGACTGAGTATCGAATAATAATGTGGTTGAAGAACTCGCTTAGAAGCTTAAAACGTGGCCTTCTGTGGAGCAGTGGATTGCCACAAGAATTCAGTCAGATTGCGGAGAGCCTTAGGCAACCGAATTTGCAACCAGCATGCGTGGATCGCGGTACGCAGCTTTTGCTGCGGATAAATTATCGCAATGCTTTTGAAAAGACGCAGAGACTATTGGACTTTGATCAGATTGAATTTAGAAGCCACTCCCAAAACGGCGAAGATGGAATTCTATGGTACATCTTTTCATTGATCGGGACAGTCAATAAAAAAGTTGTGGAGATTTGCGCGAGTGACGGTATTCAATGCAATGCTGCGAATCTTATCATCAATGACGGTTGGGCAGGTTTGTTATTTGATGGAAACGACGCCCTAATAAAAAAAGGCCAGGAGTACTACAAAACGCACCCGGATACTTTTGTGTATCCGCCCAAACTTTGTCACGCATGGATTACTGCCGAGAACGTCAATGAGTTGATTACTGCCAATGGATTTCGCGATGAAATTGACCTGCTGTCTCTCGATATTGATGGAATCGATTATTGGCTTTGGAATGCAATTGAAGCGATTAATCCTCGAGTTGTTGTTACAGAAATTCAAGCAATATGGGGATCGGAAGCATCGGTAACGGTGCCCTATCGGCCGGATTTCAAAGCGGAGTTTGTTAATGGCTTTGGTGTTTACTGCGGCGCTTCGCTACCTGCTTTTGTCAAATTAGGCAAAAAGAAGGGGTACCGTTTAGTTGGTTGCCAGAGGTACGGATTCAATGCATTCTTTATCCGTGACGATGTAGGTCAAGACGTCTTCGCAGAAATCTCAGCTGAACGATGTTTGTCTCACCCTTTTGCAGTGTGGGCACACGATGAACTCCGGCCGATGGTTATTAACCGGGAGTGGCAAGAAGTCTAACCGCCTCTAAGCATCAGCGGAGGAGCATCAGGCTGAATATCGCAAACCCTCGGTGTTCGTGAGTGCTCCTGTGGTTAGTCAATAACCATCTTCGGGTAAAAGGACGATGTTCCAAAATCTTGTTTGGCAAAAAGACCGCATGCTTCTAAATGGATTAGTGTTTCGGCTGCAGCATTACAAAAATGACGATTGGGAGATGGGTCCAGATCACTTCCTTTTCTATAAGACGAAGCCGTTGATTGACCAGTACGCGCGGTTCATGTCTCTCGAGCCAAACTTTAGCGCGCGAAACATCCTAGAACTGGGCGTGTTTGATGGTGGCAGCGCCGCGTTTTGGTTCGAAATATTTCGGCCCTCAAAACTCGTCGGTGTCGACATAACAAAGGGGAAGGATAGTGAATACTTCCAGCGTTACGTCGCGGCCAACGATTTAAACGAAAACATTAAAATCTATTGGGGGACGGATCAATCCGACGCGAAAAGGTTACGAGACATCGCCAATAGCGACTTCAGCGGGTCCCTTGACCTGGTGTTTGACGATGCATCTCACGCATACGAGCTTACTAAGAGTAGTTTTGAAACGCTTTTTCCCTTTCTGCGACCCGGCGGGCTATATGTTATCGAGGATTGGGCCTGGGGGCACTGGGAAGAGTTCCATGGCCCGGCTAGTCCCTTCGCTAAAGCAACAGAGCCGACAAAGCTCATATTCGAATTGGTGGAGGCGACGGGCAGCGCCGTCAGTGAGGCAGCCGGAAATTCCATGGCTTTGCTACCGAGTTTGAGTATTTTTCAAGGATTTGCGGTAATCGAGCGTGGCGCTGTCGACTTGCCGAAGGGCGGCGAGTTCAAACTGGAAGATTATATCTGCCGTAGGTCGAAGTCGGCAGGTCATAATTTCCGGACCCATATGGGAGCGTGGTTCAGCCGAAAATACTTGGGATCGCGGTAGCACGGTAGTGCCCACAAATTGGAAATTGTGAAACACTTGTTTTTTCGAGAACGGCTGAGCCACACCTCAATGGTTTTTATGAAAACCTAGTGATACTAGTCCGAATTGCCTCATTTCAGTCTAAAAGGATGAATATTGATCACAGTAACTTTCCCAAACACGGTTGAAACCGTTGAAATGGAGATGCGGATCAATAGAGAGCTTGCTGAAAAGCCACAAATCGGCGCGAGACTCATTGCATTTTATCTCCCACAGTTTCACCCGATCCCAGAAAATGATGAGTGGTGGGGAAAGGGGTTTACCGAATGGACTAACGTGGCTAAAGCGAAACCGTTATTCCGTGGACACTACCAGCCTCATATTCCTGCGGATCTC
>Ga0114129_10015089_pt1 | contig 10997 bp, 4 predicted proteins | sample RhiMetdeltSRZDD1_FD_80071 | JGI IMG/M metagenome (GOLD analysis project Ga0114129, IMG submission 80071) | Populus rhizosphere microbial communities from Tennessee, USA - Rhizosphere MetaG P. deltoides SRZDD1 (version 2) (version 2) | ecosystem: Host-associated > Plants > Roots > Rhizosphere >... | reverse complement strand
GGCACTACACTGCGAATCGCTGGCGCTCGGCAGAAACGTCAGCCGGGGATCCAGCGTGTCCGTCACCGTCACCGGCCCGGTCGTCGGACCCGCTCCGCCGTGCACCCCGTTGTTCACATACAGGTCGAACCGCGCAATCGTGCCGGTCTCCAGCACGACCGGGTTCGTTCCCGAGATGGTCCCGACCCCATCCGTGGCGCGCTTGATGATCGACAGATCCGGCCGCAAGATCTGGATCTGCGGGTCATCGGTGACGTGAATGGATTCGTCGACATTCAGCATCACCGCGGGACGAGGCTGCGGGTCATCGGTGACGTGAACGGATTCGCCGATATTCAGCATCACCGCGGGACGAGGCTGCGGATCGTCCGCGACGTGGACGACCTCGTTGACGACGACCGACACGGACGACTCGAGGACATGGACGTCGACGTCCATCCCGTTGTTCGCCGGCTGCGGATCGTCCTGCGAGCCGGCCACGACGAAATGCGCGCTCAGCGTTCCCGCCGTGCTGGCGCTGACCTCGATCCGCAGAACCGCCTGCTGACCGGGCACAAGATCCTGCAGCCCGCAGGTCACCGAACCACCGGGAAGCAGGAACGGGACGACACAGAGCTGGATGGGCGCCGTGAGATTGCCCGCGCTGACGATGGTCATGCCGCTCGCGATCGGCATGCTGAGGGAGGCGCCGGTCGACGTTGCGGGACCGTTGTTCGTCACCGTCACCGTGTAGGTCACGTTCTGGCCAGCCAAGACCTCCGTCGGCGAGGCCGCGACCGAGACGCCGAGATCGGCGCCGTTCGGCGACGATGCACTTCCGACTCCCGCGTGACGCACACGTGGGGACGTGTTGTCGGCCCATACGAAGCCGCCAGCAGGATCCGCAGCGATCGCGGCGGGCAACGCGATGGCCGACGAGAGCGCGAAGTTCTCGCCGTGGAAGTCGAACGCCGACCCGGTCGGTGGGTCGTTGTTGGTGGCGTCGTACCCGGCCGCGGTCGAGACGATGCCGTCTACCGCGCCATCGGCGCCGGCGGCGATTCGACGAATGCGATTGCGATCGAAGCTGCCGACCAGGAGATCGCCCGACGCCTCGGCAGCGATGCTGTACAGGCGCTCGAGGGTCGCCGACGCCACCGGCCCGCCGTCTCCATCGAACGGGAGCGCAGGACACGATGAGAGTGCGCACGCATTGACGACGCTCACCGTCTCGCCTGGACCGCCATCGACCGTTCCGTCTCCGCCCGTGGCAATCCGGAGCAGATACTGGTCGAACTGAACGACATAGAGATCGCCATTACGACCAACCGCGAGATCGAAAGGCCTGACTCCTGAGCTCCGCGCCGGCTGGCCAGGCCGCAGCGTCGCCGTGCCGTCGCCGGCGACCGTGGAGATCAGGCCGGTGACCGCGTCGACACGCCGCACGACGTTTGCCGCAATGTCGCCGATGAACAGGTTTCCTGCTGCGTCGAACGCGAGCCCGGACGGATGCATGATGCTCGCGTGGTCTGCCGGCAGCCCGTCACCTCTGGACAGACAAATCCCGTCGCCCGCAAACCGCGTCAGCGTGGAGGAGGCCGGGTCGAACCGCAGGACGCGGCAGCCCTCCGCGATGTACACACGCCCCTGTGCATCGAGGGCGAGCCGCGTCGGCATTCGCAGCCGTTGATCGTCTGGATTGGCCACCTGATATGCGCCCAGAACGGAATCGAATGCGAGCTCCGGATACCCGCCGTCGCCGGCGACCGTCGAAATCAGGTGCGTCGCAAGGTCGACCCGGCGAAGCCGATTGAAATCGGAAAAATACAGAACATTCCGTTGACGATCGATCGCCACGCCAGATGCTGCGAGGAGCGGCGTCTGGTTGGCGATGCCTCCGTCGGGCACCGTGACGCTCCCGTCCGGATTGGTTACGTAGTCGGGGTACGCGCCCGTCCCCGCGAGCGTTTCGGCGCCGCTGCCATCAGCCGTCGGCGTGAAGATCGCCACGCGGCCGAACGCGGGCAGCGTTCCGCACACGTGGGAGGCATCGCCTGCGGCTGTGACGTCGGCCCACGAATCGCCGTTCAGGAAGAACAGCCGTGCGTGCGCGCGATCGGCGAACGTCATGCCCGTCGTGTCGATGCAGACGGTCATGGCCGTGACGGGCTGAGTGGCGTTGATGTCGTAGATATACGGCGGGCTACCGAATTGATAACCGGCGGGCGGCGCCGGCTGCATGTTCGTCAGCACGTTCAGGGTCGCGACGCCAGGCGCCGCCGCGCCCGTGAGGTCCAGCCGCACGTCGGGGATGAATCCGGCACGCTTGACGTTTGCGGTGTCGTAGACCGCCGGGATGTGCACCGAGACATCGCCCGCGGCGAACGCCGCGCCGCGCACGATGACGGTGACGGTTGCCTGCACCTGGTGAGCATGCCCGTCATCAACGGTGACCGTCGCAAGCGACGTCCCAAGCGGGAACTGAAGCGCGACAAACGCGCCCGTCGCGGTCTGTCCTGCGAACTCCCAGCTGAAGGTCAACGGGTCGCCGTCCGGATCGTTCGCAGACGCCCCGACGACGGCCATCGCGCCCTGTGGAGAAGTCGCCGCAACGACAACGGGGCCGCTGGTCGTCACGACAGGCGCGCTGTTGGAGGCGCTGGTCGGTCCGATCGCTACGCGACGAACGCGGTTGTTGCCGCGATCGACGATGTACAGGTACGAGATGCCACCGATGTCCGCGAGGACGATGCGGGGCAGCGAGGCGTTCGCAGCGCCTTGGAAGTCGTGAACGGCGAATGCCGTATCGGCCGGCGCACTACGGTCGTCAGGATTGCTGCCGCCGCCCGCGAACGTGGTGATCAGCCCGTTGACCTTGTCGATGGCGCGAATGCGACTCGTCGATTCGTCCGCCAGAAAGATCGTGTCCGCATTCACGGCCACCGACGAGAGCGTCGTCAGCATGACCGACGTGGCGGGGACGTTATCGGTGTCGCCCGGAGAGCCGGACTCCAGCGTGCCGGCCACGGTCGACACGATTTCATTTGGATCGTCGCCGGTGATCGCGCCGTCCGGACCAGGGAAGATGCGTCGCACGCGACTCTTCCCCGCGCTCGAGGGCGCCCGTTCGACGACAAGGAGGCTGCCGTCGGTGTCGAACGCCAGGTCGACGGGCGTATCGAAGCTGGTGCTGGACGCGGCTGCTCCGTCGGCTGAATGACCGTCGGGCGTCCCGTCGCCGGCCACCGTCGTGATCACGCCGTTGCTGATGCGGCGGATGCGATGGTTGCCGGAATCGGCGACGAAAAGGTTGCCGAACCGGTCCTGCGCCATACCCATCGGCGTGTTGAAGCTCGCCGCCGACGCGGGTCCTCCGTCGCCGAGCGGGCAGGTGGGCCCCGTTGCGCAGGTGGAACCCGCGACGGGCGAGTACGAGTCGAGGTCAGGGAACCGCTGGTAGATGTCGTGGAACGTGCTGGACGACACGAAGATTGATCCGTCGTTGGCGCGAAGCAGCCTGGCGTTGGCGCCGAACACGCCGCGCGCCGTCGAATCGATGAGGCCGGCCGCGCTGACGGTCCGGATGGCGTCGTTCTCGCCGTCGGCAATCTCCAGCGAACCGTTCGGATTGACGATGACGGAGCTCGGCACGTTCAGGCACGCGCCCGTCGCCGGCCCGCCGTCGCCGCAATAGCTGGTGTGTCCGTTGCCCTCGAGCGTGATGATGTTCCCCAGGTCGTCTGTCGCGTCGATGTAGCCCGAGCCTTCGGCGATCAGCAGTCCGCCCGCTCGTACGGCGAGCGCGAAGATGCCGGAGAAATTGGCGTCGGTCGCGCGGGTGTTCAGGCCGAAGGGCGACAGCGCCGAACCGCCGCCCGCGACGGTCTCGCTGGTCGGCGCCCCGGGACTGCGCCGCTTGATCAAGGGATGGTCGTACGGGCCGTCGACGTAATAAAGATCGCCTGTGAGATCGTTGAGCGCAATGAGGTTGAAGTTGGGACCGACCTCCGGCGACAGGTACGGCGAGATGACGCCGGTGTCGAGATCCATCACGGCGATCTCGCCGTGGGAGATGTACAGCTTTCGACGCGTCGTGTCGATTTGAAGTCTCCCGAGGCTGAACGTCACGTCACCCCAGGGATGCTTCGTGCCGGTGACCGCGACCTGCTGGGCCACGCCGTTCCGGACGCGCCAGATTTCGTCGTACGTCAGGACGTACATCGTGCCGTCGAGATCCACGGCGACGCTCTGCGGAGAGCACAGATTCGTCGTCAGCGGATTGCCGGCTACAGAAGCGCTCGGGCATTGCCCGGTGCCAAAGACCGTCCGGATCGTATGGGTGAAGCGATCGATCTCTCGAACGCGGTTGTCGTAGAAGTCGGCAACGTAGACGAGCCGCTCGTTCGCGATGCTCCATGCGATGTCGCCGACCGCGACGCCGAGATCGAAGCTCGCGTGGCGCGCGTCGCCGCCGTCGCCGCCGAAGCCGTGGAAGCCGTTGCCGGCGACGAGCTCCGCTGGTGTGTCCTGGTTCTGTCGAAAGAAGATGCGATCCTGAGTTGACGACAGGAACAGATAGGCGACGTCGTTCGGGTTTGCGAGAATCGCGTTGACGGCGCCGATGCTCGGCAGCGATCCACCGCCTGCAACCGTTTCTACGGCGTTCTCCTGCGCCGACGCCGGCACCACGGCGGGCGCGACGACGTACAGCGCCAGCAGAACACCGAAAATGGCCGCGATCGCGATGCTCGCGGCGCGCGTCCGACTCGTCGCTCGTGCCGGTTGACGCATACCCCTGGTGCCTGTTGCGGGATTAGAAGAACGAGAGGTTGACGGTGACCTGCACGATCTGCCCTGGAACGACGGCAACCGGCGAGCGAACGCCCGCGCCGTCCACGAGGTCGTGCGAGGTGAAGGGCACGCCGCCGCTGGCGTTGCAGTCGTAGAGCGAGAAGCTCGACGGACAGGTTGACTGAAGCGTCGTCACCCAGCCGACCTGTCCCGCCGTCCGCGCGGTCACCCATCCGGTAATGACCACCTCGTCCGTCGCGGCTCCGCCCAATGCCGTGGCCAACGTCGTAAAGAACCCGTTTTCCTGCGGCAACGGTACGGTCGCCGGATCTTCCATCGTGCAGAAGGTGATGATGTCGCGGCCGTCGAGCGTCGGCCCATTGCATGGACTCGCCGCCCCGTAGGCGCCCATGCGTATCGTCCAACGCGCAGCTGTGGCCGCGCGCCCCATGTACTGAGCAAGGAGACGCGCGCCGCCTGGCTGCAGCGCGTTGTCGAACTCGCGGCGGGTGACGAGAGTGCCGTCAGGGTTGCGGACCTCGATGACCCAATGGCCGCGTACGGCGACGCCTTCTCCGGCCTGCGCGGACAGCACCTCCGCGCAGAAAATCACGCCGATACACGTAGCGGCGAGGAGGGTCAGGACACGGTTGAAAATCGTCATCACAGGCACCCTTCCTCACTGCTGCAGAAGCTGACCGTCACGGTCACTTGGACGATCTGGCCCGCGGTGACAGGCAGCGGCGCACCCGGACCCTGAGCGGCCGTGAGATCGTGAGAGGTAAAGACTTCGCCGGGACCGGTGTAGAGGCAGCCGTCCGTGGTCTGCGCGTACGGGGGCGGATTGCCGAGGGGGCACAGAGTCCGATGAGTGGCGACCCGGTTGATCGCTCCGGCTGTCGACGCGGTGATCCGGCCAGTCAGGATTACCTCCGCTCCGCCGGCGCCGCCGACGGTAGTGGTGCCCGTGGTGAACACCACCGTTGGCAATCCAAAATAGCCCGCCAAATTTCCTATGCCGACGTCAACGATCCAACAACTGCTGTTGTTGGGCACGCCGCCGACAAACCCACCGGCACAGGGACCATTGCCGCTGCTGTTCCCCAGCTCGATCTCCCACGGCGTCAAGTAGATGGTTCGCGCCAGCAGGCGCGCGATGTAGCTTCGGCCAGTCTGCGTTATCGCGTTGTCGAACTCGCGCTGCGCCACCACACTCCCGTCCGGATCGCGGACGTCGATCACCCAATGGCCACGGACCTTGATGCCCCCCTGCGGGCCGCCGCCGCTCTGATCAGTTGTCTGAGCGCGGGCCATCGATGTCAGGCCGAGGAGCAGGCCGAACGCCAACACGAGCGGGCAGCGGGGTGATGGGCGCGTCATGGTGGTCCCTCCTGTGCGCCGGTCCAGCGGGTGTGCGGCGCTCTGAACAGGTAACGCGGAAAATGAGACAACAGCGGATCACAACGCTGCGGGGAGACCGTAAACTCTTCACACAGCTTGAGATCCGGTATTGAGTGGTATCCTTTGCCCTCCCCGCTAGAGACCTGCTATGGGTGAGCCGAAGGAGGCCGACGTCACACAACTGCTCTCGCGCTGGAGCGCGGGCGACCGCGCGGCGCTCGACTCGCTCGTGCCGGCGGTCTACCGCGAGCTGCGCCGGATGGCGGCCCGGTATCTACGCCACGAGCGGAGCGACCACACACTTCAGCCCACGGCGCTCGTCCACGAGGCGTTCGTCAAGCTCGTCGGCCAGCGCGACGTGCGATGGCAGAATCGCGCCCACTTCTTCGGCGTCGCGGCGCAGTTGATACGCCGCGTCCTCGTCGACTATGCCCGCGAGCGGGCCGCCGCGAAGCGGGGTGGCGGCGTAGAGCGGCTGCCGCTCGAGGATGCGCTGGCGATCGGCGCGTCCAATCAGATCGACATCATCGCGGTGGACGATGCGTTGAATCGGCTGGCAACAGTCGACCCCGACCAGGTCCGGCTGGTGGAGCTGCGGTTCTTCGGAGGCCTGACGATCGAGGAGACCGCTGAGGTGCTCGGCTGGTCGTCCGGGTCGGTGAAGCGGGAATGGACGGTAGCCAGGGCCTGGCTCCAGCATGAGATTTCGGGAGCCGCCCGCCGATGAATCGCGACCGCTGGGTGCAGCTCAAGGAGCTGTTCGCCGAGGCCCATGCGCTGCCGGCCGAAGAGCGAGAGGCGTTTCTGGCGCGCGTGGCGGCCGACGATCCGGCGCTCGCGGGCGAAGTCCGATCGCTGCTGGCCGCCGACGCGGAGGCGATCGGCTTCAGCGCCACGCACGTCAGCGCGCCGGCCGATGGAAGTGGGTCGCCCGATCGCGCGGACGCGGAGCGCCTCGTGGGGCAATCCCTCGGCCACTTCCGGATTGACGAATTCCTGGGCGCGGGCGGCATGGGCGTCGTCTATCGAGCCTACGACTCGCAGCTCGACCGCCCCGTGGCGCTCAAGGTCGTGCGCGGCGGCTCGCTCGACCAGACGGCGCGGAATCGGCTCGTGCGCGAAGCGCGGCACGCCTCGGCCCTCAACCATCCGAACATCTGCACGATCTACGAGATCGGCGATATCGACGAGAGTCCCTTCATCGCGATGGAGTACGTGGATGGCCAGACGCTCGATGCGGTGGTGGCGAACGGCCCGCTGCCGGTCGCCCGAGCGGTAGGGTACGCCAGCCAGATCGCCGACGCGCTCGCGCACGCACACGATCGCGGCATCGTGCACCGCGATTTGAAGAGCGCGAACATCGCGATCGGGCGCGACGGACGCGCGAAAGTGCTCGACTTCGGCGTGGCGCGCCGGCTTCAGCCCATGGCGGCCCGCTCGACCCTGACCGGCGACGGCGCCGTCGCCGGCACGCTCGCCTACATGGCGCCGGAAGTCCTTCGCGGCGAAACGGCCGATGCGCGCAGCGACATCTGGGCATTCGGCGTCGTGCTCCAGGAACTGCTGACCGGCCGCCTGCCATTCAGAGGACGCACCGGCTTCGAGCTGACCGCGGAGATTCTCCACGAGGCCCCGGCGGGGCTCCCAGCGGAGATTCCCACCTCGATTGCGGCTGTCATCGCCCGCTGTCTGCGGAAGGACCCGCGGGAACGCTATCAGCGCGCCACCGACGTGTACCGAGATCTCGAGCAGGCGCAACGGGAGCTCGACGAACAGTCGGGTCAGCGCCAGGATGCGCCGTCGCCATCGAGGGTGCGCGAGCGCCCCATAAGGCTGACGTCGATCGTGGCGGCGCTATTGGTGATCGTCGCAGCGCTTGGTTACCAGCTCCAGGAGAGGCATCGCGCCGCGGCCGGTCCGATCCGGCTGAAACTGGCGGCCTTGCAGGGAGGAACGGTAGGGAACGTCGTCGGGAGCGGTCTCGTCGATGTGATCAACCGCACCGTGCCAGGCGTGCGTCTCGAGATGATCGAGGTGCCGGCCACCCGCGCCATTCGTGACCTGGACACCGGGCAAGTCCAGTTTGCGATCACAACGAATCTCCTGGCGTTCCATGCCGTGAAAACCGACCAGCTCCTGGGCCACCGCAGCGATGCGATTGCCGCCCTCACGACCGCATGGGCGGTGCCGGCGCAGATCGTCGTGCGGAGCGACTCCGATGTGAAGAGCCTCGCCGACCTCAAGGGCAAACGCGTCAGTCTTGACGAGGCCGACACGAATGGACGATTTGCCTCTCCGTTGCTGCTGTCGCAGTTCGGGTTGAACCCGACCGACGTGGTGGATCAATCCAGCGGCGTTGCCACATCGCTCGAAAACATGAGGCAGGATCGACTCGATGCCTACATCGGGTGGCGCGGCGTGCCTCTTCCCGAGTTCACCGAGGCATTCACAAGCGGCAAGTTCCGGTTGATCTCATTGGATCCTGAATTGCTGCGGGCGTTGAGGTTGAAACATCCGTTTCTGACGATCGATACGCTTCCTCCGCGGTTGTATCCGCATCAGGATGGGCCGGTTGTCACCATCAGCAGCAGGATTCTTCTGATTGCCTCGAGATCGCTTCCTGACGATTTGGTCAATCAGGTCATGACCTCTATCGCCGCGCACATGCCCGATCTGATTGCGCGCCATCCCGCCGCGGCCGAGATCGAGGTCAAGAGGAGACCCACGATCGACGATGGCCTGTCGATCGATCTCCATCCGGGCGCCGAACGATTCTTTGCATCGGCGTCGAGATAGCCCGAGCCAGCCGGATCCTAACTCAGATTCTCGATCTCGATTGGCGCGAGAGGACCGGCCGCCGGGAACTTGAAGACGGCGCCATAGAAATAGAGCTCCGCCTCGAGGCAGCGGATGATCGTCTCCGCCTTGCGGAAGCCATGCTGCTCGCCTTCGAACGCGATATAGGCCACCGGCAGTCCCTTGGCGCGCACGGCATCCGCCATCTTCTGGGACTGATCCGGCGGCACCACCTTGTCCTCCAGCCCCTGGAAGAGAATCAGCGCGCACGACAGACGATCGATGTAGTGGATCGGCGAGCGCTCGACATACAGATCCCTGCAGGCGGGATACGCGCCGATCATCGTGTCGAGGTACCGCGACTCGAACTTGTGCGTGTCCTTCGCCAGCGCCTCGACATCGCTGACGCCGTAGTAGCTCGCACCCGCGCCGAAGACCTCCGGGTGAAACGCCAGCGCCGCCAGCGTCGTGTACCCGCCCGCGCTGCCGCCGCGGATGATCAGCCGATCGGGATCCGCCTTTCCCTGTTCGACGAGATACTTCGCCGCGTTGATGTTGTCGTCGACGTCGACGATCCCCCATTGCCAGTTCAGCCGCTCGCGATACTCGCGGCCGTAGCCGGAGCTGCCGCCGTAGTTCACGTCGACGACCGCAAACCCCCGGCTCGTCCAGTACTGCACCTGCAGGTCGAGCACCGCCTTCGTCTGCGTCGTCGGCCCGCCGTGGCTGACGACGATGAGAGGTGGACGGTCGTCTGGGAGCGCGGTGAAGTCGGCGTTGGTGGGCGGGTAATAGAACGCGTGCGCGGTCAGGCCGCTTTCAGTCGGAAACTCGATCGCCTCGGGAATCGAGATGTGCCGGCGCTCCAGCGTGAGCGTCGACGAGGATCGCAAAATCTCGGTGCCGCCGGTCACGAGGTTCGTCCGCGCGACGGTGGGGGGCGTGTCGGGTGAGGCAGCGACGTACACGGCGTGCGTCGGCGTCGCGGCGAGCCACTCGAGCGGCTCGAGGTCCGTCGGCACATCGGCAATGGTGCCCGTGTCGGTGTCGATCGTCGCGAGCGTCCACCGCCCGCGCCGCGCGTAGCCGACCGCCATCCGCCGCTCGTCCGCGAACGCCCACGTGGCCCAGCCGAAGAGCCACTGCGGTCTCCCGAACTCGGCCTCATCGAGCGGGTGCCACAGCACGGGCACCACTTCACACTTCACGGTCCGAACGTCGCACTTGTACAGGGACCACCATCCCGTCCGATCGCTGGCGAAGTACAAGGTGCCATCCGGCGACCAGCCCGGCTGATAGATCGATTCGTGAGGGCCGCCCGCGACGAGCGAAGGATCCGTGAGCGTGCCCTGGTCGGTGACGGATGCGACCCACAGCTCGGTGCCGTCCCACGGCATCTGCGGATGGCGCCACGACAGCCACGCCAGCCGCGAGCCGTCGGGACTCAGTCGCGGCGTCGAATAGAAGTCGTAGCCCGACGCGATCACCTCGCCGGCATTCGGCTCGGTGTCAAGGCGAATCGAGACCAGCGTGGTCTGCGGCTCGTGTCCATCCCGTGAATGGTCCTCGCGGACACAGACGAGCCGCTGGCGCTGTTCGTCAATCGCCGCGTCGGCGTAAAACCATTTGCCTTCCGGGGTGACCGCACCAGGGGCGCCCGAACCGACGATGCGATAGATCCGCTGATCGAGGAAGTTCGAGTAGTAGATGAACGATTTCGAGACGACGTACGCGCCGCCGCCGTATTCGTGCACGCGCGTCCGGACGTTGTGATGGCGCGGCGTGACGTCGACAGTCGTCCCCCCGGCGCCGCGCCTGACGAGCGCGTTGCGGCCGCCCTCGTGCGGCCGCCCCTCGAGCCAATAGACGTCGTCGCCATCGAGCGCGACGAAGCCGAGGCGGAGCCCCTGCTCGGCAACGGTCTTGGCAGATATCGGGGAGGTCCAGGTTCCGTAAGGTGCGACGGTCGGCACGGTGGCGTCGGCGAGACTACCGCTTCTTCGAAGTTTTCCGGCCGCCCGTGCGCGATC
>Ga0114129_10015087_pt1 | contig 10999 bp, 7 predicted proteins | sample RhiMetdeltSRZDD1_FD_80071 | JGI IMG/M metagenome (GOLD analysis project Ga0114129, IMG submission 80071) | Populus rhizosphere microbial communities from Tennessee, USA - Rhizosphere MetaG P. deltoides SRZDD1 (version 2) (version 2) | ecosystem: Host-associated > Plants > Roots > Rhizosphere >... | reverse complement strand
CGACCGCGAAGAGATCGACGCCGCCCTCCGCGAGAGCCTCCGCCTGCTCTTTGAAGGTCGCCTCGTAGTCCTCATCGGTGACGCCCTCGTCGAGCGCGTAGTCTTGCGGCAACCGGCTCGTGGGCCCGATCGAGCCTGCGACAAAGCCGCCGCCGGGTGCGACGGACCGCGCGAGCCGCGCGCCCTTGACGTTGAGCTCGCGCGTTCGGTCACCGAGCTGATACTCGTTGAGCTTCAGGCGCGCGCCGCCGAACGTGTTCGTCTCGACGATGTCGCTGCCGGCGTCGAAGTAGCCTTTGTGGATGCCCGCCACCACGTCGGCGTGCGTATCGTTCCACAGCTCGGGGCACGCCCCGTTGAGCAAGCCGGCGGCGAACAGCATGGTGCCGTAGCCGCCGTCGAACACGAGGGTGTCGCCGCGCTTGACGCGCTCGACGATCTCCCAGCCCCTCGGCCTGCTCACGCCGGCACCGTCACGCCGAGCAGCGCCTTGGCCTTCACCACCGCCATTGTCGAGTCCTTGGCGTAACCGTCGGCGCCGATCTCGTCGCAGAACGCCTGGCTCACCGGCGCGCCTCCGACCATCACCTTCACACGCTCACGAAGTCCCGCCTTCACCAGGGCGTCGATCGTGCGCTTCATGCCGGGCATCGTCGTGGTCATGAGTGCCGAAATCCCGACGATGTTCGCGTTGTGCTCCTGGACGGCGGCGACGAATTTTTCCGGCGCGACGTCGCGGCCCAGGTTGAAGACTTTGAATCCCGCGCCCTCGAGCATCATGGCCACCAGGTTCTTGCCGATGTCGTGCAGGTCGCCCTGGGCGGTGCCGATGACGACGACGCCGTGGTAATCGCTGCCGGTGGCGGCGGCGGTGATGAGCGGTTTGAGAAGGTCGAGCCCGGCATACATGGCGCGCGCAGAGAGCAGGACCTGGGGCACGTAGTACTCGTTACGGCGGAACTTCTCGCCGACCACGTCCATGCCCGGGATGAGCCCCTTGAAGATGAGGTCCTTGGGGTCCATCGAGAGGCCGAGACCTTCACGCGTCTTGGCAGCGACGGTGTCCTTGTCGCCGATGATCAACGCCCGAGCCATCGTGGGATAGTCGAACTGCCCGCTCATGCCCCTCCCGCGTACGTTATCGTGCTCAGCCGAGTTCTAACACGGGGCCGTAGGCCGGGCAATCACTTCGCGCGGTTGCCGAGGTACTCGGCGACCGTCGGCGCGGAGTCGGGCTCGAGCGAGGTGAAGGTCACGCCCACCTCGTCACCGCGGCGCCACGCGATCAGCGCCTCGGCCACGATGGGCTTGGGCAGCGCGCCGCCTTCGCAGCGAATCTGCACGACCTGGCCGGGGGTCCACTCCTCCGGCACGCCGTGGAGCGCCATGCCGCCCTCGCTGATGTCGCGCGTGGCCACGCGGCACGTGCGCCCGTCGCCCGCGAGCGACAGCGTGGCCGCCGCGGCCAGCGTCGCGCGCGGATGCTTGCGGATGTTGTCCGGCAGGACCGCGTAGATCTTCACCGGCCGGGTCTTGCCCTTGACGGTGACGTCGCCGAGCTCCTTCGTGACGAAGTGATCCTTCACCAGTGCCCAGGTCGACTCGCTGATGATGATGTTGCTCTTGTAATCCTTGGTGATCGACTCCAGGCGCGCGCCGAGGTTGATCGTATCGCCGATGGCCGTGTACTCCAGGCGCTGCTTGGATCCGAGTGTGCCGACCACCGCTTCGCCGGTGTTGATGCCCACGCCGTTGCGGATGGCGATGCCGAGCTTCTCCTCCCAGCGCTTTGAAACGGCCAGCGTGCGCTCCTGGAACTCCAGTCCGGTGCGCACGGCCTTGATGGCGTGCTGCGGGTCCTCGAACGGCACGTTGTAGAGCGCCATCACGCAGTCCCCGATGTACTTGTCGACCGTGCCGCCGTTGCGGAACACGATCTCGGTCATCTCCGTCAGGTACTCGCGCAGCATCTCGGCCACCTGCTCGGGCTCCAGCTGCTCCGAGAGCGAGGTGAAGCCTCGGATGTCGGAGAACAGCACGGTCACCAGCCGGCGGCTCGTGGTCAGGCTGCCGTCGTCTTTGTGCCGCACCACCTCGCGGACGACCGCCGGCGAGAAGAACTGCGACAGCCGCCTGCGCTCGCGCTGCTCGCGCACGAAGTGCTCGATGACGGTGCCGCCCCAGCCCAGGACGAGCGCCACCGTGCCCGCCATCCCACGCATCCAGACGTTGAGGCCGGCGAAGCCGCCGAACGCGACGAGCGTGAGGAGCACCCACAACGCCGCGCCAGCCAGGAGCGCGCGCAGGGCGCGCAGTCGCACGACGAGGGCAGAGCCGAGCAGCGCCGCCACCACCGCGAGCGCGGTGGACACCCATTGCGGCACCTCGCGGATGTCGTCGCCGCGCACGAGCGTCTCGAGCGCGTTCGCGTGGATCTCGACGCCGGGCATGTCCCCGCCGCGCGCGAATGCCGTGCCGAACTGATCGTGGAACACCTCGCTCGTCAGGCCGACGAGCACGATCTTGTCCTGCCAGTAGTCATCCGGGATCTCGCCACGCACGACCCGGTAGTAGGACACCCATGGGTATGTGCGGACGCCACCCCGAAAGTTGATGAGCACCGACTGACGGTTGGGCAGCGGCGCCACACGCACGCCGCTCTTCGCGAGCATCGCATGCAGTTGCACGTCCAATCCGGGCAGACGCTCGGCGTCGAGTGCGATCCACAGCGGCACGCGCCGGACCTGGTTGTCGGCATCGGCGGGCATGTTGAGCGGCGCGACACCGGCCGCGCCGTGGCGGACGACGGGCACCGGCGGGTTGAGCATCGTGCGCGTGTAGAACGGCTGAATGTCCTCCGTGACCGCAGCACCGAGGATGACGTTGCCGGCATCGGTGACGGCGGCGCCGAGCGCCTCGTCGTCCGCGGACCCACGCGACGACGGCGTGTCGAACATGATGTCGACCGCGATCGCGCGCGGCTTGCCGAGGGCGATCGTGCTGATCAGCTGGCCGTGCAGAGCTCGCGGAAAGGGCCACTGCTCGTTGAGCTCGGCCATCGACGACTCGTCGATCGTCACGATGACGACCGGGAGCGTCGGATGGCGCGGGCCGCGCCATTCGAAGAGCTTGTCGAGCGACCAGTGCTCGAGCCCCTCGAGCCTGCCCCAGTACACCAGACCGACGACGGCCATGGCCGCCAGGATGCCGGCCAGGTGCTTGCGACCGAGGTCACGCAGCCATGGCCACCAATCGGTCATTGTCGACAATGTATGCTAGTATCGGCCGGGAATGAAGATACGAGTGCTCGGCGCCTATGGAGCCGAAGGACTCGGTCAGCGTCCTACGTCCTTCTTGCTCAACGACCGCATTCTCATCGACGCCGGCACGGTGGGAGGCGCGCTGAGCCTGCCCGAACACGCGCACATCGAGCATGCGCTCATCAGCCATTCGCACCTCGATCACGTGGTCGGTCTTGCCTTCCTGACGGAGACCCTCGCCTTCTCCGAGACGCGCACGCCCCTGACGGTCGCCAGCCTGGAACCGGTCGTGAACGGGCTTCGGACGGGTGTCTTCAACAACATCGCGTGGCCGGATTTCGCCCAGATCCCCGCCGAAGCTCCCGTGATGAAGTATCGGACGCTGGTGGAAGACGCTGAGCAGCGCGTCGGCGACACGTGGGTGACGCCGGTGCCCGTCAATCATGCCGTGCCGACGACGGGCTTCATCGTCCACGATGGCAGCACCGGCTTCATCTTCTCCGGCGACACCGGTCCCACTGACGCGCTGTGGAAGGCGGCGCGCGGCCTGCGTGGTCTGCGCGGCGCATTCGTCGAGTGCGCGTTTCCGAACCGGATGGCGAAGCTGGCGAAGGTGGCAGGACACCTCACGCCGGAGCTCATCCGCCGCGAGCTGGACAAGCTACCGGCGGACATTCCGGTCTGGATCTATCACGTCAAGCCCCAGTTCTACGACGAGATCGCCGAGGAGCTCTCTCACGTCGAACCCGGCCGCATCACCATCGTCGAGCAGGACAAGACCTACACACTGTAAATTTCACGCCCGCAGCGGCTCATTGCCCGCGGTCATCGTTTCGTTGTCTCCGTGTCCGGCACCAGCACCACGGTCTCGCTCGAGAGCTCCACACGCACGCGCTCGCCGATCCGAAAGACACGCCCTTCATGTTGCGGCGGCAGCTCGACGCGCACGGGGATGGCGGCGCCGATGTCGACCTCATAGAGCTGCCGCGCGCCCTCGAACACACGCAAGCTGACGACGCCGGGCAGCCCGGGGCCGCGGCCCATTGCCGCGTCGGTCATGGACAAGAGCTCAGGCCGCAACACCAACAGCCCGCGCCCACCGTCGCGGTACTCGCCGATGCCGGCGACCGGCACGCGGTGCCCGCCCTCCGTCTCGACGACGACGCCGAGGTCGCGCACTTCTACCACGCGCACCGGCAGGAAGTTCGCCGGACCCAACGCCTCGGCCACCACGCGGGTGCGGGGGTGCTGGTAGACGTCGGCGGGCTCACCGAGCTGCGCGATCTCCCCGTCGTGCAACACGGCGAGCCGATCGGACAGCGCGAGCGCATCGGCGGCGTCGCGCGTCACGTGAATGGTGGTGACCGCGAGATCGCGGTGCAGCTTGGCCAGCTCCAGGCGCAGGGTCTTGCGCGTCAGCGGATCGAGGTGCGCAAGCGGCTCGTCCAGCAGCAACACGCGTGGCTCGGGCGCGAGCGCGCGGGCGAGCGCCAGCCGGCGTCGCTGCTCCAGCGTCAGGTCGGGCGGCCGTCGATCCGGCACGCCGGCCAAGCCGAGTCGCCCGAGAACGATCTCGACGCGGCGCCTGATGTCGTCCCTGCTCATGTTCTGCTGTTCGAGGCCGAAAGCCACGTGCTCGCGCACGCTCATGTGCCGCCAGAGCGCGCCTTCCTGAAACACGTAGCCGATCGAGCGCGCTCCGGGCGCGAGGGCCGCGACGTCGTGCCCGTCGACCAGCACACGGCCGCCCGTCGGTGTCATGAAGCCGGCGACGGCGCGCAGCACATCCGTTTTGCCGGAGTGCGGCGGCCCGAGGAACGTGAAGAACTCTCCGTAGCGGACGTGGACGCTGATGCCCGTGAGTCCTGGCGGCACGCCACCGCGTGTGGCCAGCGTCTCGAGTCGGATATCGACGAGCGGGCGACTCACCGGTGCGCCCGCTGCGTTGATACCGGCCGCTGACCGGCGGCGCGTGCGAGCGGCACACACGCCACCCCGACCAGGCCGAGGGCGGCGTAGAGTGCGGTGGGCGCCGACCACGCCAGCAGCGTGGTGGCGAGCACGGGGCCGATGAACGCGGCGCCGATGCGCGCGGAGTTCACGACGCCGATGGCGACGCCTCCGCCCGCCTGCGCGATGCGGGCGACGGCAAGCGGAAACACCGGCGCGACGCACAGCACCTGAAGGAAGCGCAACGTGCCATAGACCCAGACGTTACGCGCAGGCGCCAGCGCGGCGACGAACAGCGACGAGAGCACGAGCAGCCCGGGGAGCAGCCGGCGCTCGGGCACCAGATCCGCGAGTCGCGAAGCCAGGACCGACCCCAACGCGGCCGCGACGGCGGAGGCGAAGATCACGAGACCACCAACCTCGAGCGTGCGATCGTCGGCGATGCCGAGATCGTGCAGCACCCGCGGGAGGATCGACGTGAGAAAGAAGATCTGCGTCGAGCCGCCGAGCACGATGCCCGCCACGGCGAGCACGGCACGCCAGTCGGGCCGCGCGGCCCCCGGCCCCGCCGCGGGTCCCTCCGCGGAATCGGGAACACCCCACCGCACCAGAGCGCCGCAGCCGAACAGGATGGCCGCTCCGACGACGAACGAGGCGCGGAATCCGAGCCGTGCGGCGGCGATGGCGCCGACGAGCGGGCCGATGACCTGCCCGATCGTCATGCCCGATTGGATCGCGGCGACCTGACGACGGACATCGCGCGGATCGTCGGAGCGCCCGGCGCTGACGAACGCGAAGGTCGACGCCGCGCCCGTCACACCGAGCACGGCGCGACAGAGGAACAGCTCGATCAGCGTGCGCGCGGCGGCCGTCCCGAGGAACGCCAGGCCCTGTGTCACCTGCACCACCGCGTAGAGCGTGCGCGGACTGCCGCGCTCGGCCCAGCGTCCCCACACCGGCGCAGTGACGACGGTGGCGAGCGGCGTGATGCCCATGATCCAGCCGGTCCAGGTCAGCGTCGCGGCGGCGTCCCACGTCGAGATGCGCTGGATGTGAAACGGCAGGCTGATGTACACGAAGGACCAGGAAAAGGACCCGAAGAACATCGCGAGCGGCAGGATGTGCCGCTCGTCAAATCGCGCCAGAACCACGCCTCACCGCGCCACGTCACCCCCGAGGCGCACCTTGCACTTGAGGCCGGCCGCCAGCTGATTGCCGGGATTCGGCAGCTCGAGGCGGACGCCGAACGTGCCGCTCGCCGCGTCGACGACCTTGTCGACGACGGTCACGTGCGCCGACCGCGGCGTGTTCGCGGGCGGCTCGGGAATCACTTGGGCGCGCGTGCCGAGCGTGACCTTGCCGAGCAACGACACGGGCACGAACACCTCGACGCGCAGTGGGTCGATGCGCGCGAGCTTCATGATCGGATTCTGGCCGACGAACTCGCCGACGGCGAGCGTTCGTTCGACCACGACGCCAGTCACGGGACTGCGGATGACACGAAGCGCCAGCGCCGTCTTGGCGCGCTCGAGCTCGAGCTTCGCCAGGCGCAGGTTTTCCTGCGCCTCGAGCACGCCGATCTCGGCGAGGATCTTGGCCGTCTCGGCCTCGTCCATCTCCTTGAGCGGAACGAGATCCTTCTTGAACATCTCCTCCGTTCGCACGAAGCGGCGAACGCCGAAGTCGAGACGAACCTGATTCGACTTGATCGCGGACTCGACCTCGGTCCGATACTGCGCGATGTCGAGCGCGGCACGCTCGGCGCTCGACTCGAGCTCGGCGATGACCATCCCTTCGCGCACGAGGTCACCCCGATCGACGCGCAGCTTCGCAATCACGCCCTGCGCGGGTGAGGCGACCGCCACCTGCTCGTAGGGCTGAATCAGGCAATCGAGCTCGGCGGCCCCCACCATCGCCGGCCCCGCCACAACGCCGACGAGCATCACGATCCACCAACCGCCACGTCGCGCCATCGTTCACGTCCCCCGATTTGAAAATCCTCCGGCCGTCATTCTGGCCGGCCCGAAAAAGCGAGCGCTGATTCCAGATGCTCGTCCATGCGCAGCAAATCGCCGCGCATGCGTGCGTGCGTCAGCTCGGCGGCGCGTTGAGCGCGGCGCAGCGTCACGCGGCCGATCCACGCCGGCACACGATCGCCGCGCGTGAGGAGACGCGCCACACGCGCCCAGCGCCGGCCATAGGTGATGACGAGCTCGTCCTCCACGGACGTCAGCGCCTCGTAGCTCCCGGGGTCACCCTGGCGCCCGCAGCGACCGAAGAGCTGACGATCGATGCGACGCGCCTCGTGACGCTCGGTGGCGATGACGTGAAGGCCTCCACGATCCGCCACGCCGAGTCCCAGCCGGATATCGGTTCCCCGGCCGGCCATGTTCGTCGCCACGGTGATCTGGCCCGCGGTGCCGGCGTCGGCGATGATGGCCGCCTCCTCGCGATCCTGACGCGCGTTGAGGACGCGATGCGGCAGCCCGGCGTCGCTGAGGAGCCGGCTCAGATGCTCGGACGCGGCGACAGACCGCGTGCCGAGCAGCACCGGTCGCCCACGCCGGTTCACACTCTGGACGCGCGCGACCACCGCCTGCCAGCGCGCCTCCGCCGAGGAATAGACCTGATCGGGACGGTAGCGGCGGCGCAGCGGAGCGTTCGTCGGGATGGATACGACGCCCAGGCCGTACACCGACCATAGTTCCCCGGCGATTTCTCGCGCCGTGCCGGTCATGCCGGCGAGGCGACCGTAGCGCCGGAAAAATCGTTGGTAGCTGATGCGCGCCAACGGGTCGTTGCGTCCCGTGACCGTGCAGCCTTCCTTCACCTCGATCAGCTGATGCAGACCGTGCTCCCACGATCGATCCGGCATGAGCCGTCCAGTGTACTCGTCGATGATCTGCACCTTGTCCTCGGTCACGAGATAGTCGCGGTCGCGATGGAAGAGGTGACGCGCGCTGAGCGCCTGGCGCACCATCTCCTCACGCCGCAGCCGGCCCGTCCAGAGGCCGCCGAGCGGCTCGGCGATCTCGGCGAGATGGCTGCGGCCAGCATCCGTGAGGCGGACGGCACGCTGGCCGGGCTCGACGATGAAGTCGGCTTCGGCCGTCAACGCGTCGGCGAGCGCCAGCGCCCGCTCGTACTCGCGACGCAGCCCCGCATCGGCGCCGCCGCCGGAAATGATGAGCGGCGTCCGGGCCTCGTCCACCAGGACGCTGTCCGCCTCGTCGACGATCGCGTAGTGAAGGCCACGCAGCAGGAGGCGACGCGGACGGGCGTCGCCGTACAACCGCTCGAGCTGCAAGCGCACACGGCTGGGCTGATCCCTGAGCGCGATCCGGTCTTTGAGATAGTCGAAGGCCAGTTCTTTGTTGGTGCAGTACGTCACGTCGCACCCGTACGCTTCGCGCCGAGCTTCGGGCTCCATGCCGTGAACGATCACGCCAACGCTGAGGCCCAGCGCCTCGTAGATCGGTCCCATCCACTCCGCGTCGCGACGCGCGAGGTAGTCGTTGACGGTGACGACGTGCACGGGCACACCGGCCAGCGCGGCCGTGCAGGCGGGCAGCGTGGCGGTGAGAGTCTTGCCTTCCCCCGTTTCCATCTCGGCCACCATGCCCCCAAGCAGGACACGGGCGCCGACGAGCTGGACGTCGAAGGGCCGCTGTCCGAGCCGGCGAGAGGCGGCCTCGCGGACGACCGCGAACGCGCGCGCGACGAGATCGTCACGGAACCCGTGCACCCTTAGTTCCGTGCGCAGCTCAGCGGCGGCGACCCCGAGCGCGGTGTCGCGCGCGCCGACGAGCTGCCGGCCGTGCTCGGCCGCGGCCTCGAGCAGCCGCCGCGGATGGCACGCGCGGCGCTGCCACCATCGGCGGATCGGGCCCGCTGCGACGGCGGCGAGTCGATCGAGCTGGCCGCGCCGTCGGTCGAGGCGCTCGGCGTAGGCGCCGGTCGGCACCTCCGCGTGGTATGGGAGCGCGCTAGACATTGAAGCGTGAGAGGAACAGGCGCCGCGCCTCCTCGTACCATTGCACGGCGAGCGGAGACCACCCGTGATCGAAGCGGACGTAGGCTCGCCCGCCAGCGTTCACGACGTGCGACTCTCTGGGCAGCTCCAGATCGACCTGAAAGACTTTGGCGACGGCGGTCACGCCGTGCTGGTCGCGCGGGTCGACGGCGATCTGCCCGCCGCCCTCGCTGCCGAGGGCCGTGGTGGGCAATCGCTCCGAGCCGCCCGGTACGACGCGGAGCAGCGCAGCCGGAACGACGTCGCCCAGACGTTCCGCGAGCCGCACATCGATGCGCCGCGTCCGTTGCGTGACGAGATCGATGTAGCCCTGGGGCACCACCGCGCGGACCGTCACCGTCCCCAGCTCGACGGCATACCCGAGCAGGTTCCCCTGCTTCACGAACCGCCCCGGCAAGTCGTTCGCGTCGGGGGCCACGAATATACCGTCTGCACCGCTCCTGATCGTGAGGTCGGCGAAGCGCCGCTGCGCCTCGACGAGATTGTGCGTCACGTACTCGAGCTCTTCCTTGATGATGTCCGCCTTCACCCGGTCGATCGGCCGCTGCTCTTCATAGCGTGCCTGCAGCTCGACCCGCCGCGCGCTGAGCTCGCGCACTTTTGCGCTCAATAGAGGATCGGCTAGCTGCAGGAGCACGTCCCCACGACGAACGCGCGTTCCCGGGACGGCTACCACCCGCTCCACGAAGCCCTCGGTCTTTGCCCGTACGAGCGATTCTTCCGGAATCCAGATGACGCCCTCCGCGCGACTGCGGAATGGGACGGGCACGACACCGATGAGGCAGCCGACGACGCCGACGATCGCGGCCGTGGTGGCAATGGCGCGCGCGCGCACGGATCGCAGGCGAGGATTCTTGAAGAGGAAGGCCAACCCCTTGGCGAGCGGGACGCCGATCCAGCCGATGGCGCCGATCGCGGCAAATGCGACAGCCAGCATGAAGAAGTGGTCGCCGAGATAGAGGATGATCGCCACGACCACGAACACCCGATAGACGAACGCCGTCACGCCATAGACGACGAACCAGATGCGCTCGCCTCGCGTGGCCATCGGGGGCTCCGCATCACGACGGGCGAACAGGTAGCGCTCGCAGAGGTAGCCGAGATACGTGTTGCCCCGCGGACGCAGGTTCGGGATCTCGAGCAGATCGGCGAGCATGTAATAGCCGTCGTACCGCAGCAGCGGGTTGGCGTTGAACAGCACCGTGGAGATGCCGGCGATGAGGATGGTGTTGAACGCCAGCACGCGTAGCGTGCCGGGCTCGACGCTGACCCAGACGAACATCGCCAGCGCGGCTAGGAACAGCTCCACGAGCATGCCGGCCGCACCGACGACGATGCGCCGCCACTTGGCCGGAAACGCCCACGTCGCCGACGCGTCGACATACGGAACGGGCGTCAGTACGAGCAGCATGACGCCCATCTCGTGCACCTCGCCGCCGTAGGCCCGTGTCACGTACGCATGGCCAAGCTCGTGCAGCGTCTTGACCGCCGGGAACAGAAACCAGAGCAGCACGAAGTTATGCGGCGTAGCGACACGATCGAGGAAGTTCTTCGTGAAATCCGTCCAGTGCATGGCCAACAGCACGGTCGCCGGCACGACGACCGCCAGCCACAACAGCGCGCCGACCGAGCCGATGAGCGGACGCACGAATGGCAGCGAGGCGCGCAGGAACGCATCAGGATCGACGAGCGGGAAGCGCCATGAGAAAAGGCTGAACAGTCGCGCGCGCCATCGGTTGCGCTCGAACCGCTGATG
>Ga0114129_10015085_pt1 | contig 11000 bp, 6 predicted proteins | sample RhiMetdeltSRZDD1_FD_80071 | JGI IMG/M metagenome (GOLD analysis project Ga0114129, IMG submission 80071) | Populus rhizosphere microbial communities from Tennessee, USA - Rhizosphere MetaG P. deltoides SRZDD1 (version 2) (version 2) | ecosystem: Host-associated > Plants > Roots > Rhizosphere >... | reverse complement strand
GGAGAAGCGCGAGTTCGAACCGTTCCGCATCCGGGTCAGGCTGCTCGCCGCCGACGGAAGCGAAATCGCGCAGACCGAAGCGGCGGCGGTCGGCGCGGGTCAATTTCAATCCTTCGATTTCGACCGCGATGAGATCAGCTTGCCGGGCGAAGCCGGAACGGGCCGTCTGCAAGCGCGGCTGGAAGTGACGGTGACGGGGCAAACCTTGAGCTCCGATACCGTCCTGAAACAAGTAATCCTCAAAACCTTCGCTGACGCCGTAGAGGTTATTGATGACTCCAGCGGGCAGACATACGGTAGCCCCAAAAGTTTCCAGATCATTTCAGCCGGGAAGGACTATCTGATTGGAATCGTCCCCGATAAGACGCTGCGCGTCAGCGCGCTCAATCCACTCGCGCCAGCCGATGGCCGGGAACCTGCGTCACAGATTTTTCAGGTCACTGTTATGGCCCCGGATGGCCGCGTGATCGCGCAAAGCGACGAGATTACTCTCGCCCCGGGCGAGTTTCATTCTGTCGACTTCAGGCGCGCCGATCTGCCCCTGGCCGGCGAACCCGGCGGGCGGCTGCAGGCGCGCGTACGAGTCATCTGGAAAAAGCTGCAATTGATGACCGAGTTTCCCTCTTCAGTTGAACTCGTGGGCGACAGCACGGGCAAGACCTTGGTTCTGATCTCACAAAAACCGAAGGAGATTGTCGTCGTCGGCTCGAAATAGAAAGTTGTTCTCGATGCAAGAAACGACAAACACCCGCGCCTCTTGCGGGCGCGGAAAAACCAGGTAAGGAGAGCATATGAAACGCCACATTGCCCAACATGTTTTAATCGCCAAACATTTGCAGCGCTACCCAATAAAGAAGTAGCTCTGTACCGGCTCATCTCCACTCGCCTTGCAGCGTGAACGCCGCCCAGTAGTACGGCGCTCCCCACCGCTTGTCCCGCCACATCTCCACTTGCGCCGATCGCAACGCCGACGCCGGACGCTCGCCCTCGATCAGCACACGGCGGTAGAACTTCGTCATCAATTCCGCCGTCGCCCGATCGTTCACGCTCCACAAACTGACCACCACCCGCGCCGCGCCAGCGTACATAAAGCCGCGTGTCAGGCTCACCAATCCCTCGCCCCTGGTCAGCTTGCCCAAACCCGTCTCGCACGCGCTCAGCGTGACCATTTCCGCCGGCAGGTTCAGGTTGTAGATTTCGTGCGCGCGCAGGAAACCGTCCTGCGGCCTGCCCTGCTCGTCGTAGCGCGAGAGCACGATGGTCGAAAGCTCCGGGCGTTCACTGTCGGCCAGCCCATGCGTGGCGAAATGGACGTAACGGTACTGGCTCAGTTGATCGCTCATTGCCGTCGCCCGGTTCGCCTCGAAATCGAGCGCCTTCATTCCAGCGCCCGCGGGCACAAGCGGCAAAATCTGCTCGGCCTCCATCCGCGTGAAGGGCAGCCGCCTGATGCGCAAATCGCCGGGCGCGCCGGCGGCGGTTTCGACGAGGATTCTGTTTTTGCTTTCGTTGAGTGGGGCGGGCTGAGCAGTTTGCGGCGCGGCGCGGCGCGCGCCCGGACTGATGCGCTCGTCGTCTTTGGAAAAGACGGGGTCGGCCAGCAAGGCCAAAGTCCTGGCCGCCGGTTTGCGCCCGGCCAACTCGCGCCGCAACACCGCAATCGTCGAAGCCGACGGTAAATTCACGATCTCGTGCTCTACGAAAAGCGGCTGCCAGCTCCCATTGCCCCCTTCGAGCCTGTTCGGATCAGGCAACGCCCCGAACGGGATGTAGTGCAGCATCCCGTCGGCGACGATCACCAGCCGCTTCCCGCCCAATTGACCGGCTACGGGTGAGAGCAGCATCCGGCTCAAGCCGTCCGCCGCCGCCAGATACTGTCCGCTGGTTTCTTTCAGGCGCACATCTCTTGGCGGCGCCGTTTGGCCTCTGATGTCGGAAGTGTCTGACAACAGTTCGTAGACGCGCCGCGCGGCGGCTTCGATCACATCGCGTTTCGGCAGTTCGTAACTGTTGACCGTCGTCGGCGTCACCGCCCACAGAAAGCTGCGCTTTGCGCCGAGCGAGTATTCGAGCAGTAGCGTATCAGCGTCGAGCGCCCGCCGTTGAATCTCGGCGAGGGTGAGCGGCTGCGGTTGCGTCAGCGCGCCATAGCGCGGACTGGCTTGGCGGATTTGCGTCTGAACTTGTTGCAACTCGATGGTCAAGGCATCCATCTCTCGCCTGCGCGTCGCGAGTCGCGCTTCGTCGTCCGCCCCGCCAGCCGAAAGTTTCAACGCCTCTTCCGCCTTCGCATTCAGACGTTGTTGCAGCGATCTTTCCTGCGCGAGCAGTTCGGGATCAACGCCGCGTCGAATGTCGGCGCGGGCTTCAATCAGACTCTCGAGCAGCGAACGCGAACGAGCCCTCTCGCTGGTTTGCAGCGCCGCAGCGTCATGGCTCCTGGCTGGCTCTTGTTTGTGCATTTGCATAAGCAGGTCAACATAGAACTCGTAGATCTCATGCGCCGTAGCGAAGTAGGAAGCGCGCAATTCTTTGCTAATAACATTGGCGCGCACTGACTCGATGATCTTCAGGGCGGACTCCAGGTGAGAACGGGATTCATCAAAACGACCGAGAGCGCGTTTAGTATAGGCAATATTGCTGAGCGTTGTGGCTTCTCCATTGCGGTCGCCGACCGCGCGCCAAAGCGGTAACGCCTGAGAGTAGAAGTCGAGCGCCTTCTGATGCTCGCCCAGCAAATCGTAGACAGAGCCGATGTTGGTTAGCGTTCTGGCTTCTCCACCAAGGGCGCCGATTGCGCGATGAATCGGCAAGGCCTGATGGTAGAAGTCGAGCGCCTTTCGCCACTCGCCCACCGAATGGTAGACCAAACCGATGTTGTTGATCGTTGTGGCTTCTCCACTGCGGTTACCGACCGCGCGCTGGAGCGGCAGCGCCTGAGAGTAGAAGTCGAGCGCCTTCTGACGCTCGCCCAGAGAATAGTAGACAAAACCGATGTCGTTGAGCGTTGTGGCTTCTCCACCGCGGTCGTTGACTGCGCGTCGAAGTGGCAACGCCTGGCTGTGGAAGTCGAGAGCCTTCCGCCTCTCGCCCAGTGAATTGTAGACAGAGCCAATGTTGGTAAGCGTTGTGGCTTCTCCACTGCGGTTACCGACTGCGCGATGTTGCGCCAGCGCCCGGGTGTAGAAGTCGAGCGCCTTCTGCCACTCACCCAGCGAATCATAGACAGAGCCGATGTTGTTGAGCGTCGTGGCTTCTCCACTGCGGACGCCGACCAGGTACTGAAGAGACAGCGCCTGGGTGTAGAAGTCGAGCGCCTTCTGATGCTCGCCCAGAGATTTGTAGATATAGCCGATGTTGTTGAGCGTAGAGGATTCTCCGTTGCGGTCACCGACCGCGCGTCGAAGTGGCAACGCCTGATTGTAGAAATCGAGCGCCTTCCGCCACTCGTACAGTGAACTGTAGACAGAGCCGATGTTGTTGAGCGTAGAAGCTTCTCCGCTGCGGTCGCCGACCGCGCGCTGTAGCGGCAGCGCCTGATTGTAGAAGTCGAGCGCCTTCTGATGCTCGCCCAGAGATTTGTAGACGGAGCCGATGCTGGTGAGCGTTCTGGCTTCTCCACCACGGGCGCCGATTGCGCGCTGGAGCGGCAGCGCCTGATTGTAGAAGTCGAGGGCCTTCCGCCACTCTCCAAGCGAATAGTAAACCAAACCGATGTTGTTGAGCGTTATGGCTTCTCCGTCGCGGGCGCCGACCGCGCGCTGGAGCGGCAGCGCCTGATTGGAGAAGTCGAGCGCCTTCTGCTTCTCTCCAAGCGAATAGTAGGCAGAGCCGATATAGGTGAGCGCAGCGGCTTCTCCGTCACGGTCGCCGACTGCGCTCCATAGCTGAAGCGCTTCCTCGTATTTCTTCACCGCCAGGCGCAAAGATTCCACTGTTCCCTGCGCATGCAGCGTTTTCCCTTCCTCAAATTTCCTCTGAGCGGCAAGGCGGTCTCTGTCTTGCGCCAGCGCCGACGCGAACTGCGAGTAAGCGGCGGCGCGGGACTCTTGCATTCCTGCGCCTAAGAGCAAGCTGAGCGCCAAACTCGCTGTCAGGAGTTGACCGATCTCGTGTTTGATGTGTGAAGACAATCTGCGAGTCCAAACTTTGTGTGTCATCGCGTCACTCCTCAAAAATATCCGACAAACTTCAGTTGCGTGGGTCGCGGATTGCGCGCTGAATCAGCGCCGCCCGATTGTAGTAATCGAGCGCCTTCCGCTTCTCGCCAAGGGAATCGTAGACTTCGCCGATGTTATTGAGTGTTGTGGCATCTACCCTGCGGTCGCCGACTGCGCGCAGCAGCGGCAGCGCCTGAGTGTAGAACTCGAGCGCCTTCCGCTTCTGGCCCAGGGAGTTATAGACATAGCCGATGTTGTTGAGGGTTGCAACTTCTCCACTGCGGTCACCTACTGCTCGCTGAAGAGGCAACGCCTGATTGTAGAACTCGAGCGCCTTTTGTTTCTCGTCCAGCGAATTGTAAACAGAGCCGATGGCATAAAGCGTTACGGCTTCTCCACGGCTGTTATCGAGCGCGCGCCAAAGCGGTAGCGCCTGAGTGTAGAACTCGAGCTCCTTCCGCTTCTCGCCCAGCAAATTGTAAACGGAGCCGATGGCGCTAAGTGTCAGGGCTTCTTGATGGCGGTCATCGACAGCTCGCCAGAGTTGAAGCGCCTCTTCGTATTTCTTCACCGCCAGGCGCGCCGACTCGGCCCTTCCCTGCTTGTGCAGCGCTAGCCCTTCGTCAAATTTCCCCTGAGCGGTAATGCGTCTCTGCTTCTGCGTCGGCGCTGACACGAACTGTGAGTTGGCGGCGGCGCAGGACAATTGTATTCCTGCGCCAAAGAAAAGGCTGAACGTCAAAGGCGCCGACAGCCGCCATCCGATCTCGCGGCTGAGATTGAAAGGCAGCCTGTGAATCCAAACTTTGTATGCCATTGCTATCCTCCTTAGAGCGGATTGCAAACCGCCATAATGATCGCTGCGCCAAAACCACAAATTTAGAACTAATCCCACTGAACTACAGCGGATGCGACGATGCGCGGCTGGAGGGTCCCAACTCCTTCTCTAAAGTCTCAGCCACAACGACAAACATCTTGCCGTATCCATCCTGGAACCAGGACCCTATAAACATCTGATAACCATAGTCCTCGTCCATCCTCACGCGGAGCGTCGTCGCATTGTCATCTATCTCGGCCCGCGCCAGAACGCGGGTGGGCCACGTGACCGGATCGGCGAATCTAATCCCCCACATTTTCGCCCTGATGCGCGAGCCGAAGTACAACACGGCCTGGGGGCCTTCCTGCCGGAGCGCTCTTGCCCCCTGGCGCTGAAGGGCGGAAATGACCTGACCGATCACTTGCGCGCCACTGCTGACGGGCGGGAGGTCCCACCTGATTTCCTGGCTGACTGCGCCCGGTTTGAGGGAAAAGATATTCTGAATCTTTTCAGCCTTCGCCTGACTCGCTCTCCGCCCTATCAGGAAAATGACATAACACCCCGCCACGACGATCAGAAGCATCAGCGCCTGGAGGGGAAGGATCGGGATCTGCAAGATGAATTTCAGCATGGTAGTGACTCTCTTATCCCTTAATTGACTTGAAGAACACAACGCGCTTACGGTTTTATTGTGTTTGCGGCAGCCGCCGCAGATCGAGCAGGTTTTCCTAACGACTACACACAACGTTGCAGCACGCCACCGAACATTCCGCTTTTTCCTAATTCCTCCTTCGACAACAAAAGCGACAATTTCCGCAATAACCCGCCACACAGATGAATTTTTTTCAGAAGCTCGGCCCACAATATGGCCACTCATCGGAAGGGTGCTATAATCCGGCGCCATCTTAGCTTCTTCTCTTTGCGCAAATAGTGGCCTATGACGACACCTTCATCCCAGGAATTGACCCGGCTGCTCCTGGCCTGGCGCAACGGCGATCAGGAGGCGCTCGAACGATTGACGCCGCTGGTGTATGGGGAATTGCGCAGGATGGCGCATCGCTTCATGCGGCGCGAAAGACCAGATCACACTCTGCAATCTTCTGCCCTTGTCAACGAGGCTTACATCCGACTGATTGATTGCCGGCAGGTCGGTTGGCAGAACCGCGCGCATTTCTTCGGGATCGCCGCGCAGATGATGCGCCAGATCCTAATTGACCACGCCCGGAGTCATGCCCGCGCCAAGCGCGGCGGCGCCCTGCGCCAGGTATCGTTTGAGGAAACGGCGTTAGTCTCAGAGGAGCGCGCCGCCGAGTTGATCGCCCTGGACGATGCGCTCACTGCCCTGGCGGCCCTTGATTTAAGCAAAAGCCGGATTGTCGAGTTGCGGTTCTTCGGCGGCCTGACTAATGAGGAAGTGGGCGAGGTCATGGGGATGTCGCTGCGCACAATCGAGCGCGAGTGGCGGAAGGCCAAAGCCTGGTTGCGCCGCGCGATCAGCAAGGGATGAATCCTATGAAGCCTGAGCGTTGGCGACAGATCGATCAATTGTTCGAAGCGGCTCTGGAGCGCGGTCCCGAAGAACGAGTCGCCTTCCTCGCCGCCGCCTGCGCGGGCGATGAGTCGTTGCGACTGGAAGTGGAGTCGCTGCTGCGGTCTGATGAAGCGGCTGAGAGCTTCATTGAAAAACCCGCCGCGGCGCTGGCGGCTGAAGTGATCGCCGAGCAACCTGCGCAGACGACTACACAGCAGCTAACTGATGCGCCATTCGAACCGGTCGCCGGCCGGAACCGCCTGTTCCTGTGGGCTGTATGGCTCGCAAGCGTGATTGTCGCAGCCGTGTTTGCTTACGCTGCATTGTTACTCTTCCAGAAGGGCGGCGCCTCCGTCACGCCTGGATGGAGCGAAGTACAACTGGGCGATAGTTGGTTCGTCTCACGCATCGACCCAGGCGGACCTGCCGCAGGCCGGATCGAGCCAGGCGATCGTATCATCAACATGAACGGCGCGCCTCCGATCGGCCCTGCAGGGACGACGCTGCATCGCCGCGAACTTGCGCCGGGACAGACCTACGAAATCACCGTCGAACGCGCCGGTCAGCGACAGACGATGAGCCTGGTCGCCGCTGCCGGGCCGTCTGCGCTGGCGACCCGCCTCGCCTATTTTTTTTCCAGTCTGCTCTGGTGTTTCATTGGCTTGTGGGTCGGGGCGGCGCGGCCAGACCGTCCGGTAGCCCGACTCGCCGCCGCAACTGCAGTATCTGTGGGACTTGTTTTCCTGACCGTTGGATTCTTCGAGTTCGGGACTCTTTGGGCGCCGCTGCACGTTGTTGTCGGGTACCACTTCTTCTCCCGATTCCCTACGGGGGCCGCCCCGCGAGGACGATGGAAAGCAATCCTTTACCCTCTGTACCTTCTGGGCGGGATAGCTGCTGCAAGCAGATTGGCCTTCGACGGTATTATGCTCGCTCGCGGTTTGAGCGAGGCGTCGCGGTTTCCGGCGCTGCTGACGCTGTGGGCTGTCCTGGCCTTGCCAGCGTTTACGGGTTCGGTGATTGCGATGATGGCGGTGGTTGTCCACAACTATCGCCGGCTTACCACCGAAGACGAACGACGGCGCGTCCGATGGGTGCTCTTCGCCTCGCTTGTTGCGCTTGTGCCGGAGATATGGTACGCGGCGGTCGACATCTTCGGACGAACTGTCGGCCCCGCGCCCGTGCCGCGACTTGATCTGGTCGCGAACCTGGCGCCGGTCGTCATTCCTATCAGCGTCGCGTATGCGATCGTCAAGCACCGCGTACTCGACATCAGGGTCGCAATTCGCCTGGGCGTTCAATACCTGCTAGCCCGTCGGGCGCTACAGACGCTCGTCGTTCTGCCGATAATCGCGCTGGCGTACTCGCTCGTAATTAACCGGCGCCGGACGCTGGAGGAGATAGTCATGGAGAGCGCCGCATACGTCTACTGGCTGGCGGCCGCCACTCTGAGCCTCTGGTTCAGGCGACCGATTCAGCGTTGGCTGGACCGCCGGTTCTTTCGCGAAGAGTACGACCGCGATCAGGTGTTGTTGGGCCTGCTCGACGAGGTCAGCAAGGTAGATTCGATTCCGGGGCTGTCGCGGCTGGTCATCGACAAGGCTCAAGCCGCGCTGCATCCCAAGACCGTGTATCTGTGGTACCGGGACTCTAACGAATTCGCCATCGCCTCCTCGTCCAACCCAGAGTTGACGCCGCCGGATTTCCCTGCCGGAGCCTGGCTATCGTGGCTCGCGGATCATAACGAGGCGATTGACCTGCCGCTGCCTCTCGCGGCGAGGATTTCGGGCGCCGAGGCGCGTTGGTTGTACACGCGGCAGGTACGACTGGTCATTCCGATCCTGGACAGCAGCGAGCGATTGGTCGCCGTCCTGCTCCTGGGCGAGAAAAAATCCGAGCAGGCTTATAGCGCCGCGGACCGTCGCCTGCTGAAAGCCGTCGCAAAGCAGACGGCGGCCGTGCGCGAGAACCTGAGCCTGCGGGCTATGGTGAGCGAAGAGCAGCGGATTCGCCACGACGTGCTTTCGAGACTCGACGCGCGGCTTCCTGAAATGCTCAAGGAGTGCCCGCATTGCGGCGCCTGCTTTGACGGCGTCGCGGAAGTTTGTAACCGCGACGGCTGCCCGTTGACGCTCCCGCTGCCGTTATCGCGGATTCTGGAGAAGAGGTACAGACTGGACCAGTTGATCGGCCGGGGCGGAATGGGAGCCGTATACGAGGCGCGTGATCTGCAGTTGGATCGGGCTGTCGCCGTGAAGATCCTGCTCGGCCGTGACTTCGGCGATCCAAAAGCACTGCGCCGCTTCCACCGCGAGGCGCGAGCCGCCGCCAGACTGAATCATCCGAACATCGTCAGCGTTTACGACTTCGGTCCGGTCGAAGGCGAAGGGGCGTACATCGTCATGGAGCGGATCTATGGAATTACCCTGCGCGCCGTCCTCGATCGAGATCGAGCGCTTCCGCCCGCCCAAGCGGCCGACTTGTTCGCCCAACTGCTCGACGGTATTGCCGCAGCGCACGCGGAAGGGGTCGTGCACCGTGATCTCAAGCCCGGAAACGTCATCGCCCAACAAGCCGGCTCCCCTGCGCTTATGGTGAAGATCCTGGACTTCGGGCTCGCCAAGCTCGACTCCGCCGACAGGCTCGCCAGCGAAACGGTGACCGCGCCTGGCGCCGTCATGGGGACGCTCGGCTATATGGCGCCGGAACAGTTGCTGGGCGACGAGGTGGATCACCGCGCCGATCTGTTCGCCGTCGGAGTCATGCTGGTTGAGGTATTGACTGGCAGCCGGCCGTTCCAGGGCGATAGTTACGGCGAGCTATCGCGCGCCCTGCTTCACGATACCTTTCATTTGCCGCGCTCGACGCCGGAAGCCATGGCCCTCGACGCGTTCCTACAACGCTGTCTCGCCAAGGAGGCGCGCGACCGCTTTGGGTCGGCCGCGCAACTCCGGCGTGAGTTGATTCCGGCGCTGCGCGAATGCGACTCGATCTGATCGCTGAGCGCGGAGCCTTCTTAGCGTTTTCACTTTGCGCAAATAACGAAATGCCAAAGCCAGGTTGCCCCACATGATCAGCAATGCGGCAGGTCTCGACTGGAGGGGATTAAGGTCCACGCTGGCTGTCGTTCGCCAATACTTGATCCAACTTCCCTTTTCAAGTCCTTAACATGTTAATTTGCCTCTATCAATCTTCGAATCTCAGAGGCTAACTGTAAGAATTAAAAGGAAGGTGGAATTTTGGCGAACGACAGGGGGCTGCGGCGATTCCGCCGTCGTTACAAAGTGGAAAAGTCTGGAGAAGCCAGAAACCCCGAAGTATTCAGACTTCCCCAAACTTCCTCAGGGCGTGACGGGCGACTCGCGCACAGGCGGCCTGATCTCCAGATGGGCATGGTCGCCATGCCCGGACGCGGGGACGCACAATCCCTGATTAACCAGTGTTTGATCGTTAAGGATAATGCGGCTGGTTATTTTTTGTTTGCGTAACGCTTTGAGGATCGCTCGCATCGTCGTGCGGTCATACAGCGGGTCGGCTACGGTGATTCCGCCAACGCCGCCATCTTTTCGCGGCAGGCGAATGTCGCAGCACATGCCTGATTGATGAGTCTCGTGCATTGGCGTCGGGCCGCCGCGCGGCAGGCTGACGTCATTCACCCTGATCACGGCGCGCTGCGGATGCGCGTTGTGATAATCAGACTTGTAAGTCGCGCCGGCCGCTTGGATCGTTTCTGCCAACCAACTCGCCCCGAAATCGTGATTGTCATTCGTTTGGGCCAGCTCGTCATTGATGAAGCCCTTAGCCTTCGACCCGGCAGGCATGATCTGCCAACGAGGCGCATTGGAGGCGCAGAGCCATTGGAGCGTATCGCCGTTCGGATTAACACGCCCGTCATTGCGACGATCAGTAACCCGGTTGAATCCGTTCTTGATTGCTTGAAAAAGGATAATTGCCTGAACAGCGATTCCTCCCATCGTTTCATCCGGATCGAGCCAATCGAACCCTAGTTCGATCAATCTCCTTTTGACCGCAAGGACATCGGAGCGTTCATTCTCGGCGTTCAGACCAACGCTCTTACTTAGTGTGATAATCGGCATATGCCCTCCTTATATGATACGACCTTCCGCCAAATTCGGAGATGGCTGCATGTTGCGGCGCATTTGATCCTTACCAGGGCCAAGTCTTTATTTTGTTGTTGAAACCTCAATTGAGCGCCTGCTGCGCGGCCCATGCAGAGTACGCTGAGCGAAGCGGTCATTATACACACGCCGCAGAGATTTGTGAGAAGACAGTAGTAGATCGGCTAAAAAAAGACATTCTTATTGACGGTCACAGGTACATATGCTATATACCTGCCAGCCTTGATTATGCTAATACATAGGATCTTATAGTTACGCAAGACACTCAAAAATAGCCCCTCCCCTCTTCACTAAGTAATTTAACAAACAGATCCCCGCGGGATAATTCAATAGACAGATTAACGGATGAAGGT
>Ga0114129_10015084_pt1 | contig 11000 bp, 11 predicted proteins | sample RhiMetdeltSRZDD1_FD_80071 | JGI IMG/M metagenome (GOLD analysis project Ga0114129, IMG submission 80071) | Populus rhizosphere microbial communities from Tennessee, USA - Rhizosphere MetaG P. deltoides SRZDD1 (version 2) (version 2) | ecosystem: Host-associated > Plants > Roots > Rhizosphere >... | reverse complement strand
GCTTTCCGGAATGACATAGGGCCGTCCGCCTCGCGCGCGAACCTCGGCGGCGAGCGCCTCCATGATCCCCTCGCCGCGCTCGAGCGCGCGCTCGGGCCCGAGCTCGGGCCCAAGCTCAGGCCCAAGCTCAGGATGGTAGCGCGTGTCCGCGCCCAGCAGCCGGCCCAGCAGCAGGTTGCCGTCGTACGCGGCCGGCCGCTTGCCCCGGATCGCGAGCACCGCGCCGAGCCCGAGCCGCGCCGCCACCGCAGCCACCGCGCGGCAGCCGTTGGAGCCGGGCGGGCCGCACGTGATCAGCGTATCGGCGCCCTGCTGGAGCGCCTCGCCGACCAGGAACTCCAGCTTGCGGACCTTGTTCCCGGACTCGAGCAGGCCGGTCAGGTCATCGCGCTTGACGTGGATCTCGACGCCAAGGCGGCGCGAGAGGCGATCGAGCTTGAGGATCGGCGTGGGCGCCAGGGCGAGCTCCAGGCGGGCGGGCGGCGCGCTCATGGAGGGCAATCGTATCACCCGAACAAGAGTGGGCAAGCAAGGGTGGGCACCCAAGTGGGCATTGACAGCGGCTCGCCCTCCGGGTACCGTGCTCGTCATGCGTATCGAGGTACATGACAATCAGGTCGAGTCCGCGCTCAAGACCATGAAGAAGCTCATGCTCAAAGATGGGCTCTTCAAGGAGATGAAGAAGCGCGCGTACTACGAGAAGCCGTCGGTCAAGCGGAAGCGCAAGCAGGCCGAGGCGCGGAAGAAGCGTCGGAAGGCCATGAAGCGCGCCGAGGCGGACGACTGAGCCTCGCTCCGGGCCCCTCGGGCCCGGTCCCTCCTCGCAGTCCTTCCCCGAGTGACGCAACCGCGGGAGTCCCTCGCCAGCCAGCGGCTCTGGCTTGCCTTTGCCACCATGCTGCTCGTGGCCGGAATCACGAATACGTTCCCGGTCTTCCTGCCTGCCCTGCTGGCTGAATTCGGCGGCTCCCGGGCGGCCACCGCGGCCACCGCCTCCCTGCTCTGGGTGGGAGGCGCCCTGCTCAGTCCCGTCGCCGGGTACTTGGTCGCGCGGTGGAACCCGCGACGGCTCGTCAGCCTGGGCCTGGGAATGGTGGCGCTCGGAATGCTGCTCGGAAGCCTGGCTCCGACGCTCCCCCTCTTCTTGCTCGCCATGGGGCTGGGGGGCGGCATCGGCCTCGGCCTGACCGGGATGACGACCCACGCGGCCCTCATCGCCGACGCCTACGTGCGCCGCCGCGGCCTGGCCACCGGCATCGCCTTCGGGGGATCGATGGCGGCCTATGCCCTGGCGGCACCGGCCCAGTGGATCATCACGAACTGGGGCTGGCGGCCCGCCTTCTGGTGCTACGCGGCGGCCATCCTGGCGCTCATTCCCTGGGTCTGGCGCGTGCACCCGACCCGCTTGCCGTCCGCCGCCGACCGCGGGGCCACGGGGCTGGGGCCAACCAGGGTAACCGCGTCGAGCATCGTCCGCTCCGCCGGGTTCTGGAGCCTCCTGGTGATGTTCACCACGCCGCCACTCTTCGGCTACCTTGCCACGACCCAGCACACGCTCTACTTCACCGATCGGGGCTTCACGGCGGGCGAGGCATCCCTCCTCCTCGCCATCGGCGGGGTCCTCGCGGGCTTCGGCCGTGCGCTGGCAGGCCTGGTGGCCGATCGCTTCGGCGGCCCCACCGCCGGCTTCCTGTCGTTCTCCTGCTCACTGCTGGGCATGCTCTGCCTGATCGGGATGGAAGTGCGGCCGCTCTGGATCCTGGCCGCGGGCTACGTGCTCTTCCTCTTCTTGCCCTTGGGCTCGCGGGCGAGCATCGTCACGGTGCTGCTGAGCCGCATCGCGCCGCCGGCGTACTATGGCTTCATCTTCGGGCTGCTCGGCATCGGCAATAACCTCGGCGCCGCGCTCGGCCCGTGGCTCTCCGGCGTCCTCTTCGACCGCACCGGCGGCTATCTCGCCATCTACCTCTGCGCCCTCGCCATCGCCCTCCTCGGCCTCACCGCCCTCACCATCTTCACCCTCACCACCCGCCCCGGAGACTTCTCCCGCTCCTAGAGAGGTGGCACTAGGGTTTCGCCAAGCGCCGGCGGGATGCGGCGCGGGGGGCCGGGGGGCGGCCGGGTGACCCGTTCCCCGCCACGGCTCGCGACGCCGCCAACAACCCAGATTGGGAACTCCTGCCCGCGTAGGGAGTCGAGATCGCCGGTCGTGGTCAGAGGCCGCCCCCCGGCCCCCCGCGCCGCATCCCGCCCGACGGCCGCAAGAAGAGACGACTACCCGACACGCCCCGCAATCGCCGCGTACTTGTCGAGGAGAGGCAAGATCTGATCGCGCCCCGCAGGCGGCAGCCCGAAGATCGCGCGCAGCACGCCCGCGTCACGCAGACCGGCCAGGCGCGCCTCGTCGGTGGGCGCGCCGAAGATGGAGACGGTGACCGCGCCCGGATCCTGGCCCGCCTTCCCGGCCCGGGCCCGGAGATCCGCGATCGTGTCGGCCATGGGCTCGCTGTAGGAGCGCCCGCCGATCGGCAGCCAGTGGCCCCCGAAATCCACCGCCCGCTGCCGCGCGTGGGGGCCGGCGCCGCCCATCAGGATCGGCGGGTGCGGCTTCTGCACCGGCTTCGGATACGACCAGAGCTTGTCGAAGTTGACGAACTTGCCGTGGTACTCGGCCTCGTCCTTGGTCCAGATCTCCTGCATCGCCGCGATCCGCTCGCGCAGCACCTTCCAGCGGCTCTCGAACTCGGTCCCGTGATGCGCCATCTCCTCGGCGTTCCACCCGCCGCCGATCCCGAAGAGCACCCGACCCCGCGAGAGATAGTCGAGGCTCGCGACCTCCTTGGCCAGCAGGATCGGGTCGCGCTCGATCACCAGGCAGATCCCGGTTCCGAGCTTGAGCTTGGTGGTCACCGCCGCCGCGGCGGCCAGCCCCACGAACGGATCGACGGTATGCCAGTACTCGCGGGGCAGATCGGTCCCGCCCGGCCAGGGACTCTTGCGGCTCGCCGGGATATGGGTGTGCTCGGGGACGAACAGCGACTCGAACCCGCGGGCTTCGGTCTCGCGCGCGAGGTCGTCGATGCGGATCGCGTAGTCGGTGGAGAACTGGAACACGCCGTATTTCATGTCCCTCACCTCGTCTGACAGTTGGTGGAGTGGCCGCGAAATGCCGGATCCGGTCCGGCACGGTGTTACCATGAATCGGCAATCAAGCCAACCAGAGGAGGTGGAGATGGCTCTGAGGCATCGTTCGCTGATCGTCACCCTCACGTTCTCGGCACTCGTCGGGATCGGCCACGCGCCGGGGCAGGCGGCCGACAGCACGCAGGTCGACGCGGCCACCCAGCAGGTGGGGCTCGGCGTGCAGCAGATCGGGCGCGGCCAGGTGCTCGTGGGCACGGGAGAGCTCGCCAAGGGCATCGGCAACACGGTGGTGGAAGGCGCGAAGTTCACCGGCCAGAAGCTCGCGGAGGCCGGACGCGCCGCCGGGCCGGACGCGAAGACCGCGTGGGAGCGCACCAAGGAAGGCACCGCCGCGTTCGGCTCGAGCGTCCGAGATTTCTTCGTCGACCTCTTCGGCGGGTAGTACTCGGAGGGGGGCTACGCCCCCCTTCCGAGCCTCCCCCCGGAAGCAGGTTGCGCGGGCGAAGCGCGCGGTTAGCGGCGCGCGGGACGCGGCGGCTTGGCGAGGTAGGCGGCGAGAGCGGCCGCCTCGCGCTCCTGCAGCCGGACCGCGATGCGGAGCTGTTCCAGGTACTGCTCGAGCGTCTTGCCGCCGAGCACGATCCGGTTCGTCTCGAAGAAGGCCTTCACGTCCTGCTCCCACTCCGGGCTGACGAGCGCGGTCACGCCCTCGTACATCCGGCGGTAGGCGCTGCCCGGGTACTGCCGGGCCATTGTCTGCCAGTTCGCCTTGACGTACTCCCAGGCGAGCCCGCGGCAGTGCACGCCCACCAGCAGCGCCCGCACCAGGAAGGGCGCGTCCTGGCTACGAACCTCGCCGTTGGTGGTCTTCTCGAGCGTGCGCCGCACCAGCTCCGGCGGCCGGAACCCCGCGAGGGCGTAGAGGTAGCGCTGCTCCTCCTGCGGCGTCCGCGCGGACTTGAAGCGCTGGAGGAACTCCTCGTACTCGGTCTGCCCGCCCGCGGTGGCCACGATCGCGATCAGGGCGGGCAACACGTTGGCGTCCACCGCCGACTCGTCCTCGCGATAGCGCGCGTAGAGCGCCCGGGCGCGCTCCTGCACCGCCGGGTCGTTGCCGAGGGTGCCGAGGGCGCGGAGCAGGTCGCCGCGTAGCTGCCGCTCCAGCTCGTCCTCGTCGGGCTGCGCCTCCCAGCCGAGCCGCTCGGCCGCCCCCTCCACCCGCTGACGCGCCAGCGCCTCGAGATCCGGGCGCGACTCGTCCGCGATGAGCCGGTTGACGTAGCCGAGCGAGCCGATCAGCGCGGTCCACACGTTGCGGTCGGTCTCCTCGGTGAAGCGCGCGGTGAGATCGAGGTAGTCGGCCACCGGCATCATCGCGGCCTGAGCCAGGGCAAAGGCGTCGCTGACCAGGTTGAAGCGCTCGATCGGCGCGAGCTTCTTGAGCGCGCCGGTGAGCTTCTTGAGCAGCGGCGGAGCGTACTGCACGCGATAGAATCCGTGCCCGCCCGCGTTGGCCACCACCCAGTCCGGGGCCGCGGGCAGTGTCACCGACAGATCCTCGTTGCCGAGCAGGATCGGCTTGTCCACGAAGCCGCGCTTCACCGAGGCGCGCAGCCGCAGCGGGATCTGCCAGCGCTCGGCCTCGGCGCCCTCGAGAGGCAGGCAGGTGAAGCGGCGCTGGCTCAGCTTGACCCCGACGCCCTCGGGCTCGACGACCACGAGCGGGTAGCCCGGCCGGAAGATCCATCCGTTCATGACCTCGGGGATCGGCAGGCGGGAGGCGTCGCCGAGCGCCTTCCAGAGATCGGTGGTCTCCGCGTTGCCGAAGCGGTGCCGCTCGAGGTAGAGCCGCACGCCGTCGCGGAAGACCTCGCCGCTCAGGTGCTGCTCGAGCATGCGCAGGACCGAGCCGCCCTTCTCGTAGGTGAGCAGGTCGAACATCGCCTCGCAGTCGCGCGGCGCCCGCACCTCGAACTCGATGGGCCGGGTGTTGTGCAGGCCGTCCACGCCCATCGCGGCGGCCCGGGACACCCCGAACGTCGTCCACCGCTTCCACTCGGGCTTCCAGGCGTCCACCGCCAGGAGCTCCATGAAGGTGGCGAAGGCTTCGTTCAGCCAGATCCCGTTCCACCAGAGCATGGTGACGAGATCGCCGAACCACATGTGGGCGATCTCGTGGGCCACCACGTCGGCCACGCGCTCGCGCTCGGTGTGGGAGGCCGCCGTCTCGTCCACCAGGAGCGCGGTCTCCCGGTAGGTGATCGCTCCCAGGTTCTCCATGGCGCCCGCCGCGAAGTCGGGGATCGCCAGCATGTCGAGCTTGTCGCCCGGATAGGGCATCCCGTAGTAGCGCTCGAAGTAGTCGAGCGAGAAGGCGCCGATCTCGAGGGCGAAGCGGGTGAGGTGGAGCTTGCCCGGCACGCACCACACTCGCAGCGGGGTCGGGCCCACCATCACCGGCGGGGTCGCCTCGAGCTCGCCCACCACGAACGCCACCAGGTAGGTGGACATGCGGATGGTGTCGGCGAAGACCACCGTCTTCTTGCCCGCGCCGCTGGGTGTCTCACTGATCACCCGCGAGTTCGAGATCGCGGCCAGCCGCTCCGGGACCACCAGGGTGACCCCGAACACCGCCTTGAGCGCGGGCTCGTCCCAGCACGGGAACCCGCGTCGGGCGTCGGTGGCCTCGAACTGGGTGGCCGCGATGACGTGGGCGGCGCCCGACGCGTCCTTGTAGGTGCTGCGGTAGAAGCCGTGGAGGCGATCGTTGAGGATGCCGGTGAAGCGCAGCGTCAGCCGGTGCTCACCAGCCGGGATCGGCGATGGAAAGAGCAGGCGCACCCGCTCCGCGGCTTCGTCCAGCGCCGCGCTCCCCTCCACCGTCGCCCCGTCGGCGGTGATCACGCTCACCGACTGGATGGAGAACTCGGCCGCGTTGAGGGTGATCTCGGTCACCGGCTCCTTCACGGTGATCGCGACCGTCTCCTCGCCCGCGAAGGTCGCCGCGTCGAGGTCGGGCTCGAGCCGGATATCGTACCGCGAGGGCACCACGGTGGCCGGGAGCCGATAATCCATTCGCGGAGAATACCATCCCTAGGCGGTCCGCGGGGCCACCCAGATGGCCGCGCCCCGCGCGAGCAGGCGTCCGCGCGAGTCGAACATCGCGGTCCCCGCGTACCGTCGCCGGCTTCCGGACCGGGCGGAGACGGCCGGCATGGGCCAGCCCATCACGATCAGGTCCTGGCGCCCGTCGACCGGGCCGAGGATCTCGACCTGGAGCGTGCCGGTATTGGCCGGCTCCCGAAGCGCCCAGCCACCGGGACAGTCGAGCGCCGACCAGACGAACTCGGGCCGCAGCCGGCCCGCCTCGTCGAGGAAATCCGCGTCCGGCCGCCAGGCGGCCACCCGCGGCCCCGGCGCATCATCCGCCCCGCCATCGAGAAGCCCCGCGTCGAGCGGTCCCGCGAAGAGGCGCAGGCCATCGCCCGGCGCCCGCTGATGGCCGCAGACGAAGCACTCGGGAAACGTGTGCGCGATCAGCCCGCTCTCGAGCCGCTCCCGGAAGCCGGCCGAGACCCGCCGGGCGATCTCGAGCCCGGGCGGCGCGGGCGCCGTGACCGCCAGCGCGTTCGCGCTCGTTCGCGCAATGAGGCCTTCGCCGTCGTGGACCTCCACGCCGTCGTCGACAACCCGCACGCTGAGCGGCCGGTCAATCGGCACCCCGCCCGCCCGCCTGATCTCGACGGCGCGCGCGTCCGGCCCCGCCGCCAGCGCAACGAGCCCACAGAAATACCCGCCATTGCCGGTGCCCCCGCCCACATCCGGCCCCCGAAACCGCCGCCCGACCACAATCGTCCGCTCGCCCCTCATGGAACACATGCTACCCGACCGCGTGTTCCCGGGAGGGCCCGCCACCCCGCACCTCGGCGGCCGACGCCAGGACCACGACGTGACGATCAGGGTTGACAGCACGCGACGCGGAGCGCGACACTCTGCGCCGTGCCTCTCACCAGCCTGAAGGGCCGTACCGCGGTGGTCACCGGCGGGGCCAGCGGAATCGGACGCGCGCTCTCGTTGCTGTTCGCCCGCGAGGGCGCCGACGTGGTGATCGCCGACCTGGACGAGGCGGGCATGGCCGAGACGGTGGCCGGCGTGAGTCAGGCGGGCCGCCGTGGCGTGGCCGTGAAGACCGACGTGAGCCGCCTCGCTGACGTGCAGACCCTGGCCGACCGTTCCTTCCAGGAGTTCGGCGCGGTCCACGTGGTCTGCAACAATGCGGGCGTCGCCCTCTGGGGCGGGCTCGAGGCCGTCACCCACAAGGACTGGGAGTGGGCGATGGGCGTCAACCTCTGGGGCGTCATCCACGGCGTGGAGGCCTTCGTACCGCGCATGGTGGCCCAGAAACAACCCGGGCACGTGGTGAACACCGCGTCCATGGCCGGCCTCATCGCCTCGCAGGGCCTCGGGATCTACAACACCACCAAGTACGCGGTGGTCGGCCTTTCCGAGACCCTCCAGAAGGACCTGCGCGGCTACGACATCGGCGTCTCGGTGCTCTGTCCGATGGGCGTGCACACCCAGATCCGGCAGAGCGATCGGAACCGGCCCGCCGCGCTCCGCAACGCGATGACCGAGCGCGAGGGCGGCGCGGTCGAGCTGATCGGCCGCTACCTCCCGCCCGAGCACGTGGCGGCCCGGGTGCTGCGCGCCATCTACGCCAACCGGCTGTACGTCATCACCCACGAGGAAGGGCTGACCCCGCTCAAGCGCCGCTTCGAGCGCATGGCCCAGGCCATCGAGGAGTCGAAATGAAATTCTCGGTCATCGAGGGCTGGGGCAAGCTGCCGGACGGCTGGCGCTACCAGGAAGTGGCGGGCGCGGCGGTGGACAAGCAGGACCGGGTCTTCTGCTTCACGCGGAGCGAGCACCCGGTGATCGTGTTCGACCGCGACGGCACGTTCCTCCGCTCATGGGGCGAGGGCGTGGTCCGTCGCGCCCACGGCATCACCATAGACGCCGACGACATGGTGTGGCTCACCGACGATCTCCACCACACCGTTCGCAAGTTCACGCCGGAGGGCAAGCTGCTGCTGACCATCGGCGATCCGGACAAGGCCGCGGAGCTCCAGGGCGGTAAGCCGTTCAACCGGCCCACCCACGTGGCGATCTGCCCGAAGAGCGGCTACCTCTTCGTGTCCGACGGCTACGGCAACTCGCGCGTGCACAAGTACGCGCCGGACGGCAAGCACGTCATGTCGTGGGGCGAGCCGGGCACCGATCCCGGTCAGTTCAACCTGCCCCACAATCTGGTCACCGACCGCGACGGCCTCGTCTACGTGGCCGACCGGGAGAACCACCGCGTGCAGATCTTCGACGGCCGGGGCCAGCACCAGGGAACGTGGAACAACCTCCACCGTCCCTGCGGGCTCTTCGTGGACCGAGCGAAGAGCGGACTCTTCTTCGTGGGCGAGCTCGGCTCCGGCATGCCGGTCACCGAGAAGACCCCCAACCTGGGCCCGCGGGTCAGCGTGCTCGACGCCAAGGGGCAGCGGGTGGCGCGCTTCGGCGGCCAGTTCGCGAGCGAGAAGCCGGGGGAGTTCATCGCGCCCCACGGCCTCGTGGTGGACTCCCACGGGGACGTCTACGTGGGCGAGGTCTCCTACACCGGCTACGGGCAGTTCCTCAAACCGCCGCGGGAGATGCGGTCCTTCCAGAAGTTCAAGCGCGCCGACTAGCAGGGCGCCGATACGGGCCCATCTGCTTCGTTGGCGCCCTCGGTCGGGGCGCTCAACGTACAGAGAGTACGCCTCGCGCCCGACCTTCGGGCGCCGCCTCGCAGCTGAGCCCGTCTCAGCGCCCTGCGCCTTGGCTAGCTGTCTCGTCCTTTATCGGAAGGAACCGGGCGGTCGCCTTCGCGACGACCTCGCGCGTCTCCCAGTCCTCGATGGTGGCCTCGAGGTCGAGGTACTTGCCGGAATCGAGCACCGCGCGGCCCCGCCCGAGCAGGGGGCGCTCGATGGGCGTGCCCTTCACGTAGCGCACGGTCAGCTCCCCGGTCACGTAGAGACGCCCGGTGTGGCTCACCGCGGCGCCCGCCAGCACCTCATCGAGATAGGCCGCCACGATGCCGCCGTGGGCCGCGCCGGGCGGGCCCTCGAAGCGGCGCGGGATCACGATCGGCGCGTGCACCTCGCCGTCGGCGGCGAAGGTCCGGACGCGGAGGCCGATGTCGTGCCCGGGACCGCAGCCGAAGCAGTTGTGAAAGCTCGAGCGGGGTCCGCTGAACTTCACCTCCGCGAGCGGAGCGAAGCGCTCGGCGAAGGGCGGCGGCAGGGGCGGGTCGTGGATCACCGGAAGTAGCGGCGGAGGAGCGGCTCCCAGGCCGCGAGCGGCGCGGTCTCCTTGCCGACCACCTTGGCGAGATCGTCCCAGCGTCGCAGGCGCAGCGCATCGGCGAGCCGGGGATGCGCGGCGTGGCGGGTGATCTCCTCGGGGCTCATGAGCCCGCCCTGCAGCGTCAGCGTGTGCTGGGAGGCGGGCGACAGGGTCGCGTGATAGCCGGGTTCGGTGGAGCAGAGATAGCGCTTGGCGTCGGCGTGCATCCGCACGAGCGAGGCCACCCGCTCCGGCACATAGGGCGCGATGAGGTCCGCCCCGATTTCGTGATGGGCGCGGGCGCTGTGATGGCCGCGGCCCCCCGCGCGCCCACCGCCGACGCGGTCGAAGACCAGGGTCTGGTCCACCGCGAAGCGGCCCACGTCGTGGAGCAGGCAAGCCAGCGCCAGTTCCTCGTCCGCGCCCGCGTCGCGCGCGAGCTCGGCGCACTGGAGCGCATGGGCGAGCTCGGAGACGCGCTCGGCCCCGTAACCGCGCGCGGCCGAGTGGGCCATCGCGTCGAGGAGGCGATCGGTCATGCCGGGGAGCGGAGCCGCCATCTCGACCTGGAGTATACTCGGGCCGCGGTAGCCCGATCATGACGAAGTCGCGAAAAGGAGAGCGTCGATGCCCGTGACCGTGAAAGCTATTACCGACGGCCCCCTGATGGTGCAGGGTGAGTGCGAAGTACAGGACGGCCAGGGCAACGCCATCCCCGGCAAGGGCGGCGACAGCATCTTCCTCTGTCGCTGTGGTAGCTCGGCCAACAAGCCTTTCTGCGACGGCGCCCACAAGAAGGTCAGCTTCAAAAGCTAGCCGCGACTCTACGCCCGCCCCAGCCTCACCGCGATCGCGAAGGCGGCGACCCCCACCAGCGCGATGAAGATTGGGGTGTGCGTTGGGCCCAGCACGCCGCAGATCAGCGGGCCGAGGAAGATCGCCCCGTCCACGCCGACGCGGTAGACACCGGTCCGCCACCCGAGCCGGGTGACGTCGGTGTGCTCACGGATGACCCCGAGCGGCAACATCCAGCCCGCCATGCCGAGGCCGAAGAGGGCGCAGCCGATGACGAGCAGCGGCAGCGCACCGAGCCCCACCGCGAGGAGCCCGAATCCGAGCGTGACCGCGACCGCGGTCAGCACCGGCAGCCGGCCGATGCGGTCGGCCAGCCAGCCCACCGGCAGGAGCACGATCAGGTCCACGAGCTGGGCGAGCGAGAGCAGGCCGGAGATGCCGGCCCGGTCGAGGCCGAACTCCCGCGTCCCGCGCAGCGGGATCACGAACTGGCTCACCGCGGACCAGGCGAGCGCCATGACCACGCCGAGCGCGAACATGAGCCGGACGATCGGCGGCACCGCCGCGGCCCGGGCCGACGGCATCGGCCTGGCAGCCGCCTCCGGGGCGGTGGGCGGCGCGGAGGCCAGCCGGCCCGGGATCAAGCGCGTCAGCACGAGCGTGCCGACCAGCGAGACCACGACAGG
>Ga0114129_10015083_pt1 | contig 11000 bp, 6 predicted proteins | sample RhiMetdeltSRZDD1_FD_80071 | JGI IMG/M metagenome (GOLD analysis project Ga0114129, IMG submission 80071) | Populus rhizosphere microbial communities from Tennessee, USA - Rhizosphere MetaG P. deltoides SRZDD1 (version 2) (version 2) | ecosystem: Host-associated > Plants > Roots > Rhizosphere >... | reverse complement strand
TGGAGATTTCGCTGCTTGTCGAACACGATGTTGCCGATGTCCTGCACGAAGAATCGACCGAGCCCGCCGCGCACCACCCAGTTCGTGGACGGATTCCATGCGACGCCGAACCGCGGCGCGAAGTTCGTGTAGTCGGTCTTGATCAGGTTGTCGCCAAGACGGCCGTCGCGTGCGACCTGAATGTCAGGAGAAAACCGTATCTGAGCGTCCTGATAGAAATCGCCCATTCCGGCGCGAACCAGAACCGGATGCAGCGACAGGTCCGCGACCTGCGGCTGCTGCGTATTCAGCGGAATCTGCGCGACGATCGTTCGCTGCGCCGAGTCGGTCCACGGCGGCGTGAGCTCGTAGCGCAGACCGGCGTTGATCGTGATTTTCGGCGTGACTTTCCAGGAGTCGTTCACGTAGTAGGCCTGGCTGAACGCGTGGAGCCTGCCGACCGCAAGACCCGACGCGTACGACCACGTCGACATGTACCCGAGGAGATAGTCGGCGAACGCGTAGCCGGTGGCGATGTTGTTGGCGAAGGCCGCCGCGCCGCGCGCGTATTGGTTTCCGTCCTGGTTGTAGCGGTCGACGCGAAGGTCCGCGCCGAACTTCCAGAAATGCGAGCCGCGACTCCAGGACAGATTGTCGATGAACTGGAAGTTCTGGTTTCGATTGATGAACGGCGACTGGGAGTTGTCGCCGAACCCTGAAAAGCTCGCGATCCCGACGGACGGCAATCCCCACGCGTCGGGCGGCACTTGCTGGGCCAGCGGCACACCCGCGTCCTTCGCGGCGTCGAGCACGTTGTTCAACTCGCCGCCCGAATGATTGAAGAACCGGTTGTAGCCGCCGCGCATCTCGTTGACGAGACTCGACGAGAGGATCCGCACGTTGTCGACGACCAGTTGATGCGCGCCCGTATCGACGAGCGTGCCGTTGAGCACCAGCCCGCCCAAATACTCCGACTCACGCGTCCAGCTATAACGGCCGTACCACGTCGACTTCTGGCTTTCGTTGAAGTCCACGCGCGTGGTGAACTGATTCTTGTCCGTGTGATTCTGATTCACCGCGAGGTAGTTGTTGGCCAGGCTCGTTGTCGGTTGATTCGGCGCCGGATAGTATTTCAGGAGCGCGACCGCGATCGGGCTGATGCGACTGGCCGGGATGATGTTGCCGGGGAACGTCGCTCCCGTGAGAGGATCCTTCAACGCCGTGCTGATCTGTGAGAAATCGCCGCTTCGCATCGCGACCGACGGGACGCTGTAGAACGTCTGTTTCTGGTTGCGCAGCCGGAATCCCTCGTAGTTGGCCAGGAAGAACAGTTTGTTGTGGACGATCGGGCCGCCCACCGTGCCTCCGTACTGATTCCACTTGAACGGACTCTTCGCCGGGACGGCTCCTCCGAATCCGTACGGCCGTGCGTCGAACTTGTCATCGCGGAGGAAGTCGAACACCGAGCCGTGATAGTTGTTCGTACCGCTCTTGGTGGTGACACTGACCTGACCGAGCTCACGGCCCAGCTCCGCGGAGTACACGCCGGTCTGGACCTTGAATTCCTGCAGCGCATCGATTGACGGTAGAAAGATGTACGAATTGAAATTCACATCGGTGTTATTGATGCCGTCCAGCGTGAAGTAATTCCACTCGTTGCGGCCGCCGCCGATCGAGATCTGCTGGCGCGACCGTTCGCCGCCCTGCCGCGTGCTGGATGTCCCGCTGTCCGCAAAGCTCGCAGACACGTTCGGCGTCAATTCGACCATGCGCAGAAAGTTGCGGCCGTTGAGCGGCAGTTCGACAATGCGCTGGTTCTCGATCACCGTACCGAGCACGCTGTCGACGGTATTCAGAAGCGGAGCCGATGCCGTCGCTTCAACCGTCTCGCTCAACGTCCCGAGCTCCATACGAAAATCGAGACGGATCGTCTGCTGCGTCTGAAGTTCGATGCGATTCCGTGCTGCGCTGTTGAAGCCGTCCAGTTCCACCTTGACGTTGTAGATGCCGGGCTGCAGATTCGGAAAGACGTAGACACCCGAGGAGTTCGCCTGCTGGGTGTTTTCCGCTCCCGTCTGCGTATTGGTCACGGTGACCGAGGCCCCGATCAGGATGCCGCCGGACGAATCGGTGACGATGCCGGTAATCTGCCCGAACGTTTGCGCTGATGCGACGTCAACGGCGAGCAGCAAAGAGACGACGACCCACAGGACCCTACTGCGCATAAATCCTCCCCGGTGTTCGTGAAGTGGGCGGACTATAACAGTCACCAAAGTTCGTATGGCGAACGGCGAAACAGGAGTTCTCGACAGTGGCGAAGCGTTTGTCATACCCGTGACTGACGAAGAACCGTCGCATGGCAGAACGTAGGAGTATCGCGCATCGCGACGCCGCGGCTAGATCGCAAATGCGCGGGCGGCGGCGAGGACCATCGCCAGCGTGACGGCGGCGATCGCGCACTCACCCACCACGCCGACGATCAACGGACGCCATCCTTGCTTCGCGAGCTCTGAGACATTGGTCCGCAGTCCCACGCCGGCAAAGGTGAGCAGAAACGCCCACCGCGAGAGATTGGCGACGTCGAGCATCTGACTGCCGCTGAACGCGCCCGCGGTCGCGAGCGCGGAGATCACGAGGAACCCGAGCACGAACTTCGGAAACTTCTGCCAGAGGAACGCGCGCTTGCTGCGAATCTCCGCGACCCGATCCGAACGGCGCGACCAGTAGATCGCGTACCCGAGCACCACGAATCCGATCGTGGCGTTGCGCGCGGTTTTGGCGAGGACCGCGAACTTCCCTGCGGCGTCCGAATACAACGCGCCGGCCGCGGTCGCTTCCGCGGTGTTGTCGACGGCGAGACCCACCCAGAGACCGTACGCCTGATCGCTCATGCCGAACGCGCGGCCGATGATCGGAAAGACGAACAGGCTCGCGGCGCCGAGCGCGAGGATCGCCGCGATCGCGTACGACGCATCTTCATCGTCCGCCTCAATCGCGCCCTTCGCGGCGATGATCGCCGAGACGCCGCAGATCGACGACCCGATCGCGAGCAGGCTGATCAACTTGGCCGGCAGCCGAAACGCGCGGCCGAGCGCGGTCATGATGGCAATCGCGACGGCGAGCTCGAGCGCCACGCAGATGAGGCTCACGGCGCCGAGCTTCACGACGTCGCCGAGCAGGAACCGGACGCCGAGCAGCACGATGCCAACCTTGAGCCAGAATTCGTACGTGTCGACGCCCTTTCGGAACACGCGATGAACGCCGATCGAGTTCGACACGACGAGGCCGAAAACGATCGCCCACAGCACGTACTCGATGTTGGGCAGCGTCACCCGATGCGCGCGGCCGTAGCTCGCAATCGATTGCTCGGCGAGCTTGCCCGCGAACCCAATCGCGGCGAGCAGCACGACGCCCGGCACGATCTGCGCCCACTGCGGCAAACGCCTGACGTCGGATCCGACTTCCGCCGTGGCCGTCGTCATGCGGTCACCACGGGATCCCCGAGATCAGACCCGCCTTGATCAGCATCACCGCGGCCGCGGCGGCGAGGACCGCCCACCAATCGAGCGACAAACGCATAAGCTGGAGATGCTAGTGGGCCTGTCCCGTCCGAACAAGGACCAGTTTCGGAACACAGTAAACGCGCGGCGGGCCTCCCACGTCAAAGGGTCGGAGGATTTCAATGTTTCGCAACCTGAGCGTGACTGCTGCCCTGATCGTGAGTCTGGGTATTGCCGGCGCCTCGCAAACCCGGGATCGGGGCGTTCGGCGCGCCGCCGACACCTCCTGCAACGACAGCTATAGCGACCGTCGCGCGTCGCACTGTGAGATTCGCGAAGACACGGTCGGCGGCGCCAATCCGCTGGACATCGACGCCGGGCCGAACGGTGGCATCCGGATTCGCGGCTGGGATCGCGGCGATGTCCTCGTGCGCAGCAAAATCGTGGGGTATGCCGACACCGACGCCGACGCGCGGCGCATCGTTTCCGGCGTCCGCATCGACACCGGCGGCGGCCGCGTGCGCGCCGACGGTCCGAGCACGAGCCGCGACGAGAACTGGTCGGTCAGCTTCGACATCCAGGTGCCGCGCACCGCGATGCTGACACTCAACGCGCGCAACGGCGGCATATCGATCGACGACTTCCGCGGCACGGCGGCATTCCGCACGGTGAATGGCGGCGTGACGCTCAGCAACGTCGGCGGCGATGTCCACGGCGCGACGTCGAATGGCGGCGTCACCGTCGATCTTCGAGGCGATCACTGGGACGGCGCCGGCCTCGACGTCGAGACACACAACGGCGGCGTGCGTCTGACCTTGCCGGCCACCTACTCCGCGGAGCTCGAAGCGGGCACGACCAACGGCCGCATCACCATCGACTTTCCGATCACCGTGACGGGACGTCTCAACCGGCATCTCACCACCACATTGGGCGCCGGTGGCCCGAGAATCCGCGCCATGACGACCAACGGCGGCGTCACGATTCGCCGGCAGTAAGGGCCCTGACGTCGCCACCTTCACACATTCATCGGTCAGCCGGGACGAAATGCCGGCTGACCGGTTGACCCGCGCCTCGACCTCCTCCACTATCGCGAGCTGATTCCCCCCCAAACCACGCGTATGGTGTCTGATGGCTGTAACGAAGAGTGACGCCAAGCCTCGAGGATTCGACGATCTGATCGCCACGACCGAGAGCGCGCGTGCGCACGTGCGCGCGCTGGTCCGCGCCGGCCGCCGGCGCGATGCGGAGCCCGATCAAAACCGGCTGCGGGCGTTCAATACGCGCCGCGCACGGAAGCGCGCCATCCGCGGCGCCGAGGCCATCGTCGGCGACACGGAGGACTTTCAGGGCGCGAGCTACCTGACCGAAGGCGCGCAGTTGCGACGCGCGGTCGCGTACGTCGAGGTGAACGACGTCCACAGCTCGACGGCGGGCAGCGGATTTCTGATCTCGCCGCGTCTCTTCATCACCAACTGTCACGTGATCGGCGACGTGAAGGCTGCGCGCGCCGCGCAGATCACATTCGATCGCGAGATCACCGCGGACGGCTTACCGAACGCGACGACGACGTTCCTGCTCGACCCGGACACGTTTGCGTTGTTCTCGACCGAGAAACAGCTCGACTACGCCATCATCGCCATCGGCCGCGTGAACAGCGGGAACACAGTACTTGCGGACCTCGGGTTCTGTCCGCTCTCCGATTCTCCCGATCGCCATGTGATTGGGATGAACGTGAACATCATCCAGCACCCGCGCGGCCTGCCGAAGATGATCGCGATCCGCAACAACCTTCTCACCTATCGGACCGATCGCACGTTGTTGTACGACACCGATACGGATCACGGATCGTCGGGTGCGCCGGTCTTCAACGACTCGTGGGACGTAGTCGCGCTCCATCATTGGGGCGAGCCGTTTCTCGAAAAAGCCGGCGACGATGGCCACCGCTTCCCGGTCACGGTGAACGAGGGCGTGCGCATCAGCGCCATCTATCGCGATCTGCAGGCGCGCCGCGCGTCGCTGCCGCCTGCGCAGCAGGCGCTGCTCGACGACGTGCTCTCGTATGCGAACCGGATCGAGACGGTCGTGCCCACTCTTTCTCCGCCACGGCCGCGCCCGCGGGACGCGGAAAGCGCAGATCTGCAGGTCGTGACAGGTCCTCCGGAAGCGATCGCGGCGACGGCGAGCCAGAACGAGGTCCGGATCGTGCTGCCGATCGAGATCGTCGTGCGCGTCGGCGGCGTCCCGCAAATCGCCGGTGTCGCGCCGGCGGCGCCGCGTACGCTGACGGCCGCGGCAGAATCGGTCAGGATCGACGACGACTATTCCAATCGCGACGGCTACAATCCGAAGTTCATTCGCGGCGAGAACATCCCGCTGCCGAAGCCGAAGCCCGGCTCGAAACTCGAAAAGCAGATTGCGCCGCTGCGGCCCGAAGAACACAACGCCGCGCAGGGCGAGCTGAAATACCAGCACTTCAGCGTCAAGCTGCACAAAGGGAAGCGTCTCGCGATGTTCACCGCCACCAACATCGACGGCAAGCGGTATCTCGACGTCGATCGGACCGCCGGTCAAGTGGTGAAATCCGAAGGTGCCGATCGCTGGTTCAAGGATCCGCGCATCAGCGAAAGCTTCGCGACCGGGCAGGCATTCTACGATACCTGGGCGAACTACTTCGATCGCGGCCATCTCACGCGCCGCTCGGATTCGACGTGGGGCACGGAAGAGGAGGCCGAGCGCGCCAACGCCGACACATTTCACTGGACCAACTGTTCGCCGCAGCACTTCCGCTTCAACGAGAGCGCGAACTTCTGGCAGGGCGCCGAGCGGTACGTGCTCGAAAATGGCGTGCTCGTGGCCGACGAGCGAAAGCGAATCACCGTCTTTCAGGGACCGATCTTCGACGACACGATCGACCACAGCGCCGGCGATCTGCAGATTCCATCGTCCTTCTTCAAAGTGATCGTGTGGAAGGGCGCGCACCGCCTGAAGGCCGTCGGCCTCGTGGTGGACCAGCTCGCGCTGCTGTCCGAACAGCGCAATGCCGCCGGCAAGGCGAAAGACGACCAGCCGGTGCGCGTCTCGCATTGGCGCGTCAGCATCCGGCAGATCGAAAAGCGCACCGGTCTCGTGTTCGCCGATGCCGTCCGCGCGGCAGACACGATCGCCGCGTCGGCGCCGGCCGTCGGCGCGGAAGCGATCATCCCGGTCAACTCCTTCGAAGACATCCTGCGGTAGGGGCCGACCGATGTGTCGGCCCGGGGGCGGACACGCAGGTCCGCCCCTACGTCTGTAACGCGACTTTGGGATCGATGCGAGCGGCGCGCAGCGCGGGACCGAGCGCCGCGAGCAGCGACGTGACGCCCAGCAGCGTGACCGCGGCGGCGAGGACCATCGGATCGGCGCCGGTTCCCGGACTCGCCGGCATCGCCGCGCGCACGAAGCGCGTCGTCGCGTTCGTGCCGATGATGCCGGCGGCTGAACCCGCGACGAGGATCGACAGAATCTGGCGCAGCACCAGCAGTACGACGGTCGACGGCGCGGCGCCGAGCGCCAGGCGGACGCCGAGCTCGCGGAATCGGACGCCGACGATGAAGGCGGTGAGGCCGTAGATGCCGGCAATCGCGAGGACGAAGGCTGCCACCGCGAGCGATCCGACGACGAGCGAGCCGAATCGATACGGCGCCAGCTCGCGCGCGACGTACTCGTCCATCGCCATCACCGCATGCACCGGCTGGTTCGGATCGACACGCGCGATGGCCGCCTTCACGGTGGACGGGGACAGTCCGGGCCCGCGAACGACGATGCCCGCCCAGTTGACGAAGTCGAACGGCTTCTGCGCGTACGGCACGTAGACGACGGGACCCTCCGTTGCATGAAGGCCGGCGTGCCTGATGTCGCCGACGACGCCGACAACGCGTCGCTCCACATCGCCAGCCACTTGAAGACGCCGACCAATCGCCGCGCCGCGCCACAACCGGTCGGCCGCCGCGCGATTCACCATCGCGACCGGCGCGGCGCCGGCGCGATCGGTCGCCTCGAAATATCGACCGGCTGCGAGCGGGATCTTCAGCGTGCGGAAATAGCCGGCGTCGGCGGGCCGCACGGTGAGTCGGACCTCGGACGGCGATTCCGCCGCGTCTCGATCGACGCGCACCACGAAGTTCAGTTGATTCCCGACGAACGGAAGATCCGAGACGATGCCCACGGACGCGACGCCGGGAAGTGACGCGATCTGGTCGGCGATCCGCTCGGCGAATCGCGCGTGCGCCGCGCTGTCGGGGTAACGATTCCTCGGCAGCGTCATTTGCAGCGTCACGGTGTCCGACACGTCGAAGCCGGGATCGATGCGGCCGGTCGCGGCGTAGGCGCGCGCCACCAGGAGCGCGCTCGCGGCCAGCACCAGCGCGAACGCCATCTGCGATGCGAGCAGCCATCCGCCGAGACGCGGCGACGTCACCGACTGCTGCGCGCGGCCCGCTTGCGAGACCCTCGCGCGTGCGAGCAACCACGCCGCACCGCCGCCGAACAGCAGCGCGGTCAGCATCGACACGACGACCGACACGACGATCGCCGCCTCGTTCAACTGCGCGGTCTCGACTCGGGGCACGCGACCGGCGCCAAGCGTGACGAACACGCGCAGAAACATCCACGCCGCACCGATGCCGGCGGCCCCGCCGATGCCCGCCAGCGCCGCGCTTTCCACCAGCAGTTGACGTGCGAGCCGGCTCGCATCGGCGCCGAGCGCCGCACACAGCGCGATCTCATCGCGCCGCATCGTCGCGCGCGCGAGCAGCAGGTTCGCGGCGTTCGCACATGCGGCGAGCAGCACGAAGACCACCGCGGCCGCACCGAGCCAGAGCGGCCGGCGTACTTCGCCGATGATCGTGTCGATCAGCGGATGGACGGCGATCCGTTCGTCACGATTGGTTCGAGGGAACTGCGCGGAGAGCGAGGCCGCGGTGACGGAGAGGTTCGCTTGCGCGGTCGCGAGCGAGACGCCCGGCCGCAGTCGGCCGATCACCGACACCCATTCGCTCGCGCGATCGGCCAACACCTCCGGCGCGAGTCCCATCGCCGTCCAGAGGTCGACGTCGCGCGCGGGCAGCGCGAACGCCCGCGGCATGACGCCGGCGATCGTCACGGGCCTTCCGTTGACGAGCATCGATGTGCCGAGGACGGCCGGACTGCGGCCGAAGCGGCTCGCCCAGAACGGCTCGCTGAGGACCGCGACGCCGGGCGCCGACGGCGTATCGTCGGCGGCGCCGAAGACGCGGCCGAGCAGCGGCTTCTCGCCGGCGACTTCGAAAAAATTTCCGGAGACGATGAACGATCGAAGGCGCAGCGGTTCCCCGCCGCCGGTCAGATTCATCGGCCACGACGAATACGCAGCCAGGGTCAACGACGACGCATTTTGCGCGGCGTAGTCGCGCCAGTCGGCTGTCGACACGGTCCGCGACTCGCCGGCGTTCGTCACTTTGCTCAGCACGACCAGCGCATCCGGCCGCGGATATGGCAGCGCGCGCAGCATGACGGCGTCGATGACCGTGAACGCGGCGATCGTGGCGCCGATCCCGAACGCGAGGATCGACACGAGCGCCGCGGTGAATCCGACGTGGCGGCGCATACCCCGCAGTGCGTACCGAAGATCGAATGCGATATCCGTGGTCCATCGGGTCAGAACGTTGGACGTCCTCTCGTCGAGACGCGACGCCAGGAAGCGTCGCGCTCGCCGGCGGACCGCGAGATCGCCGAATGCCGTGCGCTCGAGCAGGCGGACGACGGCGTCGCGCGCCGCCGCGTCGCTCGCGCCGGCATCGCAGGCCTCCGCGTAGAGGTCGGCACAGTGGGACGCGAGCTCTTCGATCGCCTCGGCTGCGAGCGTGCGGTCGAGCGACGCCAGGCGACGCGCGATCAGCGTCTTCCACAGCTCCAGATGCGGTTCACGCATGGGAGATTCCGGCGAGGTCGCGCACGAGCGTGAAGAACTGACGCCATTCGCGGCGCTGCGCGGCGAGCACCTCGCGGCCGCGAGGCGTGATGCGGTAGTAGCGCCGCCGGCGCTGGCCGGCTCGCTCGACCCAGCGGCCCTGGACGAGGCCGCGCTCCTCGAGCTTGTAGAGCGTGGCGTACAGCGACGCGAAGTTGAACGTGAGCGCGCCGCCGGATCGCTCGTCGATCAGCTTGACCAGCTCGTAGCCGTGCCGCGGCTCGTCTTCGAGAAACGCGAGGACGACCAGTTCGGCGGTGCCCTTCTTCGCCTCGCGGATGGCGCCGCCGATCGACATACCGGTGAGCAGCATATTTCGGACTACAGAATATTGTCAATCGCGGCGTGAACGAGCAGACTCTTGAACCATGCCGCGCCTGCTGTTCGTCCTTCTCATCTCCTTCGCCGCGATTTCGTGCGCGCGCACGCACGACGTCTCAGCGCAAGTCACCCGTCACGTCGTGCTGGTGACGCTCGACGGCGCACGGTGGCAGGACATCTTCGGCGGGATGGACGAATCGGTGCTGCGATCGACGATGGGGAAGGACGACGACGTCACGGCGTCGCCGTCGTACAAACAATTCTCGGGCGCGAGCGCGAGCGAGCGGCGCGAGCGGTTGATGCCGTTTCTGTGGCGGACCTTCCTGGTCGATCACGGGTTCATTGCCGGCGATCGAAGCGCCGGCAGCCTCGTCTCGGTCACCAATCGCCATTGGTTCTCCTATCCTGGCTACTCCGAGACGCTCACCGGCGAGGCGCACGACGAGACGATCAAAAGCAACGACGCGATCCGCAATCCGTTTCCCTCGGTGCTTCAGTTCGCAAGGAAGCGGCTGTCGCTCCAGCCAGCGCAGGTCGCGACGTTCGCGTCGTGGGGCGTGTTCAACGAAATCGTCGAGAGCGAACGCGGCGCCACGACGGTGAACGCCGGTGTGGCGCCCTACGACTCACCGTCGCTGCAGCTCCAGATGCTCAACGCGTTCCAACGCGAGACGCCGATGCCGTGGGGAAACACGCGCCGCGATGCGTACACGTTTCACTTCGCGCTCGATTATCTGACGCGCGTGCATCCGCGGGTGCTGTACATGGCGTTCGACGAAACCGACGACTGGGCGCACGAGGGCCACTACGATCTGGTGCTCGACGCATTGCATCGAACCGACGGGTACCTGAAAGAGCTGTGGGACGCGCTGCAGGCCGACGAACGATATCGAGGCACGACGACGGTCATCATCTCGACCGATCACGGACGGGGACGGACCGGCGATGAGTGGAGGAAGCACGGCAAGGACGTCGCCGGCGCCGACGAGATCTGGCTGGCGATTGCCTCACCCGACAGCGCGCGGCGGGGATCGTGGCGCGATCACCCGCCGCTCTTTCAGAATCAAATTGCCGCGACGATCGCCGCGGCGCTCGGGCTCGACTACGCCGAGCAGAACCCGCGCGCCGGCAAGGCGATCGCGCTCCGCGACTAGGCAGCCCTGAAGGGCTGCGCTACGCCTGGGATCGCGGCGGCGCTCGTAGCGCAGGCCTTC
>Ga0114129_10015082_pt1 | contig 11001 bp, 7 predicted proteins | sample RhiMetdeltSRZDD1_FD_80071 | JGI IMG/M metagenome (GOLD analysis project Ga0114129, IMG submission 80071) | Populus rhizosphere microbial communities from Tennessee, USA - Rhizosphere MetaG P. deltoides SRZDD1 (version 2) (version 2) | ecosystem: Host-associated > Plants > Roots > Rhizosphere >... | reverse complement strand
TTGTGATCGCGGCGGCCGCGCTGGCCGGCGGCAGCCGTGATGCGCAACGGTCAGCCTCCAGCATGAATGAGATCGCCGAAAGCTATGTGAAGCTCGTGCTCGCGCTCGGCCAGCACGATACGGATTACGTCGACGCCTACTACGGCCCCGCGGAGTGGAAGCAGCAGGCCGAGAAGGCAAAGGCGCCGCTCGCCGATCTGGCAGGACGCGCACGGTCGCTCCTGGAACGCGTCACGAAGCTGCCGGCGCCGTCCGCGGCGATGGAACGGCTACGGCACCAGTATCTGGAACGTCAGCTGAGCGCGGTCAACGCCCGCATCCGCATGCTCCAGGGACAGCGGATGACGTTCGACGAGGAGTCGAAGGCGCTCTATGACGCGGTCGCGCCGACGCTCCCGGAATCGCATTTCCAGACGATCCTCGATCAGCTCGAGAAGGCCTTTCCCGGCGGCGGGCCGCTCGTGTCGCGGTACGACCGGTTCCGAAGCCGGTTCGTCATACCGCGCGAGAAGGTCGACGCCGTGTTCAAGGCCGCGATCCAGGGCTGCCGCGAGCGCACGCGCGCGCACATCCAGCTGCCCGACGACGAGCGGTTCACGATCGAATACGTGACCAACAAATCCTGGAGCGGCTACAACTGGTACCAGGGCGGCTTCCGCAGCCTCATCCAGGTCAACACCGATCTGCCGATCTACATCGACCGCGCGGTCGACCTCGCCTGTCACGAAGGCTATCCCGGCCATCACGTCTACAACGCGCTGCTCGAGAAGCACCTGGTGCGCGATCGCGGCTGGATCGAGTTCTCCGTCTACCCGCTCTTCTCCCCGCAGTCGCTCATCGCGGAAGGAACGGCGAACTACGGGATCGAAGTGGCGTTCCCCGGACCGGCGCGGATCGCGTTCGAGAAATCGACGCTGTTCCCGGCCGCGGGTCTCGACCCCGGCGGCGCGGAGGAGTACTACCGGGTCCAGGGCCTCGTCGAGCAGCTGGCCTATGCCGGCAACGAGGCGGCCCGGCGCTATCTGAACGGCGAAATCGATCGCGCCGCGGCGGCCGCGTGGCTCGAGCGCTTCGCCCTGATGCCGAAGGACCGGGCCGCGCAGCGCGTCCGCTTCTTCGATCAGTATCGAAGCTACGTGATCAACTACAACCTCGGAAAGGATCTGGTCCGCCGGTTCGTCGAATCCCGCGCCGGCGGGACGGACCACGAAGCGAAGCGGTGGCTGGAATTCGCGACGCTGCTCTCGTCGCCGCGCCTGCCGTCCACGCTGAAGTAACGAACGCGGAACCGCGCTGTGGCTCACTGGCTCGACATCGTCGACGAGTTGTACGAAGGGTCATGGAACCCGGACCTGCAGCGGTTTCGATCGCCGTATGCCTTTCGCGGCGCGTCGAGTGCGACGCACTCGCTGGCCAGCTCGCTGCTGCGGCTGGCGGCGGGGCTCGAGGACGTGCGCCGGCTGGAGCAGGCGCTGCTGCGGAATTTCCGGAAGTACGCGCACGGCGAAGTGTCGCGTCAGGACTCGATCTGGGACTGGCTGGCGCTCGCCCAGCATCGCGGCCTGCCGACGCGGCTGCTCGACTGGACCTATTCGCCACTCGTGGCGTTGCACTTTGCGACCGACGATCCGGCGACCTTCAAGCGGGATGGCGTGGTATGGTGCGTCGATTTCGTCGCGGCGAACAAGCGGCTGCCGCCCCGCCTGCGTCGTATCGTCGAGCAGGAAGCGTCCGACACGTTCACCGTCGAGATGCTGGGCGCGTTCAAGTCGCTGAAGGAATTCGATGCGCTCCGCCGCGAGCCGTTCGTCGTGTTCATGGAGCCGCCGGCGGTCGATCGGCGCATCCTCAATCAGCTGGCGTTGTTCTCGCTGATGTCGAGCCCGACGGCCCGGCTCGACCAATGGCTCGAGAGCCATCCCAAACTGTGCCGGAAAGTCCACGTCCCCGCGAAACTGAAGTGGGAGATCCGTGACCACCTCGATCAGGCCAACATCAACGAACGCGTGCTCTTCCCCGGCCTCGACGGCCTGAGCCGCTGGCTGGCGCGGTACTACACGCCGACGGGGGTCGGAGCGGGGCTGGAGCGGGGTCAGACCGGGGTCAGACCGGGGACGGACCGAGGACGGAGCGGGGTCAGACCAGGGTCAGACCGGGGACGGAGGCGGGCCGGACCTCGAACCGGCCCCAAGAGGCGACGGTGATTGCGATCGAGATTGCGGAGTTCGGCGGCCCCGACGTGTTGCGTCCGGTCGAACGGCCAACCCCGAATGCTGGCGTGAACGAGGTGACGGTCCGCGTCCTCGCCGCCGGCGTCAACCGGCCGGACCTGATGCAGCGGCAGGGCAAGTACCCGCCGCCGCCCGGCGCGTCGGACATCCCCGGACTCGAGGTGTCCGGCACCATCCTGGCCGTGGGACCAATGCTCGAGGGCGAGACCTCCCGGTGGGCGCCCGGCGATCTGGTCTGCGCGCTCGTTGCCGGCGGCGGCTACGCTGAATGCGCGGTCGTGCCCGCGCCGCAGTGCCTGCCGATCCCCGCCGGCATGGATCCCGTCGCCGCAGCTGCGCTTCCGGAGACCTTTTTCACGGTGTGGACCAACGTCTTCCAGCGCGGCCAGCTCGGCACCGGCGAGACGCTGCTCGTCCACGGCGGCACCAGCGGCATCGGCACCACCGCCATCCAGCTCGCCCGCGCGTTCGGCGCCACGGTGATCGCCACCGCGGGATCCGACGAAAAGTGCGCGGCGTGCGAGAAGCTCGGCGCCAGCGCCATCAACTACAGGACGACCGACTTCGTCTCCGCCGTCGCCGACGTCACCGGCGGGCTCGGCGTGAACGTCATCCTCGACATCGTCGGCGGGGACTACTTCGGACGCAACCTGAAGGCGCTTGCGGTCGAGGGACGGCTGGTGCAGATCGGCCTGCAGGGAGGCGCGAAGACATCCGTTGACTTGCGGATGATCATGCAGCGCCGTCTGACCGTCACCGGCTCGACGCTGCGCGTCCGCTCGATCGCCGAAAAGGCCGCGATCGCGCGCGAGCTCGAGCAGCACGTGTGGCCGCTGCTGTCGTCAGGACTCGTCGCTCCGGTGATCGACCGCACCTTCCCGCTCGAGCGCGCGGCCGACGCGCACCGGCTGCTCGAATCGGGAGAGGTCGTCGGCAAGATCGTGCTGACAACGAGCCGCCACGAGTAGCCAGGACTACGCGCGATCGCGCTCTCGCGTCCAGAAGACGACACCGAGCCAGACGATCGCATTCAGACAGGCGAGCGCGGCGAGCGGTCCCCGGGTGCCCGGCGCGACGTCGCGCGGCAGCACACTCCAGAACAGCGACTGAATCGAGGTCGCGGTCCGCGCCAGGATGCTGGCGGCGGCGATCGCCGCTGCCGCGGGCGCGCCCTGACGAATCATGCGGCCGGCGACCGCGCAGCCGACAGCAACCGCGCCGTGGATCGTCAGCTCGATCCAGGCGCGCACGCCGCGCATGGCGATCGACGGCAGGGCCGTCAGCAGTTCGACCGCGAACGTGCCGGGCACCCAGATCAGCAGATAGGAGCTGAGGAGCTGCGCCGCGATGCGCCGCACTTACTCCTCGGTGTCGGGGATGGCGCCGCGCACGATGCCGCGCTGCCGAAGCCGCTCTTCGCCGAATCGCACGAGGCGCTTGAGCGCCGCGACGCGCTCGGACCGATCGATGCCGGCTCGGGTCACCGCGTTCCGCAGCACGTCGATGGTCTTGTCGTAGGTCTCGCGGTCGACCGGATACGGGAATCCGTCCTTGCCGCCGTGCGCGAACGAGAACCGCGCGGGATCGCGGGTGCTCGCGGGCGTGCCGTAGATGATCTCTGATGTCAGCGCCAGCGCCCGTATGGTTCGAGCGCCGACCCCCTCCATGCCGAGCAGCGTCTCGAAGTCCTCCGGCACGCGCTCGTACGTCTTCAGCAGGATCTTCTCCAGATAGCGAGTGTCGACGTCGGCGACGAGGACCGCATGCCGCCGCGGCATCGTCAGCGCCGGAAGGCCGCGAAGCGCGGAGAGCACGACATCCGGCTTCGCCCGCGCGAGCTCCGCCGACGCGGTGCGCACCGGCTCGCTCTCGACGGCGACCAGGTTGAGCGTCGGCGCCTCCGCTTCGGCGCAGATCGCCGCGTGCGGCTCGTTCACGTAGCTCTTCACCGATTCGGCGAGCCAGTGATAGCGGCGGGCCATGCCGTTCGCGTCGTTCATCCCCTGCTGCACGACGCACCACCCACCGGCTGGCGTGAAGAAGAAGGCGTGATGATAGAGCTGATAACCGTCCTGCACTGCCGCACTGTCGACCTTGGCGGCCATCCGGCTGGCATAGACGAGCGGCCGCGGATCCGTGGACGTCCGCTCGCACACGGCGGTGATCTCCGACGGGGTCTTGCGCGAGGCCGCCCCCTTCCCGCCGCCGGCGTAGAACCCGAGCTCGTGCTCGGCGCCACGGATCCCTTCCTTCAGGGCGCCGGTCACGGTCGTCGTGACACCGCTCGAGTGCCAGTCGAATCCCAGCACGCAGCCGAAGGCCTGGAACCAGAAGGGATCCGAGAGGCGGCGCAGCATCTCGTCGGACCCGAACTCCGCGACGATGTGCGTCGCGACCTCGCGCGAGAGCCGGATCATCCGCGAGAACAGCCAGGCCGGGGCTCTGCCGCCGTGGAGAGGAAGATTGGCGGAGCCCGTGCGTCCGCGCATCACACGTCCAGTTCTTCCGCCTCTTCCGCGCGCTCCATGATGAAGCGGAAGCGCGCCGACGGATCCTTGCCCATCAACTCGTTGATCACCCGGTCGGTGATGATCTGATCCGAGATGTCGACGCGCAGCAGGCGGCGCGTGCGCGGGTTGAGGGTCGTCTCCCAGAGGACCTTCGGCAGCATCTCGCCGAGCCCCTTGAAGCGCGTGATCTCGGGCTTGGAGCGGCCGTTCGCATGCAGCTTCAGCAGCCGATCGCGATGCCCGTCGTCCAGGGCCCAGAAGGTCTCCTTGGCGATGTCGATCCTGTAGAGCGGCGGCTGTGCGAGATAGACGCGGCCGGACGTGATCAGGCCCGGCATGTGGCGATACATGAAGGTCAGGAGCAGGGTCGCGATGTGATGGCCGTCGGAGTCGGCGTCGGCGAGGATGATGACGCGTCCGTAGCGGAGCCGCGAGAGATCGAAGTTCTTGCCGATGCCGCAGCCGAGCGCGGTGACGAGATCCGAGAGCTCCTTGTTCTCGAGGACCTTCGCGGTCGAGGCGCCCTCGGTGTTGAGCACCTTGCCGCGGAGCGGCAGGATTGCCTGCCGCGTGCGATCGCGTCCCTGCTTCGCCGAGCCGCCGGCCGAGTCCCCCTCGACGATGAACAGCTCGCTCTCGTCCCGTCCCGAGGAGCTGCAGTCACTGAGCTTGCCGGGCAGCGTCAGCCGGCTCGACGTCGGCCCCTTGCGCACCACCTCCTGCTGCGCCGCACGGCTCGCCTCGCGGGCGCGGGCGGCGAGGATGATGCGCGCCACGATCGATTCGGCAACGGTGATGTTGGTATTGAGCCAATGCTCCAGCGCCGGGCGCACCTGCGAGTCGACCGCCGACAGCATCTCCGGATTGTTCAGGCGATCCTTGGTCTGCCCCTGGAACTGCGGCTCCTGGACGAACACGCTGAGGATCGCGACGAGTCCCTCGCGGATGTCCTCGGTCGTGAGCGTCACGCCTTTCGGGGAAAGGTTGTGCGTCTCGATGAAGTTGCGCACCGCCTTGCCGAGGCCGGCGCGGAAGCCGTTCTCGTGCGTGCCGCCCGATCCCGTGGGGATGCCGTTCACGTAACTCCGCACGTGCTCGTCGGTCGACTGCGTCCACTGCATCGCGAGGTCGAGCCGGAGGCCGCTCTCGTCGCTCTCCTTCGAGATGGTGAAGGGCAGCTCGTGCACCGGCACCGCGGACCGCTCGGTCAGGATCTTCTTCAGATAGTCCGCGAGCCCCTCGGTATGCTGAAAAACGACGCGCTCGTTGCTGGCCTCGTCCTCGAAGACGATCTTCACGCCCTTGTGGAGATAGCTCGAGACCTCGAGGCGCTGCCGGATCAGCTCAGGGTCGAACTCGACCTTGGGAAAGATGGTGGTGTCGGGCCGGAAGAAGACGGTCGTGCCGGTGCCCCGCGCCGCGCCGGACTTGCTCAGCGATCCGACGACGTGGCCCTGCTTGAACTTCATCTCCCATTGCGCGCCGTCGCGGCGCACGGTCGCGACGAGCTCCTTCGAGAGCGCGTTGACGACGCTGGCGCCGACGCCGTGGAGGCCGCCGGAGGTCTTGTAGTTGGCAGGGTCGAACTTGCCGCCCGCGTGGAGGGTCGTGAAGATGACTTCGAGCGCGCTCTTCTTGGTCTTCGGATGCTTGTCGACCGGAATGCCGCGGCCGTCGTCCGCAATCGTGACCGAGGCGCCATCCTCGTGCAGGGTGACGGTGATGTTCGAGGCGAACCCATTCATCGCCTCGTCGACGGAGTTGTCGAGGATCTCCCAGACCAGGTGGTGAAGGCCGGCGGCCCCGACGCCGCCGATGTACATGCCGGGACGCTTGCGAACCGGCTCCAGGCCTTCGAGGACGGTGATGTCTTTCGCGGTGTAAGTCGCCATTTATCTACTTGACCCACTGACGGGCGGGGTCGCCCGTCCCGGTCATTCGAGGAGCAGCGCGCCCGGATCCTCGACCAGATCCTTCAGGCGAACCAGGAAGCGCACCGCCTCGGCACCGTCGACGATTCGGTGATCGTAGGTGAGCGCGACATACATCATCGGACGGACCTGCACCTGTCCGTCGATCGCCACCGGCCGATCCTGGATCTTGTGGAGGCCGAGGATCCCGACCTGCGGCGGGTTGAGGATCGGCGTGCTCAGGAGAGACCCGAACACGCCGCCGTTGGTGATCGTGAAGGTCCCGCCCTTGAGGTCGGCGAGCGACAGCGTGCCGTCACCGGCGCGCGTCGCGAAGTCGCGAATCTGCTTCTCGATCGCGGCGAAACCGAGACGATCCGCGTCACGGATGACGGGTACCACCAGCCCTTCGGCGGCGCCGACGGCGACCCCGATGTCGTAATAGTGCTTGAGCACCATCTCGTCGCCCTGGATCTCCGCATTCAGCCGCGGGAACGCGCGCAGCGCGCCGATCGACGCCTTGACGAAGAACGAGGCGATGCCGAGGCCGATGCCGTGCTTCTCCCTGAACGACTGCTTGTGACGCTCGCGCAGGGCCATCACCGCGGTCATGTCGACCTCGTTGAAGGTGCTGAGCATCGCCGCCGTGGTCTGCGCCTCGACGAGCCGCTTGGCGATCGTGGCGCGCCGCTTGGACATCCGCACCCGTTCTTCGGTGCGCTCGCCGGCAATCACCGGACGTTCCGGGACCGGCGCGACGGTCCGCGCCTTCGCGGGCTCCGCCGGCGGTGCGGGACGCTCCATCGGTGTCGGAGCCGGCGCGGGCGCTGCCGGCGCCGCGGATTCGGCGACCCGTTCGACGTCGCGCTTCATCACGCGGCCGGCGTCGCCGGTGCCCTGCACGCGCGAGAGGTCGACGTCGTTCTGCTCGGCGGCCTTCTTCGCCGTCGGCGTCGCGCGCGCCTTGCCGGCCTTTGCGTCCGCCGCAGCGGGTGTTGCGGCCGCCGGCGCTTCGGCGGCCGGAGCGGCGGCCTGGGCCGACTCGTCGACGACGCCGAGCACTTCGCCGACCTTCACGTCCTCCCCGTCCTTGCGATCGATGCGGCTCAGGACTCCGGCCGACGGCGCGGTCACTTCGAGGTCGATCTTGTCGGTCTCGAGCTCGACGAGCGGATCCCCCGCCGAGACGCGATCGCCTTCCTTGCGCAGCCATTTGGCGACGCGCGCATCGACGATGGATTCACCGACTTCGGGAACGAGGATGTTTGCGGGCATAACTGAAACTACGCCTTCGTGCTCGTCAACTCGTCGCGCCTGGCCTTGCCGGCGGCGGCGCCATCCTGCGGACGCGGGCCCGATCCGTAGGCCTGATTGACGAGCGCCTGCTGAGTGTGCGCGTGGAGGGCCGCGGATCCTTCCGCGGGGTTGGCGCTGCGGGGCCGCGCCACGCGGCGCACGGTCCGTCCGGCGGACACCTCGGTCAGATGCGGCCGGATGAAGTCCCAGGCCCCCATGTTCTCGGGCTCTTCCTGCACCCACACGACTTCGTCCGCGTTCGGGTAGGTGTCGAGCATCGCGCGGAAGTCGCGCATCGGCACGGGATACAGCTGTTCGAGCCGGCAGATCGCGACGTCCGGGCGCGTGGCGCGCTGCTCCGCGGCGACCAGATCGGTATAGACCTTTCCCGTACACACGAGCACTCGCCGGACCTCCGTCGTCCTCGCGCTCGCGTCCGGATCGGGAAGCACCATCCTGAACCGTCCCTCGGTGAGCTCCTGCGGCGTGGACGCGACCAGCGGATGCCGGAGCAGGCTCTTCGGGGTCAGCACGATCAGCGGCAGCGGATCGACCGTGAGCAGCGTCGCCTGCCGGCGGAGCAGGTGGAAATATTGCGCCGCGGTCGTGCAGTTGGCGACCCGCATGTTGATGTCGGCCGCCAGCTGCAGGAATCGCTCGGGCCGGGCGCTCGCGTGATCGGGTCCCTGCCCTTCGTGCGCGTGCGGCAGCAGCAGCACCAGCGACGGCCGCAGCCCCCACTTGCCGCGCGCCGAGATGATGAACTCGTCGATCATCACCTGCGCGCCGTTGATGAAGTCGCCGTACTGGGCTTCCCAGATCACCAGCCGCGACGGCTCCTGGATGTTGTAGCCGTACTCGAAGCCGATGACCGCGTTCTCGGTCAACGGGCTGTTGTGGATCTCGAAGGCCGCCTTCGCCTGCGGCAGCGCCTGCAGCGGCACGTGGACGCGCCCGTTCTCGACGTCGTGGAACACGGCGTGCCGGTGGCTGAAGGTGCCGCGCTCGACGTCCTCGCCGGTCAACCGGATGCTGATGCCGTCGGCGAGGATCGACGCGAGCGCGAGCTCCTCGGCCAGCGACCAGTCGACTGTCCGCTCGCCCGGCTCGGCGAGCGCCGTGTGCCGCTTCTCGCGCACCCGCTCGAGCTTGCGGTGCATCGTGAAGTCGGACGGCAGCGTCAGGAGCGACGCGTTCAACGCCTGCAGCGTCTGCAGCGGCACGCCGGTCTCGGCGCGCGAGGCCGCGCCGGGCGGCGGGGCCTCGGGTTCGGGCTCGACGAAATCCTGCTCCGGCTTCAGCGCATCCAGGGCGCTCTGCAGCACCGCGAAGTGCCGCTTGTTCAACGCGTCGGCGTCGGCGTCGGTGGTCTCGCCGCGCTCCACGAGCGTGCGCGCCCAGAGCTCGCGCACCGTGGGGTGCGAGCCGATCTTCTGATACATCAGCGGCTGGGTGAACGAGGCCTCGTCACCCTCGTTGTGCCCGTGGCGCCGGTAGCCGATGAGATCGATCAGGAAATCGCGCTGGAACTTGCAGCGATAGGCAATGGCCAGCCGCGCCGCCTCGACGCACGCTTCCGGGTCGTCCGCGTTGACGTGAACGATCGGGATCTTGAAGCCTCGCGCCAGACCGCTCGCGTACGAGGTGCTGTAGGCATCCTCGAAGCCGGTCGTGAAACCGAGCTGATTGTTTGCGATGATGTGGATCGTGCCGCCGGTCGTGTAGCCCGGCAGCCGGCTCAGATTCAAGGTCTCTGCCACGACGCCCTGGCCGGGGAACGCGGCGTCGCCGTGAATGAGGATCGGGACGCTGCGCGCCGGATCGAACTTCGGGGCCCCGGGACCCGCCACCGACGTGCCCGCCGCGCGCGCCATCCCTTCGACGATCGGATCCACCGCCTCGAGGTGGCTCGGGTTGGGCGGCATCGAGACGACGAGATCCATCGCCCGCCCGCCTTTGATCGCGCGGTGGGCGCCGGCGTGATACTTCACGTCGCCGGTCCACGCCATGTCCTCGCGGAAGCGCTTGGACGAGACCGGATCCTTGAACTCGGCGAGGATCTGCGCGTACGGCTTGTTCAGCACGTGCGCCATGACGTTCAGCCGGCCGCGGTGCGCCATCCCGATCAGGATGCTGGTGATCCCCGCCTCGGCCGATTCGGCAATCACCTCGTCCAGGATCGGGACCATCATGTCCAGACCCTCGATCGAGAACCGCGTCTTTCCGGGGAACGAGCGATGGAGGAACCGCTCGAAGACCTCGATCTCGGTCAGCCGATCGAGCAGCGCGCGCGGGTCGATCGGATCCGACGGCGCGCGGAAGCGTCCGGCTTCCGCCGCATGCCGCAGCCAGCGGCGTTCCTCTGGCACGAAGACGTGCGCGTAGTCATAGCCGGTCGTCGAGCAATACAGCCGGCGGAACGCCTCGACGACGTCGTACATGGACGAGGCGCTTTCGGATAGCGGCGAGGAGATCAGGCTGGCCGGCAGCGCGCGCAGATCTTCGTCGGTGATGCCGTAGTTCTCGGGGGACAGCGACGCATCGCCGACCGGACGGCGGAGCCCGAGCGGATCGAGCTTGGCGGCGAGGTGGCCGTAGCGGCGAATCGACTGCGCGAGGTTGACCGCGCCGACGGCCTTGTGGATCGACTCGCCGGAGATCGGCGCCACTTCATCGATGTCAGCGGCAGGCGGCGTCCATTGCTGAAACAACTCGCGGGTCGCGGCGTCGACCGACGCCGGATCGCGACGGTATTTCTCGTACAGCTCGAGAACATAGCCGCGGTTCAGCCCTGCGAATTCCCCCCACGCCGGCATAACCAGATCATGTTAACAGTATCGGGACTCGGGGCTCGGGACTCGGGGCTCGGGACTCGGGACTCGGGGCTCGGGACTCGGGGCTCGGGGCTCGGGACTCGGGACTCGCGGCTCGGGGTTCGGGGTTCGGATCACCAGGCTGGTCGCTCATTCCATTCTCAAGGCCCGGATCGGATCGATCCGGGTGGCCCGGAGGGCCGGGAGCCAGGCCGCGGCGAGGGCGACGGTGGCCAGCAGC
>Ga0114129_10015081_pt1 | contig 11001 bp, 5 predicted proteins | sample RhiMetdeltSRZDD1_FD_80071 | JGI IMG/M metagenome (GOLD analysis project Ga0114129, IMG submission 80071) | Populus rhizosphere microbial communities from Tennessee, USA - Rhizosphere MetaG P. deltoides SRZDD1 (version 2) (version 2) | ecosystem: Host-associated > Plants > Roots > Rhizosphere >... | reverse complement strand
TCCGATTTAGGTTGCAGCGAACGAGCGCAGCGAGAGAGCCGCCGGAGCGGAGCGGGGCAATGGGGCCCCCGCGAGCGACGGCGAAAGGGGGTCCGGGGGACGAAGTCCCCCGGTTGAGAATGACTGCGGCGAGGCCACACCGGCGAATCCGGGCGTTCGCGGACACGGAGTCGCAGACGCTCCGCGCGTTGCTCCAGATGCGCGAGCTGATCCTCCACGGCGAGTTCCGCGCCGGGGAGCGCCTGCGCGAGATTCCGTTGTCGGAACGGCTCGGCGTCTCGCGTACGCCGCTGCGCCTGGTGCTCGATCGCCTCGAGCAGGAGGGCCTGGTGAAAGCCCGTCCGTCTGGCGGCTTTGTCGTCAACGGATTCACCATCCAGGACTTTCAGGATGCAATCGAGGTCCGCGGTGTTCTCGAGGGCACGGCCGCGCGGCTCGCGGCCGAACGCCTCGAGTCGAGCGATGAACTGTCAGCGCTGGTGACGTGCTTGAGAGAGCTCGATGTCCTCGTCGAGGAACCGGCCTCCGACATGACCGTTTTCGCACGCTATTTCGATCTGAACGGCCGGTTTCACGCACTCGTACTCGAGCTCGCGAAGAGTCCGCTGCTCAGTCGATCGGTCGAGCGTGCAATGGCCTTGCCCTTCGCCTCACCAAACGCATTTCTGCTGACACAGGCGGAAACAAAGGAAGGGCGCGATGGGCTCGTGCTGTCGCAGTCGCAGCACCACGCGATTGCGAATGCGATCGCGAATCGCGAAGGGGCGCGAGCCGAGGCGGTTGCGCGCGAGCACTCGCGTCTGGCCCGCACGAATCTCGAGCGGGCGCTGCAGGACGACAACCTGTGGACGCGGGTGCCCGGCGCGTCGCTCATCACACTCCCGGATGTTCGTCCAAGCGCCAATCGCGTCGTTGCCGCGATCGCGCACGCAAGGGCTCAGTCATGAAACATGTCAAATACCCGCGGCTCGTCATCGGGTGCGGCCTGCTCGCCGCATGGTTCGTTGGCGCGAACATCGCCTCCGAGCGTTCTGCTTCCAGCATGGCGGCGGCCGCCAACAAGTTCCTCGAAGGCCTGACGCCCGAGCAGCGTCAACAAGCCACGTTCCCGATCGACGCCGAGGAGCGGATGCGCTGGAACTTCATCCCGACGTCGATGTTCGCGAGGAAAGGAGTGCCGATCAAGGAGATGAACGAGAGCCAGCGCAAGCTCGCGCTCGGGCTGCTCGAAGCCGGCCTCAGTCAGCGCGGCTATCTCGCTGCAACGTCGATCATGCAGCTCGAAACCATCCTGAAGGCGATCGAGGCGGCAAGCGGTCGTGGAAACACGCCGGTGCGCGACCCTGAGCTGTACTTCTTCACCGTGTTCGGCACGCCAGCGCCGAAAGGTGTCTGGGGGTGGCGCGTGGAAGGGCATCACGTGTCTCTGCACTTCACGATCGCGGACGGGAAGGCGGTGGCCAGCTCGCCGTCGTTCTTCGGCGCAAACCCCGCCGAGGTGCCTGACGGCCCGAAGAAAGGCTTGCGCATCCTCGGCGCGGAAGAGGACGCTGCCCGCGCGCTGCTCGCGACGCTCGACGACAAGCAGCGCACGACGGCCATCATCAATGCGACGGCCCCCAGCGACATCGTGACGATGACGACGCTGAAGATCGATCCGTTGTCACCAGATGGTCTCGCGGCCTCGGCGATGACGCCGAAGCAGCGCGAGCTGCTGATGCAGCTGATCGAGGTCTATACGTCGAAGATGGCCGCCGACACTGCGGCCGAACGTCTTGCGGCGCTGAAGAAGGCCGGCACCGAGAAGATCGCCTTTGCGTGGGCGGGCGAGACCGAGGTCGGCAAGAAGCACTATTACCGGATTCAAGGCCCGACGTTCCTGGTCGAACTGGACAACACGCAGAACGACGGGAATCACATTCACTCCGTCTGGCGCGATTTCAACGGTGACTGGGGCAGGGATCTTCTGAGGGAACACGTTCACGAAGTGCCGCACTAGAAGCGCCTGCGGCCCGCGCGAGGCGCGAAGTCGCCAAGCGCGAGCTCCGCGCGAAGCGCTTCGGCGAGACTCGCCGTAGCCTTGGCGAAGGCGGTCGGCTCTGGGCCTGTCGAGAAAATCATCGCGCGAGTAAACGGAGGTCGAGCCCACATGTCTTCCGTTACCAGACGCACATTCCTCGAGGCGACCGCCGCAAGTGCAGCGGCCGCGATCATTCCAGGCACTGGGGTGAGCGCAAGCGTTCGCATTCAAGGCGCGAACGACCGCGTGCGGCTCGCGCTGATTGGCTGCGGGACCCGTGGACGACAAGTCGCCGGGTTCTTTCTGCGCCATCCCGATGTGCAGTACGTCGCCGCGTGCGAGGTGTTCAAGGACAATCTGGACAACGCGCTCGGGATGTTCGCGAAATCGGACCACCAGGTTCAGGCGACGGCAAAGGTCGACGCGATCGAAGACTACCGGGGGATACTCGATCGAAAAGACATCGATGCCGTGCACATCGCGACACCAGACCACTGGCATTGTCAAATCCTTGAAGACGCGGTCGCGGCCGGCAAGGACGTCTACGTCGAGAAGCCGCTTTCGAACCAGCTCGATCGCGCGGTGGCCGCGCTCCAGGCCAATCGTCGTCACAACCGCGTCGTCCAATTGGGCACTCAGCAGCGCTCGGGCCAGCACTTTCAGGAAGCGGCAGAAATCGTCCAATCCGGCCAGCTCGGGAAAGTGACCCACGCGGTGCTGCAGTACCCGGGGACCGGCTACGGTCGAGCGCCCGAGCCCGAGGTCCCGCCTCCTCCAGGTTTGAACTGGGAATTGTTCCAGGGACCAGCGCCCCGACACCCATACAAGGCCAGTCGCCAGCGAGGCTGGCGCGGATGGTGGGACTACGGCGGCGGCCTCGTCACGGACTGGGGCGTCCATCTCACTGACATCGCGCTCTGGTATCTCAGGTCGCAATCCGTGGGCCCGCTGCTCACGAGCGCCTCCGCTCAGTACGTGAACCTCGTGAATCCCGAGCACGATCAATCGCCTGATGCGTTCTCGGTTACGTGGCAATACCCCGACTTCGTGATGACGTTCACGAACGTGATGTCGAACGCGCAGCCCGACGAGTTCGATCGGCGCGGGAACTACTTCTTCGGTCCGCGCGGCAGCCTGTTGGTAAACCGCACGGGGTACGAGGTCAGACCCGCGCCGCCGCGCTCCGGCGGCCCCGGTCGCGGAGGTACGCAGTCGACGACGCCGCCACCGCCGCCACTCGAATACAAGCGGGTGCCGTTCGCCGAGAACTACGACGACGATCCGCACACGATCGCGCATGCGCGCAATTTCCTCGATTGCGTCAAGTCGCGCCAGAAGCCGGTGTCGGATCTCGAAGTCGGATTCTACGCCTCGTTACCGTGCATTCTGGGCGTGATGGCCGTTCGCGAGGGACGGTCGCTCAAGTGGGATGACAAGACGCTGAAGGCAAGTCCGGTGCAGAGTTGAGACTTCACTGCCGGTCGCTCGCTGGCTCGGTAGTAGCGCCTGCGGCTGCGGCGGGCCGCGAACGCGGTCCCGCCGCGCGAGCGGGGGTGGGGCCCCGCGAGCCTTGATAAAGGTAGCTCGGGTTCAAAAGAATTCGGAGGCCTGATGAACCGCTGTCGCAGCATCGTCATAGCAATCGTTCTCGCGTGCGCTGTGTTCACATACCAGCGCGTCCAGGTTGGCGCACAGCAGCAGGCGCCAACGAACCAGCAGGCCAGCCCGCAACGAACCGCCGCGCAGCCTTCCACCAGCCTTCCACCCTTCAAGAAAACAATCCTCATTCTCGGCGCCGCCAAGGGATGGCAGCACGACTCCATCTCGGACGCGATGGTGACGATCCGCAACATGGGGCGCGAGACCGGAATGTGGGAGGCGTACCTCCGGACGGACTATCAGTGGATCACGAAAGGCGATCCCGGCACGAACGGCAAGAACCTGACGAAATTCGATGCGCTCGTGTTCGTGAACACCACCGGGAAGATGGAGCTCGCCGAAGACCAGAAGAAGGATCTGTTGTCGTACGTGCACGACGACGGCAAGGGGTTCGTTGGCGTGCACGCGGCGCTCGATGCGAATTACGACTGGCCTGAGTACGCCGAGCTCATGGGCGGCTGGTTCGACCAGCACCCGTGGAACACGTTCGATGCGCCGATCGTTCTCGAGGAGCCGAACTTCCCCGCCGTCCGGCATCTGCCACGCGCGTTCGTCAAGCGCGACGAGATCTATCAGGCCAAACAGTGGTCGCGCGACAAGGTGAACGTGCTGCTGCGCCTCGACGAAACGAAGCTCGATTACCAGGACAACCCGCGCATTCATCGGACCGACCGCGACTTCGCCGTTGCGTGGTCGAAGATGTACGGCAAGGGTCGCGTGTTCTATTCGACGCTCGGCCACACCAACGAGGCCTGGGTCGATCCGGACGTGAAGACGATGTACTTCGAGGCCATCAAATGGGTGCTGGGCCTGACGGAGGGGACGACGGCCTCGCATCCGAAACCGAAAACGCCGACGAACTGAGACGCGGATTTCGCGCGGACTCACGACGAAACGAGACGCGGATTTACAAACGAGACGCGGATTTGCGCGGATTAACGCGGTCCGAAAACTTCGAGGAGGTCATTCAGCGAAAGAGCAGGCAGCTTCTCACCGTGTGTGAAATCGTTTCCACAGAGGAGGAATTCGGTTCGGCGGTAAGGGGGTCCGGGGGGCGAAGTCTCGGCGCTGCGAAGGAGCGCAGCGAGAGAGCCACGCGAGCGGCGCGGGGCGGAGGGGCCCGGCAAGCGAGCGTGTAAGGGGGTCCAGGGGCGAAGTCTCGGCGCTGCGAAGGAGCGCAGCGAGAGAGCCACGCGAGCGGCGCGGGGCGGAGGGGGCCCCGCAAGCGAGCGTGTAAGGGGGTCCGGGGGGCGAAGTCTCGGCGCTGCGAACGAGCGCAGCGAGAGAGCCACGCGAGCGGCGCGGGGCGGAGGGGCCCCGCAAGCGAGCGTGTAAGGGGGTCCGGGGGACGAAGTCCCCCGGATAAAGGATGAAGAGGAGGAGTCTATGGCGAGGAAGAGTGTGCGGCTTCTCGCCGGTGTCCTGCTCGTGCTCGGCGTCAGTGCAGGCGCCGCGCGTGCGCAGATCACGACCGGCATGGTGTCGGGCACCGTCAAAGACGCCCAGGGCGCCGTTGTTCCGGGCGCAACCGTTGTTCTCATCAGCGAATCCAAAGGGACGAAATCGGCGCCGGCGACCACCAACGAGACCGGGGACTACGTGTTTCCGAACGTGACGGCGGATACCTACAGCATCGAAGTCACGATGGAGGGATTCAAGACCGTGTCGCGCAGGGGCATCAGGGTCAGCGGTGCCGACCGCGTGTCCGTGCCGCCACTGACGCTCGAAGTGGGCGGAACGGCGGAGACAGTGAACGTCACCGCCGAGTCGCCGCTCATCCAGGCGTCCAGCGGTGAGCGATCGTTCGCCGTCATGACGGAGCAGATCGAGAATCTGCCGATCAATCACGGCAACTTCACGAGCTTGATCGGGTTCGCCCCGGGAGTCGTATCGGGCGGTGCTTCTGCTGGAGGCACCCGCCTGGGTGGCGCCGGTCAAAACAACATCATGATGGACGGCGTGTCGGCGATGGACACCGGTAACAACGGTCAGATGCTGGCGCTGAACATCGAATCGATCGGTGAAGTGAAGATCCTGACGCAGGGGTACCAGGCGGAGTTCGGTCGATCGAGCGGACTGCAGATCACGGCCGTGACGAAGAGCGGCACGAACCAGTTCCGCGGTTCAGCGTACGACATCATGACCGACTCGGACTGGAACAAGAACAGTTGGGTGCGCGCGCACAACGGTGATCCCAAGATCAACCAGCAAACGAAGACACTGGGCTACTCGATCGGCGGACCTGTCGGCAAACCCGGGCACAACAACAAGTTGTTCTTCTTCTACTCGCACGAGTACCGTCCGATCACGCAGCCGATCAACAACGCCAACAACATTCGTCTGCGCGTTCCGACCCAGGCCGAACGCAACGGAGATTTTTCGCAGACGCTCGACAACAACGGCGCGTTGTTCCCGTATATCAAGGATCCGCTTTCGTCCTCGCCATGCCAGGCAGGGACCACTGCGGGGTGCTTCCAGGATGGCGGCGTACTCGGCAGGATTCCGGCGGACCGTCTCTACGCGCTCGGCGTGCGGATCCTGAACCGCTATCCGCTCCCGAACACGACACAGCAGTCAGGCTCGAACTACAACTACGAGCTGCAGCCTCCCACCGTCGACGAGCTGATTCGACAGCCCGCGATTCGTCTGGACTACCAGCTGTCGTCGAAGCTACGCCTCACCGGCAAGTACGCCGGTGACCGTCGCCGGCGGCTGACGACGCCGGGGCTCATCCCCGGACTCACCGATGTCTACACGCCGTATCCCTACATCACGCAATACCAGGCGAACGTCAACTACACGATGAACCCGACGACGTACATCGAGGGGACCTACGGTTTCATCAGGAACGAGTTGACCGGCGGCAACGAGAACGGCGTGCTGGTGAACGAGACCGCCAATCGCTTCAACGGTCTTGCTGATTTTCCGATCCTCTTCCCCGATGCCGGCACCGTCGATAAGCGCTACTACACGTACGAGGTGATGAATGACATCACTCCGATCTTCTGGGACGGCACGAAGATGAATCTGCCACCCGTCTTCGGATGGGGCAGCCGCATTGGCGCGCCGCCGCCGAACCAGCGGTATCCCGGCTGGCTCAACATCAACCGGACGCAGGACTGGTCTTTCAGTGTCACGAAGATCATGGGTCACCACACGTTCAAGGGAGGCGGATACAACAACCACAGTTTCAAGGCCCAGAACACCGGCGCCGGCGGGATCGCGAATCTGACGTTCCAGGGTTTCGTGAACTTCGGCAACGATACGAACAACCCGATTGACGCGGGGTTCGGCTACGCGAACGCGGCGTTGGGCGTATTCAACCAGTATCTTCAGGCCTCGAGCTTCATCGAAGGCCGGATGATCTACAACAACACCGAGTTCTACGTGCAGGACAACTGGAAGGCGAGCAACCGGCTGACGGTCGACTATGGCATACGGTTCACGCGCCAGCAGCCGCAGTACGACCAGTTCCAGCAAATGTCGAACTTCTTCCCCGACCAGTGGTCCGCCTCGCAAGCACCGGTGCTCTACGTTGCGGGATGCAGCAACGGGGCCGTGTCATGTTCGGGAAACACTCGGAACGCGATGGATCCGCGTACTGGCCAAATCCTGACAGTGCCAGGATTGCCGAACACCCAGGCGGCGATCGGCACGCCCGTCCCGGGAACCGGAACCCTGCTGAACGGGATCCTTCAAGCCGGAAACGGCATCGCGAAAACCGGTTATGTGTGGCCAAAGCTCGTCGTCGGTCCCAGGTTTGGCATGGCGTACGACCTGACCGGAGATCAGACGCTGGTGTTGCGCGCCAGCGGCGGTCTGTACTACGACCGCCCGGACGGCAACACGGTATTCTCAATTCCCGGCAATCCACCGATCGCGACCGCGAAGGATCTTCGGAACGGCCAGTTACAGACGCTCGGCACAGGGCTGAGTCCCGTTCCGGTTCCAGCGTTGGTGATCTTCCAGTACGATGCCAAGGTTCCAGCGTCATGGCAGTGGAGTGTCGGCGTGCAGAAGACGCTTCCTTGGGCCACGTCGATTGATGTCTCGTACGTGGGCAACCATGGATACAACCGGCTCGGCGCCTTTCAGGGTGGGACGACGGTCAATCTCAACGCGGTCGACATCGGCGCCGCCTATCTGCCGCAGAATCAGGACCCCACACAGACGAGCTCCGTGCCCGGCGCCAACACGATCGACAACTATCTGCGGCCGTACCGCGGTCTCGGGCCGATCAACCAGAACACGACGGAATTCCACGACACGTATCACTCCATTCAGACATCCTTCAATCGGCGGTTCCGTCAGGGGCTTGCCTTTGGCGCGAACTACACGTACGGGATTTCGTTTACCGGCAACACGGGCCTGCAGAAGCGGCTGCAGCACGCGCCGGACGGTTCGATCTCACTTCGTGCCGACCAGAAGGACTACGAGAAACAGAATGAGAAACTGGATGCGCGGCCGCACATCTTCAGGGGCAACGTGGTGTGGGATCTACCGAATTCCCCCACCCGCTTCGGCGCGGTCGGCGCGGCCGTTCTCAACGACTGGCAGATCTCGACCGTGCTCACGGCCGGATCGGCTGCGGCGTACGATCTCACGTACACCTACCAGAACAACGGATCGAACAAGAACCTCACCGGATCGCCAGATTACGGCGCCAGGATCGTCTACGTCGGTGAGCCCGGCAGCGGGTGCTCGGGCGAGCAGTACGCGCAGTTCAACAGGAGTTCGATCACAGGGCCGACCTACAACGGTGTGGGTCTGGAATCCGGGCGCAACCTCCTGCGGGGCTGCGCGGACAAGACGATCGACATGGCTGTTCTGCGCAGCATCAAAATCGCCGGCTCACGTCTGCTGCAGTTCAGGCTCGACGTGTTCAATGTGTTCAATACGACCATCATCAATGCGCGTCAGGCGCAGATTCAGTACAACAGCCCGACTGATCTGACGATCCGCAACCCGCAGTTCCTGTCGGATGGCACGCTGAACCCGGCGCGGCTGAGACCGGCAGATGCCGGCTTCGGCGCGGCGACGGGCGCACAAAACATGCGCAACCTGCAGCTGCAGGTGCGGTTCCAGTTCTGATACGCGGATTGGATCTGAACGAGACGCGGATTCTCGCTGATATTCGCGGATAGAATAAACGCGACGCGGATTCACACGGGAGAAGCGTGGATTCTACCGAAGCACGGGGCGCGAGTGGGTTCGGCCCATTCGCGCCTTTCTTTCAAAACCCAACATCCTTACAGACAGTCGTTGAATTCCATCGACCTTTCAGGCCGCCGCGCTGTCGTCACGGGGGGCGCCCAGGGAATCGGGCGCGCAATTGCGGAGCGGTTTCTCGCATCGGGCGCGTCCGTCGCGCTTTGGGACCGCGATGCCGCCCTCGCCGAATCGGCGGCACGCGATCTCTCCAGCCGCGGTGTCGTGCGATCGGTGACGATGGACGTCACGAGCGCGAGCGAGGTCGAAGCCGCGACGCGAACCACGGTCGAGGCGCTCGGCGGAGTCGACATCCTCGTCGCCAACGCCGGGATCGGCGGCTCGAGCCTGCCGCTCTGGGAGTACCCGCCCGACGCGTGGCGGCAGGTGATTGAAATCGATCTGATTGGCGTCTATCTCTGCTGCCGATCGATCGTCCCTCACATGATCGCGCAGCGCTACGGCCGCATCGTCAGCGTCGCATCGATTGCAGGGAAGGAAGGGAACCCGAACTCGTCGGCATACAGCGCGGCGAAGGCCGGCGTGATCGCGTTGACGAAGTCTCTCGGCAAGGAGCTGGCAGCGTACGATATTGCCGTCAATTGCATCACCCCCGCCGCAGCCCGGACGCGAATCCTCGAGCAGTTGACGCAGGAGCACATCGACTACATGCTTGGAAAGATCCCGCGCGGCCGCTTCGTGCGCGTCGAGGAGATTGCGTCGATGGTGGCGTGGTTGGCCTCAGCGGAGAATTCGTTCACGACCGGAGCCACGTTCGATCTCAGTGGGGGACGGGCGACATATTGACGGCGGGGATCGACTCGAGGCTGCCGGCTCTGGGCTTTGGGCTTGGGCCTTGGCTTTCGGTTTTTGAGGTTTGGTTGCAGGGCGGGGTCTTCAGACCCCGCCCAAAGCCCAGAGCCAAAGCCAAAAGCCGAAAGCCGAAAGCCATGAACCGAAAGCCCAGAACCAAACGCCAACCATGAAAGACGACCAACGCAGATACCGTTCCGCGCAATGGTTCGGCCGAACGGACAAGCAGGGCTTCATTCACCGGAGCTGGATGCGCGGCTACCCCACGGACGTCCTCGACGGTCGTCCCGTCATCGGCATCTGCAACACGTGGTCGGAGCTGACGCCGTGCAACGCACACTTCAGGACGATTGCCGAGACGGTCAAACGCGGCGTGTGGGAGGCGGGCGGGTTCCCGGTGGAGTTCCCGGTCACGTCGACCGGCGAGACCAACATGCGGCCCACCGCAATGCTGTTCAGGAACCTGGTCAGCATGGACGTCGAGGAGTCGATCCGCGCCAATCCAATCGATGGGGTCGTCCTGCTGTGCGGCTGCGACAAGACCACGCCGGCGCTGGTCATGGGTGCCGCGAGCTGCGACGTTCCCGCGCTCGTCGTCTCCGGCGGGCCGATGCTGAACGGCAAGTTTCGCGGCAAAGACATCGGATCCGGAACGGACGTCTGGCGCTTCAGCGAAGACGTGAAAGCCGGCCGCATGAGCCTCGAGTGCTTCATGGACGCGCAGACGGGCATGTCGCGTTCGACGGGACACTGCATGGTGATGGGCACGGCTTCGACAATGGCATCCATGGTCGAGGCGCTGGGGTTGACGCTGCCGCACAATGCGGCGATTCCTGCGCCGGATTCTCGGCGCGGGGTGCTGGCGCACCTCGCCGGCCGGCGCATCGTCGAGATGGTGCAGGAAGACCTTCGCATTTCGCGCATCCTCACGCGCGAGGCCTTCGAGAATGCGATTCGCGTGAACGGCGCGGTCGGTGGGTCGACCAACGGAGTCATTCATCTGCTGGCGATCGCCGGACGCGCCGGCATCCAGGTGACGCTCGATGATTGGGACGCGCTCGGTCGCGACGTGCCGACGTTGCTGGATCTCATGCCGTCGGGCAGGTTCCTCATGGAGGACTTCTACTACGCTGGCGGGCTGCCTGCGATCATCCGCGCGCTGGGCGAGGGCAATCTGATCCATCGCGATGCGCTGACCGTCAACGGCCGGACTCTCTGGGAGAACTGCAAGGATGCGCCAACTTACAACACCGAGGTCATCCGACCATTCGATGCTCCGCTCGTCGAGCACGGCGGGATCG
>Ga0114129_10015079_pt1 | contig 11003 bp, 10 predicted proteins | sample RhiMetdeltSRZDD1_FD_80071 | JGI IMG/M metagenome (GOLD analysis project Ga0114129, IMG submission 80071) | Populus rhizosphere microbial communities from Tennessee, USA - Rhizosphere MetaG P. deltoides SRZDD1 (version 2) (version 2) | ecosystem: Host-associated > Plants > Roots > Rhizosphere >... | reverse complement strand
TCGCCCATGGGTTCTCCGACGACCTCGTCGCCACGACGGTCCTCGCGACCAGCGCGCCGGTCATCGTCGCTCCGGCGATGGAAACGCACATGTGGCAGAACGCTGCGACGCAGGCGAATGTGGCCGCGCTCCGAGCGCGCGGCGTTCGGGTGATCGACCCGGAGACGGGGCCGCTCGCCTCCGGCGACATCGGCCCGGGCCGGCTGGCATCGCTCGAGCGGATCGAGGCCGCGATCGATGACGCGCTGGGCCTGTCGCAGGGACTCGCGGGCCGCTCGGTGGTGGTGACCGCCGGTCCCACGCTCGAGGCTATCGATCCGGTGCGGTTCGTGTCGAATCGATCAAGCGGCAAGATGGGCTACGCCATCGCCGCCGCGGCGCGCGACGCCGGGGCGGACGTCACCCTCATCACCGGCCCGACGGCCCTCGTGCCGCCGGCCGGCGTGCGCACGTTTCCCGTCGAAAGCGCCGACGACATGAAGGACGCGATCCTCGCGCATCTGCCGCGCGCCGACGCGGTGATCATGGCGGCGGCGGTCGCGGACTATCGGCCGATCGAGCGCCTGACGACGAAGCTCAAGAAGAAGGACCTCGGGAGCGAAATGACCATCCGGATGACCGAGAACCCCGACCTCTTGAGGGCGATTGTCGGGTCTCGTCGGGCGGGGACGGTCATCGTTGGGTTCAAGGCCGAAACCGGCGACGCGATCGCCGAGGCCAGCCGCATGCTGCGCGACAAGAAGCTCGACCTCGTCGTCGCGAATGACGTCACCGATCCGGGTTCGGGATTCGGCTCCGACGACGACCAGGTCGCGTTCGTCAGTGCGGACGGCGTTGAGCAGCTGCCCCTCCTGAAGAAGACCGAGGTCGCGCGGCGACTCGTCACCAAGCTCGTGGAACGCCTCGCGCGATGACGGACGAGCCCTCGCTCCAGCAGCTTGGGGAGCGGCTCCAACGGCTCGACGCGCCGATTCGGATCTGGCGCGAGCAACGGGATCGCGCTTTCGCTGCCGCGTTCGGCCCGCAAAAAGGGAGGCTCTCGAATCTCATGGCGCGGCTGCCGCAGGCCGCGAGCGCGGCGGCGGCTCTCGGGCTCGGCCCGCGCGACGAGGTCTTCGCCGTCTTCGACGCGATCTGCGACTTTTACGCCCGCTCCGACCCGGCGCGCTGCGCCACCATCCGGGGGATCGTTCATGAGCGCGAGGCGCACATTCTTCTCGACGAGTACCTCGGGTACGCGTCGCGCATCCTGAAGCAGGGCGGCCGGCCCGAATGGCTCGAGCGCGGGATCGCTGCGGCTTCGATCGACGATCAGCGCCGCGACTACCGCGACTGGCTCATGTCCCTTGGCGATCTCTACTTGAGCGCGCGCGCAGCGCACCTCGATCCCACTCCGGTCCTGAAGCGAATAGCTGAGCGATCCAGTCCCGAGCGGCACGCTGCCGCACCGACCTCGACTCGGGATGCACTCGACGGGTTCGAGAACAGCGCGTACTTCATGACGTCGATCCTGCCGCAGCTCCATTAGCCTCGCGCCATGGCGGTGGACTGGGTCACCTTCGACTGCTACGGGACGCTCATCGATTGGGAGCGCGGGATAACGGACGCGCTTCTGCCGTTGCTGCCCGCCGGGACCGACCGGCGCGCCCTCGCCGAGTGGTACATCGCGATGGAGGCCGAGTTCGAGGCCGAGGGCTTTCACCTCTATAAGGACGTGCTCGACCGCGTCGGCCGGCGCGTTCTGCGGTCCCTCGATGTCCCAATCCCTGACGACAAAACATCGCCGCTGCCGTCGTCGCTAGCCGACTGGCAGCCCTTTCCCGAAGTCCGCGCGGCGCTTCGCGCCCTCGTCGATCAAGGTCGGCACCTCGCGATCCTCTCGAACGTCGATAGGGATCTGCTCGAGCTTTCCATCGGTCGCCTCGGCATCCGGCCTGACCTCGCGATCACCGCCGAGGACGCCCAGAGCTACAAGCCGGCGACGGGGCACTGGCGCCGTTTCCTCGAACGGAGCGGCGCCTCAACCGAGCGGACCGTGCATGTCGGCGCGAGCCAGTTCCACGACATGCGGCCGGCGGCCGCACTCGGGTTCCGCACGGTCTTCATCGACCGGCACGACGAGACGCTCGAGACATCACCGACGCGAGTGCTTCGCGATCTTTCGACGCTTCCCGACGTCATCGGCGAGCTCGCGGCAAGCTGACACGTGCGCGAGCTCCGACGTCGGGATCTCCTTCTTATCGCATTGACCTTCGCCGCGGGTTCGGTCGACGCGGTCGCCCTCCTTCGGCTTGATGTGTTCACCGCGGTGATGACCGGCAACATCGTCCTGCTGGGGCTCGCGGTCGGGCAGGGCGCGTTCAGGAATGCGCTGCGCTCGATCGTTGCGCTGGTCGCGTACGGCGTCGGCGTCGTCGTCGGCGCACGGATCGTCGGCGCGGTCGCGATCGAGACGCACTGGTCGCCGAGGGTGACACGCGCGCTCACGGTCGAGTGGGCACTCCAATTCGCATTTGTCATCGGCTGGCTGCTTACGGGCGCGAACCCCGACGGCGCGAGCGCCGCATCGCTCATCGCATTCTCCGGAGTTTCGATGGGTATTCAGGCGGCGACCGCCCGCGCTCTCGCTCCGGGCATGTCGACCACGTACGTCACCGGAACGCTGACGGGACTTCTCAGCGAGCTGAGTGCGCTCGGCGCGGTCAGTGGGGATCGCCGTCGCCGCGCATCGATCGTCGTCGCGCTTGCGCTCGGCGCTTTGGCTGGAGCGTTCGCCTTGAGCACGATGGCGCTCCTCGCGCCGGCGATCCCGCTTGTCGTAGTTGGGGCGGTGGTGCTCGTCGCAGCGACCCGATCTCGCTAGTGCGCCTTCCGCGCATCGTCGAGCCGCTTCGGCACCGCGACTTCCGGCTGCTCTGGACCGGGCAGACGCTGACGATGCTTGGGTCGTTCGTCTCGAACATCGCGTATCCGTTTCAAGTGCTCCAGCTTGGCGGCTCCGCGTTCGAGCTCGGTGCGTTCGTTTCGGCCTTCACCGGAGCGAGCCTCGTGTTCCTGTTGATAGGCGGCGCGGTGGCCGATCGCGTTCCGCGCCGGACGCTGATCATCGTCACCGAGCTCACCAGCGGTGCCACCGTCGGGAGCATGGCGATCCTTGGATTCGAGGGCGTGCTTCAGATGTGGCATCTCTATGTTTCGGCCGTTTTCTTCGGTGCGGCGAGCGCCTTCAGCGTCCCGGCGCTCGGCGCGATCATCCCTGAGCTGGTGCCCGAGGAGATCCTGGTCGCGGGCAACGCGGTACAGGGCTTCTCTCGGCAGGGTGCGCGGGTCGGCGGGCCGATCGTTGGCGGACTCCTTGTCGCGACGGCCGGACCCGCGGCGGCTTTCGCGTTCGACGCGGTCACGTTCTTTCTCTCGGCCGGCGCGGTCGCCCTTACCCGCGCGCGCCCGCTCGTCGCCGAGGCGCGGCGGTCGATCCTGCGGGAGATTCGCGAAGGGTTCGCGTTCGTCTTCTCGGTGCAGTGGCTCTGGGTCACGATCTTCGGCTGGGCCCTGATCGTGGCAGGGTTCATCGGCGCGATCACGGTCGCGCTGCCGCTTCTTGTGACGACGGTCCTAGGCGGTGGTGCGGAGATGTACGGGTTCATCAGCGCGGCGGTCGGGGTCGGCGAAGCCATCGGCGCGACCGCCATCGCCCAGGTGCGCATCCGGCGAACAGGTCTGGCGATGTACCTCTTCGGGACGGTCAGCGGAGTCGCCTTCTTCATCTACGGCCTCGTCCCGACGGTCCCCGGCGCCCTCGTCGCGAGCGCGATCCAAGGACTCAGCTTCGCGTGCTTTGGGATCCTGTGGGTGACCGCGCTCCAAGTAAACGTGCCGAGGCGCCTGCTGGGCCGTGTCACGAGCGTCGATTACTTCGGCGGAACGCTGCTCGCACCCGTCGCTCCGATCGGGGCGGCGTTTCTGGCGCAGAGTCAGGGGCCGGCGTTCGTTTTCATCGTCGCCGGCTCGATCACGGTCGTCCTGACGCTCGCGGCGCTCCTATTGCCATCCATCCGCGACCTGGAATGAATCGTGCGTGCGGGCCTTACCCCCAACAGGGCCCCTACCCCCTTCACCTCCGCGCTACGATTGCGTTGACGCCGGGACCGGCCCGTAGCCGGCCTGGACGGAGGTTCGAAGTGAGCGATCAGTACGGCGGTACGTCGACGCCGGCACCGAAGAAGGTCACCGTCCCCGACCTCGTCGCGATGAAGCGCGACGGCAAGCGCATCACGATGATGACCGCATACGACGCGGCGTTCGCGCGCCTCGTCGATCAGGCGGGCATCGACGTCATCCTCGTCGGCGATTCGCTCGGCATGGTCGTGCTCGGCTATCCGACGACCGTGCCCGTGACGATGGACGACATGATCCGCCACGCCGCCGCGGTCTCGCGCGGCACGACACGGCCACTTCTCATCGGCGACATGCCGTTCGGCTCGTACCAGACGAGTCCGTCCGACGCGCTCCGCAACGCCGCGCGCTTCCTGAAGGAGGCGGGCATGGACGCGATCAAGGTCGAAGGGGGCGCGGAGGTGGTCGAGACGGTCCGCACCCTCACCGCGAACGGGATAGCGGTCATGGCGCACGTCGGCCTCACGCCGCAGCGCGTGTCACAGCTCGGCGGCTTCAAGGTGCAGGCGAAGACCGCGCGTGCCGCTCGGCGCCTCATCGACGACGCGCTCGCCCTCGAAGACGCCGGTGCCTTCTCGATCGTGCTTGAAAGCGTTCCGGCGCCGGTCGCGGCTCTGGCGACCCAGCGCTTGTCAATCCCGACCATCGGGATTGGCGCGGGCGTGGACTGCGACGGCCAGGTGCTCGTGCTGCACGATGTGCTCGGCCTCTACGGCGAGTTCAAGCCGAAGTTTGCGAAGCGCTATGCCGACATCGGCGCTGCGGTGACGAGCGCGCTCCAGGAATTCGACCGCGAGGTCCGGGATGGCGCGTTCCCGACGGACGAGCACAGCTTCACGATGAAGGAGAGCGAGCTGCTCTCACTGCAGCGGAGCCTGGCGCAGCAAAAGGCGGGCTAATGCGTATCGCGATCCTGGGCATGGGCGCGATCGGCCACGTGGTGGCGCGTGCTCTCGATGGTCGCGCCGAGCTCGTGAAGGTCGATCGCACGAATGCGCCGCTCCGCGACGACGTGGCGCCGGTCGATGCCGCGATCGTGACGACGAAAACGCCCGGCACCGCGTGGGCCGCCGAGATCGCCGCGGAGATCCTGTCGCCCGACGGCGTTGCGCTCACGATTCAGAACGGCCTTGGCAACTATGAGACGCTCGTCGAATACGTCGGCCGCGAGCGCGCGGCCGTCGGCGTCATCTACGTTGGAGCGCAGCTCACGAACGGCGAGCTACGTGCGACCGGGGCCGGCAAGGTGGAGCTCGGCCGGCCTGTCGCAACAGGCCCGCGGATGAAGCTCGATGAGCTCGGTCGACTCCTCAGCGCGGGCGGCATGGACGTGACCGTCGTCGACGACGCGTGGCCCGCGGTCTGGCGCAAGGTCGTGACGAACGCGGCGGTCAACCCGCTCACGGCGCTCATCCGTCGAACGAACGCCGATCTTCTCGCCGACGTGCCCGCGTCGCGAATCGCGGACTGTCTCGCGCGCGAGGTCGCGCGCGTCGCGACGGCGTCCGGGGTGCGGATCGGCGAAGAGGAAGCCGTAAAGCAGTGGCGCGCCATGGCGGCGCTCACCGGCGCGAATCGCTCATCGATGTTGCAGGACGTCGAGGCCGGCCGACCGACCGAGATCGACGCGATCGCGGGTGCCGTCGCGCGCGAAGGCGAGCGCCGCGGGGTCGCTGCCCCGATGAATCAGGCGATGGCGGTTCTGGTGTCGGCCCTCGGCCGGCCGTAGCGCCGTTAAAGCGTGCGACCTCTACCGCGACCTCATGCCCGGCCCGGCTCCGACGCCCAAACGCGGCGTGGGCGGGACGATCCTCCTCACGCCTGATGCCCAGAGTGACGCGCCGCGAGGGATTCGCGCGGACAAGGTCTGGCTGATCAACGGTGCCGATGTCTGGGAAACGGCCCCACAGCCGCTTCAGACGTTCGCGGTGGATCGCCAGCATCACCTCTCGCTCAGCGTTCGTGACGGACCGACGTGGGATGCCGGCGCGAAGGTCAACGTCGTACTGCAGTTCAGCACGTCGAGCGGCACCTACTTCATCCAACGAGCCGCGGTGCCACTGATCGGTGCGCTTTAGCGCGCGAAGCGCCACCCGATCACGAGGGAGACGGCCGACATCCCAACGAACGCGACCCCGATCCAGCTGAACGCGCTGGCGAGCCCGACTCCCTCGGCGAGGAAACCAAAGAGCGGCGCGCCGATCCCTCCGACGTGCGCGTTGACGAGGTAGTACGCGCCCAGCACGGTCGCCCGACGGCCAGGGGGCGCGCTATCCATGACGAGCGTCTCGGTGACCGTCGAGCGCATCGACCAGAGCAGCCCGAATACCACAAGCGCGATGACGAGGCCTTCGTTCGGCACGACCGTCAGCGCGTACACCGCGGGCCCCATCAGCGCGAGACCGCCCAACATGACGCGTCGCCGGCCAAAACGGTCCGAGAGCCAGCCGCCGAGGGGCGCGCCGACGACGCCGACGAGCTGCGGCACGCCGAAGAACACAGCCGCGAGCGCCGGCGAGAGGCCCCGGACGTCCACCAGGTACAGCGCGAGGAACGCGAGCAACGCGGCGATCCCGAACTGGAACGCGATCGAGAGCGAAACGACCGGCCCGACGTCGCGGAAGACTCGTCCGATCTCGCGGAAGGCGGCGAACCGATCGCCATTCGGAGCGGCGCGCTCGTGAACGCGCGGCGCGACGAACCACAGCAGCGCGCCGCACACGATCGGCGCGATCGCGAACCAGATGTACGGCGTGCGCCAGGTGCCGGTCGCCGTCGCGAGAAGACCCGCCACGGCGGGCGCCGCGAAGAACGACAGATGACCGCCGGTGATGTGGATCCCCATCGCGGCCCCGCGCACGCGCGGTGAAAACGTGCGCGCGATGAGCGCCGCGGCCGGGCCGTGGTACGAGCCAGAGACGATCCCGAGAAGCACCAGAAGCGCGAGCAGCTGCCAGTACGAACCCGCCGTCGCGAGCGCGATGCTCGCCGCGCCCAGGAGGAACAGTCCGCCCACGATCACAACGCGCGAGCCGATGCGGTCGGCGAGCATGCCCCACGGGGCGTTCGCGAGTCCGGCCGCGATCGAGAACGCGGACACGGCGAACCCGCTCTCGCCGTAGCTCAGCGCGAACGCATCGCGGATCAGCGGCAGCAGCGGATTGAGAAGCGAGTTCGTCACGTGATGCGAGAAGTGCGCCGCCGTGATCGTTCCGAGCAGGGCCTGGCCGCGGCGCTCCTTGAGGGAGAGCTCCTCGACCGCCGGCTCGGCCGGAACGGCCCTGGCTTCTTCAGCGATCGTGGTCACGCGATCTCCTCGAGGGCGACACCCAGGAGCACGTTGTCGATGAGCCGCGCCTTGCCGACCCGCGCCGCGAGGCTGATGACCGCGCGCTCCGCTGGACGCTCGAGCTCGTCCAGCGTCAGCGGGTCGGCCACCGACACGTATTCGATCGCGAGGCCGGGAACCGCCGTGTCGCGCCGGACGCGGTCGCGGAGCGCCGCCGGATCGCGCTCCCCGCGCGACCACTCCGCTTTCGCGGCGAGCAAAGCGCCCGAGAGCGCGAGCGCGGCCTGGCGGTCGTTCGCCGAGAGATAGCGGTTGCGCGAGCTCATCGCGAGACCATCGGGGTCGCGCACCGTGGGGCATCCGAGGACCCGCACGCCGAGACGAAGGTCGCGGCTCATCGTCTGGACCACCCGAAGCTGTTGAAAGTCCTTCTGGCCGAAGTACGCGACGTCCGGGCGAACGATCGCGAAGAGCTTCGTCACCACGGTCGCAACCCCAGCGAGGTGGCCGGGCCGCGCCGCGCCCTCGAGGCGCGCCGCGATAGGGCCCGGTTGCACGCGCGTGGCATCGCCCGCCGGGTACATCTCGTCGACGCTCGGCGCGAACACCATCGCCGCGCCGAGGTGCTCGCTCATCGTGAGGTCGGCCGATTCGTCGCGCGGGTACGCCGCGAAGTCCTCGTGCGGGCCGAACTGCGTGGGGTTCACGAAGATCGAAACGACCGCGATGTCGTTCTCACGCACCGCGCGCTCGACCAGCGACGCGTGGCCGGCGTGGAGCGCGCCCATCGTCGGAACGAGCCCGACCCTGCCGCTCGCCGCCTCGGCGCGGAACGCGCGAACCTCTGCGACCGAGCGGAGGACCTTCAACGAGCGGCAGTATCGACTGCCGCGTTTCGCCTCGCCCGGTACGACGCGATGGTGGCCATAGGCGGCCGCTCGACGTCGATGATGTCGTGCATCTCGAGGTGCAGCTTGCCGTCGCGGGCCGCGATGAGCTTCATCGTGTAGTTCGCTTCCTCGAGAAGGTTGGTGCCGTGCGCTTCGCCAATCCGTTTGATCGCGACTTGTAGGACCTCGAAGCTCATCTTCGATAGGTCGTAGAGCGACTGGTTGCGGTGGATGCGCTGTTTCATGTCGACCTGGCTGATCGCACCGAGACCGGCGCGCTGCAGCGTGTCCACGAGAAGTCCCGTCTCCACGCCGTAACCGCTGAAGAACGGCAGCTGCTCGAGCAGCGTTCTGCGCCCAGCCTGCTCGCCCGAAAGCGGCTGGACGATCCCCGATAGCTCCGGGAAAAAGAGATTCAGGATCGGGCGCGCGGCGAGCTCGGTCACGCGACCGCCGCCGGTGGCCTGCAGCTCGTCCCCGATGTGCAGCGGTCGCTGATAGAAGGCCTTTACGAACTGGAGATCCGGACGCATGAGCAGCGGACCGACGATCCCGTACACGAACTTCGGGTGGGCGCTGGTGACGTCGGTGTCGATCCATACGACGATGTCGCCGGTCAGAACGTGAAGGCTCTTCCAGAGCGCCTCGCCCTTCCCGCGGTGGCTGCCGGTCTCGGGAAGGATTTCGTCGTGGATGAAAACGGGGACGCCTTCCTCTTCGGCGATCTCGCGCGTCCGATCGGAGGAGCGCGAGTCGATCACGACGAGCTCGTCGACGAGGGGGAAGCGCTCGACGAGGCGCGAGCGGATCGCGCGGATGACCTTGCGGACGGTCGCCTCTTCATTGAGCGTGGGCAGCCCGACCGAGATGCGCAGGTTCTGCCGCTCTTTCGCTTCGACAAGCCGACGCAGGTCGGCGAATTCGGCGGAGCTGAACGTGTTCTCGGCGAACCATTTGTCGACGATCTCGCCGAGCACGCGACTCCGCTCGGCGCGCTCCGCCGGAAGACGGGTGCGCTCGACGAACATCGGCGAGGCCAGCGGCGCGCTGGTGCGGACGACCAGCGCGTTGCCGGCGTCCTCGATGATCCTCTGGCCGACCGGTCCGAGTGGATCGCGCGCGCCTTCGCGACCGGTCGCGCCGAACACGATCGCGTCGTGCTCGGCCAGCTCGTCCTCGATCACCTTTGACGGATCGCCTGTTCGCGTGACGAGCCGTTCGACGCGCTCGTCGTACGCACGCTCCCCGAGGAGTTGGTAGAGGGTCGGCACCCTTCGTCCGCCATCGCGTTCGGCGACGTGGAGCAGCGTGACCGAGCCGCCCTGCGCTTTGGCCAGGGCGATCCCGAGTCGCGCGGCGAGCTGGGCATAGCGGCCCCCGCGGACCGGGACGAGGATTCGTTTTGACCGCGCCGGCCGGCCCTTGACCACCGCGAGATCGCAGGGCGGCTGGCGCAGGATCGCCTCGATGGTCGTTCCGAGCAGGTCCCATCCTGGCCGGCGCCAGGCCACGAGAAGCAGGTCTGGCCGCTCGGTCGCGCAGGCTTCGCGGATCGCGTCCCAGCCGACGCGGGCGACGGTCACGAGGCTGCGCAGATGACGACCGGGAAACTCGCCCGCGAGGGCGTCGAGCGCGCGTCGCCGGGTGCGTGCCTCAGGCTGCGCCGATGCGAGGGTCGCGTCGCCGGTGACCTCGATCGCCGAGGCGAGCACGACTTCTCCGTCGCCGGCCAGGGCCGCCGCGGTCTCCAGCAGGCTGCCCTCGCGTTCGGGCTCGCTGATCGCGACGAGGACCTTCATCTGCTCCCGTCGAGCACGAGCGGGACCACGCGTTCGGCGAGAACGCGCGACCACGCCATCGCCCGCACCCGCGAGCGAAATCGGGGACCCGGCTCTTCCAGTGTTCGTTCGATCGCGTCGGCGATGGCCTCGCCCGACGCGTCGGTCGGCACGTACGTCGCCGCGTCGCCGGCGAGCGCGCGCAGGGTGGGGAGGTCGCTGCACACGATTGGCAGTCGATGGAGCGCGGCTTCGAGTAACGGGATGCCGAAGCCCTCGCTCTGGCTTGGCAGCACGAGCGCGTCCGCAAGTGCGTAGAGGTCGGCGATGACGCGATACGGAACCTTCAAGCCCAACCCATGGAGCAAGTGCACGCCGTCGACGGCTTTGGCCAGTGCGGTCAGCTCTTCGAGATAACGGGCGTTTGCCGCGTTATGCGGGCCCGGTGGACCACTCACGACCAGCATCGCGTTGTGACCACGGCCGCGGAGCGCAGCCGTCGCGCCGATCGCCGCCTCGATGCGCTTTCGCCGGGTCAGGCGGGCAGGCAACACGAGGAGCGGGTCGGCGCGGTAAAGGTCGAGTCGCTCTGCGAGACGCACCCCGGCCGTCGAGAGGCCGAGCGCGGCGGCTATATCGACGCCGTTCGGCACCACCGCGACGCCCTCGCGCCGCAGACCCGCGAGCGCCGCGAGCTGGTCCGCTCGCTCCTCCGATACGGCCACGTACCGGACGCCCGGATGCGCACGGGCGATGAGACCCCACGGGTCGCCGGGGTGGCGCTCGTCCGCGTACTGCGGGTCGGACCAGGCGAGGTCGTGGGTCCACGCGATCACGACACCAGGGCGCTCCCGCGCGAGCCGGACGAGC
>Ga0114129_10015078_pt1 | contig 11003 bp, 5 predicted proteins | sample RhiMetdeltSRZDD1_FD_80071 | JGI IMG/M metagenome (GOLD analysis project Ga0114129, IMG submission 80071) | Populus rhizosphere microbial communities from Tennessee, USA - Rhizosphere MetaG P. deltoides SRZDD1 (version 2) (version 2) | ecosystem: Host-associated > Plants > Roots > Rhizosphere >... | reverse complement strand
TTCTGCTAGGCTCTGCAACCGTTTACATATAGGACGGTAACCGATTTCTGGGTTCGCCACGCGGGGAAGGAGAGACGTATGACCGCTGTCAGATGGGGCGTGCGCCTGATCGCTTTCAATCTCCTGCTGCACTCTCTGGCGTTTGCGCAAGTGACCACGGCCGACATCGTCGGTCGCGTCAGTGACTCGACGGGAGCGGTGCTTCCCGGCGCGACCGTCACCATCACCAACGAAGGCACGCGCGACGTGCGCACGGCGCCGACCACAGAATCGGGCGACTATGCCTTCAACCTCCTGCCCATCGGCACCTACGCCGTCAAGGTGGAGCTACAGGGATTCGGCACGCAGAACACGCGGCTCGTGCTCTCGGCGGGCGACCGCGCCCGGTTCGATGCGAAGCTCTCGCTCGGGCAGGTCGCGGAGAACATCACCGTCACCGCGACGGTCTCCGCGCTGCAGACCGACACGTCGACGGTCGGATCGCTGATCAATCTGAAGGAAGTGCAGGACCTTCCCGTGAACGGGCGCAACTTCATTCGTCTGATTCAGGGGCTGCCGGGCGCCAACGAGGGGCTGCCGAATTCACTCGCCAGCGGCACGCGGCCCGACGATCGACGTCAGACCTCGGCGATCTCGATCAACGGCGCGGCCGACAACCAGAACAACCAGCTGATTGACGGCATGGACAACAACGAGCGCGCCATCGGGACCATCGGCGTGAAGCCGTCGATCGACGCGATCGCCGAGATCAAAGTTCAGACGAGCAACTACACAGCGGAGGCCGGCCGCACCGCTGGCGGCGTGGTGAACATCATCACCAAGTCGGGTACCAACAGCTTCTCAGGCTCGGCCTTCGAGTTCTATCGCAACGATCGCTTCGACGCGCGCAACTTCTTCTCGGCCACCAAGCCGTTGCTCAAGCAGCATCAGTTCGGTGGCAGCCTTGGCGGACCGCTCCGGACGGACCGGATGTTCTTCTTCGGCGACTACGAGGGCTTCTCGCAGGATCAGGGGGTCACGAACGTCGTGACGCTCCCGACCAGCCGGATGCGGGCCGGGGATTTCTCCGAGCTGTCCGTGCCCATCTACGATCCGTTGACGACGCCGCGGACGCCGTTCCCCGGCAATCAGATCCCTGTCGGCCGTCTCAACCCGATCGCGCTGAAATACATGGCGCTGCTGCCGGCCAACACCAACGGTGGCCTCGCCAACAACTACTCCAGCACCACACTACGCACGCAGGACAGCGCGACGGCCGACGCCCGCATCGACTACCGGTTCAACAACAGCCAGAGCATCTTCGTCCGGTATTCGTTCAACAACGTCGATACCTTTACCCCGTCGGCGTGCGATGCGACCGCGGAAGGCATCCAGCCCGGGTGCGGTGGCGGGCCGGCGTTCCCAGGGCAGAACAACACCAAGGCGCACGGGACGCAGGTGAACTACGTCCGCATCTTCAGCCCGACGATGATCGCCGAGGTGAAGGGCGGGTACCTCAAGGCCGACATTCAATCGCTGCCGCTCAACTACGGGTCGAATCTGAGTCAGACCTTTGGCATTCCCGGCGTCAACTTCGACGCCGTGACGTCCGGCCTGGCGCTGATGACGTTGACCGGCTACTCGGCGCTTGGCGACTCGACGTTCATCCCGCTGATTCAGGTGGACGATACGTGGCAGACCAACGCGATCGTCACCAAGATCTTCGGCGAGCACAACGTCAGGATGGGCGCCGGCTACATCGCGCGTCAGTTCACGGTGTTCCAGAGCGCATCGCCAGTCGGCAACTTCACCTTCAACACGCAGCTGACCGATAACGGCACGGGCTCCGGCGGCAATGCCATTGCCTCGTTCTTGCTCGGCTATCCCTCGCAGGTGGCACGGTCGCATTCGCTGATCTACCCGCATTACCACACCAACGAGCCCAACTTCTTCGTGCAGGACGACTGGCATGCGAGGTCGTGGCTGACGCTCAACCTGGGCGTGCGATACGACGTGTTCACGCCGCTGACCGAGGAATCCAATCAGCTGGCGAACTTCGATCCGGCGACCGGCAAGATTCTGGTCGCGGGACAGAACGGGGTGAGCGAGAGCGCCAACGTCAAGACCGACTATTCCAACTTCGCGCCTCGACTGGGATTCTCCGCCACACTGCCCTCGAGCATTGTCTTCCGCGGTGGCTACGGGCTGGCCTACTTCCCGGGCAACATGCAGTCGGGGGCGTTCATGAAGAACGCGCCGTTTGTCGCCTCGTACGGGCCGGTGATCAGCAACGGCACCATCGGCGCCCAGCCGTCGGTCTTCCTGTCGAACGGTCTGCCGACGCCGGTGGCCATCGATCCCGCAAACCCGAGCGGCGCCGTCATCGCCGTCGATCAGCACTTCAAGTCGACGCGCGTGCAGCAGTTCAATCTGATCGTGGAAAAGGAGTATGCCGGCAACGTGCTCAGCGCCGGCTACGTGGGCTCTCGCGGCGACCGCGTGCTCCAGAACGGTGGCGCGGCCGGTGCGGACATCAACCTGGCGCCGGTGGGGCCTGGGGCCGTGGCCGGACGCCGGGCGTTCGCGGCGCTCGCGCCGGGGCTCACGAGTATCAACATGCTGATCACGCAGTACGAGACGTCGTACAACGCGATGCAGCTGGTGTTTCAGCGCCGCTATCACGCCGGCTTCTCGATCAACTCAAACTACACCCTGGCGCACAACGTGTGGACGGGGTCAGCGCCGTGGAATGCCGCGGTCATCGAGCGCTACGACGCGGACAACGACGTGCGCCACAGGGTCGGCTTCCTCGTCAACTACGAGCTGCCGTGGGGACGATCGATGACTGGCACCGCCAAGCACTTCGTGGCAGGGTGGCAGGTGAATGCCGTCGCCGGCTGGCAGACGGGCGTCCCGTTCAACATCACCAACGCGGCGGCGCGGGCGAACACCGGCGGAGCCGACCGGCCGAATCTCGTCGGCAATCCGGAGCTCGAGAATCCGACCATCAATCGGTTCTTCGACACGACGGCGTTCGTGGGGCAGACGGTCAACACCATTGGCGATCAGATCGTGGCCCGCAACCTGCTCCACGGTCCGTCGCTGAAGCGTGTCGACATGTCGGTGTTCAAAGACGTGCCGCTCAGTGGCAGCGCACGGTTGCAGCTCCGCATGGAGGTCTACAACGTGACCAACACCCCGAGCTTCGGCAATCCGAACGGTCAGCTCGGGAACGCCGCGTTCGGCACGATCACCAACACGCTCGGCACGCCGCGGCAGATGCAGTTCGCGGCGAAGCTGCTGTTCTAGCTGCCCGCGCGTCGACATATGATCGTGGTTCGTGTCGAACATCTACGAAGTTGCTAAGCGCGCGGGCGTGTCGACGGCGACCGTCTCGCGCGTGCTCAGCCAGCCGAATGTGGTTGCGCCGGATACGCGGCGCAAGGTGATGGCGGCGGTCGAGCGGCTCGGCTACACGCCGAACGCCGCCGCCACGAACCTGCGCACGCTGCGCACGAAGAAGCTCGTCGTCACCGTGCCCGACATCTCCAATCCGTTCTTCTCACTCATCCTGCAGGGCATCGAAGAAGCGGCGCAGCGCGAGGGCTATTCGGTGCTGCTCGGCGACACCCAGCACGATGAGCAACGCGAAGAGCGCTACGCGCTGATGCTGCGACGGAAGGAGGCGGACGGACTGATCTTTCTTGGCCATCGTCTGCCGAAAGAAGCCGCCGCGTTAGTGCGATCGATGCCCGGCCGTGCGCCGATCGTCAATGGCTGCGAGTTCAGCCCTCGTCTCGGCATTCCGAGCGTGCACATCGACAACGCCACGGCGGCGTCCGATGCGATGGATCATCTCTATCGCCTCGGCCATCGCCGCATCGGGATCGTGACCGGACCGCTGGTCAGCCCGTTGAGCCGCGATCGTCTGCGCGGCGCCACGGCGCGCGCGAAGAAAGCCGGGGCAGAGCGCGACTTCATTGTCATGAACGGCGACTTCTCGATCGAGTCTGGCGCGGTGGCCGCCGAGCGGCTGCTCGGACGCAAGGAACCGCCGACGGCGATCTTCTGCTTCAACGACGAGATGGCGATGGGGGTCATCGATACCGCACGGCGCCGCAAGCTGCGGATCCCGAACGATCTCTCCCTCGTCGGCTTCGATGACATCCGCTTCGCGCGCTATACCGATCCGCCGCTGACGACCGTCGCGCAGCCGATGCGGCAGATCGGCGAAGGCACCGTCCGGCTGCTGCTCGAGATTCTCCAGGGTCCCGGCTCACCGGAGTCGGTCACGCTGCCGCACACGCTCGTCGTCCGCTCGAGCACCGCGCCGCCCGGACGCATGTAGCCTTCCGTAGGTCAAAGGGCAAGGGGCAAAAGGCAAAAGCTAAGTACTGAACCTGCGCCTTTCACCTTGACCCGAGTACCTGACTTTGCCCCTTTGACCTTTGCCCTTTGACCTGACGATCAGAAAGATCGTTAAAGTCGGGCATGTGCGCACGCAGCCCGCGGTCGGCCGTCGTCTTCGAATACCCGGCCACCAGTTGCTCGTTCCAGCGATCGACAGAGAAGTCGAACGAGTCCTGCGGGTCTTCATCCACGAGCTCGAGATCGGTTTCCGTCATCGTCAGTTTCCCGAACGCGAGCTGACCGCCGCGCCAGTAAATGTGATTCTTCGCCGTCGCGGTGGGTGAGATCGGCCGTGCCGCACCGGACCCGAAGACTTGAATCAGCGCACCGCGATCGACGCGCACAGATGTCAGCGCGCCGTGAAAGCCGGGCGGTGGGAGAAGCTGCGAGACGTCGAGCAGCAAGTCGTTGCCGTCGACGCGGATGCCGTGACCAGGATCGACACGAATCAGATCGTCGGTCTTCACGCGCAGGACCTTGAGCAGCGGGTTCACCGGAACGCCGAAGCCTTTCACCGACTCGGTGTGAATCCGGATCAGACCATCAGGCGTGACGCCGAGACTGGCCTTCATGTCGAACGGCACGTTGATGCCCTTCTTCACCACACCCTTTTGTCGAATCTGTCCCTTGTCGTCTACGGAGATTTCCACGCGACGCACGTTCGACCGCGCCCGCTCGAGCGCACGGTTGACAATCGCGTTGAGCGAGGGCAAATCGACCGCGACCTCGCCAGTATCCACGGCGACGGTGTAGCTGCTCGGGTCGTCGAGATACGGTCCAGGCCGGGCGCCGACAGCCACGAATCGACCGCGAAGATGTCGGACCTGGAGTTCAATCTGCGGGGTGATGTGGAGGTCCACATTCCGCATGTCGACTTCCACGGAGGGCTTGCTTGCCTCGACGGTGCCGCAGGCAATGGCGGCCAGGGCGACGAGAGCGACACACACAACTCTCATGCATCTCGTCGGTGCATCATGCGCGCCAACGGGTCACGGCTGTGTTAGTCGAAGAGGCCGAGTTGGCCGCGACGCGGCCGAGGTGCGCCTGCCCGCCGGAGCGCAGAGCGCGAAGGTGGGTCATCGAACACCGTGCGGCCGCCGAGCGACTCCGAGATCGCCCGCTCGTGTGCGATCGTCGCGGTCACGTCGGCTTCCGGGCCGCGCCGTGCTTCGATTGCGCAGGTGAACGCGTCGAGGCGTTTGAAGCCACCGAGCTTGTCAGTGTCTCCGAGCCTGGCCGAGTCGAGGGCGCGACGCAGCACCGCAATCGATTCGTCGTAGACCGTGAGCGGCACGGGGAAGGGGTGACCGTCCTTCCCGCCATGCGCGAAGGCGAAGCGCGCCGGGTCGTCGAAACGTGTCGGCGTGCCGTGCACCACTTCGGCGACCAGCGCCAGCGACTGCAACGTGCGCGGACCGAGCTGCTCGAGCAGGAGGAACGAGGCGAAGTCGCGCAGGTCGCGTTCGTGCGCGAGCGCGAGCACCGCACCGAGGCGCTTCTCGTTGACGTCCTTTGCGCGCACATCGTGATGCGCTGGCATAACGAGACTGCGAACGTCGGCAAGTGTTCGAGACGGATCCTCGCGAGTGATGGCGAGCAGGGCGTCTTGCGCCGGGCGTGCCTCGCGATCGACGAGGTTCATGATCGTGCCGGCGTGCTCGCCGACGATCGCGCTGTGTGGTTCAAATGTGAAATCACGCACCGCTGCCGAGTGCCAGTGATAGCGCCGCGCCAGCCGGCTGGCCTCGTTCATCCCCTGCTGCACGACCGCCCAGTCACCGTCGCGTGTCAGGACGAACGAATGTAGATAGATCTGAAAGCCGTCCGCGACGGCGTTGTTGTCCACGCGTGCGGTGAGCCGGCTGGTGCGGACCAGCGCGTCGCCATCGAGGTTGATGCGCTCGGCGATCGCGCGTAGCTCGCCAGGCGTCTCGCGCGACTGCTTGCCGCGTCCACCGCAGATGTACACGCCGAGCTCATGGGCCCTCGGGTTGAGGCCTCGCTTCAAGGCACCCATCACAGAGGTGGTAATGCCGGAGGAGTGCCAGTCCATCCCCATCACGGATCCGAGCGCCTGAAACCAGAACGGATCGCTCAGCCGCGACAGCAGCGCCGGGCGTCCGTAGTGGAGCAGCACGCTCTCGGCGATCGCGGTGCCGAGCGTCGACATACGCGCCGCCAGCCAGGCTGGCACGCGGCCGCCGTGCAACGGCAGGTCGGCGACGCCCGAACGTTTCATCCCGCGATCGTACATCCTCGTCCCACGGCCGAACGCCTTTCGTCCCGACTCGTGAGTGGACAGCATAATCGCGGCGTGTTTTGCGAGCTTCGGCGGCACGCGGTTTGACTCTGGACGGCGTTATGAGCATCCGTGCGTCGCTCGACAACATCCTGGTCGACGTCAAGCATGCCGTCCGCAGCCTCAGGCGATCGCCGGGCTTTGCGGCCGTTGCGATCCTCGCCCTTGCCGTGGGCATCGGCGGCAACACCGCTGTCTTCAGTGTCATCGACGCGACCCGCGTGCAGGCCCTGCCTTACCCCGATCCGCAGCGGCTCGTCTATCTGATCGGCAATGTTCAGCGGGCCATCGTTGAGCGCCGCGGGGCGTCCTACCCCGACTTCCTCGACTGGCGCGCGCAGGTGACGCGTTTCGAGGATCTCGCGGCCTTCGACGGACAGCTGATGACGCTGGCGGGGACCGAGGAATCCGAGCGCATCGATACCGAGTTCGTCTCAGCATCGTACTTCGCGCTCCTGGGTGTCACGCCGGCGATCGGACGCACGTTCCGCGCCGACGAGGACGACATTGCGAAACCGTCGACGGTCGTCGTGCTGAGCGATGGTCTGTGGAAGCGGCGGTTCGGGAGTGACCCGAGCATCATTGGTCGGCCGATTACGTTGAACGGTCAGCCGTTCACGGTGCTTGGCGTGATGGCGCCTGGCTTCACCGGCGTCAGCGACGTCGCGCAGATGTGGATTCCCTTCGCGATGTACGCGCCGCCGGCGCGCATGGCCTCTCGCGGCGGTCGAGGCTTCACTGTGCTGGGACGTCTCAAGCCTGGCGTGACGATCGCCGAGGCGCAGGCCGAGCTGACGACGATCGCCGCGCGGCTCGAGCGCGTGTATCCGGACACCAACGAAGCACGCGGTATCGAGATCAGTCCCCTCGCCACGGAGTTCTTCGGGCCGCTGCGGCCGGCGCTGCAGGTGCTGATGGCCGCCATCGCCTTCGTCCTGCTCATTGCCTGCGCGAACGTCGCGAACCTGCTCCTGGCGCGCTCGGAGGCGCGACGCCGCGAAATCGCGCTGCGGGTGGCCGTCGGCGCCGGTCGCCGCCGTCTCCTCCAGCAGCTGATCACGGAAAGCTGTGTGCTGACCGTGCTTGGCGCGGCAGCGGGATTGCTGCTGGCAGAAGCGACGGTCGGTCTGCTCATGACCAGCAGCCCGGTGACATTCCCCAGCGTGATGGCGCCCGGACTCGATCTGCGCGTCGCGACGTTCACCATCGCGGTTTCGCTGCTCTGCGGCGTTGGCGTCGGGCTCGCGCCGTGGTGGCAGACACGCATCGACGATCTGAGCCGGCGCCTCAGCGAGTCGGCGCGCGGCAGCGATGGTCCCAGGTCGCAGCGGCTGCGCAACGCGCTGGTGGTCGCGGAAGTGGCGCTGGCCATCGTGCTGCTGGTTGGCGCGAGCCTGATGATTCAATCGGTGCGCAAGCTCGCGGCCATCGATCCCGGTTTCGATCCCTCGTCGTTGTTGACGGTGCACGCCAGCGTGCCGAGGGTCTCGACTGCTCCGACCGGAACGCTCGGCGGCCAGACGCCACCGACGCCGGCGGTGAAAGGCGCCGAGCTGCTCGAGCGGATTGGCGCCGTGCCCGGTGTGGTGATGGTCGGTCTCGGCAACGACGTTCCGCTCGACGGCAACGCGGGCGCCGGCTTCTACGTCGCCGACGGCCACGGCCCATTCACGGCTCAGAACCAACCACGCGCCTGGGTGCACCGCGTCTCGCCGCAGTTCTTTGCGGCGCTGCGTATGCCTTTTGTCGCCGGCCGGACCTTTCTCGACAGCGAGATGACGCCGGACTCCTCGGCGGTCATCGTCAGCGAACGGGTGGTGACCCGATTCTGGCCAGGCCAGGACCCGATCGACAAGCGGGTAAAGTTCGGTGCGCTCGATTCGGACGTGCCGTGGCTCTCGATCGTCGGCGTGGTGCGCGACGTGAAGTATCGGAGTCTCACGAATGCGACGAACACCGATCCCGATATCTATCTTCCGTTCGCGGACCGCAATTCGCAGATCGCCTTTGCCATTCGCTCCAGCCTGCCTCCGGCATCGATGATTGGGCCGGTACGCGCAGCTATCCGCGCCGCCGATTCGGGAATCGCGATCTACGACGTTGCGTCGATGGACGAACAGGTCCGCGCCCAGACGGCGCGATCGCGCTTCATCACCTGGGCGATGGGCGTGTTCGCCGGCATCGCGCTGTGGCTGTGCGCGCTCGGCATCTATGGAGTGATGTCGTATGTCGTGACGCAACGGACGCGCGAGATCGGCATCCGCCTCGCGCTTGGCGCCCAGCCGCGCGAAGTGCTGGCGAGGATCGTGTCCAGTGGCGCTCGCCTTGTCGTAGCGGGTGTTGTCATCGGCAGTCTTGCAGCGTTCGCTCTGCGGCGGGTTGTGTCGGCACAGTTCTTCGACGTGCCGCTCACGGATCCTGCCGCGGGCATCGCCCTCGCGTTGTTCGTGCTCGTCGGCCTTGCGGCATGCGTCGTCCCTGGTCTGCGCGCGACGCGGTTAGATCCAGTGCGCGCGTTGCACCACGAGTAGAGGCGAGGGGGAGGGCACGCCCGCCCTATATAATCGCCGGACTCATGGGCGTAGCCGCGGGCGACAAGATTGGTGCGTACCTCATCCTCGACAAGCTAGGCGAAGGCGGCATGGGCGAGGTCTATCGCGCCCGCGACACCAGACTCAATCGTGATGTCGCCTTGAAGGTGCTGCCGGATCTCTTTGCGCGAGATGCCGGCCGGCTGGCTCGGTTCACGCGCGAGGCGCAGCTGCTCGCCTCGCTCAATCATCCCAACATCGGCGCGATCTACGGCATCGAGCAGAATGCGCTCGTGATGGAGCTGGTGGAAGGCGAGGACCTCGCCGCGATCGTCAGGCGTGGTCCGCTGCCGCTCGCCGACGTGCTGCCAATCGCAAAGCAGATCGCCGACGCGCTCGAAGCCGCGCACGAGCAGGGCATCATCCATCGCGATCTGAAGCCGGGGAACATCAAGGTCAAGGCGGACGGCACGGTCAAGGTGCTCGATTTCGGCCTGGCCAAAGCGCTGGGTCCGGACGTCGGCAGTGCGCCTGATGTGATGAACTCTCCGACGCTGACCGCTCCGGCTACGCAACTCGGGATGATCATCGGCACCGCCGCGTACATGGCGCCGGAGCAGGCGCGCGGCAAGGCGGTCGATCGACGCGCGGACATCTGGGCGTTTGGGGCGGTGTTATACGAGATGTTGACTGGCCTTCGTACGTTCGAAGGCGACGATGTCTCAACCACGTTGGCGAGCGTGCTGAAGGACGAGCCGCGGTGGAACGCGCTGCCCGCGGACCTCCCGTCGTCGCTGACGCGTCTGCTGCGACGCTGTCTCGAAAAGGATCCCCGGCGACGCCTGAGCGCGATTGGCGACGCACGCCTCGAACTCGAGGAGCACGAACCCGTGGCCGCGCCGCTGGTGACGGCACCCGCACCGCGACCATCGATGCTGTCACGACTCTGGCCGGCAGTCGCGGGGGTCGTCGTGACTGCCCTTGCCGCGGCGCTGTTGTGGCCGTCCTCCCAGCCATCGACGAGTCAGCGCGTTCAGCGGTTGTCGATCCTTCCGCCGCCTGGCGAGCAGGTCTATCCCGATTCAACGGGGATTGCCGTGTCGCCCGACGGTACGATGGTCGCCTTCATCGTCGGGTCCGTGGCTCGATCGGAAAACGAGGTGTGGGTCCGGCCCGTCGGTTCGATGTCGGCGCGCCGGCTCGAGGGCACCGAGAGTGCGGGGCTCGTGTTCTGGTCGCCTGACAGCACGCGCATCGGCTTCTTCACCAACGCCAGGCTGAAGATTATCTCTGCGTCGGGCGGACGGGCCGAGACGGTGGCCGATGCGCCGAGTGGACGAGGAGCGGTGTGGACCCGGTCCAACGTCATCATCTTCGCTCCAGATGCCGGAGGGCCGCTCTTTCGCATCTCGCCGAACGGCGGCACGCCAGAGGCGGTCACCGCACTCGATGCCGCGAAGAAGGAATACGGGCATCGCTTTCCCACACTCCTGCCTGACGGCGAGCACTTCCTGTATGCGGCGCTTCCTGGAGAGAACGGCAAGTTCGACATCTTTGCCGGCTCGCTTGCCGACAAGTCGCGAAAGTTCGTGGCCTCGCTCGAAGCTGCGCCGGTGTTCGCGGCCCCGGGTTGGCTGCTGTACGCGCGTCAAGGCGTGCTGACAGCGCTGCCGTTCGATGCGCGCGCTCTCCAGGTCACCGGCGATCCGGTGAATCTCGGAGATGAGCCCTCGAACATCCTCGATCCGGCGACGTCGTGGACCGCAGGCTGGTCGGTCTCGGTG